>Ga0126371_10006372_pt1 | contig 10497 bp, 11 predicted proteins | sample PanSoiMetaPlot_4_FD_110145 | JGI IMG/M metagenome (GOLD analysis project Ga0126371, IMG submission 110145) | Tropical forest soil microbial communities from Panama - MetaG Plot_4 | ecosystem: Environmental > Terrestrial > Soil > Tropical forest > Bulk soil | place: Panama | collected 2016-02-17
AAGCTCGGCTGCCGGCCAAATCTGGATCGACCGCGAGGCTTCAACGAGAAGATTCTGGTCAAGATGCTGAGCGACCGGCGGCCTTTACTCACGCTCTTTGCAGACAAGCTGAGAGTGCGCGACTTCGTGCGCGAGGCGAGCCCGCGGCTGCGTCTCCCGACTCTTTACTGGTGGTCGAATCGCGCGGTCGAAATCCCGTTCGATACGCTTCCGAACGAATTCGTGCTCAAGGCCAACCACGGCAGCGGATGGGTCCGGATAGTCGAAGACAAGAACTCGGTTCGTCCTAGAGAGCTGAGGGCGCAGGGTAAGCGCTGGCTCGCCTCCGATTTCACCATCGTCGGCCGCGAATGGAGCTACAAGAATGTCCGGCGCGCTCTTTACGCCGAGCAACTGCTGCACCACGAGGCGCGAATCCCGCCGGATTACAAGCTATTCGTGTTCAACGGCAGGGTGAGACTGATACAGGTCGATCGGGATCGCTTCAAGCGGCACACACAGGTCTTGTACGATGAGCTGTGGAACCTCATCGAAGGTACAGTCGCCGCCGCCCAGGGCGGGCCGGCCGAGCGCCCGGCGTCGCTTGCAGCGATGATCGAGGCAGCTGAGGCTCTTTCCTGCGGCGTGGACTTTGTACGCGTCGATCTATACGAGATCGATGGGAAACCGTACTTCGGGGAATTGACGAGTTCGCCCAACAAAGGCTTGAGTCCGTTTCGTCCGGCCTCGCTCGACCTGCTCCTCGGAAGCTTCCTCCAGTTGGACGACTACTCTACACAGAATCGCCTGTGCTACGACCCTGATGCATTTCGCGAGCGAGGCACCTTGGTGTGACAAGGCGGCGCCTCGCCGGAATCTCGCTACAGCTCGATGGGCTTGCCGTGCGGCGTGCGCCGAGCGGCTTGTTCCCATTGCGTTCGGCGCTCCTGCAACAGCGCCTCGCTCACCAGCCCCTTGCGCATCGAGATGCGCTCGAGCGCAGTCATCCAGTAGGCGTAGTAATTCTCGCCCGTGTCGGTCTCGCCGCGCTGCCGTACCTCGGCGATGACTTGAGCCAAGGTCTGCGCCCACTCCTTCCAGGTGAACTTGCCCCGCTGGTGTAGCGCCAGCGTCATCGCAAAGGCTTGCGCTTCCCATGGCGCCTTGAACACCGGCCCCTGCGCATCGCGCGGCAGCGCCGGAAGCTCGGCCTGCAGCGACGAGACAGCGCCTGCGAGCGATGCGGAATCGATTTGCGGCGGCATGGATCAGGCCTGTTGACGCTATGAATACGCGAACGCGCCCTCAAGCCTCGCGCGCTTCGAGATGCGGCTCCCAGCAGTCGACAAAGACCGCCGTCGCGGTCGTGTCCGCGCCCCACAGGTCGCGCGCTTCGAAGCGCACCGTATACAACCACTGCGGCTTTTCGCCGGCGCCGAGCGCGTTGCTGTCGGGAAAGACGTGGGCGCCGTGCAGCTTCACGATCGTTCCTGGTCTGCCCCGGCAATAGCGTGGCAGCCGCGTGTGCGAAGTTGGATTTTGGTTGGAGGTGCGCACTGCATCGCCCGGTTTGAAGCGTGCCACAGCGCTTGCCGGCCTTTGAGTAGAAGCGCCGCGCGCAAGCCTCTGCGCGACCTCATCGGCCGCGAGTGCGGCGCGGACCGAGAGCCGCGGCGTGCGGATCTTTCCGTCGCCAAGCTCCTCGCGCGTGACCAGGCCTCGCTCGAGCATGAGGCGAATCAGCCCCTCGAGCCAGATCTGATAGTAGCTGCTGGCGAGATATTGCGCCGGCGGCAGGCTCTCACGCGCGAAGCGCGATTGATCGAGGTTCCACTGTCCGAGGGCTCCCATCGCCAGCATCATCCCGAACGCACGACGCTCCCAGGCAGCGTGAAACCGCGGCTCGTCGGGCGCGGCCACGACAGGACCGAAATCCTGCATGCCGCCCATGTCGTGAATGCCGTTCATGACGTCGCCTTCGCCGTTTGCGGCTCCTTCGCCAGGCCCGTGCCGATCATCGAATCGCGAGTGACCAGCGTCATCAGTTGATCCTCCGTCCAGCCATCGGTTCCGGCCGGTCGCAGAGGAAGCACCAGATAGCGGATCTCCGCGGTCGAATCCCACACCCGTAATTCAACCGACTCCACCAGGTTGACACCGAATTCTCCGAGGACGCCGCGCGGATCGATCACTGCGCGAGAGCGATACGGCGCGGACTTGTACCACACCGGCGGCAGCCCAAGCACCGGCCACGGATAGCACGAGCAGAGCGTGCACACGACCATGTTGTGCACTCGCTCGGTGTTCTCCAGCGCGACCATGTGCTCGCCCTGCCGCCCCGTATAGCCAAGCGACGCAATCGCGGCGGTCGCGTCTTCCAACAGCCACTCGCGATAGTTCGGATCGGCCCACGCCTTGGCGACCACGCGCGCTCCGTTGCGCGGCCCGACCTTGGTCTCGTAGGTTTCGACAAGTGCGTCGAGCGCCTTGGCATCGACATAACCTTTGTCCACCAGCAGCGATTCGAGCGTGCGCACGCGCAGATCCATTTCGGACAGCTCGGAGCCGTCTGCATGAGCGTGGGCGTGGTCGCGAGCGTGGCCGTGGCGATCGCTCGGTTCATCGTGATCCACGTTCATCCTCCGTCGTTTCCGCGGGCCCGCGCTGCAGCTTCGCCTGAGCAGGAATCGTATGTTACGTCGACGCTCTTCGCGTGCGAGCCGATTGCGTCGCAGCGCGCAGCTTTTTGCGCATCACGGGCCGGGTTGGCTTACGCCGTGCCACCTCGACAAAGCCTTCGCGGTCGAACATGCGCTTTGCGCCAAACCACATCGAGTCGTCGTGGGCTCTTCCCGGCTTGTCGCAAGGGTACGCTTCGAGCAAGGTCACTTGCTGCTTGCGCGCCCAGGCGATCGCGGCCTCGAGCATCGCTGCCGCCACGCCGCGCCGACGCGCCCGCGGATCGACAACGAAGCAGATGATCGACCATACCGGCTTGTCATCGCCCGGCCTCATCACCTGCGAGCGGGCCAGCCGTGCATAATCCTCGCGAGGTCCGAGCGATATCCAGCCTACGGGCCGGTCGTTCTCGTAGCCAAGCAAGCCGGGAACCACGCCTCGCGCGACCAACGCCTTGAACGCCCGGCGGTTCGCTTCGGAATATGTCATGCCGGGCGGGCGGTCGTGTTTCCCCGATCGCCGGTAAAACATGCAGAAGCAGTTGCGCGCGACGGACAGCCCGGGGCGAGAGAAGAGCTCGACCAGATCGGGGAACCGCTCAATGGTGAGCGGCTCGACGTTCAAACCTCGCATGGTTCGCGGGAAGAGGTTGCAGGCATCCGGAACCTTGATCCCGTGCCTGGTTGTCCAATCGAACGAATTCTATTACAAGCACCATCGGCATGGCAGCGCGCGATCTCAAGTCGTCGCATCCGTTCTTCACCATCGGCCATTCGACACGGCCGATCCCGGATTTTGTCGCGCTGCTTCGACAAGCCGACGTGCGACTCCTCGTCGACGTGCGCACCGTGCCGCGCTCGCGCACCAATCCTCAGTACAACGCCGAGGTTCTGGGCGAATCGCTTGCGCCCTACTCCATCGGCTGGGAGCGCATCGGCGCGCTCGGAGGCTTGCGTGGAAAGCAGCCCGTGCCCCCGGGCATCAACGCCTTCTGGGAGAACTCGAGCTTTCACAACTACGCCGACTACGCGATGAGCGAGGCGTTTCGAGCGGGCTTCTCTCGCCTGGTTGAACTCGGACACGAGCGGCGCTGTGCGGTCATGTGTGCCGAAGCGGTTTGGTGGCGATGCCATCGCCGCATCATCGCCGACTATCTTATCGCGGCAGGCGAATCGGTGTTCCACATCTTGGGGCCGAACCATATCGAGCCCGCGCGCATGACGAGTGTCGCGAAGACGGGTGCGAATGCGACGCTGCGCTATCCGCCCGTGGCGAGCGCCGAGTGATTCGGCGATGCGCACCCTCTGGCGTCGGGCATTGCCTCAGCCCGGCAAAGAAACCTTGTCGGACCGATCAGCTCCAGAGAGCGCGCGCTCGCGCGCCTACATCGATGGCAGGTTGCCGCACAGACTCTGGCGCCGGTGGGGTTTCCGCTCCTGCCTTCGGCCAGACGCACGACTCGAAACAGTCGAGAATCGACTCCGGAATGAAGCGGCTTCGACACGCGTAGACGTGACGATCGCCCAGCGTCGCCTGGGCGTGAACGTAGAAGCGTTGCGGCACCAGCAGGTGCAGGTGATCCTTGGCTCGCGTCATTGCAACATACAGCAGCCGCCGCTCTTCGTCGATCTCCTCTCTGGTCCCGGTCGCCATGTCCGACGGGATGCACCCGTCGACCACATTGAGCACGTGCACCGTCTTCCACTCCTGTCCTTTGGCGGAGTGGATGGTGGAGAGGATGAGGTAATCGTCGTCTCGCCCCGGCTCGCTCGCCTCATCGCTGGTCGCGGCCGGCGGATCGAGGGCCAACTCGGTGAGAAAGCGCTCGCGGGATGGATACGTCGCGGCGATGTGCTGAAGCTGAACCAGATCCCGCCGCCGCACCGAAGCATCGTCGTAAATGCGCATCAGATGCGGCGTGTACCACTGGGCGACGAGCTCCACCTCTGCAGGCCACGGAGACTTGGCCTGGCGCAGCATTGAAAAAAGACGCAGGAACGAAGCCCAGTCCTCGGCGGCTTGAGCAGGCATCGCGAAGCTTTGCATTGCCGTCACCGGCGCTGTGCTCGCCGCCACGGCGTCGATCAGTCTCGAGGCGGTTGCCGGACCGATGCCGGGGATAAGGCACGCTGCTCGAAAGCCGGCCATGCGGCTCAGTGGATTCTCGGCCCAGCGCAGCACGCACAGGACGTCTTTCACGTGCGCTGCTTCGAGAAAACGCAGGCCTCCATACTTCACGAACGGAATGTCGCGGCGCGCAAGCTCGAGCTCGAGCTGGGCGCTGTGGTGGCTGCTTCGAAACAGCACCGCCTGCGACTTGAGCGCGATCCCCTGTTCGCGGTAGCCGAGCACCTGTTCGGCAACGCATTGCGCCTGGTCGGCTTCGTCGCGTACGGCGATGAGCTCGGGCTTGTGCGCCGATCGGCGCTCGCTCCACAGGTTCTTGCCAAAGCGCTCGGACGCGAGTGCGATCACCGCGTTCGACGCCGAGAGTATCGATTGCGTCGAGCGGTAGTTTCGGTCCAGCGTAACGACTTTGGCCGGCTGCGGGAACTCTCGTGGAAAGTCGAGTATGTTGCGCACGGTCGCGGCACGGAAGGAATAAATGGCCTGGGCGTCGTCTCCGACCACCGTCACCCCATGTCCGTCGGGCTTCAGGCCGAGCAGGATTCGCGCCTGCAATTTGTTGGTGTCCTGATATTCGTCGACCAGCACGTGATCGAAGCGCTTCCCCATTTCGCGAGCGAGCGAAGCCTCGCCCACCGCGTGCGCCCAGTAGAGCAGCAGATCGTCGTAGTCGAGCACATTCTGCGCCTGCTTGGACGTCGTGTACGCTGCGAACAGACGCTTGAGCTCTGCCTCCCACGGGACACACCACGGAAAAGCATCGACCAGGACGTCGGCGAGCGCCTGCTCGGCGTTAATCGTGCGCGAGTAGATGGCGATACATGTCGTCTTGGCGGGGAATCGGTTCCTGGTCGAGGAGAGCCGCAGTTCGTGCCGCACCATCGCCATCAGGTCTTCAGAATCGCTGCGATCGTGGATGGTGAACGAATCGTTAAGACCGATCCGCTCCGCGTATTCGCGAAGCAGCCGAGCACCAACGCTGTGGAACGTGCCCGACCAAGGCAGCGACGCCAGTTGCGCAGTGGGCGAACGGCTCAGAACCCGCCGCAGGATCTGACCGGCTCGCCTCTCCATTTCGGCGGCGGCGCGACGGGAGAATGTCAGCAGCAGGATGCGGCGTGGATCGGTGCCGCGACAAACCAGATGGGCGACCCTGTAGGCAAGGGTGTTGGTCTTGCCGGTGCCCGCACCGGCGATGATCAGCAACGGGCCGGCGCCCCCTTGATCACAACCGTGCTCGACTGCGAGCCGCTGCTCGGAGTTCAGAGGCTCCAAATAGCCCTGCGGCTGCGCGTCCACATTCGCATCAGGCAGCGAGGAATCGGGAATAGGGATGGGATCGCCAGGCACCATGTTTCTGAAACTCACCGTCTTCGAACGAACGTTCGATAGAGCATATCACGACCTGCGCCATCTCCAGAACGCGACCCTCGCTGGTGGGGCGCCTCGACTGGCTCATAATGCGACTCCTCGTTGCTGGGAGGCGACCCATGATCGGATACGTCACACCGGATAACAACGATCTGCCAAGGGCGGTCGTGTTTTACGACAAGCTTCTGGCCGCACTTGGCGCCAAGCGCATGTACGAAACCGACCGTTACGTGGCCTATGGCACGGACGAGCAATCAACGGGGCTGGGCATCACCAAACCGTTCGACGGCAATCCGGCAACGCGCGGGAACGGCACCATGGTCGCGCTGCAAACCGACCGCAAAGATAAGGTCGACGCGGTATACAAGCTCGCGCTGGACCTCGGAGGAACCGACGAAGGCGAGCCCGGGCCGCGCGGCGAAGGCTTCTACGCCGCTTACTTCCGCGACCTCGACGGCAACAAGCTCAACTGCTTCTGCATGGGATAGACGCGAGCGCGTCGAGAACGGCAGGCTAAGGCTCGACGATCTCGAGGGGAGGAAGGGTCTCCACTGGATGGCCGGCAGCAAGCCACGCATCCAGCCCGCCGAGGAGCGGCCGCACGCGAACGAAGCCGTTGTCGATCAGGGTTTTGGCAATGCGCGCAGCAGATGCTTCGTTGGGACAACTGCAGTAGAGGATGATGTCGCGATCGCGCGGCAGCTCCTTGATGTGTCCGTCGAAGCCGTGCATCGGCAGGTGTATCGCGCCCCGAATGTACCGCGGCTCCATAGAGCGCGCAGTCGCTGAGCGAACATCGACGATCAGCGGCGTCGTTCCCTCATCCATCAAACGGTAGAGCTCGTCGACGCTGATGCGCGCCATGCGCAGCATTTTGTAAAAGCGGTGGCGCTCCCACCACTTGTAGGCGATGTAGGCGATGACCAGAGCAACGAGCCCGACAACCGCGGCGGTTCCATAACGGCCGAGGTAATCCAGCAGGCGCTCGATCTGCGAACCGAGCAGGAGGCCGCCGACCATGCCCGCGCCAACCCACAGCGCGGCGCCCGCGCCGTCGTACAGCAGGAATCGCACCCAGCCGATACGCGTGGCCCCGGCGAGCGGCGGCGCCAGCAGGGCGATGCCGGGAACGAACTTGGCGATGAGCAGCGCGTTGACGCCCCAGCTTTCGAAGCGCTCCTGAGTCTGACTCACGCACGAATCCGGCGTTAGCGAGATAAAGCATAGTGATCTCATCACCCGATTGCCGTAATAGCGGCCGGCCAGGTACCACGCTCCATCGGCGATAAGACAGGCGATCATCGCGATTAAGAAAACAGCGACGCCGGAAATCTTGCCGCTTGCGGCAAGCCCGCCGGCGATAACCAGCGTCGGTATCGCCGGCACAGGAAGGCCGATCTGCTCGGCAAAGACGTTGCCGAAGACGATCAGCAGCCCGTACTGGGCAATGATTGCGGCGAGATGGTTGCTCATAGAGTGCGGGCGTAACCTCGACCGATGATCTTTTGTTACATTTTGCCAGCGATTCCTTGATATTGGATCCGATCGGAGGCTCAATCGATGCCGGCATGGCTGTTCGACAAGGCGCTGTGGGTGAATATTTTCTTCGCCGCCGAATGGGCGGTGCGGCTGGCGATGATCGTTGTCGTTCCCTTCCGCCGCTCGCCCGAAGCGGCGAAGGGCTGGCTGCTTCTGATTTTTTTCGAGCCGACGGTCGGTTTGATACTTTATGCGCTGATTGGCCGGCCGAAGCTTCCGCAATGGCGACTGCAACGCCATTCGGAGTTCGATAACTTGAGCCGTCCCATTTTCGAGCGGCTGGAACACGAGCCGAACATTTTCCACCCGAACGTCGGCGTCGAGCTCAATAAGGCCGTCACGCTTGCAGAGAACCTGGGGGAGCTGCCCATCCTTGGCGGCAACGCGGCTGAAATAATCTCCGACTACGACAGTTTCATCGATCGCCTGGTCGGCGACATCGATGCCGCGGACGACCATGTTCACCTGCTGTTCTATATCGTTGCCGACGACGCGGCCACCGCGCGTGTAATCGAAGCGCTGACCCACGCCGTCGAGCGCGGCGTCATATGTCGCGTCCTCGCCGATTCCTACGGCTCTCGTCCTGATTTCGACCGGCTGATCCCGCGGCTGGAAGCGGCGGGTATCCTGGCCGAAGCGACCATGCGGGTCCAGTTGTTCCGGCGCGCTGGCCGGCTCGACTTACGCAATCACCGCAAGATCGCCGTGATCGACGGCGCCGTCGCCTACACGGGATCGCAGAACCTGGTGGACTCGACTTTCAAGCCCGGCCTGACCTACGAAGAGCTCAATGTCCGACTCACCGGACCGATTGCGCTCGAACTGCAGGCGGTGTTTGCCGAAGACTGGTATCTGGAGACGGGAGAGTTCCTGGGCGATCCGCGCTACGTGCCGGATCCGCAGGTCGCGGGCAACGTCGCCGCGCAGACCTTGCCCAGCGGACCGGGTTATCCGCGCGAGAACAACCAGCGCTTGATCGTGTCGCTCATTCACGCATCGCATCAGCGCGTGTGCATTACCATGCCGTACCTGATCCCCGACGACGGGCTGCAGCAGGCGCTGGAAACGGCAGCGTTGCGCGGCGTCGAAGTGACGCTGATCGTGCCGATGCAGATCGATCAGTACCTGGTCGGATTGGGACAGCGGTCGTATTACGACGAGATGATGGAAGCGGGAGTCCGCGTGTGCCGCTACGGCAAGCGCTTCCTCCATGCCAAATGCGTGACCATCGACGACTCGATAGCCTGGATCGGCTCGTCCAATCTCGACATTCGCTCCTTCGCGCTCAACGCCGAAGTCGTGGTGCTGTTCTACGATTCGAAAGTCTGCGCGAGCGTTGCCGAAGAGCAGGCGCGCTACCTTCGCGACGGCGAAATGCTGACCCTCGAAGAGTGGCGCAAGCGGCCTCCCGCGATCAAGGTCGCGGAGAATCTGACGCGCCTATTGAGTCCCTTGCTCTAGATTGACGGCGGAAGCGCCGACACCGTCGGTCCACTCCCGACTCATCAGTTCCACTCGGGAATTGCCGGTACCTGCAGGCACTCCACTACCGGAAGATCGAAGCCGAAGTGTTCGGTGAGCAGCGCGCGCAGCGCTGCCCGATCGCCGAGCTTGCTCGTGTGCGTTTCGCCGCGGCGACGGATCGTCACATCGCGATTCATGACCGTGACCCGGCCGTCGGCAGTGATCGCGCTCAGCATCAGGCGGTTGACAAAACCCGATGCGGGATGCGTCGACGTGTAGTGATTGGCCATTTCGAAGTCCACCGGATTGTCGGCTTCGAGCGTGGAGGCCCACGCGTCGACGGTCTTCTCCTCCGTTTGCACCCGCAGCAGCCAGAAGCCCTCGTCGCGAGCCATCCAGTGCGTCTCGTTTTCGAAGCTCGCTTTGGCGCCGTGTTCGAGCGGCACCGGCACGCGTGGCGCAAGCAAGCCAAAGCCCGGGTCGACGACGAACCTGCCCTCGGCGAGCGGAACCGTAAGGAACATGTGCGCACGCGGAGCGGCGGTGCGCGGATTGAACAGCACCACCCGCGCCGAATGGCGCACCGGTGCGTAACCGAGCTCCTCCAGCGCCGCCGCAAAGAGTGTCACGTGCTCGAAGCAATAGCCGCCACGGCGCGCGTCGATCAGCTTGGCGTGCAAGCCTTCGAGGTCCAACCGGATGCGCCGCCCGAGCAGCACGTCGAGATTCTCGAACGGTATCGCCGTCATATGCGCGCGCAAGAGCCCCACCAGCGTCTGGTACGTCGCGGCGGTTGCGCCGCTCCAGCCGATGCGTTCGAAATACGCGTCGAGGTCCAATGAATCGCTCATGCGCTGTGGTGATGGCCGCGACTTCATATCGCGCCATCCGTTATATACTCAATCGCTGCCATTCCAACGAGAGAGTACCGTGAAGCTCTTCCACTCCGCCACTTCGCCCTACGTCCGCCAGTGCATGGTGGCCGCCCACGAATTGGGACTGGTCGATCGCGTCGAGCTGGTTCCGGCCAATGCGAGCCCCATCAATCGCGACCGGACAGTCGTCGCGCGGAATCCGCTGGGCAAGGTACCGACCATGATCGACGACGACGGGGTGTCCCTCCACGACAGCCGCGTGATCATCGACTATTTGAACGACCTGGGCGAAGGCGATCTCATCCCGCGCAATGGACCTGAACGCTGGGCCATGCTCACCGAGCAGTCGATGGCCGACGGCATGCTCGACGCCGCGCTGCTGGCACGCTATGAGACATTCCTGCGGCCGGAGCCGTTGCGCTGGAACGAGTGGATCTCGGGGCAACTCGAGAAGGTTGCCAGC
>Ga0126371_10006373_pt1 | contig 10496 bp, 9 predicted proteins | sample PanSoiMetaPlot_4_FD_110145 | JGI IMG/M metagenome (GOLD analysis project Ga0126371, IMG submission 110145) | Tropical forest soil microbial communities from Panama - MetaG Plot_4 | ecosystem: Environmental > Terrestrial > Soil > Tropical forest > Bulk soil | place: Panama | collected 2016-02-17
CAAGCAGCTTCAGCGGGATAGCGCGGAACTCTGGCTAGGGCTTGTGGACGTCGTTGAATGCCAGCATCGCGCCCAGCCGCTGCTCTTTGGGATCATCGAAACCGCAAGATTCCCTGAATTCGGGGGGATTTTCATACGTGCCGAAAACCATGTCCCACCAAACGATGTCACCATAGTTGTTGGCGTGCTTGTTGTATTGGTGATGGATTCGGTGCATTTCCGGTCTTTGAAAGAAGTAGCCGACCCACCGCGGCGTTCGTACGTTGGTATGGTAGAAAAATTCTCCCACCGCGGTACAAGCCGTATAAATGGCGCCGCTTTTCAGTCCCAAGCCAAGAACTGAATAGACCAGCGTGCTGCCAATGATTGAGTTGACGACCATTTCCAGAGGGTGTTTGTAAAACGACGTGATGACCTCGATGCGCTGCGGGCTGTGGTGAATTTGATGGAACATTAGCCAAAGCACGTCCACGCGGTGCCGCCAGCGATGCCACCAATAGAAGATGAACGTCGCAACGAAATACGCGATCAGGCCGCCAAGAGCCGGGGATACGTTTTGCCGAAGATGAAACAGCGATCGCGAGGAGAGCCATTTTTCCCAAGTTACTCCCGCCAGCAAAACAACTCCGAGTTGCACCAGATTTATCGCAATAACACGAACCGGCCACGTTCGCACTTTTGGCAAAGCCCAGCCGGGGAATATCCTTTCGATCGCGAAACACAAGACCGCCAGGCCGAAGACATAGAGCAGCATAGGCACCTCGTTTCTTGACGGTTACGAACCCTTGCGGAGGCGGTCGAAGAGAACGAAGAGGAAAACGCCGAGGACAGCATTCACGAGCGCGGCGATGGCCAGGTGGAGGTTGAACCACGGTTCGGCTTCGGCAAGAAGCAGGCGGCGCACCAACACCAGGATGCCCTGATGCACGCAGAAAAATCCTCCCACCAGCGCGAACCGCGCCACGGGATGTTCCGTGTCGAGCCGGGAACCAATCGACGAAGCCAGATAGCCGATGATTGTTTTCGCGATGCCGTATTCGCCGAGCGGCACGGTCGGTCCGCTCAAGCTGTCCTGCATCAATCCGATGATCATACCCAACACCAGGCCGGTCGAAGGATTGCGGCGACTCAGGCCGAAATAAATCGTCACCAGAAGCGGCAAGTCGAAAATTTCAAGCTTCGGGAAATATACCGGCAGCATGCGCTGCAGGACCAGCGACAGAAGGGTGGCGCCCACCACCGCGCCCGGCAAAAACTTGTGCACCTCGATGTGAGTTTCCCCGCCGTGGAGTTCGTAAGTATCGTTCATGGCTTCTCCGCAGCCGGAGCTGCAGCCGGGGCGCTCGATTGCGCGGCCGGAATATCGTTTTGCGCTTCTGCTTCGCCCTTAAAACCAACGGGTTGCTGCGTCAGCAGCACGATCACTTCCTCAAGGCGGTCCAGCTTCGCCGCCGGGGTCACGCGAATCTGCTTGAAAGGATTGCCCTGCTTCACTTCCGCGACGGTTCCAACGGGCACGTCACGCGGAAAGATCTTGTCCATGCCGCTGGTCACGATTTTCTCGCCGGGAACCACGGTGTCATCCGCAGCCACGTAGGTCATGGAGAGCATGGGCTCGCCGGTGCCTTTCACGGGGCTCTGGATGCGGGAATTCACCAGCATGGCCCCCGCGCCGCCTTCCTTGTCGCTCAGCAGCAACACCTGCGCGTTGTCGCGAAAGACCTCGATGATTTTGCCGACCGCTCCGTCCGGGGTAATCACCCCCATGTTGCGGCGGATGCCATCGCGTTCCCCGCGGTCAATCTCCACCGTGCGGCTGGCGGTGCCGGCGCTGGCGCCAATCACGCGCGCCATCACCATGGGTACCTTCTCGTGCGTTTTCTTGAAATCCAGCAGCGCGGCCAGGCGGTCCGCTTCCGCCGCCTTGCTTTGCAGTTGCGAAATGGTCAGCTTGAGGGAGTCGTTTTCCTGACGCAGCGCTTCATTTTGCTGCGTAGCTCCACGCAGCGCGAAGTAGTGATCCCACACGTCACGAATCCGCCCGAATCCCCACGCGCCGCCCTTTTCAAACGGCGTCACGGCGGTGACCGTCCACACGCGCAGCAGACGCCCGCGCGAATCGCGCTTCACCTGCACGGCCAGCATCAGCACCTGCAGCAGCAGCACTCCGCCGAGCAGCGCCAGCGATTTATGTCTCGAAGGAATTCCCACCATGGCGAATAGTCTTCAGTAATAAGTCCTAAGTCTTAAGTAAACCTGTCGCTCACTTCTGCTGATTCCGCGGGTTGGGTTAAGCGGACTGAGCAGCGATACATTCCGAAACAAAAAAAAGATAACTAACCACCAAAAACTGCCTCAGTCGATGCAAACCTGCCGCAACAGCTTGAAATCGCTCAGCATTTTGCCCGTACCGAGCACCACCGAAGCCAGCGGATCATCAGCAATGGACACCGGCAAGCCGGTTTCTTCCCGGATGCGCTTGTCGAGATTCTTGAGTAACGCGCCGCCGCCGGTCAGCACGATACCGCGGTCGCTGATGTCGGCGGAAAGTTCCGGCGGAGTGCGTTCCAGCGCCACACGCACGGCGTTGAGAATCGTAGCCACGCATTCGCTGAGCGCCTCGCGGATTTCGCTGTCGTCAATCGTCACGGTGCGCGGCACGCCTTCGATCAGGTTGCGGCCCTTCACTTCGAGCGTCAGCGGCTTTTCCAGCGGATAAGCCGAGCCAATCTCCATCTTGATCTGTTCCGCGGTGCGTTCGCCAACCAGCAGGTTGTACTTGCGCTTCAGGTACTGCATCACCGCTTCGTCCATTTCGTTGCCGGCCACGCGCACCGACCGCGAATACACGATGCCGCTCATCGAAATCACCGCGATGTCCGTTGTACCGCCGCCGATGTCCACCACCATGTTGCCGCTCGGCTCGTCAATGGGAAGTCCCGCGCCGATCGCCGCGGCCATGGCTTGTTCCACCAGATAAACCTCGCTGGCCTTGGCGCGATACGCGGAATCTTGCACCGCTCGCTTTTCTACTGGTGTAATTTCGCTGGGCACGCCGATGACGATGCGCGGATGCACCAGGACGCGCCGGTTATGCGCTTTTTCAATGAAGTGCGCCAGCATCTTTTCAGTGACTTTGAAATCGGCGATCACGCCGTCTTTCATCGGCTTGATGGCCACCACGTTGCCCGGCGTGCGCCCCAGCATGTCTTTCGCTTCGCGGCCCACCGCCACCACTTCGCCGTTGGCCTTGTTGATCGCGACGATGGAAGGTTCATTGACCACGATGCCTTTGCCGTGCGAGAAGACCAGCGTGTTTGCGGTTCCCAGATCAATCGCCAGGTCGGATGAGAACAGGCTGAACACCGACCTCAGGTTGTAACCATTCTTGTTCATTACTGCTTTCCCCCAGAGGATCCTGCCCGGTAGGATCTCCGCTTGCGGACTCCCCACGGTGCAACAATCCATTGTCGCCGGATTCGGCGGCCCACGCAAAACCCCCGCCCGGCCTGCAATGTTTACTTAGGTACAACGATGGAGATCTGCTGCTTCGCCGTGCCTCCGCGCCGGTTGGAACCGATAATCGTAATCGTGTGCGACCCCGGCTCGAGCGGCTCGGTGAAATGCCGGAAATGCCCGTCGGGTGTAATGTTGGCAACCGGCTGGCCGTTGATGATCAGCGCGGCTCCAGGCTCCGTCTTGCCGATAATTTCCGCCACCCGCCCGTTCACCTGCGGCGGCTCGATCTGCAGTTGCATTTCCTGGACCTTGCCCTGCGCGACCAGGCTGAACTTGAACGTTTCGCTATATTCGCTGACATCCTTTTTTGCGTTGGAGGCGGTGACGTTCCAGAAATATTCGCCGGGGTCCAGGCCGGTTACATCCGCGCCCGTGCCGGTCACTTTCACTTCCTTCAACAGCTTGGTGAACATCGCCGTCGCGCTGATGCGTAGCGTGTAGCCGACCGCGTCCTGCACGTTCTGCCACTCAAAGTGAATTTGCGCCGTCTTGGGGTTTTCGGCAATTACCGGAGAAAGATTCAACGGAGCCACCAGCCCCGGCGGCGCGAGCACTCCGGCCTTTTGCAAAGGCCCTCCCGAGGGAAAGCTCGCTTTTTCCCACTGCGTCAGCTCGATCTTTTCCTGGCCTCGATGCACTTCGGCCGCGCCGCTTGCCACTACGATCTCATGCTCGTTTTCCTTCGGATTGTTCTTCACAGATGCGCGGCTGTTCTGTTTCATGTACGCGGTTGCGTCCTCGATGCTCACCGCCGCGCTGGAATCGGGTGAGGAGAATCGCGAAGTGGCCAGGTCCACCGAACCAGTATTGCTGCGCACCGCGGTGGTAGAGCGGTCGCGCGTCACATTGTTTTCTTCCACGGTCACCAGCGTTTCCGATTTCACCGTATACTCCGTGCCGTCGGCAAAGGTAATGCGCGCCGCGCCGTCCGTCCCGGTCTGGATCAGGTCGCCCTTGTCGAGCGTGGTGTGGTAATCGGCATTCACCCAGGTGACCGAATTCACTTTCTTCACCTGTACGCGCCCGTCCAGATTCACAAATTTCGCCTGGGTCGAGGAAAGCGGCCCGTTTTCCGTTTCCGGGTTCCCCAGCGCATCGTTCATCTTTTTGGTGATGACATCTGTCCAATTCGGATAGGCCAGGGAGATGCCCGCCAGGACAATCACAAAGAACAGCCCGGCATAGATGGCCACTGTTTTGTAGCTGATGGCATGCCACTGCACTTCCACGCGATGGATCTTCGGCGGCGCTTCCGGCGGTGGCGCCGACGAGGGACGTCGGGGTTCGATGGGCGTTTGTGTAGTCACGTGTTTGTGAGTCCCGATTGCTTCAATTTCGCAATGTAGCACACCCCTTAGCGGCCGAAGGGGCTCCCGCGGCCTTCCGTTGTCAATTAACAAATAGCGGTTGCGCGCCTTTTTCCCGCGCGGTGCCCTGAGGGTTACGTTCGGGCTACGGAGTCTTTAGTGGAAAGACTGCAGCGCGGGCTCCAGCCAGGAAAACAGGAAATGGTTGAGTTCCGGGAATTGCGCCGCGAGCAGGCTCAAAACCGGCACGGCCACGAACCCAACCATGCGGCCCCAGAAATCCCATCCCAGGCTGTCTTCCGGCGGTATCCGTTATGCGGCTCAATGTCTTGTTGTAGTAGATCTGCGAATAAACATACGAAATGCACCCCAGGGCCCCCAGGAACAGCGCGATCATTCCCGTGCGGGTGGTCAGGTGCGGCTCAAAGTGAAACGAGGTCAGCCCCAGCGGCAGAAATACATAAAGCCCGGAGATTCCGAAGACCAGGGAACGGATTCGCCGCAGGGGGATCAAGGTGACCGTCAAAAGATAGAGACAGGCGCAGCGCTCCGCGCAAGCTAGTCCCGGCCGCTTCGGAGGTTCCTCGCCGGTAGCATGGTTTTTTCCCGCCGTTTTCTTTTTCTCGTCCGCATTCTCGCCAGTGTTTTCCGCCCTGGATTGTTCGGGGTCCTCGTTTTCCCATTCCAGACTCAACTGGATCAGGAGGTTTCCGATGGCATCGCTCATGGATGTGTGAAACGTACGCGTCAGTGTTTTCATCTCGGAGGACGCGGTTGCCCGTTCCACGATTCTTTGGCGCTCGCCACGCAGACCGTCCCGGCAATATTCGATAACATTGCGGGGCTGCGCGTTCCCTCTCCGGCTATCGCCCGACCTTTGGCGACGATAAAGAGCGCAAGCAGGTAGGTGGTGTTGTTTCTCACTGCGTACTGCTTCCTGGTGGGCCGCCTCAGCCGGCAGCTCCGGATTCACGCTGTGGGCCTGGTGGTCGTTCGCGGGTTTCCGTTTACGACCTGTTGAGTGCTGCCTTCGTCCGGGGCGGGAAAGCCTGGCACTAGAGGCCGTTTATATACTCTTACGTCCCTGAGATGTCAATAAATATAATTCGCAACGTAAGCTGCTGTGAAGATGGCGCGGTTGTTCCGCGATTCAGCGGAGGGGTTCGCTTTTCCGCTCGAAATAGCGCGTTTTGTCGAGTTGCGAATCCACGGCCACGTCGAAGAATCCCACCATCATCTCTTCATAGGTTTGCTCGCCCCAGCGCACCGCCGCCGTCGCATCGGGATTGTGCGGATTGTCCTTCGAGTTGTCGAACCATGCCACCGCCTGGAGCTCCGTTCCCGCTTTGAGGGGAAGAGGCTCGGCCAGGCGATAACTCATCTGCCAGTGAAAGTGATAGTTCACGCGCAGCAGCGTTTCCACGGATCTATCGTTGCGCACGATGTTGTATTCGAAGCGCTTTCCGCGCAGGTGCATGTGCGGGAAAAAATTCAGCAGCAAGGCGTCGTTCGGCAGCGTGCCGCGCGCTTCCACGCGGAAGTCCGGCGCGCCCGGCGGGATCACGAAATGATCGTTGGTGAGTTGCAGAGTCAGCACGCGCTTCGCGGGAGGCTCCTTGGCGAAGATCAGGCCAATGCGCGTCGCGTCTTTTCCCGGTTTACCGTTGGTCGTGTAGTGCATCTGAAAGACCAGGTCGGAGCCGGCGGGAATGTATTTCGCCATGCCCGCGGGCCAGGAGTCGGGTGTGCTGCCCGGCGCGTATACCAGCAAAATGTCGCTGGTGGTCCACATGGCGTCTTTTTTGTCTTGCGGATCGCTTAGGGTGACGGCAGTGAATGGTTTGCCCACGGGCGCATGGCGCAACCACCCCGAGTCCGGCGGCCGCACATAGACGACCGCGTGATGCACATGCTCCGGTTGGCCGGGCAGAATTTCCGAAGCGTGCACCCAGCGTGCTTCGGTGAAATGTGTGGGCACGATTTCGTAGGCGTAAGCAACGTCGCCGCTGGCGGGAATGTTCACCGGCGCCGGCATTTTGATTTCCGCGTCGGGCGCGGAAATGGTCCAGCGGTCCGCCCATTTTTTGGTGGGCGGAGCATCGGCGGGATTGCCCGAGGGCGCTCCTGCGTCAGCCCACGATGCAAGCGACACGATCTGTTCCGCCGTCAGCGAAGGGTCATTTGAGAAATGGCCGATGCCTTTCTCCGCGAACCACGGCGGCATCCGCCGGCTTCGCACCGCATCGGCAATCGGGCCCGCGTACGCGCGCGTCTCTTTGTAGGTCTGAAATGCCATCGGCGCAATCCCACCCGAACGATGGCAAACCTGGCAGTGCTCCTCGAGCACCGGCAGCACATCCCTGTAAAACGTAGGCGAATCCGGTGGCGCAAGCTTTTGTTGCGCCGTCAGTAAGCCGCAGCAAAGCAGCCCCCATCGAAAGAATGAAACCAACGCAAACTTGGTTGTTGCCATCAATGGATTCATTGTAGCGAATGCCCGATTGTGCGGTGGCCAGTCTTTAGACTGGCCAAGCTCGCAAATCCGCGAAGAAAGGGAAAAGCGCTGCAAGGTTCGCGTCTCGAAGAGTTTTGCAAGTACCGCTCAAGGAAATTCAGGATACGTTTGCGGCGCTCGGATCGAGCTTGCCGACCCGTTCCGCGAACTCGGCTAGTTCCACGCGCCAGGCCATGACGCTTCAGGGAGGCTTTGAGCGGGATGGTGCGCTGTTGGCCACAGCGGATGCGATCCAGGGTTTGCTCCGCCAATAGAGATCTTTAAGATCCTCAAGATGTTCCGAGATATTCGAAGATGGCTTCCCTGGCGTAGAAGGTTTTGGTGCACCCGGTTCTCCGGGCAAGCCGCTCCAATCGCTTTTCATCGGACCGCGGAAGTCGCATGGCAAGCATGGGCACCTTGCCATACAAGTATGGGACTTTTGACAACCACAGAATTTGCCTAAAACGCATCTAACTCCATTTGGGGGTTTGCAGGGCAATCCTCTATAATTCTTGGTTTGTCTACCCCGACAGGAGAGATCTGGAATGGCTGGCGTATTTAACAACCAGAAGACGGGCATGCGAATCCTTCTAGGCGCGGTGATGCTCATCATCGCGGCGAGCATGCTGCTGTACCTGGTGCCCCAGGGCACCAACACCGCGGAAAGCTCCACCGACACGCTGGCCAAAATCGGCGACCAGACCGTGACGTCCGGAGAGGTGCGCCAGCAACTCGACCAAATCCGGCGCAACAATCAAATTCCCCCCATGCTCGAAGGCCTTTATGCCAGAAATATCCTCAACCAATTGATATTCCAGAAGGAGATCGAATACGAGGCCAAGCGCCTGGGCGTGACCGTCAGCGATCAAGAGCGCGCCGACCGCATCCGCCAGTACGTGCCCTCGGCTTTCAACGGGGAGACTTTTGTCGGCATGGACGCCTACGCCCGGGAGGTGCAAACCCGCTTTCAGTTGACCGTGCCGGTTTTTGAGGACCTCGTCCGGCAGGGCCTGGTCGAAGAGAAATTCCGTAAGCTGGTAACCGACGGTGTCAGCGTCAGCCCCGCGGAGCTCCAGGAACAGTTCAAATATCAGAATGACAAGGTCAAGCTGGACTACGTGCTGATCAAGCCGGAAGACCTGGAAGCGAAAATCAGCCCGGACGAGAACGAAATCAAGTCCTACTATGACCAGAACAAGGCGAAGTTCCAGATTCCCGAGAAGCGCATTGTTCGGTATGGACTTCTGGACCTGTCGCAACTCCGCCAGAATACCCCGGTGACCGACGACGAACTCAAGGCCGTCTATCAGCAGAACATTCAGCAATACCAGGTGCCCAACCGCGTGCACGCCGAGCATATTCTGTTCCTGACGACTGGGAAGACGGACGCGGAGGTTGCCGAAATCCGCAAGAAGGCCGAAGACGTCTTGGCGCAGGCCAAGAAGAAAGGCGCCAACTTCGAGGAACTGGCCAAGAAATATTCCGAGGACCCTGGCTCGAAGACCAAGGGCGGGGATCTCGGCTGGGTGTTGCAGGGCCAGATGGTGCCGGAGTTCGAGAAGGCCACCTTCAGCCTGAATAAGGGCGAAACCTCCGACCTCATCAAGACCCAGTATGGCTTCCACATCATCAAGGTGCTCGACAAGGAAACCGCGCACACCAAGCCCTTCGACGAGATAAAGGACTCCCTGCGGCCCCAGTTCCTGCTGAACAAGGTAGAGCAGGAGGCCGCGAAAAGCGCCGACCAGATGTCCGCAGACATCCGCCAATCCAACAAAACCACCCTCGACCAGCTCGCGGCAAAGTACCACCTGACGCTTGCCGATACCCATCCCGTTGGGCCCGGTGAGCCGGTCCTGGAACTCGGCAATGCTCAGGACGTGAAGGACGAAATCTTCCACCTCCGGCAGGGGGAACTCAGCCTGCCGTTCCACACGGACCGGGGATACGTCGTGCTTTCACTGAAGCAGTCTTTGCCCGCGCATCAGGGGACGCTCGACGAGGTCCGGGAAAAGGTCGTCAGCGACTTGAAGCAGCAAAAAGCGGGCGAGTTGGCGAAGTCCAAGGCCAACGACCTGGAAAAGCGCGTGAAGGCCGGCGAGAAATTCGATGCGGCCGCCAAAGCCCTGGGCCTTGAACCCAGAATGAGTGATCTTTTCGCGCAGAACGGCACCGTGGCGAACCTCGGCAGCGGCAAGCAGCTTTCTGCTGCCTTCTCCTTGAAGGCCGGACAACTCGCTCCAACCCTGTCTCTGGGCGTCAACTGGGCTGTGTATCAGGTTGTGGAGCGTCAAGACGCCAATGCGGCCGATTTCGAAAAACAAAAGCGCGAGATCACCGACAATTTGCTGAAGCAGAAGCGCGATATGGCCTTTGAAGCCTTCCGATCATCGCTCGACGATCGCCTGAAGCAGGAAGGCAAGCTGAAGCTTTATCCGGAAAAAATGGCTGCTTTTGGGGATTTTGGAAAGAGCAAAAATCAGCCTATCTTATAGTAAATAATTAGGTTAAATTTTAACAGCACACCCCCTTGTCCTTCCGTGTCCCGCCCGGTAGGCTAATACGTGCCGGTGAGAACGTCCTTGGACCGAGGTTCAGGCGTCTGGGATCGTTTCCGCTTTTCTCCGGCAACCCTGGTAATCGCAAAAAATCCAATTTTGACGGTGCAATCATGGCAGGACGTGTCTCGCTCTCGCGTAACGACTACCGCTGCAGCATCGAGAAGAACCAAAACGGCAAATATTGCGTGCGGCTGCGTGTGCAATACCCGCGGCATGCCTGGTCTCTGGGCGTGTATTTCCTGGCTTCTTCGTTTGACCGGGCCATGAAAAAGCTGGAAGAGTCATTGCACTTTCTGCAGCGCAATGAAGAAAAACTGTGGTTTTGGGGCGTGGACCGCGCCGCCGACCTCGGCTTTTCCGCGGAATTCCTAAAGGAGGCGGGCCTGCAACTGGACCGGCGCGAGGAATTTCCCCGTAAATCGGCCTCCTTGTCCCTGGAACCAGAGCGCGATGCTCCTGCCTCCGCCCTGGGCTTTGTGCGCCGCGGTCTGGCCGAATCGGTCGACTCCGGCCGCGTGCAGCTCGCCGGCGATTGAAAATATCCACACGCTCCTTTCCCCACCTGATTCCCGGGCTTGCGGCCCCACCCTGAGGAAACTGCCTGTCCGCAGC
>Ga0126371_10006375_pt1 | contig 10494 bp, 11 predicted proteins | sample PanSoiMetaPlot_4_FD_110145 | JGI IMG/M metagenome (GOLD analysis project Ga0126371, IMG submission 110145) | Tropical forest soil microbial communities from Panama - MetaG Plot_4 | ecosystem: Environmental > Terrestrial > Soil > Tropical forest > Bulk soil | place: Panama | collected 2016-02-17
CATCGCCGCGGGGCACTCTAACAACACCTACCGGGGGCTGGTCACGGCGCACCGCCGCGCGACCGGTGCGCGCAATTTCACCAATTGCGATTCGCTTTTGATCGGCGATCAGTGCGGCGCCCATACCGTGCCCTATATCGAAGCCAAGAACTCCTCGACTGTGTTCGAGCACGAGGCGACCACCTCAAAGATCTCCGAAGACATGCTGTTCTACTGCATGCAGCGCGGACTGTCCGAAGAAGAGGCGGTAGCGATCGTCGTCAACGGTTTCGTTAAGGATGTGCTGCAGCAATTGCCGATGGAATTCGCGGTCGAGGCGCAGAAGCTGATCTCGATCTCGCTGGAAGGCTCGGTGGGCTGATCGCGGAGCCAGACCGATGGCCGAATATTGGTTCAAGCCGAAACGTTACGGCTACGGCGCGACGCCGGTGACATGGCAAGGGTGGGCGGTCACCCTTGGAACGGCGCTCGCGATGCTGGCGGTTTCGCTGTATCTGCGGCTGACGGTCAAAAGCCTGTGGGCATTGGTGGCGCTTCTCATCTTCGACGCGGCTGCCATCGCGGCGCTTGTCGTTGTCAGCTACCGCAAGACCGACGGCGGATGGCGCTGGCGTTGGGGCGATCGATAGGCGTCGTACTCCGCCGACCAAATCCGGAGCTTGTTTGAATGGCACTGCTTGAAGTCAAAGATTTGCACGTCGAAATCGACGGCAGGGAAATCCTCAAAGGACTCGATCTCGAGGTCCAGTCGGGCGAGGTGCACGCCATCATGGGCCCGAACGGATCGGGCAAGTCGACGCTCGCCTATGTGCTGGCCGGGAAGGAAGAGTACCGGCCGACGGTGGGCGAGGTACGCTTCGATGGCCGGAACTTGTTCGAGATGGAACCCGACGAACGCGCTGCCGCCGGCTTGTTTCTCGCGTTTCAATATCCGTTGGAGATTCCCGGCGTCGCCACCATGACCTTTCTGCGCACCGCGCTTAATGCCCAGCGCAAGAAGCGCGGTGAGGCAGAGCTATCCACGCCGGATTTCATCAAGAAAGTACGGGAAACTTCCGGCAAGCTAGGCATCGACCAGGAAATGTTGCGCCGAGCGGTCAATGTCGGGTTTTCCGGCGGCGAGAAGAAGCGCAACGAGATTTTGCAGATGGCACTCTTGCAGCCGCGGCTGGCGGTGCTCGATGAGACCGATTCCGGGCTCGATATCGACGCACTCAAGATCGTCGCCGATGGCGTGAACCGTCTGCGGGCGCCCGACCGTTCCTTCGTCGTCATCACCCATTATCAGCGGCTACTCAACTACATCGTCCCGGACGTGGTGCACGTCCTCTCGCGCGGGCGCATCGTCAAGACCGGCGGCAAAGAGCTGGCGCTCGAGCTCGAAGCGCGCGGCTACGCCGAATATTAAGAGGAGGTCCCGGCGTGAATGCCGAAGTGGCCGTGATCAAGACTGCAGCGGAGACCGCGCTGGCGCAGACTTTTGCGCAAGCGCGCGATCGGCTGCCCGGCGACGACGCCACTATGGCGCGGCGCACTGCAGCCTTTGACGTATTTGCCAAACAGGGCTTGCCGCATCGGCGCATCGAGGAATGGAAATATACCGACCTGCGCGCGCTGATGCGCGACGCCAAGCCGCTGGCGTCTCCGCCCGATGCATCGGCCAAGGCGCGCGCGAAAGATGCCGGTCGCGTCCTCGGCGACCTCGATGCCCGGCGGCTGGTCTTTGTCGACGGCGCGTTCGTGCCCGAACTGTCAGATTTACGAGAAATGGAAGCTGGTCTCGTCGTGAGTTCGCTGGCTCTGGCCCTGACCGAGGGCGATCCCGTGGTCGCGGCACGTCTAGGCAAGCTTGCACCGGCCAACGATGCTGCCGTGGCGCTCAATACCGCTTTGATGGGCGACGGTGCGGTGATCCGCGTCGCCAGCGGTGCCACCATCGAGCGGCCCTTGCACCTGCTGTTTGTTGTTTCTGACAAGCCTGCGGCGATATTCACGCGTTCGCTGGTCACGATCGACCGCGGCGCCCGCGTCATGCTGATCGAGAGCCACGAGGGCCCTGCTGCGAGCGATTACCAGGTCAACGCCGCGCTGGAACTGTTTGCCGGCGATAGCGCCCATGTCGATCACGTCAAGGTGATCGGCGATGGGCCCGAGGCGCTGCATGTTTCCACGCTCGCCGCGGCGACTGGCGCGCATGCGCGATTTAACACGTTCAGCTTCATCAATGGCGGCGCGCTGGTGCGCAATCAGCTGTTTCTGCGGCTTGACGGCGAGGGCACCGTTGCCGGCATTCGCGGGGCTTCGCTGCTGAAGAACCGCCAGCACGCCGACACGACATTGTTCGCCGATCATATCGCGCGCGATTGCCAGAGCCGCGAGATGTTCAAATCCGTGCTCGACAACGAGGCGCATGGGGTTTTTCAAGGCCGCATCATCGTGCGGCGCCACGCGCAAAAGACCGACGCCAAAATGATGACCCAGGCGCTGCTGTTGTCCGAGCGCGCCGAGGCCGACAACAAGCCGGAACTGGAAATCTTCGCCGATGACGTGCAATGCGGTCACGGCGCCACTGCGGGCGCGCTCGACGAAGAGCTCAAATTTTACTTGATGGCGCGCGGCATCCCGCCGGTGGAAGCCGAAGCGATGTTGATCCAGGCGTTTCTCGGCGAAGCAATCGAGGGCATCGAACATGCAGGCTTGCGCGAGGCCCTGATTGAGAGTGTCGCAGCCTGGCTTGGAGCGCGCGAATAGGAGCCGACATCGTGTTCTTGGCGCAGTGACGTGTTGAAATGGATCAAGCAACGAGCAGCAGCGCTTATGACGTGAACCGCATCCGGACGGATTTTCCGATCCTGGCGATGCAGGTCTATGGCAAGCCGCTTGTTTATCTCGACAACGCCGCTTCCGCGCAAAAGCCACGCATTGTGCTCGACCGACTCGACGAGGCCTACACCACGCAATATGCCAACGTGCATCGCGGGCTGCATTTTCTCGCCAACGAGGCGACCGAGGCCTACGAAAATTCGCGAGAAAAAGTTGCTGCCTTTCTCAATGCCAGGCGCAAAGAGGAGATCGTCTTCACGCGTAACGCCACCGAAGCGATCAACCTGGTCGCTTATACGTTCGGCCGCGAGCACATCAAAGCCGGCGACGAGATCGTGCTTTCGATCATGGAGCATCACTCCAATATCGTGCCCTGGCACTTCCTGCGCGAGCGGCAGGGCGCGGTGATCAAATGGGCGCCGGTCGACGATGACGGCAATTTCCTGCTCGACGAATTCGAGAAACTGCTCACTCCGCGCACCAAGCTCGTCGCGATCACGCATATGTCGAACATGCTCGGCACGCTGGTGCCGGCCAAGGAGGTGACGCGGATAGCGCACGAGCGCGGCATTCCGGTGCTGTTCGACGGCGCGCAGGCCGCGGTCCATCTTGACGTCGACGTGCGCGACATCGATTGCGACTTTTACGCCTTTACCGGCCACAAGCTCTATGGGCCGACCGGCATTGGCGTGCTCTACGGCAAACACGAGCATCTTGCCGCCATGCTGCCGTTCAACGGGGGCGGCGAGATGATCCGCGAAGTCTTTGAGGACCACATCACGTACGGCGACCCGCCGCATAAATTCGAAGCTGGCACGCCCTCGATTGTCCAGGCGATCGGGCTGGGGGCGGCGATCGATTATGTCACGTCGATCGGCAAGCCGCGCATCCGCGCTCACGAGGCAGAGGTCGCGCGTTACGCGCATGAGCGGTTACGCGGGATCAATTCGCTACGCATTTTCGGCTCCGCCAAGGACAAGGGGCCGATCGTCTCGTTCGAGCTTAAGGGCGCGCATCCGCATGATGTGGCGACCATCATCGATCGCGCTGGCGTTGCCGTGCGCGCCGGCACGCATTGCGTCATGCCGCTCCTCGCCCGCTATGGCGTGACCGCGACCTGCCGCGCCTCTTTTGCCATGTACAATACACGCGAAGAGGTCGATTGCCTTGCGCAGGCGATCCTCAAAGCGCAGAATCTTCTGCTCGGATAAATGCCATGACCGACGAAACCAAAACCGAAGCAATGCCGACGGCCGCGAACGTCGCGGAGCGGCCGTCAACGATCCCGCCCGACGAAATGGCGCGGCTGACGGACGAGATCGTGAGCGCGCTCAAGACCGTATACGATCCGGAAATTCCGGCCGACATCTATGAGCTTGGTCTGATTTACAAGGTCGATATCGATGACGAGCGAATGGTCAATATCGACATGACGCTGACGACGCCAAATTGCCCGTCGGCTGCGGAATTGCCACAGCAGGTCGAAAACGCAGTCGCCGGCGTGCCTGGCGTCCGCGAAGCCAAGGTCAATATCGTGTGGGATCCGCCATGGGATCCGAGCCGCATGTCGGACGAGGCCCGCACCGTGCTCAACATGTGGTGATTGCGCGCGAAACTGGCTCGCACTACATAATTCGGTGCGAGTCGTTGTGATGACGACACAGGATTGAACCCGCGGAGGGTGCGCGAATGGCCATCGCTCGGCCGAAACCTCAGGTGGTGCGGCTCACCGAAGCCGCCGCCGAACGCATCAAGGCGGTCATGGCGAAAGCCGACCGGCCGATTGCGGCCGTGCGCGTCGGCGTCAAGAATGGCGGCTGCGCCGGCATGTCCTACACCATGGAATATGCCGAGAAGGTCGATCCGCTGGATGAGATCGTCGAAGACAAGGGCGTGCGCATCCTGATCGATCCGAAAGCGGTGCTGTTCCTGCTCGGAACGGAAATGGACTACAAGGTCGACAAGCTGTCGGCGCAATTTGTGTTCAACAATCCGAATCAGACCGCGGCCTGCGGCTGCGGTGAATCGGTCCAGCTTGAACCGGCGACCGGCGTAGCGCCCTAATCCTTATCGTCCCGTTGAAACAAAGACCGGTAGACTCTACGACCTCAGCCGCGGGCGCGATGCCGCTTTAAGAAATCAGATCTTCACCGGCCGCAACAGAAATGCCGGCAAATGGCTGGCGTCCGAGTCGTCGTGGCGCGAACGCGGGGAGGGCGGCGGGCGCCGCACGCGTTGCTCTTCGCTGCGCACGAGCGGACCTTTGCGTCCGGCATGGTGATGCCCGTGCGGCTTCTCGGCGACGCGATGCTGCGGCGGCAGCGGGGGGCCAGGCAGCTTTTCCATGACCGGAATAGGCTGCCCGATCAGTTTCTCGATTGCCGCCACCGCTTTGGTGTCATTGGCGCCGGCGACGATGGTGATTGCGGTGCCGCTGCGTCCGGCGCGTCCGGTGCGGCCGATCCGGTGCACATAGTCGTCCGGATGATACGGCACATCGAAATTATAGATGTGACTGACATCCGGAATATCGAGCCCGCGGGCGGCGACATCGGAAGCGACCAATAGCGTCACTTCGCCATTGCGGAATTTTTCAAGCGCGGCCATACGCGCGGGCTGATCCATGTCGCCATGAAGCGCCTGGACCGAAAAACCATGACGCAGCAGCGAGCGGAACAGCGTGGCTACGTCACGCTTGCGGTTGCAAAATATGATCGCGTTTTTCAAGCCTTCGGCGGAGCGGATCAGCCGGCGCAAAGTGTCGCGCTTGTCGTACGGCTCGCGGCCCGATTTGATGATGAGTTGGGTCGTCGTGGCGACCGTTGTCGCCGGCCGGGCGACCTCGACGCGGACGGGATTGTGCAGGAACTGCTCGGTAATGCGCCGAATCTCGGGCGGCATGGTCGCCGTGAAAAACAACGTCTGCCGGGTGAAGGGGACCAGCTTGCAGATGCGTTCGATGTCCGGGATGAAGCCCATGTCGAGCATCCGGTCGGCTTCATCGATCACCAATAGCTCGACACCGGTGAGCAGAAGGCGTCCGCGTTCGAAATGGTCGAGCAAGCGGCCGGGCGTCGCGATCAGCACGTCGACGCCGCGCGTGAGCTTCACATCCTGATCGTCGAATGATACGCCGCCGATCAGGAGCGCCACATTGAGTTTGTGGTTAGCGCCGTATTTGGCAAAACTTTCCTCGACCTGAGCCGCGAGTTCGCGGGTTGGTTCGAGAATGAGCGTGCGCGGCATGCGCGCGCGGGCGCGCCCCTGTTCCAAGAGAGTGAGCATCGGCAGCGTGAAAGCGGCAGTCTTGCCGGTGCCCGTTTGCGCAATTCCCAACACGTCGCGACGTGCGAGCACGTGGGGAATTGCTTGTTCCTGGATCGGAGTGGGAGCCTTGTAACCAGCCGCAGCAACGGCGGAAACGACTTTTTCGGACAAGCCTAGATTGGAAAACGACATAAACCCTCAAAGGACCGCGGACAATATCTTCGGCCTAAGCGAAAATCCGAGCCCAGCGGTCGAATCTACCCTGTTTGGGTGGCCGCAACATATGATCGATTGGCGCAATGTCAACCAGAAAGCTGCGCCCGCAGTGCAGCAAGTTGATCGAATTGCTTCACTTTTCCTGACCAGCCGATAATCTGCCGCGCTCCGCGCAGAAAGTACCCCAATGCCAGATTCATTGCCGATCGTACTCATTGCCGGATTGACCTGCTCGGCGCGGCTTTACGCTGACCAGATCCCCGCATTGTGGCAGTTCGGGCCAGTCACGGTTGCTGACCATACCCGCGACGACAGCATGGCGGCGATTGCGCGGCGCATTTTGGCCGCAGCCCCGCCGCGCTTTGCGCTCGCGGGCCTCTCCATGGGCGGCTATATCGCCTTCGAAATCATGCGCCAGGAGCCGCAGCGGGTTGCAAAACTTGCGCTCCTCGACACCGGCGCGCGCGCCGAGACGCCCGAGCAGACGGAGCGGCGCAAGGTGGTGATCGCACTCGCCAAGAACGGTCGTTATTCCGAAGTGCCGGACATCGCCTTTCCGCTTTACGTTCACCGCAATCGCCACAACGATGCCGCCTTGAGGCAAACGGTACGCACGATGGCCGCGGAGACCGGGGTCGAGGCTTTCTTGCGTCAACAGCAGGCGATCATGAGTCGTCCAGATTCGCGCCCCAGCCTTGGCGTGATCAAATGCCCGACGCTCGTCCTTGTCGGCGATGGTGACGAGGCGACGCCGCCCGAGCTTGCGCGCGAGATTGCGGTCGCGATCGGCGGTGCGCGGCTTGTGGAGATCGCCGCTTGCGGGCACCTGTCGGCGCTTGAGCGACCGGAGAAGGTGACAGCTGCGCTCGTCGACTGGATGAATTGGTGAAGCGTCGCGCCATTCGCGCATGAACGCAAGGCGGCCATGTGGGTTGGCGAAGAATACCGAATACTAAGACCGATGGAGCAAATTCGATGAGTTATTTTTCACGCCGCTCGGTCCTTGGCGGGTTCGCGGCGGCCGTGCTCCCTGCACCGGCACGCGCGCAAGGCGACTATCCCAGCCGGCCGGTGCGCTTGATCGTGGGATTTGCCGCTGGCGGCGGCAACGACATTTTTGCGCGCCTGGTTGGCGCCAAACTTTCGGAAATCCTCGGTCAACCCGTCGTGGTCGAAAACCGCACTGGCGCGGGCGGCCGGCTTTCCGCCGAGTACGTCTCGAACCAGCCCGCCGACGGCTACACGCTGTTGGTTGGCGCGATCGGCGCCATGTCGATCGCCGCCGCAATCTATCCGGATCTGAAATATCATCCGACCAAGACTCTGACACCGCTCGCCATGATTGGAAACTTCCCGCTGATCCTGGCAGTGAGTTCCGACAATCCGTCACGCAATGTCAAAGAATTGGTGGAATGGGGGAAACAGCATCCGGATAAGGCGAATTATCCAAGCACCTCGCCGCTCTTCACCATCGCCATGGAGCAATTGAAATTAAAGTCCGGCATGCCGGGCGTGATGATCCCGTACAAGAGCAGCAACGAAATGATCCTCAGCCTAATCGAAGGCCAGACCATGGCCGCGATAGCCGATCCGCCGCCCACGGTACCCCAGGTCAAGGCCGGCAAGGTCAAGGCGCTCGCCGTGACCGGGTCCGAGCGCTTGGCCGAACTGCCGGACGTGCCAAGCATGGCCGAAGCCGGGTATCCCAATGTCGATATGCAAGCGTGGAGCGGTATCTTTGCGCCAGTGGCGACCCCGCCGGCGATCATCGCCAAACTTGAAAAGGCGCTGAGCCAGTCGATCCGCGATCCGGAAGTCTCGGCAAAACTGAAAAATCTCGCGGTCGCGCCGGGCGGCGGCCCGCCGGATGATTTCCGGCGCATTGTCGAAGACGACATCGTCAAAGTGCGCGATGTGGTGAAAGCCGCCAACTTGAAGTTCGAGGAATGATCTTTAAGGGCGCTATGCGAACCGCGGCTTCTGTACTCACCGCAGCGATCCTGGCATGGAGCGCGCCGGCAAAGGCGAGCGAAATCGACCTTTCCACCTGGACCTGCAAACAGTTCCAGTCTGCGAGTGAACAAGAAATTGCGCTTATCCTCGTCTGGCTTGACGGCTACTACCGAGGCGACGAGGACCCAGTTATTAACACGGCGCAATTGGCCGACAATCGCACGAAACTTGAGGCTTACTGCAAGGGCCATCCTGAAACCACCCTTATCACGGCGGCGGATGCTTTGTTCGAGCGGGAGTGAAAGTTAACGCAGTGGGAATCAGCGACCCCTCAATGTTGCCGCCTTTGCAGTCCGAAATGACCGCGGGTGCATGTTCGGCGGGGCGAATGCGCAAAGATTGGCGGTTGTTTGTTTTCTGGCTTGGAGTCGGGGTCGCCGGCATCGCCATTTGGCTTTCGTGGTGGGCGGTATCCGGCTTTCAAGTTCCGATATGCCAAGAAATGTCCAGTGGTGCGAGCGTTACAGATCATTGCTTGAGTTATGACGAAATACGCGCCTGGGGGGCCCAGATTTCCGACTCCGCCTGGAACGCGGCCGAATTTGCAAATCGTTGGGCGGCTTTGATTGCGGCGCTCTCCACAGTTTTCTTGGCCATTTTTACCTGGCGCCTATGGCTGTCCACCCATCGGCTTTGGAGCGTGACCAACAAGACCCTGGAGCATGCTGAGCGGACTACCAGGAGGGAATTGCGCGCGTACGTCAGCGTCGAGCCGCTCGGGATAAATGAATATGTCGGCCACAATTATCTGATTGGTCATTATCAGATACGCAACGTCGGCAAAATTCCTGCGCGCGACGTCACAATCTATTCCACCATTGAATTGAATCGAAATGGAGAAAGAAAGCAGTTCCCCATTGGAGAGCTGCGGATCTCTCCTACCGTTTTACAGCCCGGCGCGATGATGGAATTTGGTTCGGAGTATGGATACCCCATCCCGCCCGCCCAATTGGACAGCAATGAGCCTTTGAAATTGAATGGGTATCTGTATGTTTGGGGCGAGGTCCTTTACACGGACGAGTTTAACACGATGGGCTGGACCGCGTTTTGCCATCGTTATCCGTGCGACATGTTCGGAATGGCAGAGGACAAAGAAACAAGAGGGCGTACGCACTACCGCAGCATCCACCCGAAATTCGCACGCTATCACGAACAAGCCGGCAACGAGGCTGGGTGACGCATCAGATCGGCGTCAGACGTCGAGCGCCGCCTCGTCGGCGAATTCGGCGCGTTCCTGGATGAATTCAAAGCGCGCCTCGGCCTTGGTGCCCATCAGTCGCTCGACGGATTTTTCCGTATCCTTGCGATCGTCGGCAATGAGCGCGACGCGCAGCAGCGTGCGCTTTTTCGGGTCCATGGTGGTTTCTTTGAGCTGCGCGGCCATCATCTCGCCGAGGCCCTTGAAGCGGCTCACCTCCACCTTGGCATTGGCGTGAAATTCTTTCTTAAGAATCTCGTCGCGGTGTTTGTCGGTGCGGGCATAAAGGATCTTGCCGCCATGCGACAGCCGGTACAGTGGCGGCACGGCAAGATAGAGATGACCTTTTTCGATGAGCTGAGGCATTTGCCGGTAAAAGAACGTGATCAGCAGCGAAGCGATATGCGCGCCGTCGACGTCGGCATCGGTCATGACGATGACGCGGCCATAACGCAGGTCTTCGTCGCGATAATGCACGCCGGTGCCGCAGCCGAGCGCCTGAACGAGATCGGCGAGCTGCTGGTTTTGGGCGAGCTTGTCCTTGCCGGCTGAAGCGACATTGAGAATCTTGCCGCGCAGCGGCAGCACCGCCTGTGAAGCGCGATCGCGCGCCTGCTTGGCCGAGCCGCCGGCGCTGTCGCCCTCGACGACAAAGAGTTCGGCGCCCTCGGCCGCGGTGTTGGTACAATCGGCAAGCTTGCCCGGAAGGCGGAGCTTACGCACCGCGGACTTGCGCGCGATGTCCTTTTCCTGGCGGCGGCGGACGCGCTCCTCGGCGCGCTCGACCACAAAATCAAGGAGCTTGTTGGCCGCGGTCGGATGCCCGGCGAGCCAGTGGTCGAACGGATCTTTGATCGCCTGCTCGACCAGGCGTTGCGCTTCGGCAGTGGCAAGCCGATCCTTGGTTTGCCCCTGAAATTCCGGTTCGCGGATGAACACCGAAAGCAGCGCGCCGGCGCCGATCATGACATCGTCGC
>Ga0126371_10006376_pt1 | contig 10494 bp, 5 predicted proteins | sample PanSoiMetaPlot_4_FD_110145 | JGI IMG/M metagenome (GOLD analysis project Ga0126371, IMG submission 110145) | Tropical forest soil microbial communities from Panama - MetaG Plot_4 | ecosystem: Environmental > Terrestrial > Soil > Tropical forest > Bulk soil | place: Panama | collected 2016-02-17
CCTTTGGGCGCCACGACAGCATCGCCGACTTTGATCGGGTCTTCCAGGCTGGCGCGAAATTCGTCGCCCGCCTTATCCTTCTCCGAGTCGATCGAGTCGATCAACCGAACGCTGATCGCCGTACCGCCAGGCAGGGTTTTCGCGCCCGATTCGTTCACCATGAGCGAGAGCAGCCGCTCGCTGACGCCCGCTTCCTTCAACTCCACAACGCGCGCGCCGCTCACCGAAAACTTTCCGGGTTGGCTCATGATGAGGCCCGCGATGAAGTTATCGCTGAACTGAGCCCTCACCAGCCGCACTACGGAATCGCTGTTCAGCGGCTCTTGCGAAGGCGCCTTCTTGGTCACTTCCGCCAGGATGCGCTCGTTCACGCCCGCCTTCTTCATATCGATCAGGCTGGCGACGTCGCCCGACAGATGCGACCCTTGCTGATCGATCAGATTGATGATGAAATCGTCGCTCAAACCAGAGTTCGCCATCTTGATGACGTCGCTGTTAGACAGAGCGGGCTGAGCCTGCAACGCGGCGCTCGCCGCCCACAAAAATAATGTAGGGGTGATCAGGAGTTTTTTCATGCTACCTCTCTTTTTCGATGTTAACCCGCCGCGAGGGGTTCCGTGTAAGGGGTCGCGCAGGGGCGAGAATTTGGGGTCGCGCAGGGGCGAGAATTTTTTGAACGAATAGAGCCAGTTTTTGGAAACCTCCCTTTCCTTCATTCATTTGCAGTGGGCGAAAAAACAAACCCAACGCGCTACTTAGAAAGACGAAAAAACAAACCCAAGGCGCCGTCGAACGGGCGATCCCACCCAAAAAGAATCTGGCGCCGCGATTGTGAGCTGGCAATGCTTTCACGAAGCGGCTGAATCGAAAACGGCAAATTTGGACCGGCCACGGGTGACCGCGTTTTTATTCCACCATCGCCTGCATGATGGCGTTCTCAAAGTCGCGCATAAGCTCCTGGTTGGAGGTCTGGACCATGAGAATCCCGACAACTTTCTCCTTGGGGTCGATCCAGAAGTGGGTGCCAAAGGCGCCGTCCCAACCGTAGCTGCCGTCGGAGACCCGAAAATTCGAAGCCACGGCGTTGTTCACCACCTGAACGCTGAGGCCAAAGCTTCTCCCCGGAGGCCGGCCAGGCAGCGTGTCCGGCGCATGAACGGAAGCCATCAGGTCCACTGTCTTCGGACTCAGCAGGCGCTTGCCATTCAGTTGGCCGCCGTTGAGCAGCATCTGGGCGAATTGCTCGTAATCTTCCGCAGTGCTCGAAAGGCCCCCAGCGCCCGAGAAATAGGCGTTGCTAGGCGGATTGTTCTCCTGCTTCGTCAGGCCGTTCGCGGTTTTCTGATAGCGGGTGGAGACGCGCGACGATTGAGCCTCGGAGGGATAAAACGTCGTGTCTTTCATCTCCAGAGGACCGAAGATGCGGTCGCGCAAGAAACGGTCGAAGGATTGGCCTGAAATGATTTCGACGATGCGGCCGAGAGTATCAAAGCCGGCGCTGGGGCTATAGCTCCAGCGCGATCCAGGCTGGAATTCGAGCGGCGTCGCGCCGAGGCGCGGGATGTAATCAGACAGCGTGTCGGTGGGCTTGCGGCCGAGCTTGTTCGCTTCGGCGGTGCTGATAGTACCGCTAACCAGGCCCGAGACGTGGGAGAGCAAGTCGCGAATGGTGATTTCGCGGTTCGCTGGAACTGTGTAGAATTGCGGCTCCGCGGCCGCGCCTCCCCGCCCACCCCTGCCGCCAGGGCCTTCCTGAACCACGGCGACTTTCAGTCCCTTGAACTCGGGGATGAACTTCGAGACCGGGTCGGTAAGGCGGATCTTGCCTTCCTCCATCAGCATCAGAATCGCGGCGCCGGTAATGGGTTTCGACATGGAGGCGATGCGGAAGAGAGCGTCTTTCTGCATGGGCTTTTTGGAATCGAGATCCATCAAGCCGTGCGCCTGGAAATGCGCGATGCGGCCGCGCCGGGCCACCAGCGTGACAGCGCCGGAGATATCGCCGGCGGAAATGTGCCGCTCGATGGTTTCGTGGATTCGCTCGAGCCGGTCGGCGGAAAATCCCAGTTCTTCGGGCTTGGCCGCCTGAACGGACGCCGCGGCCAAGGGCAGAGCGGCCAGGGCGGCAGAAACGGCGATCATCGTCAAACGGAGGGTGTTTCGCATGAGGAGCGCTTCCTTCCCGAGCGCCAACAACCGCGATAGATTATATCGGAACTGCGGGGTGTTTGGACGAGGCGAGCATGTCAAACTAGCGATTGAGGGGCGAAGGGGTTGTGATCACAAAGTACGAGAGGCCCGTCGCGGCTGGTTCCCGAGGAGCGAGAAGAGCTTAGCGACATCCGTGAGGCCGTCGAGGCATCCAAGCGGTTCCAGCGGCAAATGTCGAAGCGGCGTCCCAATAAGGAAATCGAGAACGCCAAGGAACAGGGCCGGCGGTGAGCAAGGGCTTTATTGTGGACTCGTGCGTAGTCGCCTCTCAGTTCCACGCCTGTAGCGAGAATCTATGGCGCCGCGTATGTTGAGCTGGGGATTTGGCGGAGGCTGCCGTTGGCATGCCCGGAGGATAGGCTGAACAAGGCGGCCGAGTCTTGCGGTGTGAAAGTGCTAATTTGGGCCGTGTAATTTACCCAGTCCGCGGCCCGTAAAACAGTTATGCAGCGGCATTGAGAGTGCTCCTTAATCCACTCGGGACATACCAGAACAGCAAATCGCGATTATCTGCATGGCCACAAAGCTAGAAGGGGAGAATGTGCCCGAAATCCAGTCTCTAACTCTTCGCGTGAACGCCCTGAACCAGTCAGTGGATTGGTGGAACACGGCGATGGTTTGGGCACTTGTGTTTGCCGCTCTAGCCGCTGTTGCCGTCGTCGTTACTACCCGTGCGCCATTGATGCGGGCGAAAGAATTAGGTGATGTCCAAGCAGAGCTAATCCAAGCTAAGGACAGGCAATTGACACTTGACCTCAAAGATAAAGATTCGAAGATCGCGCAGGCGTGAAAGGATTCGGCGGACGCCAAACCGCACAGCGGAATCAGAACGCCTAGCCAGAGTCAAGATTGAATCGAAAGTTGCGTGGAGACGGCTCACTCAAGAACAACCAGACGAAATGGGCCGTAACATAGCTCGCCGGTTCTCTAGGATCGGTGTGAGTCTTTGGTTTCCCGCTGGAGATAGTGAGGCGGCATTCTTTGCTGGCGATATCGCAAGGACCATGATTGGTACTAAGTCTTTGGTCGTACAACCCCTGCCAGCGTCATTATGATGCAGGGGGGGCGGGTAAATTCGGAGAGCCAGTGAAGCCCGCAGAGACGGGCGTGGAGGTCCAATCGACCAACCACGATGCCAGCAGGCAGTTAGCGGACGCGATTATTGGGGAGTTAACTTCGTGGGGGTTTGATGCTTACCGCCAGAAGGATCCCCCATTCGATCCTAATCCATCGCCGCAAGCATGGCTCAATGTTTTGGCGAGGCCAGATGGACCACAGGGAGAGTTTAAGCTAGCAGGACAGAAACAGACCGCTGCCACAAAATGAACCGCAGCCCAAATTAGGGAGCTACTAATTTGAGCTACTTCGCGTCAATTTGAGCTACTTTGCTTCGGACTTCGCCTCGGCCTGAGCCTGCTTCATATCGCGGCCTTCCGTGCCGCCTAGCTTACGGATCAGCGCGACCGTGCTGTCATGAGGCACGGGCAACTGGGCGAAACTGCTCTTGCCCATGGCGATGTCCAGCGGAGTAAAATTTTGCTTGGTTTTGGCGTCAATCTTCGCGCCGTGGTCCACGAGATACTGGACGATCGGGTCGGCGCCGCGGAGGGCGGCGCCGTGCAATGCCGCTTCGCCCCTGGCATTGGCTTGGTTAATATCCATGCCGTGATCGATGCAAGTCTTCAGCGCCTCCAGCGCTTCGGCTTCCGTTCCGCGCGTGTTCTTGTCGCGATAACCGACGCCCGCTGCGAACAGCAGCGCGGTGTTGCCGTCCTTGGTCGCCAGAGTCAGATCCGCCCCATGCTCGAGCAGGATGCGCATGGAGGCGGCATCGCCGGACCTGGCGGCGCGCATCAGCGGCGTGGTTCCTTCGTCGAGCGTGGTGTCGCCGGAGTCCATTCCGCTCCTGCCGGGTAGGTTCTTGGTAAGGCGCGCGTTTGGATTGCCTCCATGCTCCAGCAGCAGTTTAACCAGTTCCAGGCTAGGCAGCGGATCGTCCTCTTTGCGCTGCGGCAGGGCGCTCCAGTCCTCGTTGCGAGCGTCCAAAGCGGCGTAGAGCCCAGCCCTGCCCGTCGCGTCCGTGACGTTTGGATCGGCGCCATGATCGAGCAGGAACTTGGCGAAGCTGTAGTGCTTGTTCATGGCTGAGACGACCAGGGCGCTCTCGCCATCGACGCCGGTATAGTTGACATCGACTCCTGCATCGAGCATGACCTGAGCCGTGGCGATATCGCCTTCGCGAGCGGCGAAGAGGAAGGCCGTGAATCCGCCGCGGGAAAATGGCGTGACGGAGGACGCGGCGCTGAGCTTCGGCAGTTTGGTTTCGCGGTCGAAGGAACGAACTTTCCAGTCCGCGCCATGCTCCAGCAGCAATTTCACGATCGCGGGATGACCTTCGGCCGCCGCCCACATGAGCGCCGTCTGGCCTTTGTAATTCTCCTTGGCGCTGACATCCGCGCCGCCATTCAGTAGGGCTTTGACGGCCTCGACGCTGCCGGCGCGCGCGGCGGTCATCAGCACGGTTTCACCGTCCGGACTAGTCAATGTCTTGGGATCGGCGCCGGCTTTCAGCAACGCCTCGACAGTTGACCCGGTCGCAAGCGAAGCGGCTTCCGAGAGTGGAGTTGCGCCGTAGCGGTTCACTGCGCTGGGCTTGGCGCCCGCCTGGAGTAGCGCCTTCACCATTTCCAGATCGCCCCAGTGCGCGGCCCAATGCAGAGCCGTCGAGCCGTCCGGTTGGGCGGCATTCACGTCGGAATGCTGCTTCACTAAAGCCCGAACCAAATCCGCGTTTCGATGCTCCGCCGCGTCCGCCACGTCGGCCGCGGAGCCGAATGCCGCCGTGCTCAGCACAAATCCGACTGCCAGCAAGAAGAGCTTTTTCATCGCTTAGACCTCGGAGAGCAGACCCGTGCTGTCGCCCACTTTTTCCTGCTCGACGCCGGCCTTGTGCAGGATGGTCAGCAAAAGATTCGACATGGGCGTTTCCTCCGGATACTTCAAGTGCCGGCTGCCTTTCATTCTTCCCGCCGCGCCTCCGGCGACAAGCACCGGCAGCGGCGAATGATTATGAATATTGCTATTGCTCATGCCGCTTCCGTAAAGGATCAGCGAATGATCGAGCAAGTTGCCATCGCCGTCCGGCGTTGCCTTCAACTTGGCCAGGAAATACGCGATCAGTCCGACGTGATAGGTGTTGATCTTGGTGAGGTTCTCCAGCCGCTCGGGATTGTTCTGGTGATGGGAAGCCGGATGGAAACCTTCCGATATAGCAAGCATTGGAAAGGTGCGGTAGCTCACCTCGCGCGCCATCATGAACGTGGAGACGCGAGTGATGTCGGCCTGAAACGCCAAGGTCATCAAGTCGAACATCAGCTTCGAATGCTCCTGGTGATCGTCCGGAATGCCGCTGGGGGAAGCGGGCACATCTAGGCTCGAGTTGCTGTTCTGCCTTTCCGCCAGTTGAATGCGCCGTTCGATTTCGCGGACGGTATCGAGATACTCCGCCACGCGGTTGCGATCGTTCTGGCCGAGACCGCCTTGCAACCGGCGCACTTGCGAAGTGACCGCGTCCAGAATGCTGCGCTGCTGCTCGATGCGCTCGAGCCGCTCGGCCGCGTTAGCGCCGTCGCCGAACAAGTGATCGAACACCACGCGCGGATTGATCTCCATGGGGAGCGGCGTAGTGGGCGTGCGCCAGGAGATCGTGTTCATATAGGCGCAACTGAATCCCACGTCGCAGGAGCCGACCAGGCCGCTGTAATCCTCCGTAGCCAGCTCCAGCGAGGGCAGCGGCGTATCCTGGCTGATTTTGGCAGCCGCCATCTGATCGATAGTGACGCCCGCCTGGATGTCGGCTCCGTCGGTGCGCTTGGGGTGGACGCCGTTCAGGAACACCGCGGGCGCGCGGGTATGATCGCCGCCATTGTCTCCCGGCCCGCCCGGCGCGGCCATCTTGTGCGCCAGGTTCGATACGACCAACAACTGGTCCTTGAACGGCTCCAAGCCCGCGAGCGTCCTCGAGAGCTTTAACTCCGCGCCATCGCCCGCAGGCGTCCAGTTGGCCATCACCGCGCCGTGCGGAATGTAGCACAGGCCCAGCCGGATTTGAGGATTGGCCGCGGTTTTCGCTAAAGGCGTTTGCGCGGGAACCATCGAATCCAGAAGGGGAAGAGACATCGTGACGCCCAACCCGCGCAAAAACGTCCGGCGCGGGATATGTCTTTTCGTGATCAACCTCATGGTTGCGTCTCCTTGCGCGGCGCGCCGGCCGAAGCGGTTGTCTCCTGGCCTGCTCCGCTCAACTTCATTTCAAACGGCGTGCTTTTTACAATACCCAAAACCAACGAAGAAAACTTGAAGTTGCCCGGCGCAGAGCCCCGCAGGATCTGCCGGACCGCGGGCATGTCGTAATATTCCAGGCCGCGCCCGAGCGCGTAGGTCAGCATCTTCTCGGTCATGACGCCAATGAAGACCTCCGGACGGCTGGTCAGCATCTGGCGCAGCGCCGCCGGGCCGTTTACCTTCGCTCCGTTGAACAGCGTGCCTGACGGATCGATCGGCGCACCTTCGTCCGTACTTCGCCAGCGTCCGATGGCGTCGTAGTTTTCGAGCGCCAAGCCGATGGGATCCATCACCTTGTGGCAGCCCGCGCAAATAGCGTCCGTGCGATGCGCCTCCATTCGCTCGCGCATTGACAACGGCTTTTGATTCTCTTCTTGCTCCTTCAGAGCGAAGTTGCCGGGAGGGGGGCTGGGCGGAATGCCGAGGAGATTCGTCAAAATCCATTTGCCGCGCTGCACGGGAGAAGTGCGGTTGGGATAGGACGTCACGGTAAGGATGCTGCCTTGCCCTAACAGCCCGCGCCGGTTCGGATCGGTGATCTGCACGCGCCGGAACTGGCTGCCGTAGATAGCCGGAATGCCATAATGGCGGGCCAGTCGCTCATTCACGAACGTGTAATCGGCGTTCAGCAGATCGAGCGCGCCGCGGTCTTCGCGGACAATGCTCTGAAAGAACAGCTTAGTCTCCTGGCGCATTGCTTGGCGCAGGTTGTCGTCGAAATCGGGGAACGCCTCCAGATTGGGCGATGCGGTCTTGAGATTGCGCAAGAAAAGCCACTGCTCTGCGAAGTTGTCCACCAGCGCTTCGGCGCGCGGATCGGCCAGCATTCGCTTTACCTGTTGCTCCATCACCGCCGGATCGCGCAGCTTGTGCTGGCTCGCGAGATTGACGAGTTGATCGTCGGGAACGCTGCTCCACAGGAAAAACGAAAGACGTGAGGCGAGGGCGAGGTCGTCGAGACGATAGGCCGTGTTGGGCGCGACGCCGGCGGGGTCGGGCTCGAAGCGGAAAAGGAACTCGGGGCTCGCCAGGATCAGTTGCAGGGCGGACTCGATGCCGGCCTCGAAGCTGCCTCCGTTATTCCTGCGGCGCTGGTAGAAGCTCAGAGGAGTCTCAAGGTCGCTATCCTTCACAGGCCGCCGGTAGGCATGTGTCATCAAGGCGGAGACAATCCTGCGCGCGCAAGGCAGTTCATCAGACGCAGCCGTCGGCGTGCAAAGGAAAATCTTCTTGCGCGACGCCGTATCGCCCGCCCCGGCAGGTTTGAATGGACCTTCCACGCTGATCCTATCTACGGATGGGTCGCCCGTGATATCCAGACCATCGACCGTAGTGCGAAGGAAAGGCTTGATCAGGTCGTCCCTCTCCGCGTGGCTCCTCAGGAGGCTGGCCGCCGTGATCTCATGGACTCCCGCCTTCAGCGCCATGCGGACCGTTAACTTCTGATCGATGGCAGCGTCGAAAGATCCGGGATTCGCCGCCATCGCGATGAAATCTTCGCGGCCGCCCGCGGTGACCAGAGCCACGCGCGCTCCGTCGACCGCCATCTCTACCTGATGCCGATCCTCCATCCCGCGAAGGAAGTCGAAAGTGTTGCGCCACAGCCGGACCTTGATGACGTATTCGCCATCGACGGGGAAATTGTGCCGGACCAGCATGCCGCCGCGCGTGCCCAAGGGTAGCCCTTCGATGTGCTGATCTTGCGAGAGATCCGGCCGGACGCGGTAAACGGCGGTGGAGGGCGCGATATTTTGATTGCCCACGGCCAGCCGGCTGATGTTCCAGGATGCGGAAAGATACCGCTCCATCAACGACGGAGAAACCTTGAGCACGTCCGCGATATTGTCGAAGCCGCTCGATTCATCGTCGGGCGGCAGCAGTGCGGTCGAGTCAACATCGAGCGCGAGCAAGTCGTGGATGGCGTTGGCGTACTCGGCGCGATTCAGGCGGTGCATGGAAGCGCGGCCGGGATTTGGATTCTGCGCCGCGGCGCGGTCCAACGACGTTTCCAAATACGACGCCAGCCCGTCCAGTGCGGCCCCATCAGGCTTCGGCATCCCGAGCGGAGGCATCGAGCCTGTGCGAACCTTACGAATTACTTTCTCCCAAGTCTCGGCGTGAGCGGGCACGGCGCCCAGATCCGCCCCTTGGAGAGACAGGCCGCCGGTGCGCGCCTTGTCGTTGTGGCAGGTTACGCAATATTTCTCGATCACAGCGGCCTGCGCCTGCTGCGCGCGAGCCGGTTGGGCGGCGAACCACAGGGCGCCCGCAAGCCAAACGGAAACCAAGAGTTTCACGAGATAGATTGTACCCATTCTGCATGCAGGTGTCGATGGCCCTAACTGGCCCCAGCACGCGCTTGATTGTAGGTATCAGTCGGCTGATAGGACGCGCTTTGACATGATGCCATTTGTCTTGCCGGTTCCTGGACGGCCGCCTCAAAAGCGCTCACCTTCGAGATAAGCGCCCGAGGGGTTGAGGATGATGACAGTTTCCGCTAACCCTGTCTATCGTCCACTACCCCTTACCTGCTGGTCCGAAACTCGCCGAAAGCCGAACGGAAACCGTTTGAGAGCTACAACCGCGGCGCGGCGCGGGCTCGACAAGTAGGCTAGTGCGGCTAGGCGCCAGGGTTTACGCTCCGAGCCTGTGTTTCAACTTAGGCTTTGGCAGACAATGTCTTGCGAATTAGAGTCAACAACTCGCCGATCTGAAAGGGCTTGCGGATAAACCCATCGACTTGCTTGGGGTCGGCCAGTGACCCCACTACTTCCTTGCTGTAGGCACTCGTGAGAAGTAGCCTTGCCTTCGGCCGCAATCGGCGTGCCTCTCTCACGACTGTGTCGCTTGGCATACCCGGAATAGTCATATCCAGCAGAACGACGTCGATTTCCTTTTGGTGATCGTGAAATAAATCGACTGCATCGGAGCCGTTGTCCACGTCTATTACAGTAAGACCTTGTTTGCGCAACATCTGTGCGATCGAGAGACGGAGAACATGCTCGTCTTCCACCACCAGCACAGTTCCGCTGGAGGGAGTATTCGGCTCGGAAATAATCGCTGAACTAGTGCTTAAGCGCCGATCGGGCTCTTGATCAGCAATAGGCCAAAGGACCCGAAAAGTCGTTCCCTCGTCCAGCGCGCTGGTCAATTCGATCGCGCCTTTATGAGCTCGTACGACCCCCTGAACAACCGCGAGGCCGAGACCGCGTCCCGTAGCCTTTGTCGTGAAAAACGGATCCAAGATTTTGGCCTGTGCCTCCTTGCTTATCCCGGAACCGGTATCTGAAACCTCCAGAATGACATGATTGCCCTCGCGCAAGCCGGTCGCTGAGCTGAAGATCGGCATCCCAGCTGCTATCCCGACCGAAGTTGTGACTGTAATCACCCCATCCTTTCCAGCAAGCGCGTCGGATGCATTTAGGACGAGGTTCATCACCACTTGCTGGATCTGTGACTGGTTGCCAAGCACGCTAGGAAGATCCTTCCCAAGATTGGTCTTCAAGACCGCGGATTTCGAAACTGAGATCTTAATCAGATCCAGCATCTCTCCTACAAGCAGGGACAGATCAACGAGCTCGACGTGGGACCCCTCATTTCCCGCATAGATCATCAACTGACGCACGATCCCGGACGCGCATATCGAGGTCGCCTTGATGTTTTGAATCTCGGCGCCAGGGAAAGAACCATCCGCTTCTGACGCCTCGGCAATTTCGGCGTTTGCGAGGATGCCACCTAACAGGTTATTGAAATCGTGCGCGATCCCTCCCGCCAGAACGCCAAGGCTCTCCAGCTTCTGCCTTGCCAGGGACGCCTCCTGGACACTCTTCAGATCTGTGATGTCGGAGCCAGAAACGATGTAGCCATCAAACGCTCCGTCTACTGCGAAACGAGGAGCCCCATGGCACAAAATCCACCGATACTCTCCGTCTGCCCGCC
>Ga0126371_10006377_pt1 | contig 10493 bp, 8 predicted proteins | sample PanSoiMetaPlot_4_FD_110145 | JGI IMG/M metagenome (GOLD analysis project Ga0126371, IMG submission 110145) | Tropical forest soil microbial communities from Panama - MetaG Plot_4 | ecosystem: Environmental > Terrestrial > Soil > Tropical forest > Bulk soil | place: Panama | collected 2016-02-17
AAGGACGCGCCGATTCTGGTGCTGGACGAGGCGACTTCGCATCTCGACACGATCAGCGAGCAGCTGGTGCGTGCCGCGCTCGATGCGCTGATGGTGAACCGCACCACGATCGTGGTGGCCCACCGGCTGTCCACCATCCGCGCCGCTGACCTGATCCTGGTGCTGAACGCCGGCCGCGTGATCGAGTCGGGGACGCACGCCGAACTGTCCGCGCGCCACGGCTTCTATGCGCGCCTTGTCGGCCATCAGATGGCCGGCGTCGTAGAACGGCAGGCAGCGAACTAGGAGGTGCCCTTGCGAACGATGCGGGTCGATCGTCGGACGATGCTGTGCGGCGCCGCTGCGGTCATGTCCGGGACGTTGAGGGCCGGCGCCGTTGATGCGGCCGACGCGATCTGGTTCAGTGAGTATTGGGCTGTGAAGCGGCGCAACGGCAATGACATTCGGCTGGCGATGTACCGCAAGCGACTCGGCGCACCAAAGCCGGGCGAAGCCGCTCGCCCGGTGCTGTTCCTGGTGCACGGCTCGTCGACCTCGGCGCGGTCAAGCTTCGATCTGTCGGTGCCGAGCGGCGCCGATTACTCGATGATGGATGCCTTCGCCCGTTACGGATTCGACGTCTGGACGATGGACCACGAAGGCTACGGCAAATCGTCGCGCACCGACGGCAATTCCGACGTCGCCAGCGGGGTCGAGGATCTGCGGGCGGCAATGACCGTCGTCACGCGCGAGACCGGCCAGACGCGGTGCCATTTCCTGGGTGAATCGTCCGGCGCGCTGCGCGCCGCGGCGTTTGCCATGGCCGCGCCGGATCATGCCGGCCGCCTCGTGCTCACCGCCCTCACCTACACGGGCAAGGGCTCTCCGACGCTCGGCAAGCGCGCCGAGCAGGTGGAGTACTACCGCACGCACAATACGCGGCCGCGCGACCGGGCGATGATCGAAAGCATCTTCACCCGCGACCGGCCGGGCACGACCGATCCCGAAGTCCCCAAGGCATTGGCCGATGCCGAGCTGGTTTATGGTGATACCGTGCCGACCGGAACGTATCTCGACATGACCGCCCATCTGCCGGTGGTCGATCCGGCGAAGATCCTGTCTCCGGTCGCGGTCATTCGCGGCGAGTTCGACGGCATCGCGACGATGGAGGACCTATGGGACTTTTATCGACAGCTGCCGACCGGCGATAAGCAGTTCTCCGTCATAGCCGGCGCGGCGCATGCATTGGCGACGTGCCGCAACCGCCAGGCGTTCTGGCACGTTGCACAGGCCTTCCTGACCATGCCGTCGCCACCGGCGACGTGAGGCTGCGTTACTCGCCGCCGATCGGCACGCCCTGCCCAGCAGTCAGCAGGTCCACCGTATCGGGGCCGACGGCGAAGTTCAGAAACAGGACCTCGGCAACGGTCATGGCAAGGAGCAGGCCTACGGCCACCAGAATTCCGGATCGTTGACGCTTGGCGGCGACCTTCTGACGGGTCGCGACGTCGTACCACATCGTGCGTGCTTCGCTCATGCCTCGTCCCCTCACGTCCGCGGCGCATTTCGCCGCCACGTCAGGGGTTATCCGGCAAGCCGGCCGAGCCGCGCTGTGAAGCGAACCACAATCCGCCGGAAAATCTTATGGGAGGCCGGCAAGCGCGCGCCATTCCGCCTCGGTGATGGTCCGCACGCCCAGCTCGGTCGCCCTGCGCGCCTTCGAGCCCGCATCTGCGCCCACCACCACCAGATCGGTCTTCTTCGATACGCTGTCGGTGACCTTTGCGCCGAGCATCTCGGCGCGCGCCTTCGCCTCGGGGCGGGTCAGGGTCTCCAGTGTGCCGGTGAACACCACGGTCTTGCCGGCCAGCTCGCTGTCGGCCGCTTCGGCTCGCGCCGCATCCTCGACCGTCAGCTCCGACACCAGCGCATCCAGGAGCGTGACGTTGCGCTCCTCGGCAAAGAAGTCGGCCAGTTCTTCGGCGATCGCAGGACCTATGCCGAGGATGCTGTTCAGTTCCGCACGCGCCTCCGACCCCGGTTCGATCGCCGCGAGCATCTCGCTGCGCCAGTTCGCAAAGGTTCCGAAATGGCGGGCGAGCAGCCGCGCATTCGATTCGCCAATGCGGCGAATGCCGAGCGCATAGATGAACCGCTCGAGCGGGATCCGCCTGCGGGCCTCGATGGCGCGCGCGAGATTGCGCGCCGACACCTTGCCCCAGCCGTCCCGGCCGGCGATTTCGTCCTCGCGCTGCGGTAGGCTGAACAGATCGGCCGGGCTGTGCAGCCAGCCTTCCTCGTAGAACTCGCGGATGGTCTTCTCCCCGAGCCCGTCGATGTCGAAGGCGGGGCGCGAGACGAAATGGATCAGCCGCTCGACGCGCTGAGCCTCGCAGATCAGTCCGCCGGTGCAGCGCCGGATCGCTTCGCCGGGCGGGCGCACGGCGTGGCTGCCGCACACCGGACAGACCTCGGGGAACACGTAAGGTTTCGCGCCCTTCGGCCGCCGCTCGGTCACCACCGAGACGATCTGCGGAATCACGTCGCCGGCGCGCTGCAGCACGACGGTGTCATCGATGCGTATGTCCTTGCGTGCGATCTCGTCCTCGTTGTGCAGCGTGGCGTTCTGCACGAGCACGCCGCCAACATTCACCGGCTCGAGTCGCGCGACCGGCGTCAGCGCTCCGGTGCGGCCGACCTGGATCGTGATGTCGCGCAGCACGGTCGTCGCCTGTTCAGCCGGGAATTTCCACGCGACCGCCCAGCGCGGTGCGCGGCCGACGAAGCCGAGCCGGCGTTCCAGCGCAAGATCGTCGACTTTGTAGACAACGCCGTCGATGTCGTAGCCGAGGCCCGAGCGCTCAAGCGCGATGTTGGCCTGGAAGTCGGCGGCCTCGGCCTCGCTGTTCAGATGGTGCGACAGAGGGTTCACCTGGAATCCCCATTCACGCAGCCGCTCCAGATAGTGCCAGTGGGTATCGGCGACCGGCTCGCTCGATTCGCCCTGCGCATACGCGAACAGCGACAGCGGCCTTGCGGCGGTGATGCGCGCATCCATCTGCCGCAGGCTGCCGGCCGCGGCGTTCCGCGGATTGGCGAAGATCTTCTGGTCAGCCGCCGCCTGCGCCTCATTGAGCTTCAAAAAGTCGGCCTTGCTCATGAACACTTCGCCGCGGATCTCGATCTCCGCCGGCGCGCGGCCCTTCAGGCGGTCGGGCACCGACTTCATGGTGCGCAGATTGGCGGTGACGTCTTCGCCCTCAGTTCCGTCGCCGCGCGTGGAGCCACGAACGAACCGGCCGTGCTCGTAGGTGAGGTTGATCGACAGCCCGTCAATCTTCGGCTCCGCCACGAACGCGAGCGGCGCATCCGCGGCAAGTCCGACGAAGCGGCGTGCACGGGCGCAGAACTCGGTAAACTCGTCCGCGTTCATCGCATTGTCGAGCGACAGCATCGGCGTGCGATGGCGGACCTTGGCGAAGCCGGTCTCCGGTGCGCCGCCGATGCGATTGGAAGGCGAGTCAGCGCGGATCAGTTCGGGAAAGCGCGCCTCGATCGCCGCATTGCGCCGGCGCAGCGCGTCGTACTCGGCGTCGGTGATCTCGGGCGCGTCCTGCTCGTGGTAGAGGCGATCGTGGTGCGCGATCTCGCGTGCCAGGGCCGCCAGCTCCGCCGCCGCCTCTTGCGCGGTCAGCGCATCGACTTCGACCGGGGTCGAAGCAGCAACCTTGCGCGGCGCCCGGCTCATGCGGTCGCTCCCAGCAGATCGTCGGCAGCGGCCCGCGCCGCCTCGGTGACCGTCTCACCCGCCAGCATCCGGGCGATCTCCTCGCGACGTTCCCGGGCGTCGAGTTGATCCACCGCCGTCAAGGCACGCCCGCGCGCCGCAAGCTTGGCTACGCGCAGATGCGCCCCGCCGCGCGCCGCAACCTGCGGGCTGTGCGTCACCACCAGCACCTGGACCCGTTCTGCCACGCGGCTCAGCCGCTCGCCGACCGCCGCCGCGGTGGCGCCGCCGACGTCAGCGTCGACCTCGTCGAACACCAGTGTCGGCACGGACGAGCCGGATGACAGCACCACCTTCAGCGCGAGCATCAGCCGCGACAGCTCACCACCCGACGCGACGCGACCGAGCGGTGTCAACTCCTGCCCCGGATTGGTCGCGATGAGGAAGCGCACGAGGTCCGCGCCAGCCGCTCCCCAGTCGGCCTCCTGCAGCGCTGCGACCTCCGCGCGAAACCGCGCCTTGCCAAGCCGCAGCGGCGGCAGCTCCTTGGATACGGCCCGATCCAGCCGGGTCGCCGCGCTGCGCCGCGCCGCCGCGAGGTCCGCGGCCGCCCGGCTGTACTCCTCGCGCGTGCGCTGAACCGTCTGCTCCAGCGCAGTGACCTCGGCAGCGCCGGTATCCAGCGCCGCCAGCCGCTCGCGGAGCGCTTCGAGCAGGGCTGGCAGGTCCGGCACCGTGACACGATGCTTTCGCGCCACCGCCCGCAATGCGAACAAGCGCTCCTCCGCCTGCTCCAGCAGGCGCGGGTCGGCATCGGCGTCGGCGGCCATCCGGGTCAACAGGCTCTCCGCTTCGGCCACCGACTCCTCGGCACGCTCCAGCGCCGCCAGCGCGGGCGCCGCTGCGTCGATTGCTTCCGGCCGGTTGGGTGCTGCCAGTCGCTGCAAGGCGCGCGAGGCGGCGCGCAGCGACGCCGCCGGCCCGGAACTGCGCCGGTCGCGCGGAGCAAGCTCGGCGAGCGCCGCCGCAATCGCTTCGGCGCGGCGTTCGCCCTGCTGCAGGCGCTGCCGCTCGCCCGCAAGCCGCTCCTCCTCGCCGTCCTGCGGCGCAAGTGCGGCCAGCTCCTGCACCGCGTGACGCAGCCATTCCTCATCACGTTCGGCCTCGGCGATCGCCGCGCGGGCCGCCTCCAGCTTCGCGGCGGCGCCGCGCCATTCGTGCCAGGCCGCGGTGGTCGCCTCCCGCATCGGACGCGCCACGCCGAACGCATCGAGCATGCCCAGGTGGCTTGCCGGATCCGCCAGCCCGATCTGTTCGTGCTGACCCTGCACCTCGACCAGCAACGCTCCCGCGCGCCGTAGCAGCGCCACGCCGATCGGCTGATCGTTGATGAAGGCGCGCGACCGACCGTCTTTGGTCAGTACACGGCGGAGCACGACCTCATCCTCGGCGTTCAATCCCTGCTCCGCAAGCAGATCGCCGATCGGATGGCCGGCGGGGGGCGCGAATGATGCTGTCACACTGGCCTGTGGCGCACCCGGGCGCACCAGTCCCGCGTCCGCGCGGGCACCCAGGGCAAGCCCCAGGCTGTCGAGCAGGATCGATTTTCCCGCGCCGGTCTCCCCGGTGAGCACCGTGAGCCCGGTGCCGAACGACAGATCAAGCCGCTCGATCAGTACGACGTCACGGATGGAGAGGGTGCTAAGCACGCTGCGGCACCGGCTGCCGCGCTCGATCAGAAGATCGAATTCCAGGCGCGGGCGAAGAAGCCCCGATCGTTCTGCGGGCGCGCGGGTCCCGCCTGCTGCACCAGCCCGTCGTCGAACAGGTTGTTGTAGCTGTCCTCGTACCACTGGCTGCCGGGATAGTTGTACCCGAGCACCGCAGCGGTCTTCTTCGCCTGATCCCGCATGCCGAGGATCAGATAGATCTCGGTCAGCCGATGCAGTGCCTCGGGGACATGATTGGTCGTCTGGTAGTCGTCCACGACACGCTGGAACCGGCCGATGGCGGCTTCATAGAGATGCTGGTTTTGATACCAGCGGCCGATCTCCATCTCCTTGCCGGCGAGGTGGTCACGGCACAGGTCGATCTTCAGCCGCGCGTCGCGGGCATAGGCGCTGTCGGGAAACCGGTTCACCACCTCCTGCAGCGCGTTCATCGCCAGATCGGTGCCGCGCTGATCGCGCTGGATGTCGGCGATCTGCTCGTAATAGCTGAGCGCGCGCAGGTAATACGCGTAGGCCACGTCGCGATGCGTCGGATGGAGCTGTATGAACCGGTCCAGCGTCCCGATCGCGTCGGTATAGTGGTTCTGCAGGTACTGCGTGTAGCCCTGCATGAGCTGGGCGTTCACCGCCCAGGACGAATACGGATAGTTCTGCTCCACCAGGTTGAACTGGTCGGTGGCGGAACCGAACCGGCGCGCGTTCAGGGCGTCGACGCCGTTATTGTACAGGTCCTCGACCGGGGCCGGCGGCGCGCTGCTGTTGTCGGCCGTCGCATCCTTCGAACCGCCGCAGCCGGCGAGCAGGGGAAGCAGCGTGGCGGCGGCCAGTGCGCCGCGGCGCAGACCGCAAGCGGTTGTCATGCGATTCGGTTCCATCGCGGCACTTATACCATGCCGCCGGGCGACGCGAAGCGGCCGCTCAGGCGGCTTCGGCCACAAGCGGTTCCGCCTCGGTCTCCTCCGGCGCCTCGATCTCGTTGAACAGGGCCCGCAGCAGCCGGTTGTTCAAGGCGTGTCCCGACCGGTGCGCAATGAAGCGGCCACAGATCGGGGCGCCGGCCAGCGCGAGGTCGCCGACGGCGTCAAGGAGCTTGTGTCGGGCGAACTCGTCCGACATGCGCAGCCCGGCGGGGTTCAGCACGCGCGCCTGATCGACCACCACCGCGTTGTCAAGGCTGCCGCCGCGGGCGAGGCCGGCGGCGCGCATCCGGTCGATCTCCTGCACGAGGGTGAACGTGCGGGCGCGCGCGAGTTCGCGACGGAAGCTGTCGGGGGTGAGGTCCAGCGCGAGCGCCTGGCGGCCGATAGCCGGTGCCGAGAATTCGATCGACATCGCCATGTGCAAACCGCTGCGGCCAGGCGTCGCCGGCCGGAATTCCGCGAAGGCGTCGCCGTCGCTGACGCACACGGGCCGATTGACATGCAGCACCGTCCGCGGCGTCTCCTGTTCGATGCTGCCCGCGCAATCGAGCAGAAACAGATACGGCGCAGCCGATCCATCCAAAATCGGCAGCTCCGGCCCGTCCACCTCGACCAGCACGTTGTCGATCTGGCTACCGGCCAGCGCCGCCATCAAATGTTCGACGGTGCCGATCCTGGGGCCGCCGTCGGCTTGGCCGAGCACGGTGGCCAGCCGCGTGTCGATGACGTTGTCGAACCGCGCGGCAATGTCCATGCCGAGATCGGTGCGGCGGAAGACGACTCCGTAGCCCGGGTCCGCCGGGCGCAGGGTCATGTTGACGCGCAGGCCGGAATGCAGTCCCACTCCGACGCAGCCGATTGGCGCCTTCAACGTTCGCTGGCGCCACGTGGTGAGTTCCGGGACCAGGTTCAGCGGCATCGCGTGCAAAAGCCCCGTATCGTGTCATGCCGGCGCCCCGGATCGTCGGGCGCCGATTCGCACTGCAGGCTAGTTGCCGGTCGCCGTGCTTGGCCAGTCAATGTTTGTTTCTGAGTGTTTCGTCGTAAACCATTGATCCTGTGGTTTCTTGTGCAAGAAATTTAGGCTCGTTTCAGGACGACTGGCGCCGCAGGAAGGCCGGAATATCCAGGCCGGTGACCTCCTCACCGCCGGTCTGCTGCACCAGGGCCCGCGGCTGTTCGGGGCGCGCCTCGTGGATCACCGGTTCCGTCCTGGTCTGCACCTGCGCAGGGGCTGCCGCCGGGGGCGATGCCGACATCGGCTGGTTTCGCCGCTTGAACGCGCCGGTCACTGTACTGAACAGGCTGGGACGCGGTGCCTCGCCGACTGGCTGGCCGGGCGTCCCGACGGACACCGGCCGGGGCGCATCGGCGAACAGGCTGGTGCCTGACGGGGCTGCGCGCTGATGCGCCTGCGCCGCCGGGCCGACACCCAGCGCGGCCTGTATCGTTGTTGACATGGTCTGCAACGGCGTGACGGCGGCGGCGACCGTCGCCAGGGCCTCCGCCATCGCGCCGCCGGGCATCGTCTCCCCGGCTGCGACCGGGTGCGCTGCGGAATGCCGCAGTGCATGGGCGGCCGTCGGTGCGTGGTGCCCACCGCCAGCAGGCATCGCCACGGCCACGCCTGCCATGCCGCCCGCCTGCATCGGCAGCGGAATGGGCGCTGGGGCCGGCATGGCCCCGCCGCCGACGGCGACGAGGCGCGGACGCTCGCGTTCAGCCTGGGTCGGAGTATCGATGCCGGTGGCGACGACGGAGACGCGGATGCGGCCCTGCAGTTCGGGGTCGATCGCCGAACCGAAGATGATATTCGCCTCCTCGTCGACCTCCTCGCGGATCCGGTTCGCCGCCTGGTCCACCTCGAACAGCGTCAGGTCGTCCCCGCCGGTGATGTTGATCAGCAGGCCGCAGGCGCCCGCCATCGAGGTGTCTTCCAGCAGGGGATTGCTGATCGCGGCCTCGGCCGCACGAATCGCGCGATTTTCACCTTCCGCTTCGCCTGTGCCCATCATCGCCTTGCCCATCTCCGCCATCACCGTGCGGATGTCGGCGAAGTCGAGGTTCACCAGGCCCGGCGCCATCATCAGATCGGTGACGCCGCGCACGCCCATGTACAGCACCTGATCGGCCATTTTGAACGCGTCCTTCCACGTGGTGCGCTCATTGGCCATACGGAACAGGTTCTGGTTGGGTATCACGATCAGCGTGTCGACGAACTTCTGTAATTCCTCGATGCCCTGATCGGCGCAGCGCGCACGTCGCGCGCCTTCAAAGCCGAACGGCTTCGTCACCACGCCGACGGTGAGGATGTTGCGCTCGCGCGCCATGCGGGCGATCACCGGTCCCGCGCCGGTACCGGTGCCGCCGCCCATGCCGGCGGTGATGAACACCATGTGCGCACCGTCAAGGTGGCGATACAGTTCGTCCGCCGCTTCTTCCGCCGCGGCCTTGCCGATCTCGGGCTTTGCGCCGGCGCCGAGGCCCTGCGTGATGTGCGGACCGAGCTGGATGCGCCGGTCCGCGCGACTGTGCATGAGCTGCTGCGCATCGGTGTTGGCGACGACGAATTCCACGCCCTGCAGGTTCGCCGCGATCATGTTGTCGACCGCATTGGTGCCACCGCCGCCGACACCGATGACGGTGATGCGCGGGCTGAAGTCGGTATGCGTGGTCTGCGGAATCGTCAGATTCAGAGTCATGGCGAACTCTCCCCCAGTCGTGCCGGTCTGTTGCATCGGCTGTTACGCCAGTTGGCTCGATTCGTGCCGTGCATCAGACGCGTTCCTTCAAAAAATTGACGATGCGGCGAACAAGCCCGGTTGGGCGTGCGGTCTCCAGATCGACATCATTGATGACGCGGCCCTCGCCCGACGCCCACGCGAGCAGGCCGGCGGCGGTGGCAAAGGCTGGGCCGGATGCCGAGTCGGGCAGGCCGCGCAACGCGACCGGACGACCAAGCCGCACCTGCTTGTTCAAGATGCGCCCCGCCAGTTCACGGGCGCCGCCGAGCTGACAGGCGCCGCCGGTCAGCACCACGCGTCCGCCGGCGGCGCCGGTGAGCCCCGAGCCGTCGAGCCGGTCCTTCACCATCTCCAATGTCTCTTCCAGCCGTGGGCGGATGATGTTCACCACCATGCTGCGCGGCACCTTGGCGATCTGGTGCTCCTCTTCGCCGACCAGCGGCACCGGCAGCATCTCGCGTTCGTCGTCAGGACTGGACTGTGCGTTGCCGTACAGCGTCTTCAGCCGTTCCGCATGCGCGACCGGCGTGGACAGCAGACGCGCGAGGTCGTTGGTGACGTGCACGCCGCCGACCGGAAGCTGCGCGGTGTGCAGCAGCTGGCCTTCCGCGAACACCGCCATGCCGGTCGTGCCGCCGCCCATGTCGATGACCGTGGCGCCGAGCTCGCGCTCGTCGACGACCAGCGTCGCAAGGCCTGCGGCCATCGGCGCAGAGACCAGTTCGGCAATGTCGAGATCGCAGCGCGCGATGCAGGCGCCGAGCGAGCGCAGCGCGGTCGAGCCAGCGTCGATGATATGCAGCCGGGCGCTCAGCTCATCGCAGAACAGTCCGCGTGGATCCGACACCCGGTCAGTCTGATCGACCGAGAATGCCAGCGGCATGGCATGGATCGCTTCGCGGCCTTCGGCAGCGGCGCGCGCACGGCCTTCGTTCACCACGCGACGAATGTCGTGCTCTTCCACCGCGCGCCCGCCAACCGGCCATTGCACGTTGAACAGCCGCGACTCCGGCTGCCCGCAGGTGAGGTTGACGGTGATCGCGCGGAGCCGGGTGTCCGCCATGTCCTCGGCCTGACCGACCGCGGCGCGGATGGCGCGCTCCGCCTCATCGAGATCGACAATGCCGCCACTGCGCACGCCGCGGCCCTTCTGCCAGCCAAAGCCCAAAACACGCAGCGTTCCGTCGCTTTCAGTGCGGCCGATCAGGCAGGCGATCTTGGTCGTGCCGATGTCCAGCACGCCAAACGGACCGGCGCGTCCGTGCCGAGGACGCGCGGAATCCTCCGGCCCGGATGGCGGAGGCGGCAAAATGCGGCGCGACATGTCATTCAAGGCACGCTCCGCTTCGCTGGTGCATTGCGTCGTTCGATCACGTTGGGTTCCTGGTGGGCG
>Ga0126371_10006378_pt1 | contig 10493 bp, 9 predicted proteins | sample PanSoiMetaPlot_4_FD_110145 | JGI IMG/M metagenome (GOLD analysis project Ga0126371, IMG submission 110145) | Tropical forest soil microbial communities from Panama - MetaG Plot_4 | ecosystem: Environmental > Terrestrial > Soil > Tropical forest > Bulk soil | place: Panama | collected 2016-02-17
AGCCGCCGCCGGAGTGAGGACGTCCGGCAATGCCGGGGCCGTCGCTTGGCGTTCGGCGGGCGCGAAGCGCGAGCAGGGCCGCGGGTTTGCTACGCTGTCTCAGGTTCTCGGGGCTGTAGCGCAGTCCGGTAGCGCACCTCGTTCGCATCGAGGGGGTCAGGGGTTCAAATCCCCTCAGCTCCACCCGAGTTTCAGCAGGCGCGACTTCCGCAAGGTGACGAAGGCCGCCGGGCTCCGCGAGCGCAGGCGCGCCACGGGCCTGGTCATGGGCGGCGGTTGAGGTAGTCGAGGATGGGTTCGTCTACTTCCGCCAGGTCAGCGCCCGGGAGGCAGCCCAGCGCGGCTCGCTCGTGGCGCCGCTGCCCCGCTCAGCCTGAGTTGCGACACCGGTAAGTGCCCATCCTCAGGCAGATGGGTCAGGCAGTGCCGTGACCGGCAACGTGTGCCCCTTCCTGTGCAGCTGTTGGCCGACGCCTGATCATCCCTGCCGATCTGCGCGCCTGTCTTTGTGCGACGATGACGCGGTCGCACCGCGCCGAACAGGTCGATCTGCGCGCGGGGTGAGATCAGCGAGCGTCGGCTCGAGCTCGCTAAGCCCGTGAATCGGGTAGCGGATATCGTGGGGTCGGCTTGGTGGGCCAACGATTCCACCAGCGCGTCGCGAGGCTTCCGGCGCTGCCGGCCGCGTCCTTTGATCTGGCGGGTTTCCGGACAGGTCATGTGCGGGCAGGTCCATCGCTGCGGTCTGGCGCGTCGGTGGACAGCCGCTGTGCTACGAGCGTGTCGGCCGCCGCCTTGCTCGTGGTGTTGCCGGTGACGGCGGTGAGGAACTCCTCCCGGCCCAGGGCGAGGGTGCGCAATGGCTCCTTGGCGGTGACGGTGGCTGTCCGCGGGATGTCGCGAAGCAGCGCGATCTCGCCGAAGCAGTCTCCCCGGTGCAGGGATGGCCTGGGCTCGCCTTGCACGCTTACCGCCGCGGACCCGTCGATGATCAGGTGAAAGTGGTCGCCGGCCTCTCCTTCGCGCATGACCACCGCGCCAGCCGGGAACTGGCGCGGTTCGAGTTCGGCCGCGGGCAGGTCAGTGACCGCCAGCGGCAGCGGCGCGATCATCGGCAGGGTGCGAAGCAGCCCGGTCTCCGGGTCTGGCGCGGGCAAGGCCTGGTCCAGGCGCCGGAAGCGGACGGCGTGGGCCAGGGCGAGGGCGGCCAGTCCGCCGCCCAGCAGCGCGAGGGTGCCGCGGACGCCGAGCGCGTGCAGGAGCGGGGGGGTGAGGATCGATCCGGTGGCGAGCCCGGCCAGGGCAACGAACTCCAGCGCGCCGAGCACTTTGCCCGCGGTGCGCGGCCCGGCCAGCCGTGTCACCAGTGTGAAGGCGGCGACGTCGACGACCGCGTTCCCGATCCCGACGACGGCGAGAGCCAGGTAGGCGGTGGCCGCGGCCGACGTGAGGGCGAGAAAAGTCCGGGGCAGGCCCCACAGCAGCATGCCGGCGATGAAGCTGCGGCCAAGCCGGGTGACGCGGACCGCTGCTGCGGCCACCGCCCCGCCGGCCAGGCCGCCCGCGCCGAAGGCAGCGGTGAGCCAGCCGACCGCGGACCCGCCGAGAGCGAGGACGTGGATGGCGAGCACGGCAGTCAGCACGACGAGCGCGCCGCGGAGCAATGTCTGAGCGAACGCCAAGATCGCGATACCGCCGGGTGGGGCCATTCGCAGGAACTCGGCCAGGCCGCTGGTGATGTCCCGGGCCACGTGAACGGTGCCGCGGCCGGCGAGTTTCGGCGTATCAGGGACGGCCAGCCGCAGCAGTGACACTGTCGCGGCGGCGAGGATGCCAGCCGCCGCCGCCATGGCAGCGGCCGGGGCGGTCAGGGCGAGCAGGACGCCGGCCACAAGCGGCCCGATCAGAGCCCCCGAGTTCTCCATCACGGCGGTGACGGCATTCGACGCGGCCAGCTCGGCTCGCGTGCGCACCAGCCAGGGCAAAACGCCAGCCTGGAGCGGACGGTAGGTTCCCGCGAGCGACGAACTCGCGGCGCCGGCCGCGATGACCGCGGCCGGCGGCTGGTCAAACGCGGCAAGCAGCGCCGCGGCCGCCAGCAGGACCGCGCGAACCCCGGTGATCCAGCGCAGCAGGCGATCACGCCGCAGCTGCCTGCGGGCGGATCGTCCGCCCTTCAGTATCGTTCTGTTGCCGCGCGAGCGCTCGAGCGTCACCGAGGCACTCACCGTCTGTGGCGGACACAGCGAGATATCGACAAAGACTGCCAGCCCAGGTCGCGATGGCGACGTCACCGAGATGCTCCGGCCGAGCGGGCAGGGCTGGAAAACGGCGTGGCCGGAGACAGGCCCTGGTGGCTGAGCACTCGCTCTTGGCCCGGTCTCGGCGTTCTTGGTGGCTGGCTTCCTGGGGAAGACTCCGATGCCGCTGGGCGCCGCCGTGTGGCTGGTAATTGCGCTTTTCTACTTGCTCCGTGCGCTGGCGGTGCGCGGGAATCCCAGACCATGGTGGCAGACGACGAAGACGGCACGCCAAGGGTTTCGTATTGCGCACCCGCTCGATCACCGACGGGTGCAGCAGGACCTCAGGCACCGGCCGGTGGGCTGTCGGGATTAGCCGACCGACGGCGTTCTGACTAGACCGAAGTTACGTTGGTCGAGGTGGGTGAACCCCCGGCTATGCAGGGGGTTCATGGTTTCTGGCCTGGTTGCTGGTGTCTACTGCAGGGTGGTCGGGATTGGGGCTTGGAGGAGGCTGAAGGCTTGCCGCTGCACCGGCCCTGGGGTTGCGATCTTGTCGATCTGGTGCCCGCCGATGGTGATGGTGTCGCGGGTGAGGGTGGCGAGGTGGTCGAGCAGGTCGCGGAAGCTGCGGGCGGGCTGGCCGGCGGTGGTGGTCTTGCGGGCGGCTTTGGCGTCAGCGGAGGCTGAGCGGCGGGCGGGGGCGACCGGGTTGTCGCGGTGCAGCGGGTGTTCGTCGGCGTAGGTGAAGGGCGCCCAGGTCTTGCGCAGGTGCCAGGCCAGGTAGCAGGCGAGCATGCAGATGAGGAGGTGCGCGCGGACCCGGTCGGCGAGCCGGTGCCAGACCGGGCGCAGGTCCAGGTCGTCTTTGCTGATGCGGAAGTCCTGCTCGACGCTGGACAGGTCCTTGTAGGCCTCGACGGCGGCGGGTGCGGGCAGGTCGCTGGCGGGGACGGGGTGCGTAGGACGTAGATGCCGTCGAAAGCGGCCTCAGCGTCGATGTTCTGCTGGTCGCGGGACCACGAGAAGGATCCCTGACCGATGTCGAGGATGAAGTGCTTGGCGACCTTGCGCTTGTTGATCACTTTCCCGGCGCGGATCCCGATCTTGGCCGGATCAGTGAGCCGCCCGGCTTCTACCAGGCTCTGGATCTTGGCGAGCTCGGCCTCGGTGGCGGCCAGCAGCCGCTGGCGGTGCGCGGCGCGCTCGGCTTCCAGGACCGGGTTGTGGCAGGCGATAAGCCGCTCCCCGGGGTAGGCCGGGTGGCTGATCTCGGCCAGGTCCTGGGTGTCGAACAGGCTCGTCCGCAAGCTCGCCGTCTTCGGCGAGCTTGCGGATGGCGGGGGCGCGCAGGCAGGTGATCCACGCCATGCCGGCAAGCTCCTTGAGCGCCGTGATCCGGGTGCTGGTGATCATCCCCCGGTCACCCACCATGACCGCCTCGGTGATCCCGAACTTGCCCCGCACCATTTCCACGGCCTCGGTGAACGCCTTGGGGTCGCCGGTGTTGCCGGCGAACACCCGCACCGCCACCGGGCAGCCGTCGCGGGCGGTGATCAGCCCGTACTCGATCTGCTGTTTGCCGCGCTTGCCATCGCGGGAATGGCCGAATGCGGCCAGCTCGCAGCGGATGCCCTCCACCCACGAGCACGACAGGTCAAACAGCGCAGCACCTGGACCCCCGGCCAGGCCCAGCGCGATGGTCGCCAGCAGCGACTTGGGCGGGATCGGGTCCGCGCCGAACATGCTGAACGCGTAGTCGGGCTGGTGTAGCCTGCCCGCCACGTACACCGCGGCGGCCACCCCGAGGGCCACCAGCCGATCCCGGTCAGCTGCCACGCGGCCGGCCCGCGCCCGGGGGCACCAGGTGCGGCCATGTCACCCATCCGCCAGTCCGCAGGTGATCGCGGCGGTCCCGCTCACCCCGACCACGGCTGCGGGCCGGCCTGGGTTCACGCCGCACCGCTCGCCCCCGCCGAGGGCGCGCGGCCGGACAATGCCCGCGCGACGGGGTGGGCATCGAGCTCTGCGGCGAGATCAAGGCAGGTCTGGCCGGACAAGCACGTGACCTCCCCGAGACCCTGCCGGGCGCCTTCGGCTAAGCGGCGACGCTCGCCCGGCGAAGGGCGTCGACTGAGGTGGCCGCCAGCTTGCGTGGGGCGCTGGTCGTCAGTCGCCGAGTGCGATTGCGGCTTCGACGTTGTCGAGGAGGGCCTCGAGTATCCGGTTATGAAGCGGCTCGATCCGCTCACGCCAGATCGCCTCCCACTCCCCGGACGCGCAGCCTTCGACCGTGTGGCGAAGGACGGTCGCGTCGTCGGCACGTTCCAGCTCGAACCACTGCTCGCCCTGCAGCTCGGCCGGCCTGACCACCCGGAACGCACGGGCGGTACCTGGGCGGTCGACCTCTTCCCAGAGCATCAGCCCTGCGTCGTACAGACGGTGTCCTTGCGGCCGGGGAGCAGGAGCGATCTGCGCCGGCCAGATACGGCCGAAGTCGGCGATGAGCGCGGCTATCTGCTCTGGCGGTGCCGGGACAGTCCGTTCATGGTGGTTCTTGATCTTCATCCGTCCTCCACCTCTGGTTGAGGCGACCTATTGGGCGATCGCTGGCGTGTTTGGGCGTGTCCATCACCGCCCGCGGGGCGGTCATCGGGGCTGCTGGAGGAACCGCAGCACGGCGGTGGTGTCGAAGTAGAACATTTGCGCCCGGGCGAACTTGCCGTCGCGGACTCCGTACAGGCCCAGGACCTCCATGTCCAGCCGCTGGCCGTCCGGTCTCAGGCCCCGCTGGTGCCAGAGCACGACGACCTCCTGGTCACTCGCCGCGACCACCCGCGGGTCCATCCCCCGTTCGCGCCTGCTCGGCTGCAACCGGTCCCAGACCTGGTCGAAGCCGGTCCTGTCACCGGCCTGCAGGGCGGTGGGCCCGTGGAAAGACCCGCCGTAGGGCAGGGACGGCGGCCAGTGGAACTCGACCTCCGGGTGGTAGAGCTCAGCCAGACGCCGTTCGTCGCGCCGCTCGACGGCGGCAAACGCCGCCATCACGATGTCAGTACTTGCGGTCTTGGGCATGTCGTCAGCTCCCTGGTGTGAACTGGCCCGCCGTGGCCACCAGCCACCGGGCCGGCCGGGCGGGGCGGATAGGGGAGGTCATCGGTCGCGGCCAGGAACCGGGCGGGTCAGCCAGGCAAGCCCGTGCCAGTGCAGGCTGACGGCGGCGTCGACGACCTGGTCCCTGGGCACCTCCGGGTGCTCATACCACCAGGCGGCCAGGCCGTCGTTGCCCGATTTGATGGCCCGGGCGATCATCTCGTCGGCGCGCTCCCGCGGACTACCTGGCGGAAGGCGCAGCGCGGGCGCTAGGTGCATCAGGGCCGCGATGGCGGCAGTGCCCCGCTGATGGATCCCGGCGTGGACGGCGGCGATCTGCTCATCCGCGGGCGGGTCCCAGAACAGCATCCGCCACGCGAACCGGTTCTGCTCGACGTAGCTGAAGAACGCCTCGGTGCTGCGCCGCACCAGCTCCTCCCCGCTCCCGGCAGCCGACAGCCTGGTGGTCGCCTCCACCATGGCCCGGGCGTGCCGGGTCAGCAGCTCCAGGTGAAGGTCCTTCTTCGAGCTGAAATGGTCGTAGATGACCGACGGCGCGATGCCCGCGGCTGCCGCGATGGCCGTCATCGAGGCGCCGTGATAGCCCTGCTCGGCGAACACCCCGGCGGCGGCCTGCAGGATCAGGTCCCGACGCCGCGCCGCGCTGAGCCGCCTGCGTCGTCCCGGACGCGCAGGCGGCGCTGACTGGCGTGCTGGCAAACGTGCTCCCACTTTGCCTAGCCGGTTGAGGGCGCCCTGGCCCCGCGCCGGCTGTCGGTCCGCCCTGGCAGCCATATGGCAGCGCGCGGGCGGGTTCAGAGCCGCGCGGGTGCCTCAGGACTTAGCTTACCGAATCGCGATTCGGTAAGCTAGCCCTGAAGCCCGCCAGTCGGTCAACCGGGCGGGCGTGTGGCGGTGAGGCGACGGGTCGGACTTGCCGTCGGGTCTCTTGCTGGCTCGCTGGGGCCGCCCGGCTTCGGCCACGAGTTGGCCGTGGGTTTGCAGGTGCTGGGTCTTCGAGCATCGCCGCCGTCGCATTCCTGGCAGCAAGCGTCTGTTCGCGGACCCGGGCGCGGTGATCACGGTCGGCCAGCGCCGCGAGCGCGGCGGATTCGGCCATAGCGTTGACCGAAAACGGTGGCCGCACCTTCCGCAGGGTGGCCACGACGTCGCGCGGGCCGGCGAGGTATCCGATGCGAAGGCCTGCCAGGCCATGGAGCTTGGAGAACGTCCGCGTGACGACGACGACCCGCTTGTCGCCCGGCATCGGACCTGCGCGTCTCAGTAACATTCCCTGGCAGGCCGGAAGAGGTACGCCGGGTCCGCGCAACTCGGCAGGGAGTAATGCGAGTGATCGAAGATCACCAAGCCCTCCCGGCGCGGTAACGGCAGATACACGGGGTAATCGCCGCTGGCACGTCAGCTGGGGGAAGAGAGGTGGATACCAGGCGACGATGACCCGTGTATGAGCTATTTCAGCGCGACTGGTCGGTCATCGGCGCGGCAGGGCCGCCGCCCGCTCGGCATTAGCCCGTCGGACAGTGGGCAGGGACAAGGCCTGCTCGGTCCAGATGCACTTCCCGGTGGTCGTGTACCGGGTGCCCCAGCGGTCGCAGAGCGCGGCCACCAGCTGCAGGCCCCGGCCGCCCTCATCGCTCCAGGACGCCCGGCGGATGCGCGGCGTGGTCAAGCAGCCGTCGAAGACCTCGCAGACCAGGGTCCGGCTGCGCAGCAGGCGCAGCCGGATGGGCCCCCGGGCATGCCGGATGACGTTGGCGACCAGCTCGCTTGCGAGTATCTCGGTGTTGACCGCCAGTTCTTCCAGGTGCCAGGCGGTGAGCTGGTCGCGCACGTGCCGACGCGCCGCCCCGGCGGCCTGCGGGTCCTCCGGCAGCGACCAGGCGGCGACGGCGTCCGGGGGGGCGGCATGAAGGCGCACGACGAGCAGGGCGGCGTCGTCGGTGCTCTGCTGATCGGCAGCCAGCAGAGCCCAGGTGAGCTTCTGGCAGATCTGGTCCGGGCTGTCGCCGTGATGGGCCTGTAGCAGCTCGGCGAGTCGGCTCATGCCGGTATCGGTGTCAACCTTGGCGGATTCGATCAGGCCGTCGGTGTAGAGGACCAGCAGGCTGTCTCCGGGAACGGGCAACTCCACGACTTCGAAGGGCGGCTCCGCCACGCCGAGCGGGGGATCGGTTTCACCGTGCGCGAAGCACACGCCGCCATCCGGCCAGACCAAGGCGGGCGGCGGATGACCGGCCCGGGCGAAGGTGCAGATGCTCGTGACGGGATCGTAGATCGCGTACAGACAGGTGGCGAACGAGTCATCACTGAGGCCGCTGAACAGGTCGTTGAGGTGACCCAGGACCTCATCTGGCGGCAGTTCGAGGTCGGAGAGGGTCTGCACAGCGGTGCGCAGCCGCCCCATGATGACCGCCTCCGGCAGGCCGTGCCCCATGACGTCGCCGATGACCAGGGCAACCCGGTCGGCCGAGAGCGGGATCACGTCGTACCAGTCGCCGCCGACGTCCATGCCCTCCCCGGCGGGCAGGTACCGGGCGGCCGCGGTCACGGCGGGCAGCGACGGCAGCGCCTGGGGCAGCAGGGCGCGCTGGAGCGCCTGCGCCTGGGCATGCTCGGCGTCGAACAGCCGGGCCCGCTCCAGGGCCTGGGCGATCAGGCCGCTGAGGGCAATGAGCAGGGCGCGCTCGGCGCCGGTCAGACGGCGCGGCCGGTCGAAGGAGACCACGCACAGGCCGACCACCCGCCCCGAGACGACCAGCGGCATGAACGCCCAAGCCCGCTTCCCGCTCTTCTTAGGCCATCCGGCTGCTTGCGGGAAGCGTTTCGCGTACTGCCTCGGCGAGGAGATGAACCAAGGCGTGTGAGTGCGTAGCGCCTCGGCGGCCTGCGGGAACTTCGACATCGGGCCGGCGATCATGTCGACGTACAGCTGCGGGTAGCCGACGGCGCCGATCACTCGCAGCCGGTCGCCTTCGACGACCTGCATGGTCAGCCCTGACGCGCCAAACGGCGGCAGCACCCGCTCTGCGACGGCGTGGACCACGTCCATCGACGTCACCGCCTCGGCAAGGGCCGCCGTCAGTTCCTGGATCCGGGCCGCCCGTTCGGCCGCGGCTCGTTCCGCCGCCGCCTGCTCGGCCCTGCGCTTGCGCGACTCCGTAATGTCGGTGAAGTACCAGGCCAGGCCGTCAGGTGCGGGGACGAATCTGAAGCGGTACCAGCGCCCGGTGTCCGGCCACCCGGCCTCGAAACTGGCCGCTGTCCTCCTGGCGGCAGCCTCCCGACAGCGGGACTCCAGGCCGGGGACCCGGCGGATCACGAGCAGGTCCCACAGGACACGCCCGGTCAGCTTCCGCGGCGAGCCCAGCAGGCGCTCCGCCCGGACGTTGGCGAAGGTTATCCGCCAGTCCTTGTCGAGGTACAGGAACCCGTCGCTCATGTAACGCAGGGCGCTGCGGACGCGGTCGCGGGCCAGGTGTGACTCTGTGGTGTCCCAGAGCGTGCACAGCATCCGGTAGGGGTTCCCGTCGGCGTCTGGTTCTACCCGGCCCCGAGCGTGGAGCCAGCGGGTGGTCCCGTCGGCGGGGCAGACCCGGTACTCGGCGTCGAACGGCCCGAGGGTAGCGACCGCCTTGTCCACCTCGGCGGTCACCCAGGATACGTCGTCGGGGTGCACGAGCCGTAGCCATGTCAGGATACGTCCGTCATATACGCCCGGGTCGATGCCGAGCAGGGCCATCGCGGGCTCGTCGAGGCGGAGCGCCCCCGGGGCGAGGTGCCAGACCCAGGCGCCGACTTGGTTCGCGCTGAACGCCTGCCGGAAGCCGATCTCAGTCGGAAGCCCCGGCCTGCCCGGCGTCTCGGGCCCGTGCGGCACGCCCGGCGGCGGCTCGGCCGCATCCGGCGCACCCCGCGGCCGGGGCAGCACGCGGGGCTGCTCGGCGTGCCTGAGCCGGTCGGCTGCCCAGCCGACCACGGCTCGCAGGACGTCCCGCTGCCTGGCCGTCAGCTCGCCGACCGCCGCCGTCACCACGGTGAGCGCTCCGAACGGCTCCCCCTGGGCCGCTGCAAGCGGTACGGATGCCATGCCGGCACCCGGTCCCTCAGGAGTCGGAAACCACACCGGCCGCCGCAGGCGCGCGGCCGCCGCGGGAGCAGCCCCCGCGTCGTCGGGGATCTCCTGCCAGCCCCGGAGGACGGCCGCCGGGAGCCCGGTTGAGGCTGCCAGATGCAGCGCGCCGGTCGTTGCGGACTCACGAAGGTGCACCAGCCCGCCCAGCCCCCCCACCTCGGCCACCGCCTCCCGGAGGGCGAGCCGCAGCACCGCGGCCTCCGGAAGATCGTCGTCCGTGGCGCTGAGCAGGACCAACGACCTTCTCATATGTGCAACATACCCAGGCGTGACCGTGTGTCGACCCTGTCAGCCGGGCCTTCCGAGGCGGGAGAGCTCGACTGGCTCGGTATACCGAGCCGAAACCTCCAATGCCCGGTGGGCAGGGGCATCCAGCCCGCCCTGCGCGGTCTGTACCGCGGCGCCGAGCAGGCAATACACGCTCCACCCGGGCAGGCGCGACGAACTGATCGGCCTGTTCGAACGGGAGCTCATCGAACCGCAGGAGGCGGCCGGCATGGCGCTGGTGGGCCAGTTCCGCGACCTGGCAGACCCCGACCGTTTCGTGTGGCTTCGCGGGTTCCCTGACATGAAACCTGGGCTGAAGCTCTCGGCCGCTTCTACTACGGACCGGTGTGGAAAGAACACAGCGCTGAGGCCAACGTGGCGATGATCGACTCTGACAATGTACTGCTGCTGCGGACCGTGGGCATGCGGTCCGGCTTTCCCGCCCCGGCCGCCGCGCGGCCTCCAGCCGGTCACTCCGCCCCGCCGCCTTCGCTCGTCACTGCCACGCACTGCTACCGCGACAGGCCGTTCGATCAAGCGTTCACCGCCTTCTTCACCAGCCAGGTCAGGCCCGTGATGAGCCAGACGGGCGCCGCCCCGATCGCGTGCCTGCAAACCGAGCGCGCCGAGAGCACGTTCCCCGCTCTGCCCGTACGCACGGGCGAGAACGTGTTCATGTGGTTCTCACGGTTCGCCGACTCGGCTGGCCTCATCGCCCACCGTGATGCCCTAGCACACTG
>Ga0126371_10006383_pt1 | contig 10490 bp, 8 predicted proteins | sample PanSoiMetaPlot_4_FD_110145 | JGI IMG/M metagenome (GOLD analysis project Ga0126371, IMG submission 110145) | Tropical forest soil microbial communities from Panama - MetaG Plot_4 | ecosystem: Environmental > Terrestrial > Soil > Tropical forest > Bulk soil | place: Panama | collected 2016-02-17
AATATCCTGGTAAGTGGCCTGTCCGGCAAGTGCGGCGGTGATCACCACGCCGAACGTGCTGACAAAGACGATCACTTGAAACAAGGCGTAAGGTGCATTCGCATAAACTCTGCTGCCCGTCCCAAAATCGACGCTCGCGTTTGGAAATGCTCCGGCCGCGGTCAGCTGAAAGATGAAAGCCATTCCGAACAGCACAACGAAGTAGACATAGGTGGAAATGCGGCGGAAGCGCTGGCGCAGTTCAAATCCTGCAATGGTGCCGATCATGGTCAGTTCACCTCAACCGAGTGCGCGAAGGAAGCGCCTTTGATGGTCGCGAAATAAAGGTCTTCCAGGTCTGGCGTCACCGGCTCAAAACTGGAATCGGGACGCTCCGGACTGAAAACGTGCACGATATTGCGTCCGCCGAACAGGTGCGTAGAAATCACCTGGTAGCGCTCCCGGAATGCTGGAAGCTCTGCCGGTTCAATGGCCTTGCGCCAGACCATTCCTTCCAGTTCATGCACCAGGGTCATGGGATCGCCTGCGACCATAACTTTGCCCTGATGGATGATTGCCATATTGCGGCAGAGATCGCTCACGTCGGAAACGATATGCGTGGAAAGAATGACGATGATGTTTTCGCCGATCGCGCTGAGCAGATTGTGAAAACGGACCCGCTCTTCCGGATCGAGACCCGCAGTAGGCTCATCGACGATGATAAGCCGTGGATTGCCCAGCAGAGCCTGCGCAATCCCGAAGCGCTGCTTCATGCCGCCGGAGAATGTTCCCAGCAGTTGATTGCGTTGTTCGTAAAGATTGGTCTGCTGCAGCAATGCATGTATCAGTTCGCGGCGTTCCTTCGGATTGCCGATCCCCTTCAGCGAGGCGAAATGCGTCAGCAGCGCCTCGGCTGTTACCTTGGGATAAAGCCCGAACTCTTGCGGTAAATAGCCAAGCACCTTGCGGACTTCGTCCTTCTGGCGAAGCATGTCAATCTCTCCCAGAAATGCCCGGCCGCTGTCTGGCTCCTGCAACGTAGCCAGGGTCCGCATGAGGGTCGACTTTCCTGCGCCATTGGGTCCGAGCAGACCGAACATGCCCAGAGGAATGGCGAGCGAAACGTCCTGCAGGGCTTTGGCTCCGTTGGGATATTGTTTAGAGAGATTCTCGATGCGCAGTTCCACTGATAAGCCTCCGGGCGAACGATATTAAGCAATACGCTGGGATTTAGAAGAAAGTTTCAGTTGATTATAAATTGACCCATATTTAGACGTGCGAAGCCGCGGTTGGTTATTCCTGCTTGGGCGTCTGAAGGAAGGCTCCTCAGGCTCAGGCAGCGCGATCATCCGTGGTCTGCGATCGGCCTAACACCATTTGCTTAAGAGTGAGGGCGTTGCGCGCGGCATAGCCAGACTGATCGTTGTCAAAATAGACGTAGATCGCGCGCAGCCTCTTTGCCTGTTGCTCGATCCAGCGGGCCCATTCGCACAAACGCGCATTGCTGTAGCTTCCCTGATATTTTCCCGAAGCCGGCCCGTGCAGGCGGAGATAGACGAAATCCGCAGTGATTTCGATTGGACTGTGATATCCGGCGAGTTCGTAAATGCAAAACGCGGCGTTGTAGTGCTCGAGGATGCGATTGATCTCAGGGCTCATCCACGAGAGTTCGCGGAACTCAAAGGCGTAGCGATGCTCACGCGGAAGGATGTGCAACATGCTCTCCAGCCTTTCCGCATTCACCTTCCACTTGGGCGGAAGCTGAAACAACACAGGGCCGAGTTTCCTGCCCAGGTGTTCAGCGCGCGGCAGGATGTTGTTCAGCGCGTTTTCCGGATCCTTCAGCTTTTTATTATGGGTGATGAAGCGGCTGGCTTTAACCGCGAAAACGAAGTTTGCCGGCGCGGAATCACGCCAGCACTCAAAAGCGGCGATCGTAGGCAGGCGGTAGAAGCTGTTGTTCAACTCGAGCGTGTCAAAATGGCGGACGTAGAATTCCAGCATCCTCAATGCCGGCGTCTTCGGCGGATAGAACGGTCCCACCCAGTGTTTGTAGTGGTACCCGGAAGTGCCGATGCGGATGTCTGTCATATTCCTGGTAAGTGCGATGGTGCAACAACCATGAATGTTGCTGGAGAAAAGCAGTCAGCAATCAGCACTCAGCATTCAGCCCGCAAACATTTTTGCGTCCCAATACGTATTTGTGGGCGCGTTAAAAGGTGAAGGGGCTGAATGCTGAGTGCTGAATGCTACTGATTAAAATCGGCGGTCCCCACCCTCAACACCGTTCGCGTCCTCTTGCCCCCCGCCTCCTTGATCTGCTCCGATGTCTGGTGCGCCCAGGCGCCGTAGACCTTGTTGCCATGCGCGGTGATGGCCAGGTAATCGCCGAGAAAATCGCCTTCAGCCTCGAACGCCTGAGAATCCCAGGAATAATCGGTGAAGGTTCTACCTTCGTCAGTGGAGCGGGCAAGAGTGACTGTGGTCTGCAGGTTGTCGCCGCGGCGATCGTAAAACACCAGGTTCACCGCGCCGCTCACCGGATCGACCGCCATCCACTGGAAGAACTGATCGTTACCGTTGTGGATCGGATCGTTATTCACGCGGACCGGCGCGCTCCAGCTTCGACCGTGGTCCGCCGATGAAGCGACAAACACGTCCACGTCGCCGTTGTTGTAATCGCTCCATGATACGTAGATCCGCCCGCCGTCTTTGCCACCGCGCTGGTCCATGCCGATCTGAGGAAAGCCGTTGGTGCGGGCGACGCCGGTGATTCCGAAGAATCCCGGCCCGGCGGCAATGATCCTGCGATCCTTGCTGAAAGACCGCCCGTAATCATGCGAAACGGCCATCATGATGCCGTCCCGTCCATCCCATACCGCGTAAAGAGCGCCATCGGGCGCGACTACGGCATCGAAACCTTCCACCCCGCCATTGTCGTCGCGCGGCAGTCCGGGTACGCTGTTCAGCTTGAAAGGCTCGGACCACGTCTTTCCGCCGTCGCTGGACCGCGAGAACATGAGATCGCTGGCCACCAGCGTGAATTGTGTCCATCCGATGTAAAGGTTGCCGCGCTTCGGACTGACGGTGTCGGCGACGATGTACGGCTTGTCTTCGAACGGAATTCCCGGGACAGAGTTGTGGAAGATGACCGGCCACGCGTCCGCGTTCCAGCTTTTTCCGCCGTCAGGCGATTGCCGGACAAAGATGCCATTGCGCGTTGCGCCATGAGCCCAGTACTGCGGCGTTCCCAGCTTGTCGAAGGCGATGTAACACAGGACGGCGCGGCCTGCAGCATCGTATGTAATCGAGACATCGCCTGAAACGCGGTAGTCCCTGGGCGCCGTGCCATCGGCGATCGTCCAGGTCTGTCCGCCATCGATGGAGAAGGCCACGCTGGCATTGATCTGCCATGCCACCACGAGTTGCTGCGGATTGGCGGGATTGATCGCGATCGACGGCTCGTTGAAATAGCCGGGCTTGGGAGTGATGTCGATCAGGTGAGTCTTAGGTGGCGGCGGCAGAGTCTGGGCGATGAGGGCAGCTGCATTCAGGAGGATCAGTAGGATCGGCGTTTTCATAAATCAAAGATGAAGCGGATCATTCTAAACGATGTCGCGGCAGCGATTTCTGCCTGACAATACTCGCGAAATAGGGAAAATCGTCGCGGAAAACAGAGGACGGCCAACGTCGCTCGCGCTCTGACGTCTTTATGTTGGATAATAGTCGTTCTCTTTGATCCACTTTCCTCTCGAGGTCCATGATCCATGCGTAAATTTCTCTCGCTCTCTGCTGCCACTTGCCTGTTCATCATTGGTCTTTCGCTCTGGGCCACACATAACGCGGAGCCTGCCTCTCCTGCACAGGATGGGACCATGCCCGCTCTTGCCGCCATCGCGGGGCAGGGAATGATGAGTACGGAATCCTACGACGATCTGGAAGAGCTGTCCGATTACATCGGCGGAAGAGTCACCGGTTCACCCGAAGCGGCAAGAGCCATCGAGTGGGGATTGGCAAAAATGAAGGCCATCGGCTTGGAGAATGTGCACGCCGAAAGCTGGAAAATTTCGCACGGCTGGACACGCGTTTCCGCCAGCGCTGAGATTACGTCGCCGATTCAGCGGCATCTGATCGTCGACTCGATGGGCTGGGTCGGTTCTACCGCGAAGGGCGGAGTGGAAGGCGATTTGGTCTCGGTGGATCTCAACAAGATCGACGATGAGGTGAAGCAAAATGCGGGCAGGTGGTCAGGCAAGATATTGCTGATTACGCGCAAAGGTCCGGCGCCGACGGGTCCTGCCGCAGCAGGCGGCTTCGCCAAGTTCGGAACCTTCCTGAGAGTTGCGGCAAACGCGCACGCCGTGGCAGTGATTGGCGGGCAGGGAGGCGCTCCTGCGGCGGGCATGCGGCTCACCCACACCGGCGCGATGGGATTTGATACCTATTACGACATTCCCGTCGTCAGCATGATTGCCGAAGACCAGCAGCAACTGCAGCGGTTCGTCGATCAAGGTAAGAACGTGCGCATCAAGATCGATGTTCAGAATCGCGTGACCAGCGGCCCGGTGGATTCGGCCAACGTTGTCGGCGAGATTCACGGTACCGAGCATCCCGAGCAGGTGATCGTGGTCGGCGGGCACCTGGATTCATGGGACCTTGCGCAGGGCGCTACCGACGACGGATGCGGCGTGGCCACTACGCTGGGCGCGGCCAAGGCCATCAAGCTGAGCGGATTCAAACCCAAGCGAACGATCCGCTTCGTGCTCTTCACGGGTGAAGAGCAGGGGCTGCTTGGTTCGCTGGCGTACACCAAGATTCATAAAGACGAGATGGCCAACCATGTTGCAGCGCTCATTCTCGACAATGGTCAGGGACCGGTGGTGCGGCTGAACATGGGCGGTCACGATGATGTGATTCCCGCCATGACGAAATTCGCGGATTCGGTGAAAGGCTTTGGCGAACTGGAAGTGGACGATCGCGCGTCGTTCGGCACCGATGCAGGGCCGTTCACGCTGGCCGGCCTGCCGGGTATCAATATGGGACAGGATTCGCCGGAGTACAAATACACGCATCACTCCGCGGTCGATACCTTCGACAAAGTAAAACCGGACATGATGATCCGCGACTCCACGATGATGGCCCTGACTGCCTTCTGGATCGCAGACCGTCCCGAGCGGCTGGCCAGTCCCTGGCCGCCGGAGCGCACAGCCAAGATGCTCGTCGATAAAAAGCAGGATGGAATGCTGAAAGCCTCCGGCATCTGGCCGTTCGGCGATATGGGATCGCAACCAGAAGGGCAGCCGGCAGGCAAAGGGGACAAGTAGGCGCTTCTCGGCATGCGCAGCCAGGACACGAATCATAGACGATCTCTTATACTGAACCGGGATGACTGTCGATCGCGCGGTCAATCGGCTGTGGCACAACATTGCGGCCAGATTCCGCAGCCGCCGCCGTCGCCGCTTCCTGGCTTTGTTTCCTCGGGAAAGAGCCGAGACCATCATCGATCTGGGCGGGCTGGTGGACCACTGGGATGGCGACTCGCGGCCGATCACCGTGCTCAATCTCATGGACCAGCCATCCACGCATTGCAACGTCATCGTGGGCGATGGCAGAAACACAGGGCTTCCCAATCAGTCCTTCGATCTGGCGTATTCCAACTCTGCCATCGAACACGTCGGAGGATGGGAAGACCAGGCGGCGTTTGCTTCGGAGTTGCGGCGCGTCGGCCGCGAAGTTTATTGCCAGACGCCAAACCGCTGGTTCCCGGTTGAGGTCCACTATCTGACTTTTTTCTGGCACTGGTATCCGCCGCTGCTGCGCAATTACTTCATCGCGCGTTTCCTTACCGGATGGGGATGGCTGGTGCGTCCCAACAGGCAGCAGGTCCTGGATTACGCGGCGACAGTGAGACTGCTCAGCTACAAACAGATGCAGGAGCTGTTTCCGGATTGCGAGATCGAGCGGGAGAGATTTTTCGGCTTTACCAAGTCTCTTGTCGCCGTCAGCCGGCGCGCGCGTGAGGCAGCGCAGGTCTCGGTGCAGAGTGTCCCGAGCCCAGACCGGCGGTAAAGAAGGCATGGATCAGAGCCAGTCGATCTCCCTGGAGAACCTCTTTAATAATTCCGCGGGCTTGATTCCCTGGGCGCAAAGAGTGCGCAGGCTCAGTGCGTCATTGCGCTTGGCCAGACGCACGTTGTCTTCATCACGCATTAGCGGGCAGTGACAATATTGCGGCTGGGTAAGCTCGAGAGCGCGGAAGAGCAGCAATTGTCGCGCGGTGCTCTTCAGCAGATCGGCTCCGCGAACCACCTCGCTGATCTTCATGGCCGCATCGTCGACAGCGACCGCAAGCTGGTAGGAAGGGACGTCGTCTCGACGCCAGAGAAGAAAATCAGAGAAGTCGCGGCCGGCGGTAAACGCCTGCGGTCCGAAATGAGAATCGACGAACGAGATGGCCTCTCCGTCGGGAACACGGAACCGCCAGCTCACGCCCGCTGGTGAATCGTAGTCGCGCGCCGCTGCCAGCTTGTTACGGCACGTTCCCGGATAGGGAATTTCGTCATCATCGTCGTGCGGCGCCTGCGCGGCATTCTCCAGATCCTTGCGCGAGCAGGTGCAGGGATAAATCAATCCGCTGTCGCGCAGCTTGGTCCATGCGGTGAGATAGAATTCGCTGCGCCGGCTTTGGGAGTACGGGGGAAACGGTCCGCCGTGGTCGGGTCCTTCATCCCAATCCAGGCCGAGCCAGCGCAGGTCTTCATACATCGCGTTTACGAACTGCGGGCGGCAGCGTTGCTGATCGAGATCTTCGTTGCGGAAAACCAGCGCGCCGCCGGCCGCACGCGCGCGACGCCAGGCAATCCAGAAGGTGCGCGCGTGACCGAGATGCAGATAGCCGGTGGGCGAGGGAGCCAGCCGTCCGCGATAGTTGCTCATCACGCCCAGTTGGCTCACTCGAAACCTAGTGCGGCTTCACTCCAATAATGTTCGGCGGCGCCGCGGTGCCATCGCTCTGCTTGAAGCTGGTGGGGATCTGGAGGTTATCGGCGCCGGCAAGAAGATCGATCCGGTCCACAGTGTTCGTGCCTGCGACACCAACCCAGAGAGTGTTGCCGTCAAGCACAAGATCGCCGTTGGCCGGTTCCGTGGCGCCTGCAGGCAGCCCGATCGTGCTGACGGTATTGCCGCCAGCTCCCAAATTCGCCACAAGGACCTTATTTATCCCCACGGGCAGCGCCACAACGTGATTGCCGTTGGTGGAAACCAGCAGTCTATGAGCAGGGAAAGCGCCAACTCCGAAATCGAGAAACAGGTTGCCGCTGGCAACATTGGGCGGACAGAAGCCGGAAGCAGGCGGCGTGACGTTCACCGTTTCGAGATTGACGCCTGTTGCGTCCAGCGCGACGATTACGTTGAGGTTCAGCACCGATCCCAGTAACTGCACATTGGGACTGTTGACGGCAGGAGCAGGCGCCAGGCTGTTGTCGCACACATTGATAGCGCTCAGCCCGGTGCCATCGGCAATAAACACAAGAGGGCCCGACGCCAGCGGGGTAGCATCAATCGCGCTGCCGGGCAATGCAAGCTTCTGCAGGGACTGGAAGGGCGAGACAACGTAAACGTTGTTGGTGCCGTCTCCGGTCTGCGCGGCCACGTACGCCTTGGTGCTGGCGTTGTCGAAAGCGGCGGCAAAAGCGCCAGGCAGAATGAAAGTGGATGTCGTACTCCCGGTGCTGGTCACGTTGACCAGGAAAAGCCGCTGGCTGGCCGGATCGGAGACAAACGGCTTTCCGAAAGAGGGCTCGAGGGCCGCGTTAGAAATGATTACTTCCGTGCCGTTGTTTGAAACGGCCAGCACCTTGCCGACGGTATTTCCGTCGATCAGGGTCACTGTTTGAGCTACGGTATCCAGTAATGCAAGCCCGGAACTTGTGCCGATGAATCCCTTGCTGCCATCCTTGGTGAAGATGATTGAGTTCGGCTGCCCGGGAAGATTGATGGGCGTGCCGGCAGCCGGCGGCGTTTTACTGGTGTCAATCGGAATCATCGTCTGCTGCGTGCCGCTGGGTGGCGCAAATGACGTTGCTGCATAGACCGTGGTGGCGGGGCTGCCGCCGCTCACGGTGACGCTGAACAGATTGCTGTAAACCGGTTTGTTGATCCCATTGCCGCAAGTTGGGGGCGCGCACACCGCAAAGAGGCCGGCGCCTCCGGGCGTGACTGCTGTCACCGTTGCCACGATATTCTGGCCCGAGACGCCAGGATTGATTGTCGCAATTCCACTGTGATTGCTGAGGAAGCTGACCGGCTCGCTGATGAAGAACGCGCCATTTTCATCGATCTCATCAGCCTCGAGTTGTAGGGTGGCGGCGACGGCCATCGTGGCCGATTCAGTTGGTCCATTGGTATCGCCGGTCTCGTGCAAGGTCAGACTGACCGGCATGCAGGTGTGAAATCCAGTGGAGGGAGACGTAACAGCGCCCACACTGGCCACGATGCCTCCTATGCCGCCGGTCTGAGCCGTGGCCAGGCCATTTGCATCAATGGTGGCAACGGTGGGATCGGTTGTGGTCCACGTAAAAGGCAGAACGCTGCTGGTGATATCGGCTGCATTCGGAGCGCATGCACCCGAGGTTGCGTGCGGCGTAACCTGCGTGGAACAGGCAGTGGCAGTGAACTGGAGAGTGCTCCCATGGGAGAGACATCCCGAGGCCGGAATCGTGCCTGAAGACCCGGTAGTAATAAAAGTCACAACCGGATGCACGCTCACTGTCACCGGAGCGCTGCTTACCCCCTGGGCAGTTGCCGTGATAATTGCCGTTCCTGTTACAGGCTGGCCGTTCGCATTGGTCCCGGTGCAGACAACAAACGTGGAATCCCAAGTTCCTCCGCATACCGAACCATCGCCCTTTACGCTGGCAACAGAAGGATTAGAGGAATTGAAGGTGAAAGTAACCCCGGTGACCTGCCCGCCAGTCGAATTAACAGCGTTGGGAATGCCGACGTTTTGTACCTCGCCGGGATTCAAGGACAATGTACTGATCGGCAGGGTCACCTGGGCGACCTGATTGGCGTTGACTTTTGAACTGCTCCCGCCGCCGCAACCCGCCAGCAGCAGGATTTGCGAAAGCATAATAATGATGACTGCGGTGGGAAAATACGACCGCTGCATTAACACCCTCCCCGCAGGGCATATGCTCCCTGCGGATGTGTAAGTTGATAAGAACAAAACTTCAGTGTAGTTTCATAACCGGATTTCTTCAAGGCGTGAGCTGACAGGCCGGCCCCGGTCTTTCGCTTCGGCCGGACCGCCCCCAGGAAGAACGTTCCCGGAAGCCTTATTTGCGCAGACTTGCTGGTTCGCCCCGAGGGTTACTCCGGGGATACCGGCTGCCTTGGGTTTGGCCGCCAGGTTGACGCTCTCTCGCCCGCTTGCTATACTCAACATGTTCCGCGAGTACAACTTAGCTTGCAATTGTTGTGAGCAGTAACAGTAATTGGCCCGAGGATTCCATCCGTTAGCAGGGCATACCTCGCTGAAAGCGGCTTGCGCCACCTTCCACCAGGAGGGATATGCAGGCCGAATAAACGAAACGGAGCGCCCCCGATCAGGCTCGGCGCCACCGTCGTTGAATTAACCACCGTAAGGTAACAACAGATTCTTCCGCTAATTGGCGGAATCATGGCTGAGAAGCGTTTGCAGCCAGTCCCTTGAAGCGGGATCAAGAGCAGGCAGGAGCGCGTGTGCAGAGCCGTGCCCTGAACTGAACGGATAAAGGTCACAAAAGGAATTATGCCGACATTTAACCAGTTGGTCCGTAAAGGCAGAGAAGCGCCGAAATACAAGACCGCCAGCCCAGCGCTGCAGTCTTGTCCGCAGCGCCGCGGTGTTTGCACTCGCGTTTATACCCAGACGCCGAAGAAGCCGAACTCGGCGTTGCGCAAAGTCGCACGCGTGCGCTTGACGAACGGAATCGAAGTGACGACTTACATTCCCGGCGTCGGTCACAACCTGCAGGAGCACTCGATCGTGCTGATCCGCGGCGGCCGTGTGAAAGATCTGCCCGGCGTGCGTTATCACGTCGTGCGCGGAACGCTGGATGCAACCGGCGTCGCCAACCGGAAACAGGGAAGATCGAAGTACGGAGCGAAGAGACCGAAATAGTTTTTAAATTGCCAAAATTGGCAATTGCCAAAAGTGACGATTAAAAAGAGCAGTTTCGGCGGTTTTGGCAATCCTGGCAATTCTGGCAATGATGAGGATTTGAAGGACTAAGAGATATGCCAAGAAAAGGTCACATTCCCAAGAGAGATCCGATTGCTGATCCGATCTACAACTCCACGCTGGTGACGAAGTTCATCAACACCATGATGTGGGATGGCAAGAAGGCCATCTCGCAGAAGATTTTCTACACCGCGATGGATCGCATTAAGGATCGCACGCAGGACGATCCGCTGAAGCTGTTCAAAAAGGCCGTGGAAAACTGCAAGCCGGTGGTGGAAGTGAAAAC
>Ga0126371_10006384_pt1 | contig 10490 bp, 6 predicted proteins | sample PanSoiMetaPlot_4_FD_110145 | JGI IMG/M metagenome (GOLD analysis project Ga0126371, IMG submission 110145) | Tropical forest soil microbial communities from Panama - MetaG Plot_4 | ecosystem: Environmental > Terrestrial > Soil > Tropical forest > Bulk soil | place: Panama | collected 2016-02-17
AAGCCGGCGCGGCTCTCGAACAGGTCGAGCGCCGGCGCGAGCGCGAGCTTGGCGTCGGCCGCGAGCGCGCGCAGCTCCGCCAGCGCCTCGTCGGGATCGCCGCCGATGGCGAGGAAGCGCTCGATCAGCTTGCGCGTGTCGCCCGGCAGCGCGCTGCCGGCGCCGAGTGCCGCTTGTTCCAGGAAGCGGTCCGCGATCTCGCCGACCGAGCGGCCGCCGACGGCCGTGATGCCGGCGATCGAGAGCAGGTCGGTGACGAGCGCATGTGCGCCCTTGGGATCGGCATTGGTCAGCGCGGCGAGCACGCCCTGGTATTCGGGCGCGCCGTTCGGCCGCGCCAGCACCAGACGGTCGAGATCCTGCGCGAAGTTGGCCTTGCGATTGAAATCCTTGGCGAGGCGCCGCCGCCAGGCGGGCGAGAGATCGAGCGCGCCGATGAAGGCCGCGAACAGACCGACGTCGCCCAGGCGGACCTCGGGTGCGGCGAGGCCGTAGAGCGCGGTCGCCTCGATCGCGAGCGCCAGCGTTTCGGCGTCGGCGGCGGCGGTGTCGACGCGGCCGAACGATTCGATGCCGGCCTGCACGAACTCGGCCGGGCCGTCCTCGCGCTGGCGGAAGATCGGACCGAGATAGCAGAAGGTCGCGGGCCGGCCGGCGGCGGGCGACGCCAGGTAGTCGAGCGCGACCGGAATGGTGAGGTCGGGCCGCAGGCAGAGTTCGCCGCCCGCCGTGTCGTTGACGAGGTACATGCGCCGGCGGATGTCTTCGCCGGAGAGGTCGAGGAACGGCTCGGCCGGCTGCAGGATCGCGGGCGCGACGCGGGTGTAGCCGGCGCGCTCATAGGAGGCGACGAGCGCGTCCGCGCGCTGGTCCTTCGTCGCCTCGCTCATGGTTGGTCCTCGTTCCCGTCCGGCTGTCTGAAGCGGCGCATGTTCTTGTCGGCGAACCGGTTTCCACACGCGCGCGCGGCCGCCCTGTAGCACGGCGGTTTTGGCGTTTCGATGATGATCGCCCGATGGGCTTAACAAAGGGGGCGGGGCGTCCTCCCGTCTCCTGTTTGGGTTAAGAACCTGTCACAACACGAAAAATCGTCAAATCTGTCACCATCCTGGGTGGCCAGCGGGGCCCCGCCCGCCTGCGCGTGGGTCTGCAACTCGTCCCTCGTTTCGTGTCCCGCCGGTGGCAGTTCACCCCCACGGCTGAAATCGTTTTGCCCTTTTCGAATTGTTCTGCCAAAGATAGAAATTAGTTGTATTATTACATTATTACAATTCATAGATGTCGAGCGCCCCCTTAATTGGCGAGGCGTTGCATCGCGCTGCTCCGCATCATAAGGCGGGATTCAGTGCTTTGCGGCGTGCCGCGCCAGCACCTTGCGCACCGCCTCGACCAGCTGGCCCTCCGGTACCGCGAACTGCGCCTCGGCCTGCTTCTGCTTGTAATCGTCGCGATCCTTGGAAAGGCCGGCGATCTCGGCGCCGAGCAAGAGGTCCTTGATCTGCACCTCGCCCTTCTGTTTCTCGTCAGAGCCCTGGATGACGACGCAGGGGGCATTGCGCTTGTCGGCATATTTCATCTGCGGCCCAAACTTGCCCTTGCCGAGATAGAGCTCGGCGCGGATGCCCGCAGAGCGCAGCGCCGCGACCATGCGCTGATAGTCGGCGATGCGGGACGACTCCTGATCGAGCGTCGTGACCACGACCGGCCCGGGCTCGGCCTTCTTGTCGAGCCGGCCGATCAGCGTCAGCGCGGCCTGCAGGCGCGAGACGCCGATGGAGAAGCCGGTCGCCGGCACCGGCTCGCCGCGAAAGCGCGAGACGAGGCCGTCGTAGCGCCCGCCGCCGCCCACCGAGCCGAAGCGGACGGGACGGCCTTTCTCGTCTTTCGTCTCCAGCAGCAGCTCAACTTCGAAGACGGGCCCCGTGTAATACTCGAGACCGCGGACGACCGACGGGTCGATCACGATCCGCCCATCATCGTAGCCGCACGCCTTGAGAAGTTTTGCGATCTCGCGAAGCTCATCAACGCCGTCCTGGCGAACCTTCGGTGCGGTCGCACCGCCGTCCAACCGATTGCAGGTTTCCTCGTTGTCGCTTCCACGCGCTTCGAAGATCGAGGTCACGCGAACGGCGTCGTCGCCGCTCAGCCCGGCCCCTTTGGTGAAGTCGCCGGACTCATCCTTCCTTCCGGTCGTGAGCAGCAGGTGCACACCTTCCGGGCCCAGTCGATCCAGTTTGTCGATCGCGCGCATCACCGTGAGGCGCTTGCCCGCGTTCGCCTCGCCGCCGAGATTGAGCGACTCCAGCAGCCCATCGAGAATCTTGCGATTGTTCACCTTCACGACATAGCTGCCGCGCGGAATCCCCAGCGCCTCGATCGTGTCGGCCATCATCATGCAGATCTCGGCATCTGCGGCAGGTGATGCGCTCCCCACCGTGTCGGCATCGAACTGCATGAACTGCCGGAACCGCCCCGGCCCCGGCTTCTCGTTGCGAAACACCCAGCCGAAACGATACGAGCGATAGGGCTTCGCCAGCGCGTCGAAATTCTCCGCCACGTAGCGCGCGAGCGGCGCCGTCAAGTCGTAACGCAGACTCAACCACTGCTCGTCGTCGTCCTGGAACGAGAAGACGCCTTCGTTCGGGCGGTCCTGATCGGGAAGGAACTTGCCCAGGGCATCCGTGTATTCGATCGCCGGCGTCTCGACCGGCTCGAAGCCGTAGAGCTCGTAGACCTGGCGGATGGTCTCGATCATCCGCCGCGTCGCCGCGATCTCGGCCGGGCCGATGTCGGCAAGCCCGCGCGGCAGGCGCGCCTTGAGCTTGTTGGATTTGTCGGATTTCTCGGCCATGTCGTGCTACATCGGGTGGGGCGGTTGGTAGCAGCCGCCCCCGTCAGCGGCAAGGGAATCTCCAATGGCACCCACACAGGCAGCGCGCCTCGCCACCATTCCGAACGACCTGCAGTCCTTCTGGATGCCGTTCACCGCGAACCGCGCCTTCAAGAAGGCGCCGCGCCTCATCGCGCGCGCCAAGGACATGCATTACTTCGCGACCGACGGCCGCAAGCTGATCGACGGCACCGCGGGTCTCTGGTGCTGCAATGCCGGCCACAACCGCGCGCCGATCGTCAAAGCCATCCAGGAGCAGGCGGCCGAGCTCGACTATGCGCCCGCCTTCCAGAGCGGCCATCCGAAGTCGTTCGAGCTCGCGAGCCGCATCTCGGCGCTCGCGCCGGGCGATCTCGACCACGTGTTCTTCTGCAATTCCGGCTCGGAGGCGGTCGACACCGCGCTCAAGATCGCGCTCGCCTACCACGCGATCCGCGGCGAGGCCTCGCGCACCCGGCTGATCGGCCGCGAGCGCGGCTATCACGGCGTCGGCTTCGGCGGCATCTCGGTCGGCGGCATCGTGGCGAACCGCAAGCTGTTCGGCACCCTGCTCGCCGGCGTCGACCATCTGCCGGCGACCTACAATCGCGCCGAGCAGGCCTTCACCAAGGGCGAGCCCGAGTGGGGCGCGCACCTCGCCGACGAGCTCGAGCGCATCGTCGCGCTGCACGATGCCTCGACCATCGCGGCCGTGATCGTCGAGCCGATGGCCGGCTCGACCGGCGTGCTGCCGGCGCCGAAAGGCTACCTGCAGCGCCTGCGCAAGATCTGCGACAAGTACGGCATCCTCCTGATCTTCGACGAGGTCATCACCGGTTTCGGCCGTCTCGGCTTCCCGTTCGCGGCCGAGCGCTATGGCGTGCTGCCCGACCTCATGACTTTCGCGAAGGGCGTCACCTCCGGCACCGTGCCGATGGGCGGCGTGGTCGCGCGCAAGCCGGTCTACGACGCATTCATGCGCGGCCCCGAGCACGTGGTGGAGCTCTTCCACGGCTACACCTACTCGGCCCATCCGCTCGCCTGCGCGGCCGGCATCGCGACCCTCGACCTCTATCGCCACGAGAAGCTGTTCGAGCGCGCCTATCAGCTCGAGGCGAAATTCGCCGACGCCGCGATGAGCCTCAAGGGCCTGCCCAACGTGCTCGACATCCGCACCGTCGGCCTGACCGCCGGCATCGACCTCGCCTCGCTGCCCGACGGCGTCGGGAAGCGCGGCTACGCCGCCATGGAGCGTGCCTACCACAACGAAGAGGTGATGATCCGCATCGCCGGCGACACGATCGAGCTCACGCCGCCGCTGATCGTGAGCGAGAACGAAATCGACGAGATTTTCGATAAGGTCGGCAAGATCATCAAGGCCATTGCCTGATAAGGACTGCGTCATGCGCGGGCTTGTCCCGCGCATCCACGTCTTGCTCAATCCGCGCGAATGAAGAAAGACATGGATGGCCGGGCATAGGCAAGCGAAGCGACGCCGTTCTTCGAACGGCTATGCCCGGCCATGACGATGGCTGGGAGTCTTCATTGCCGCAACGCAGATTTCATTACGGTTGGGTCGTCGTCGGCGTCACCTTCTTCGTCCTGCTGATCGGCGCGGGCGTGCGCTCGACGCCGGGCGTGCTGATGGTGCCGTTCGAGGAGGAGTTTCACTGGTCGCGCGCGACGATCTCGTTCGCGGTTGCCGTGAGCCTCGTGCTCTACGGGGTCATGGGGCCGTTCGCCGCCGCGTTCATGGAGCGCTTCGGGCTGCGGCGGACCATGGTCAGCGCGCTGGCGCTGCTCGCGACCGGCGTCGCGCTCACGACCTTCATGCGCCAGTCGTGGCAGCTCGTGCTCCTGTGGGGCGTGGTGGTCGGGATGGGCGCAGGCGCCGTCGCCAACGTGCTCGGCGCGGTCGTCGCGACGCGCTGGTTCACGGCCCGGCGCGGCCTGGTGATCGGCCTGCTCACCGGCGCCGCCGCGGCCGGCCAGCTCATCTTCCTGCCGACCTTCGCGAGTGTCACGCATCATTTCGGCTGGCGCGCCGCGGTGCTGATCATCGCGGCGGCGGCGCTCGTCCTCATCCCGTTCGTCGCGTTCCTGATGCGCGAGCGGCCGCAGGATGTGGGCTTGCCGCCCTACGGCGAGACGGCGGTGAAGCCGGCGTCCGCGACCGCCGTCGGCAATCCCTTCATGCTTTCGCTGCGCACGCTCGCCGAGGCGGCGCGCCGGCGCGATTTCTGGCTGCTCGCCGGCAGCTTCTTCTGCTGCGGCGCCTCGACCAACGGGCTGATCGGCACGCATCTCATCCCGGCCTGCTTCGACAACGGCATCCCCGAGGTCACCAGCGCCGGGCTGCTCGCCGCCATGGGCATGTTCAACATCGTCGGCACCACCGGCTCGGGATGGCTGAGCGATCGCGTCGACAACCGCATCCTGCTCGCCGTCTACTACAGCCTGCGCGGCCTCTCGCTCATCTATCTGCCGTTCAGTTTCGTCTCGTTCTACGGAATCGGCCTGTTCGCGGTGTTCTACGGCCTCGACTGGATCGCCACCGTGCCGCCGACGGTGCGGCTGATCGGGCGGTCGTTCGGCCGGGAGAAGTCCGGCATCGTCTACGGCTGGGTCTTCGCCGCGCACCAGATCGGTGCCTCCTCGGCCGCCTATTTTGCCGGCCTGATGCGCGCCGACCTCGGCAGCTACACGCAGGCGTTCATCCTGTCGGGGTTGATCTGCATGTCGGCCGCCGTGATGGTGATGTTCATCGGCGTCGATTGGCGAAGAGCGCGGCCGGCGGTGGCGGGCGCGTAAGGCTACTTCTCCGGCGGCACGATCGCCCAGCCGAAGGTGTTTTGGCCGCGGCCCCAGCGCCACGGCAGGGTGAGCGGCGGCTGCACCTGCGCGCCGGCGGCGAACCGCGCATACGGCGGCGGCACCGCGTCGCCGCCGCCGTCCCAGATCACTACGGCGCCGTGCCGCTTGAGATCGGCGAGGTCGATCCACGGCGCGCGCTCGGGCTTGCCATCGATCAGCGTGCGCGGCCGTTCGGGCGAGTAGCGGCTGACATTGCCACCGAGCCACATGCTGCCGATCACGTAGCGCAGCGGCTCGCCGGTCGCGGCACGAAAGCGCGTGGCGACCTCGGCGCCGAGCCGGTCGCCGGGAAAGATCGCGGTGCGGTACTTGTGGAAGAACGGCAGCACGCCGGTGTCGACGACGAACGCGACCGCGTAGAGCGCCGTCACCACGCCCCAGGCGAGCGCGATGCGGCCGAGCCGCGCCCGCTCGATCGGGAGGCCGGTCGCGATCACGACCCACAGGCCGAGAAAGAGCCACAGCGGATAGCCCCACATGGTGATGAGCCCGCGCCCGCTGATCACCGCGCCGGCGAGCAGCAGCGCCGTCGGCCCGAACGCCAGCAGCGTCACGATGCGCCGGTCGAAGGCGTCGACCGATGGCTCTTGCCGTTCCCTCCGGGGCGAGACCAGCGGCAGTGCGATCAGAGCGGCGGGCAGCATCCAGAGGATCTGACCGATCACGAAGGCGAGGGGATGCAGGACGTGGTCGAAGATGCCGCGCACCGGCGCGGCGCGCGCCTCGGCGTAGCGGAAGGGCAGGAAATCGTTCTGCACCAGCCAGACGAGGTGCGGCGCCGCGACCGCGAGCGCGACCAGCGCCGCCAGATAGGGGCCGGCGGTCTTGAGCGCCGGCCGCGCGTCGCGGTCGATCAGCAGAAAGAGCGCAAGCGGGGCGGCCAGGATGACGACGAAATACTTCGCCCACAGCGCGACCCCGAGCGCGAGCCCGAGCAGCGTCCAGTCGCGCAGGCGCCCGGTGCGCAGAGCGCCATGGAACGAAAGCCCGGCGAGCGCCCAGAACGGCAGCTGGATCACGTCGTGATTGAACTTCGGCGCCGTGAAGTTGAAATAATGCAGCCCGTCGACGATCAGCACCGCCACGAGCGCGCCGGTCGGGCCGATTAGGCGGCGGGCCAGCATCCAGACCAGCGCAAAGGCGGCCAGCACCGTGATCTGGGCGATCAGGTAATAGACCGCATCGATCCCGAACGCCTGGTAGGCGACCTCCACCACCCACCAGGGCAGTGGCGGCAGCTTGTCGTAGCCGAGCTGCCACTCGCGGCCGTAGGTCAGCGCCTCGATCAGGTCGAGCGGCAGGTTGGGATAGAACGCGGTCGGCAGCGCGGTCCACAGCGCCGCGTGCAGCAGCGCAAAGGCCGCAAACGCCTGGCGCGGGCACTTGTCGAGGCGGTCGAGGAGGGCGGCGATCATCGCGGGTGGGTGGCGAGCATGAGACAAAGGGAGATCTGCGGCCCGATCATCGGCTTGCCTCAACGTGAGGGAGCATGAGAAGCTGCACCCGGCTACAGGTCAAGTTACCGGCCGGAAACCGCCTCATTGCGCTTTGCCTCGCGGCGGATCGGACGTACAACATGCGGCTCCGGGGGGTCGAATCGTCGCGATCGCAGCCCCGTCCGACCGTCGCGCCAGCTTGGAGAAGCGGATGGGACGCCTGAGTGCCGTTTTTGTGGCGATTTGCATGGTGCTGATCGCGTGCTCGATCGGCGCCATCCTCTACCTGCGCTTCGGCCTGAGCGGCACCGAGTCGGCCATCGTGACGCTGACGGCGCTGACCGGACTTGCGCTCTACAGCGCCATCCCCAACCGTCTGCACGACGGCGGCGGCAATACCAGCGCCCAGGTCAGCGACCTTGCGCGCGGAATCGCGGACCTCGCGCGTCAGGTCGCCGAGCTCAATCGGCGCGTCGCGGCGATCGAGGGCAAGACCCAGGCCGCGGTCGAGAAGACGCTCGCGGCGACTCAGCCGATCAACGCCGAGATCGGCGAGGTGGGCGGGCTCATCCAGCAGATGGCCGAGACCATCGCGGCGCACGAAACGCAATTGAAGGAACTGGCGCCCGCGGCTGGCGCATCTCTGGCGCCACAGGCGGTCCTGGCGGAGCCGAGCGTCGCGCCCGCGCCGGTCGTCGCGCCGCCCGCGGTTCCGCCCCTGCCGCCAGCGGTGCCTCCCGCTCCGCCGCCCGCGGCGGTCGCATCGCCCACGCCTCCGCCCGTGCCGCCGGAGGCCGCTCCGGTCGCGCCATCTGTCGCCACGGCGTCTATCGCCCCGCCGCCGGTGGCGTCCGTCGTTGCGCCCGCCATATCCGCGCCCCCGCCGCCCCCGCCGCCGGCGATCGCCGCAGCGGCGCCGCCGCCCGAGCCGGCGCCGGCGCGCATCCCGAGCGGCCGCTTCAAGGACATGGAGCCCGCAGCCGTCGTGGCGCTGATCCGCGACGCGGTCGAGGCCAACCGCATCGACCTCTTTCTCCAGCCGATCGTGACGCTGCCGCAGCGCAAGGTGCGCTACTACGAAGCGGTGGCGCGGCTGCGCGCCGGCGAAGGCGAGCCGCTGACCGCGTCGGATTTCATGTCCTACGCCGAATCCGGCGGGCTGATGCCCAAGATCGACAACCTGATGATGTTCCGCTGCGTCCAGGTGGTGCGGCGGCTGCTCGCCAAGAACCGCGACATCGGCCTCTTCTGCAACCTCTCGGCCTCGACGCTCGCCGACGCCGCGACCTTTCCGCAGTTCGTCGAGTTCATGGAAGCGAACAAGGCGATCGCACCGGCGCTGGTCTTCGAGTTCACCCAGTCGGCGCTGCGCCAGATGGGGCCGATCGAGAACGAAAGCCTCGCGGCGCTGCGCGAGCGCGGCTATCGCTTTTCGCTGGATAATCTCACCGACCTGAGGATCGAGCCGCGCGACCTCGCCGAGCGCGGCTTCCGCTTCGTCAAGGTGCAGGCCTCGGTGCTGCTCAACCGCACCGGCGCCACCCTCTCCGACATCCATCCGCAGGATTTCGCCGGCCTCCTGTCGCGCCACAACATCGAGCTGATCGCCGCCAAGATCGAGACCGAGGCCGCCGTGGTCGACCTGCTCGACTACGACGTGAAGTTCGGCCAGGGCTTCCTGTTCTCGCCGCCGCGCCCGGTCCGCCCCGAGGTGATGCAAGGGATCGGCGGCATCGGCGACCGCAGCGACGTGGTGATGCGCGAGTCCGGCGACGTGCCGGCACCGGCGGCAGCGTCCGCGCCCGCCAGCGAGCCGCCGGCCGTGGGCGTGCGCGGCATGTCTTCGCTCGCCCAACTCGCCCGCGGCGCCCCCGCGCGCACCTGAGCGCGGCCGCCTGACGCGACGACCTCCGCTCGCTGTCACCACCCGGCCCCATGGCATCGACCTCAAGGTGGAAATCGCCTGGCGCTTCGAGTATGTGGGCGCGGAACCGAGAGAGAGCGCGCGGCTGAAACATCGACATGACATCTCCCGCCACGCACGTGGGTGACCGCGCGCACCCCACCCCAGCCTTCATCGATCATTTCGCGCCGCTGGCCGCCAACTACGATGTCGTGCTCTGCGACGTCTGGGGCGTGGTACACAACGGCCGCGCCGCGACCGTTCCGGCCTGCGACGCGCTGGCGCGCTTTCGCGCCGGCGGCGGCACCGTGATGTTGATCACCAATGCGCCGCGCGCCGCCAACGTCGTGCAGCAATTCTGCGACAATCTGCATGTGCCGCGCGACGCCTATGACGGCATCGTCAGCTCGGGCGACGTGACGCGCGACGTGATCACGCATCGCCGTGGCGAGAGCGTCTATCACATCGGGCCGAAGCGCGACGTCTCGGTCTTCTCCGAGCTCGGCATCGAGGCCTTCGCGCCGGCCGAGAGCGCCGACTTCGTGGTGTGCACCGGGCTGTTCGACGACGACCGCGAGACGCCGGAGAACTACCGTCCGCTGCTGACGCGGCTGCATGAGCGCAACCTGCTCATGGTCTGCGCCAACCCGGATCTCGTGGTCGAACGCGGCGACCGGCTGGTGTATTGCGCGGGTGCGGTCGCCGACCTCTACGGCTCGCTCGGCGGCGAGGTGCTCTATGCCGGCAAGCCGCACCGGCCGATCTACGACATGGCGCGCGCCAAGGCGGCGGCGGTGCGCGGGCGGGAGCCCGCGCTCGAGCGCGTGCTGGCGATCGGCGATTCGGTGCGTACCGACCTCACCGGAGCCAACCGGTTCGGCATCGACTGCCTGTTCGTCACCGCCGGCATCCATGCCGAGGAGCTGGGCGGACGCGACACCCCGGACGCCGCGCTGCTGGTCAAGATTTTCGCCGATGCCGACCGGCACCCCAAGGCGGTGATGCAGCGGCTGGTGTGGTGAGAACCTCCGCCAACGAAATGGCCGGGACATAGGCGAGTGAAACGACGCCGTTCTTCGAACGGCTATGCCCGGCCACGACGCGGAATTCGGAGTGGGCGGACGCAGATCAGCCCGGGAACACCGCTTCGATCTTGCTCTGCAGAGTCTGCGCGTTGAACGGCTTGACGATGTAGTTGTTCACGCCCGCCTTCTTGGCGGCGATCACGTTCTCGGTCTTCGACTCGGCGGTCACCATGATGAACGGCGTCTTCGACAGGCCGGGGTCGGCGCGCACTTCCTTGAGCAGCTCGTAGCCCGTCATCGGCTCCATGTTCCAGTCCGAGATGACGAGCCCGTATTTCTTCTCGCGCATGCGGGCAAGCGCGGCGGAGCCGTCCGCCGCATCG
>Ga0126371_10006385_pt1 | contig 10490 bp, 8 predicted proteins | sample PanSoiMetaPlot_4_FD_110145 | JGI IMG/M metagenome (GOLD analysis project Ga0126371, IMG submission 110145) | Tropical forest soil microbial communities from Panama - MetaG Plot_4 | ecosystem: Environmental > Terrestrial > Soil > Tropical forest > Bulk soil | place: Panama | collected 2016-02-17
GCGACACGGATCGGATCTTGTGTCGCCATCACGTAGCCGATGGCGCCGATTTTGATCGTGGAGGTCTTGGCTGCCCAGTAGGCGTTCAAGATGCCGGGATTAGGTCCGACTTCGTAGCCTTCTGAATGAAAATGGTGCTCGATCGTGGAGGCTCCCCATACACCCATGCGCTCGGCTGCCAGCACGATATCAGTCCATTCGTGGACAATTTTTTGGTACAGGTCACGGTCGACGCCCAAGGGCCGTCGCTTGATCCGGCCCTCAAAACCGTCACTCGGAAACATCGGATAGAGCTGGAGAATGACTTTCGGCTGCGGCATGCGACCTCCCTACATTTCTCCACGAGATTACATCGACACTCTGTCGATGGGATGAAGTCATGGGCTCTGAGCGTTATCACCCTCGCCTATAGGCCTCGCGTATTACGCCGCGTGGAAGATCTGCACCCACTGCTTCGGTGCGCATGAGGCGGCCTATTTGGCCGACAAAGGCGACTAGGGGTCACGGCCCCCTGCCGGCGAAGCCAACGGCGCTCAAATTGCACGGCAACACCTGGCAGTATCCGAATGCCTTCTGGGCCCGCTCCGAATTGAGACGTTGCAAATCGATCGATTCCCGATCGGGCAAGGTGCGGAGCAACGCGTTCGGGGCCTTCGGCCAGCACATGGACGAGGAAATGTGCGCTTTTCCTCGAAGACGGGGCGGCTCGACGATGCCAGTAACAAGCTCCCGCGGCGGGTCGAGTGATAGCAACGCGAAAGAATGGACCATCACGCCGCCGGTGCAACCAGCCGTGGCGCGGCTCGTCACGACGGTAACGCCAGTCACAAAGCCATCGAGCGGATCCCAGAAGCCGCGGGTATCCCGCGGCCGAATTGGGTTGAGTTTCGTTTCGGCGAGCATGGTGCATCCCTGCAGGGGCTGTCACAGGGAGTTGTCCCCGAAAGGCTAACCGTTTCTCTTCCTAGGAAAATCCGATAAGACATTATACCAGTTATAGGTAAGGAGTATAATCCATGGATTTACGCCATATTGCGGCGTTTGTCGCCACCTATGAGGAGGGCAGTATCAACCGCGCCGCGCAGCGGATGAATCTAGCGCAGCCCAGCGTCAGCAGTATCTTGCGCGACCTGGAAGCCGAGATGGGAACAACATTACTCGAGCGAGCATCCCGCGGGGCCCATCCGACCGCTGCGGGGGAAACGTTTTACCGTCATTGCCTGAAGGTGCTCGCCGAGGTGGACGCCGCACGCAATTCCGTGATGAACGGGGTCGGCCGTGTCGCAGGTCCGGTCCGGATCGGGCTAGCGCCTACGGTCGCTAAAGGCCTCATGCCACTGTTCATTCCAAAATATCTGGCAGACTATCCGGACGTTCAGTTTCGGGCCGCTGAGGCCTTCTCCGGCCCACTAACCGAATGGACCCTCACCGGTGAGGTAGACTTCGCGGTTGTCGCGGTTCCACCTGTCGATCGTCGGTTGATCACCCGCCGCCTCGCGCCAGACCCGATCTTCTTGATCTCGGCGCCGAATGGATTGGCAGCTACGACGTCGGGCCCGTTCTCGAATCTGCCTCCCCTCAAGATCGTCCTGCCCTCTCAGAACAATGGGCTGAGGACGACGCTTGATCGCTACATTCATTCAGTCGGAATCTCGATCGAGCGACTCGTGGAAATCGACAGCTTGCATGGCATTCTCGAACTGCTCAAACGCAGCGACTGGACGACGCTGCTTTCCCTGACATCGATCCTCAAAGAACTCGATCGAGGGGAACTCGCCGCTCGGCGAACGGACCCGCCACTCGACCTCGAGTTTTATCTGATCTATCCTGCTCGACGCGCGTTGTCGGCTGCGGCAAAGATCTTTGTCGCGAGGCTGGAGAAGACTTTCGCCGACATTGAGGCGGAACGGTCGATGAGAAGTCCATAGTACGTGTGGAACGAGCTGTGGTCGAAGTTCCTTTGAGCTAGTTGCGTGAAGGTCTGTAGCTGGGAAACCCCGCCGAAACACGGCCGTCAGCATCTGATAAAACAGATGGTCCGCTGATCGAGCCCCATGCTTTGCGATATACGCGGCGAGTGAAGTGACGCAATACTGTCGCATGCCACCCGCCGAGGGTGACGGCACGCGCCGGCGAGCCGACCGGTAACGCCTTTGGTCACGAAGGCCGCCCGCCGCACCGGGGCTGGAGGGTCAGGCTGGGAGGCGGACGTTGGACGACGGTGGAGCCTGACAACCTTGAAAGCGGCCCCACCCGGCCGCGCCGAGACTACAAAAGATCCGCATCGCCCGCGCGCCGTCACGAAGCGCTGCGAGGCTATGGCCGCCCATGAACGGCACGGCCGCCCTTACGGCTCCGCGAGCGCCGGGAACTGCCCCGACGGTATAGCGATGGCGCGGGAAAATCTGCGAGCTTTTGTCGCTAGCACACAGTTTCGAGGAGGGACGTGACGCGGAGACTCGCGCGGACCTCGTTGCGCGTCGAAAAACCCTCGGGCAGACTTTCTCGACCGAGGGTTCTGCCGTTCCCGAGCGCGTCGAGGATGGCGTCAGTGACCGGGCTTCGACGCAGGCTCCTGGAGCTCTGCCAAACGGCCCTGGATTTCGCGGACCCTCATGTCACGTCTTGCGGCGCGTCGGACCTCAGCAATCGAACCGGTGCGACATCGCGCCGAACGGATAAACTTCGCAGCGTGGCATAGTACGCCATCAATGGCAGCATTCGATGTTCAAGGTGACCGGCGATCAAGTCGGAGCCGCGGCGCGCCCGCCTGAACTCGAATAATCAGGAGGATCGACCATGGTAGAGCACGATGTCGTTACCGCGTCAGAACCCACGGGTGAGCTGCCTATAGTTCGCTCGATCGGCTCAGCGGACCTCAAGGACGCGTTGATGAAAGGGCTGGACGATTTCTGGGCAATGCCAACGCATGTGGTTTTCATAAGCTTGATCTATCCCATCTTCGCTGTTGTCCTTGGCGCTGTGACCCTCGAAAACAACTTCGCTCCTGATCTTTTTCCATTTGCAGCTGGCTTCCCTCTCATCGGCCCCTTCGCTGCGATCGGTCTCTACGAGCTGAGCCGGCGTCGCGAACTTGGTCTGGACACATCTTGGAACCATGCCTTCGATGTTATCCACTCGAAGTCCTTAAGTTCGATCGTAATGCTCGGCCTTCTCTTGTCAGTTATCTTCATCGTCTGGGTCGCCATCGCACGCGCGATCTACGTTGCAAATTTTGGTTACGAGGAAGTCACGTCACTGACGGCATTCGCACATGACCTTCTCACCACGAAGCAAGGCCATAATCTCATTATCATCGGCAATTTCGTCGGCTTCTTGTTCGCCCTGCTGGCGTTTTCACTGACGGTGGTATCGTTTCCGCTGCTGCTTGACCGAAACGTCGGAGTCGTTGCCGCTGCTCTCACCTCAGTGAGAGCGGTTCTCACGAATCCGATCACAATGGCGCTTTGGGGACTGATTGTTACCTGCTCGCTCTTGATCGGATTCCTTGCATTCCTGTTCGGCCTGGCCTTGGTAATGCCTGTGCTCGGACACTCAACGTGGCATTTATATCGCAAGGTCGTCGCACCCGATATGAGCTCTCGACCGAAGTACGAGCCTGGACCGGAAATACGGCGTTATGCCGCTGACTTCCCCGCCGTTCTTTTTTCGTCTCGCCGCACGAAGAATGGCTGATATTTGGGTGTGCCGCGCTCCTACACTGGGCCAACTGGGCCACCCCGGATCATACAAGAGGCGCGCTTTGGGGCCGAGACGAAAGTTTGATCCAACGATACCATGTTGAGCCGTGGCACGATCCGGGCGGCAAGTTCTACAATTTTAGGGCCCTCGCGGGCCAGAGGGGCAGCTTTAGACCCTGATTCTGCTTTGCACGGGCCGCCGAGGTGCGTGATCCGCGGCGCCGGCATCTGCAAGAGTTCGTCTACGCTCTAACCTTCGTTTCCACTTCAAATCAAAGACCGGTTACGTTGGGCCTCGCGACAGATCTGGTCCGCGGCGACATCTATTATTGGGGCAAGCTGATGGCGCGAGTTCTCATCGCGAGCGTGCCGTCGCCATCGCCTAGCGTGTTCCTGGATCGCTTTATCAGCGGGATCACGGGTGGGGCGGCAAAATAGCCATCTTTTCTTTCTTCGACCGGTCCGGTGGTTGAAGGTGTCCCGCCGCCCAGTCACTCCAGCAAGCCGCGATTGCGCGAACGCGTCGATGCAGCATCAACAGCTGTTAATTAGCCTTACCATCTAAAATCGCTTCTCGATCAGAAAATCGGCGCTGCACTCGCGCCCAAAACATTGGCACCACGCGGACACTCGTGACCCATTTGGTCGGCTGAAGCGGTGCGAGATCACACAACTTGCACTGACGAGAGGCAGGATACATTCATGCCCGAACCCCGCCCCGGTCGACAAGAAATTCTCCTGCAACGCACCACCTTACATTCTTGTTGATCGCCAGCGCCGTTTGTAACGCGGCCGCCAAATCGCTAACTTGCTCAAGGCCAGATGAAACTCGCTAGAGTGTTGAGACTCGCCGCGTGGCAGAACCCCTTGCTGACGGATCGGTAAAGACAGGCCTTGTGGGGCTGCACGCGCGAAGCAGCGCCATGTGCCTGCTGTGCAGCTGTACTCTGCCCATGGGCTTGCGTATAAGACGACTGTTCGTTTCGACATGAGGCTGCGTTGAGGTACCGGCCGCACCGAGGGCAGCGCGAATCGGGGGCCGAAGGCCGCCTGTGGCGCTTGTCCCTGACTGTCGGCGCGAACGGACCAGTGGGATCACGGAAATGCCGGAGGCAGAAGATGATCGAGGATCTGACCTATCTTACTGACGCAAGCGAGCTTCGGCCTCTCTATAGCAACCCTTCGACCCTGGCACGCGCCAAGCAGCTTGCACTGATCGATGCACATTGTCGCAATTTCATCGCCCGATCGCCACTCGTGGTGGTCGGTTCCGTTCATCCCGAGCGCGGCATGGACGTCAGTCCGCGCGGTGATGCGCCGGGTTTTGTCCATGTGCTCGACGAGCACCACCTGGCCATCCCCGATCGGCCAGGAAACAATCGGTTGGATACGCTGGAGAATCTGCTTGAGAACCCGACCATTGGCCTGTTCTTTGTGATCCCGGGAATTGACGAGACGCTGCGCGTCAACGGCACGGCGCGACTCACCCGTGCACAGTGGCTACTCGATTCGATGGCGGTTGCCGGCAAAATACCAAAGCTCGCTATCGTCGTGACCGTGACCGAGGCGTTTCTGCACTGCGCCAAAGCACTCAAGCGCGCGCGCCTTTGGGACGACGACTATCGCCTCGAGCGTAAAGAGCTGCCAACGCTCGGCCGGATGATCATCGAGCAGACCAACCCGCCGGGGCTCACCGCCGAAGAGGCCGATGCGCGGATCGAGGCCGACTACCGCGCCAATCTGTACTGATTGCTAGGTGAAGGGCGCAAAATGCGATCGTGCGCGTCAGCGTCTCACTTGGGTTAGAGGCGAAAGGCCCACGGCCATCGCGCACGCTATCGTCGATTGTGGCGGCCGATACCCTCGCGGTGCAGCCGCCCAGCTGGCAATGCCACACACGTTCGGCCGCCGCCAACTGATTTCGAGCCTTGACGGCTGCGGATTGCATCCTGCCAAAACGCTTGAGCGACATTCGTGAGAGATGCCCAAGAAGGTCGATGCCGTCATGAACGCCGGCAGCTCCTTCACAATCCAGGGCGCCATCCTCACGAACTTCGTCCGTCGACTTGGTGGCACAATTTTCAAGATGCCCCGGACGTAATCCTAGATTTTCTCGGGAATCTAGCTCGGAGGCGGGACAAGAGCGTCGACATACAGGGCGAGCAGCACAAGATCAGTGCCGTCATAACCCGCTCGCCTCACCTGGCACGGAGGGTGGGAGCTCACCATGGTGGGCGGTGGGTTTATCCAACCGAATCGAGCTTCGTTGGCGAACGTAACTCGCAAAGGGTGGGCCTTGGCTACTGCCATGCGCTGGCTCAGCGCATCGCGAAACCCTGTTCTTTCAAAGCTTTTTGCGCCTCCATATTGCAATCCGGACGAAAACACGTGCAACAACTTGCGCCATTCGGGCGAGGCTAATAGGATTATAAATCGCGCTGTTGCTTGTTGGGTGCTCTTCGCAGAAGTGGTCAGGGCGACTTGGAAGCAGCAGATCGCCGAGCCCACGGAATCGGCGACGGTGCGCCACAGAAGACGTCGTCGTGTGTCAATGGAGTAGCTTGAGCTGCGGGCGAAAAGATGCCGGGTTCTGGTGAGACATGTTTTCAAAGGCGCACCGGCAATTCCGGGCTTGGCGCCGAAACCCGAAGTCTGAGACTAGCGCGGCTGCCGACCTGCGTCGGCAACATAGGTGGACGCTCGTGACGGAAGACCGAGTCGTTCTTTTGGAACGGGCCATCAGGCGGGCGGTAGGCCACCGCCGCGCGGGAACTATCAGGATGCGCGAGGGATAGATTGTGGAGATACCGTCCTTGAGTCGGCGCTCATCGTTGCTTCTCGCCACACCTGCGGAGTCCGGCGATTTCCTGCCAGTGCTCCGCTGGCTGATACTCATGTCCCTTACCGTGTTTGGCGTGGCGGTACTTTGGCATTTGGGCCTTATCCGACTGATGCTAGAGACAGACCGGACCCACGTTTCGTCCTTGATTCTGCTCCTATTTGTACTCACGACCCTTCACTGCCTGACACAAACATGGATCGTGTCAAAGGAACTAACGGCTGTCCGCTCGTTCCAAGACGGGCTTCATGGAGACCGCGGCTTTCTTCGCGCGCTCGCGGGCGATCCAAGTAGCGCCCCACAGGGCAGCGTCATCGCGCGCCACGTCGCCAATCTTGTAGCAAAAGCGCGGGCCCAAAAGGGCCGGCGTGTCGACCAAACGCTCCTGCTCCGAGCTTTAACCGATCAGCTTCGCGGTCGCGAAAGGATTGGTCTATTCGTATCGGAAGCGTTGTTGCGCCTGGCTCTTTTGGGAACTGCCGTAGGTTTCATTCTGATGCTCATTCCAATCGCCGGTCTCACCGCGTTCGACGCAGAATCCCTCCGGAAGGCTCTGGCCGGGATGAGTAGCGGCATGGCGATCGCCCTTAACGTAACCGTCACCGGGATCGCCACCGCCCTCTTGCTGAAGCTGCAATATTTCTACCTGGACAAGGCAATCGCGGACCTGCTCACCACTATTACAGAGCTCACTGAAGTGCATGTTGTCTCAGTGTTGGAGCACGAGGGCGATGGATGAGATTGGCTCTTGGTCGGGGAGCGATGATGGCACGTTTGTGCCATTTACTGACATCCTGTTCAACGTTCTGCTTGGCTTGGCGTTCATGGTCTTCACCGCGTTCTCCCTAGTTAATCCTACCGCGAAGACCGGCGCCGTGGACCTGAAAGCAGAACTTATCATCACGATGAACTGGCCTGACAACGATCCCAACGATATGGATCTCTATGTCGAGGATCCGGTGGGGAACGTAGTTTGGTACCATTCGAAGGAGGCGGGATTGATGCATCTCGACCGTGACGACCGTGGCAACTACCGCGATACGATCACCGTCAACGGCCGTACGATACAGAACCCGCTGAATCAGGAGACGGTTACCATTCGCGGCATCGTGCCAGGTGAATATGTGGTCAACGCCAACGAATTTCTTGCCGCTTCGGGGGATAATGTGCCGGTCTCCGTTAAAGTGGAGAAGCTCAATCCAACCGCGACCGTGCTTTTCTATGGTACCCTCAAGTTCGACCACAAGGGCCAGGAAGAGACCTTCGTCCGCTTTACCCTCGACGCCGACGGGCAGGTGAGCGATGTTAATACGCGGGGCAAGTCGCTTGTAAAAGCGGTCCGGACGCCGGCCGGAGGGAATGCGCCGCGGAAATAGGCGGGTACCGACGATCGGAGAGAGCACAGTGGTTACAGCCGTTATCGGCCTCGTCGCTGCATATGTCGTCTTGGCTGTGCTGTTGCTTAGTCTCAACCTGACATCATTATGGCGGTGGTGGATAAAGGGAGCTGCGATCCTTGTCACCACACTCTTTTTCGGCGTGACCTTTCAGACACTCAACGGCCTTATGGGTTGGCCGACGACGCAAAAGCTCCCCGCGCGGTTCACCCTAGTGTGGAGCTTGGTCGTGGAGCCGGACAAAAAATCAAGCAACGCTGGTTGCATTTATGTCTGGGCCGAGGAACTCGACGACAACAATGTACCAGCCAACACGCCACGGAGCTATCAGCTCCCCTACTCAGACGCGTTGGCGCGCAAGATTGCGGGCGCCCAAGAGAAGCGGGATCGCGGCGTTGAAGTCATGGGCCGGATCGACGACGCCGGGTCCCGTCAGGAGGAACTCAAGACCGATATCAAGATAGGTCGCATTGAGAGAAACGGCGAGGAAAACGCAGCAACGGATACGGTCCCATTCATGGATGACGGTACACGACTCAGTTTCGAGGAACTCCCCCCAGTGATCCTGCCGGACAAAGGCCCGATTTGATGCGACATGCATCCAAATCCGTTCTTGACGTTTGAATCAATACCCAGCGCCCATATTGAGCTCAGAGGCCCGACGCGCCAATAATGAGCTCATGGTTGATGCGATCTGTGGGCAGCGATAGGGAGATCCCTGATTTCCCGTTGGGACGAGACACCGACTAGCCGGCACCGTCGGCGTGTCTCCGGCCTGCTTGCTGCAGCGCCGCATACCTGATGTATGGAGGCATGTTGCCCACGGCAAAAGCGTCGGGTGTTCCAGTACACCCGCAAAATCCGCGCCTGCCGTCAGCCTTGACTCACCGTATCAGCATCTTGAAGCGGCAACTCAATTGTCCGTGCCCCCCTGCCAAGTTGTTCATGTGTTCATTCTCAATCACAACGCCGGTAGCATCTCTCCGGGCTTTAAGAGACCAACGAGTTTTTCCTTTTACGGACAACTTCCATGGGAATCCATGAAGGAATGTATTGAACGTGGCGGCAGTTCAATGTTATTCTTACTGACCTACGGGTGTTGGCCCGGGATTAACGTTGAAAAGCGCGGGTGGCACTCCACTGCGGCGAGGTTCGATTGTTGGCGCGACCATAGCCCCATCCGGGCTCGAATGACCTCCTCGAGGCGAGGCCGAAGCGTTGCGAAGAATTTGGTAACATTGTGGCGATCACTCAGTAAAGGGCGAACTGTGCGCTCATCGAGGGTCGCTTTCGTAAGTTGAAATATAGAACGTGGAGACTTGAATAGTCTTTCAAGACTCCGATCACAGTAGAGGGAGGAGACGACATGAGATACTCGAACTGGCGCGTTGCGTTTTTAACGTCGGCATTGTTGACTTCCACATCCATGCTGGCGATGGCTGCGGAGGTAACTTCGTCGCGCCTCTTGAACTCCGACAAGGAGCCCCAGAACTGGTTAATGGTCAACAAAGATTACTCGTCGCACCGCTATTCTGAGCTTGACCAAATCAATAGGGACAACGTCAAGAATCTCCACGTTGCTTTTGCTGTGGCACTGGGTGGCGCCTTCGGCGTGGCTCCACTGCCTTGGGGCGGTCATCAGTCCACGCCCCTGGTTGACGACGGCCAAATGTATGTGGTCGACGGCTACGGTGTTGTTTACAAGATCGATGTGAGGGACCCTACCAGGCCTAAGATCGCTTGGGTGATGGATCCGGGCGTTGCCAAGGCGGATGTCTGGATTCCATCGAATCGCGGCGTCGCGCTATACAAGAATTTCGTTATTTCCGTGACGGGCAACGGGAAGGTGCTCTGGACCGATCGCGACACCGGTCAACTCGCCAAGACGGTCCAAGTTGACGATCCCAAGAATGGCTACTCGCTGACTGCAGCTCCGCTTGTCATTGGCGACAAGCTCATCGTTGGCGGCAGCGGCGGTGACCGGGGCGCCCGCGACCATATCGACGCGCTGAACGCCGATACCGGCCAGCCGCTCTGGCGGACTTATTCAATCCCCGCCCCTGGCGAGCCCGGCAGCGAGACCTGGAAGGGGGACACGAACGCCTGGAAACATGGAGGTGGAGCTTTCTGGCAAACCGGCTCCTACGATCCGGCTATCAACCTGACCATCTGGGGCACTGGCCAGCCCGTCCCAATGTTCGATCCTGAGTATCGTCCAGGCGACAATCTCTACACCAACTCGACGATTGCCTTCGATGTGAATACTGGAGCCATGAAATGGTACTTCCAGTACACGCCAGGCGACTTCCTTGACTATGACGAGGTGGGGATCAGTCAGTTGATCGACACGAAGGTCAACGGCGAGGATCGCAAGATCGTGGCGCATTTCAGCCGCAACGGTTTCTTCTATTCGCTGGACCGGGCCAATGGACAGTTCATCTCGGCCGAGCAATACGTCCAGAAAATCAACTGGACGGACGGCATCGATCCGAAGACCGGCAAGCCGATCGAGTACGACCCCAAGAAGGACCTGCAGACGTACAAGATAGGCGC
>Ga0126371_10006386_pt1 | contig 10488 bp, 7 predicted proteins | sample PanSoiMetaPlot_4_FD_110145 | JGI IMG/M metagenome (GOLD analysis project Ga0126371, IMG submission 110145) | Tropical forest soil microbial communities from Panama - MetaG Plot_4 | ecosystem: Environmental > Terrestrial > Soil > Tropical forest > Bulk soil | place: Panama | collected 2016-02-17
GAGTTTCCGCGCTCGCTCTCGAGAAGTCCCTGGAGATATTCAATGTGGTCATTTCTAGGAGCGAGATCGGCCGCTTTTTCGAGGCGCTCGGCGGCGGCATCGTAGTTTCGTTGGCGCAATGCCAGCACGCCCCAGTTCCCCCAGCCGGCCGGTTCTGCCGGCACCAGCTTGACGAACCCGGCCAGTTCGTCCTGAGCGCGCGCATCATCGCCGACCTGCAAGGCCGCAAGTCCCACGTAGAAAGTCGAAACCGCCCGGGTGTAGGCCTCGCTGCCGGTTTGCGGGAGTTTCGACCGCGAGCACGCGCTGACGATCGTCACCGACCCGACCAGAGCGAAGCCAAGGCTTCTCTTAGCGTTCAATTTCCACATAAAGCACGCGAATAGGACGGCGCTGAGTGTCCCACATTATAGAGAATCGCTGCCCTGCTATTTCGCAAGTAGACCATTAAGTTCCTTTTTGTTTTGCTTCGGTCGCTGCCGCCCGCCGTTTTCGGATGCGTTCACGCTTTTTCGACATCCCGCGATACCAGAGATAGCCCACCGCGAGAAAAGGCAAGGAGAAGAACACCAAACCGAAGCGGCCCAGGACGGTGGGCGTCGCCTCGACCCGCGAAAACGCTTCGCCATTTCCTTGGGCGCTTTCGATAACCAGGTGCACGCGCCAGAATTCGTCGCGGTCAAAGTCGGCGTAGGTCCTGTATTCGACCAGGTTCCGTGTGTCATCGCGATCGGCTTTGTAGAATGCTTCGGCAAGACGGAGGTTCTCCGGCTGCACTCCAATCTTGACCCTTAGATCCTTGGGAATCGGGCTGCCGGGTACGGGATCGACGATGACGTAGAAAAGGCCCTGACCGATATCGGGATGAGTCCAGAGCGAGATGATCACCGGGCCCACGCGCTGATTCTCAATGATCGGAAAAGGCGGACCGATGTGGGCGCTGGCCGGAAGGCAAAGCGTCGAGAAGAGCAAGGCCAAGAAACCGCTGCCCGTAACTTTTCTCGGAACCGAAATACGCATTCTCCTTCGAAGGTTAATTGCTCATCAGCATCGTCGCTCGCATCTCCATTGGCTGGAAAATTAGCCAAACCGAAGCGAGCCAAATCATCAAAGCGACCGCTGCCCAGGGAATGAACACACGCATGGGGTGCTCGGGGCAGTCCTCATCTGCTAGACGGCGCGCTACCAGCAACGAACCGAAGAAGCCCAGGATCACAAAGCCCAGCTGAACCGGCTGCACGAAGCGCATGGGGACGCCGACCCAGAGCCAATGGGGATGACCAAGCGATAGACCTATGCTGGCGGCTGCACTCTGGGTGACCGGAACGACAGTGAAGAGACCGGTCAGAAAATGGAATCCGTAATGCGCCAGCCACATGCCGAAGCCGAGAGGAACGATCGAGTAGCTGTAGCGCACCATCGACGGAATCAAGGGGCGCTGGGTGCCTTTCAGTTTTTGTGTGGTCCAGGCGGCTGTGCCGAGCAGGACGATGGGCTCGACGATCAGGAAAAAGCCGAAAATAGTCGCGAGCACGGGCGCTGCCTGCGTCACGTGCAGCAGTTTGGCCAGCCAGCGCTCGACGACATAAACCGGACTTACCATTCCGAAGGCGTTGAGTAATGCGCCGAAGGTGAAGACGATGACGAGGGCGGCTAAATCCTTGCGCCGGGAAAAAAAGCCAATGCCGGAGCGGATCGGGTCGGTTATGAGTTCCTCGGCCGGCATGCGGCCGAGGATGCCGACATTGTCGTGTGGGCAGGCATGAACGCAATCGAGGCAGAACGTGCAGTCCATATTGCCGACCTTCCGCGGCTGAAACAAGGCCAACTCGCAGCCGCGCTGCAGAATGACAAGTTCGGAGCCGGGCTTCCGCTGGCCACGAATGCAATCTTTCGTCTCGCAGGTCGTGCAGATTTGTTGATCTCGAACGGCCACTTCCAGTGGCGATACCGTCGATGCGGCAAAGTTGAATTGGCCGAGAGGGCAAACAAATTTGCAGAACGAGGCATGCTTGAATAGGCCGTCGACGATCAGAGCCGTGCCGAAGTAGGCGATGATCAGCCACGCCGTGAGCCAAGGGGATGCCCAGAGACCGTAGCGTTCATAAATAAAGAGAATCAAAACGAAGAGGCCGGCCGAGAGCCACTTATTTCGCAATGCGCGCGGCCAGTTCCATCGAGGGCGAAAGAACTTGCGCGCGGCGTTTCTCACCAGCATGAAAGGGCAGGCAAAACAGAAGAAGTTTCCGGCGGCGAGTATGGTCAGCGCCAAAACTCCGCGAAAGTGAAGCCAAGTCAGGACCGTGGCCAGATTCTTGGGTGCTAGGGATGGGCCTAGGAGGCCATGCAGAATCATGAGCACGCCGATTATGAGCAAGGGAATCTGCGAGACTGAGCGCGCGTGCCGCCAGCGCAAGAAACGTCCGACGACCGGCACATGCAGCAGATCAAATCGAGGCAAAGAATCGAGGACCTCGGGCTCCGGGATGGTGCTGGCTTGGGACAACGCTAGCTACTTTGGACCCCTCTGACGTCGATTTGATCCTCCAGCTTACGCCCGTCGGGGAGCGTAACGTGCAGGAGCAGGACCCAGTCACCGGGCATGTTCAAGGTCAGGTTGCCCTGGTATTGGCCGGGCGCGACCTCGTGCGCAACGCCGAAGACCGGAGCCATGCCGGGGTGGGTCATGTCGCCCTCTAAACTGATCTGCGCGCCGGATACCGGCTTGGCGGCATCGCTCAGATGGAAGCCGACCGTCACAGGACCAACATGGGCGGGATTCGGGCTGATTTTCTTGTCGGTAATGCTGGTAGGGGATTTAGCCGCCGACCTCGAACAAGCAACCGTCCACGCAATTCCCGAAAACATCAGGAGGGCAGGAAGTGCTTTCGTGAGTGGGCCGCGACGCCCGCCTCGCCGAAAGCTTAACTTCATATTCCTCCTCGGTCTCAGTAACCCTAATGTTGCTCTTACGCTGCGCAGCCGACCTCGTCGTTCTCGTCGCGTCCCCACTCGCAGGTACAGCGCGGATTGCCCTCGCCTTCCCCCGGAAACATGTGCTTGTACATGGCCACGACCATGGGGATGAAGACGATGGTGTTGTAGAAGAGGTGCAGTTCCACACGCGGGAAAACCAGCTGCAACACGCTGCAAGGAACTGGCTTATGCCAGAAGTTATGGTGAACAGTGGCTTGGTAAATCAGCAAGAAGTGCTCGATGTGATGCCAGAACTGGATCCCCAAGGCGACCATCCACCAGGTGTGAGAGGGGCCGGTAAAGCCCTTCCGTAGAACCCAGAGGCCGATCAGCATGACCAGAGCATAGCCGTAATGAAGCACTTCCGTTTGGATGAGCCAGGGATAGAACAATCCGAGCAATCCCAATGCCTTAGGCCGAGGCCAGTGCATTACATAGATTTGGTAAGCCTGTACGAGGTGCTCTGCCCAGTGGGCGAGAACGATCACCATGAAAATTTGCAGAGCGCGTTCGTGCCAGCGGGAATTCAACTTCTCATAAAAGCTGGCACTCGCCATTTGCGGGGCATGAATGTTGGGAACTGCGGGATTTGAAACCGCCATTAGAGCAATCTCCTCAACATGCGATTGCGATCACATCTCTCTAGTCCCATTTGCTGCTAGTCCGCTTGGATTACTTACTCAGAATTTTTTTCTGGTTTTTCAATAAGTTCTTTTGATTCGCGAGAATTTCGTCCAGCTTATTCTGATTCTGGAGGATGGCTGTCTGGTTCTTAAGCACGGCTGCAAACTTCATCTGGTTAGCAAGAATTCTCTTTTGATTGGCCATGATCTTCGCCTGGTTGGCCACCACAGATGATTCCGATAGCTTTGGTGCCATGCCATTCCCTCCCTTTTGAGAGATTTAACACGATCCGCTAACCACCCCAACCAAACGCTGCGAAACCGGTTAGAACTTCATGCCCAGTCGACGATGTGACGATCGCGGTACCCGACATCTAAGGTGTGGTTAGCATCACACCGCTATCGAGAGACGATCAATAGTCTTTTTGTACTACCTTCGTCTGTTAAGTTTATGATTCGACGCTAACTTGAACCCATCCTCACGTCGCGAAAGACGGAATCCTCAAGCACCCGTGATTTCAGAAACAGCTCAATGGACCTCAATAGCGTTTTTGCATTATTGATTTTCGTGGGCGCGAGCAGCTACATTCCTGCACACACTTAGGGTTGGCTCCGGCAGGGCTAAGGATCACTCGTGGTAAGTCGGCTGGCAAATACCGTTTTCCAAAAACAAAGCCTGGTTCACATCTTGGGAGGCACCTTGCGTCGAATTCTGTGGATCGCCAGTGCAGTTTTAGCTTTTGCTGTCGCGGGATTATCTCAGAGCAACTACGCGGTTTTGAGCGGCAGGGTGACCGACCCGCAATCCCGCGCCGTGGGTGGGGCGTCGGTCGATTTGAGGTCCGCGCAAACCGGGGCCATGCGGCACGTTTCTACGAATGATCAGGGTTTCTATCAGGTCCCCGGATTACTACCTGGAGATTACACCATCACCATCGGCGCCAGCGGCTTCACTCCCCAGCACCAGACGTTGCGCCTTGAAGTTGCGCAGAATTTAGCCGTTGACGTCCGCCTAGCACTGGAATCGCGCAAGGAAGTGGTTGAAGTTAGCAATGTCCCTGAGGTAATTCATGCGAACGAAGCCGCGATTGGCGAGGTTGTGGAGCCTACCTCGATTCAGAACTTGCCGCTCAATGGAAGAATGCTGATCGATTTGGTGCTTACCGTACCTGGCGCTCACGTCAGCCACGGAGCGCAAACTGGCGCCATGAATCCGCTGTATTGGCGGCCCGGACAGCGCTCGGCCGTAAGCGTGGGAGGCAGCCGGCCGAATGGGAACTACTTCCTCCTTGATGGAACCACGAATACCGATCCCACGTTCAACACGCAGAATTTAAGTCCCTCGCCGGATGCGGTGCAGGAATTCAAGGTCGACACTGGGAGCTACTCCGCCCAGATGGGCGGAGCCGGCGGTGGGCAGATCAATATCGTGACCAAGGGCGGGACCAACGAGTATCACGGGACGGTTTACGAGTTTCTGCGCAACGGATTCATGGACGCGACTTCGTTCGATTCCATGGGCAACAATCACATGGTGCAGAACAACTTCGGCGCGTCTTTTGGTGGGCCGATTGTGCATAATCGCACATTCTTTTTCGTGAACTATGAGGGCTTTCGGCATGCCATGGCCGACGCGATGGTTGACACCGTTCCCACACTGGCGGAGATCCAGGGGAACTTTGGGAACATCAACATTTACGATCCAACGAATTTCCAACAAAACCCGAACTACGATCCGACAAAACCGATCACCCCAAGCAATCCACAAGTCATCCGTGCCCAATTCCAGAACAACACCATTCCGCAGAATCGGATCAACCCGGCCGCGCAGAATTTCCTGATGAATTTCATTCCACGGCCGAATCCGCAGATGATGATGGGCATGAACATGCCTTGTGGGTCAGGAAGCATGGGCGTTCCTGGAGTGGTTGGCGCCAGCCCTGATTGCAACAACTATCTTGATGTTCGCAATGAGCTGTCCGTGAATGATCAAGGTACCGTTCGAATTGATCAGGTGTTGTCCAATGGCGATAGCGTGGTTGCCCGTTATTCGTTGAGCTCTGAAAACGGATTCATGCCGGGAGAAATGCCGCCGGGTGGAGTAGGAACGTTGCTCCCGGGGTTCGGTTCGTATAACGACAACTTCTCGCAACAGGGCAACGTCTCCTGGAATAAGGTTCTTAGCGCAACCCGCGTGAATACCGCCGCGGTCACTTTCTCGCGGCTTGCCATGCACCGCTACGATCAGAATGACTTCAACAATATTGTTTCTCAGCTAGGTATTCAGGGAATCGGATTTGGAGGTTCCGGGGCTTTCGGCGCTCCCTTCTTCAACGTGCAGGGGTATTCTCCGATGGGCGACAACTACTCTGCCACCCCGATGAAAGCGTGGGATACCGCCATCGAAGGGCGGGACACCTTCAGCTGGCAAAAGGGACGGCACAGCCTGAAGTTTGGCGCCAGCTACACGAAATATATCTGGCCCATGTGGGGATTTTTTCAGAACCGCGGCTATTACCAATTCACCAATGGATATACGACCGAATTCGCCACCAATGACGGGACCGGCTCCGCGCTTGCTTCGTTTCTCCTAGGGCTGCCGGCGGTGAAGCAGCGGCAGGCGGGCATCCCGCAGATGCAGTTGCGGCAGTGGTACGCGGCCGGATTCGCGCAAGATAGTTTCCGTTTAACCCGCCGGACTACGGTGGAAATGGGTCTGCGATATGAATTCATGGATCCCCTCGTCGACATCGCTTACACCAACACCAATCTGACGTTCAGCGGCAGCGGGGTTCCCTCGATCTTTGTGGGAGGGGAGAATGGATACCCGCGTGGGCTGCGCTATCCCAATACCCACAACTTGGCGCCACGTTTCGGGCTGTCACAAGAACTGAGCCACGGGATCGTGTTCCACTCGGCATTTGGAATCTTTTACACTCCGGTCGATATGAACACGTGGTGCAATCAGCGGCACAATGTGCCTTATGTCTTCCCCGAAACGCAGCAGGCGGACAACTTCACACCGCCTGCAGGTCTGTATGCGAGCCAGCTCAATTTCGGCCAGGCTGTGCTTGGTCAAACCACTGTCAGCTTTACGGGTATGGATCCGCATGCGCCAGCGCAGTACATCGAGCAGTGGAGCAGCTCGTTCGAGAAGAGTCTAGGACAAAACACCACGCTGGAAGTCGGTTACCTTGGCTCGCACGGGCTGCACTTGCAGCGCGCCCATCTGATCAACAACGCCCCTCCGGGACCGGGGCCGATCGGGCCGCGGCGTCCGTTCCCGAAAATCGATTTCGTTGCGAGCACCACGCTACCCGCTGGCGTAACGTATGTGGCTCCGATTACGGGTTGTCCCAACGGCGCAGCAATGTGCACTCCGGTTAGCACGATCAATTTGCTGGAGAATACTGCACAGAGCTGGTACGACGCAGGCTACGTAAACTTGCGGCGCCGTTACCAACACGGCTTAACCCTACTAGCGAACTACACGTGGTCAAAGAATCTGAGCAACGCACCTGATTTCCGTTCGCCCATGTTCGAGTCAGCCATTCCGCAGAATAACGGCGATCTGGACGCCGAAAAGGGCCCCGCATGCGACGTGCGACATAGGTTCGCCATGAGCGCGGTTTACAACATCCCGGGGGTGGACAAGTTCGGATGGACGAGCTCGCTAACCAAAAACTGGCAACTCTCGACGGTGTATCAGGTTCAGACGGGATTCCCATTCACAATCTCGGTATTCGGAGACACGGCCAATGCCGGTACGGCGTTGGGTGAGAACCCCATTCGCGCCAACTACACCGGAGCGCCGATTTTTGGATCCGGTACGCACAATGCCACAGACTGGTTCAATCCTTCAGCTTTTGCAACTCCTGCGGCGTACACGTTCGGTGACGTTGGGCGCAACTCCGTTTACGGTCCGGGGATGCAGACTTTGGATCTGGCTCTGGCGCGCGACTTTGGGATCACGGAACGTATGCGGTTCCAATTCCGCGGCGAGTTCTTCAATGCATTGAATCATACGAACCTGGGGACCCCCGACCGGTTCGTGAACACACAGCAGTTTGGAACCATAACCCAGGCCACCACACCCGGGCGCGAGATACAGCTGAGCGCGAGATTGTCGTTCTAGCGCTGACCAACTGACTTGATAGCTGCGGCCCGTCTCTGACGGCCGCCGCTATTTTGTTGTGGCAGTGAAAATATTGATCAACCAGCTGACAGTTGAAATCCAGCGCTGCCGGCCTTCCCAAAACATCGAGTTCCTGCCCGACGATTCGGGAAGCGAACTCTCCCGCTATGCTACGACGACCCTTTCCTGGCACGACTGGAACCTGTGTTCTCCATCCTTCTAGTAAGGCTCGCGGCGGGAACCGACGAGATCGGCCCGGAGGTTGGCTCAGAAGTCGCCCGTGAAACTATGTTCCGGCGGCTCGAACCCAGGCTTCGGGAGTGGATTCTTTAATCTCGACTATACGGCCTTGATCGAGGACGAGCACCAGATCGCAGCTCTTCAAGGTGCTTAGGCGATGCGCAATCATGAACGTGGTACGACCCGACATGAGGCGCTCGGTGGCTTCCATGATTGCGGCTTCGGTTTTGACGTCGACTGAACTGGTGGGCTCGTCGAGAATAAGGATGGGGCTGTTGCGAAGGAAAGCGCGCGCCAACGAGATGCGCTGACGCTCGCCGCCGGAGAGGCGGGAGCCGCGTTCGCCGACTTGGGTTTCGTAGCCTTCCGGCAGATTCAGAATGAAATCGTGAGATGCAGCTGCTTTAGCGGCGGAGATGATTTCGTCGTCGCTGGCGTCCGGCTTTCCATAAGCGATGTTCTCGGCAATGTTCGAGGCGAAAAGTACCGGTTCCTGCAGAACCACCGCGAACTGCTTGCGCAGATCGCGGATGCGGTACTCGCGAATGTCGATCCCATCGAGCAAGACATCGCCGGCAGTGGGATCGTAGAACCGCATCAACAAGTTGAGCAACGTGGTCTTACCCGCGCCGGTTGCGCCGACGACTCCCACGCGCGTGCCGGCGGGAATGGTGAACGAGACATCATGCAGGCCGCGGCCGGACTCTTCGTAAACAAAGGTGACGTTGCGAAATTCGAAATCGCCACGTGCCAAGGGTAAGGTGCGAGCGCCTGGGCGTTCGGCGATTTCTGGGGACTGGTCGAGCAGCATGAAGGCTCGTTCCAGGCTGGCCAGCCAGACCTGCAAATCCGTCGCTTTTCCAGTAAACACCTGCAACGGCTGATAAACCTGCGCGATATAGGCCATGATCATGAGCAGCGAGCCGATCGTCAGGGTTCCGGCGCGCACGTGGCGTACCCCGATGTAGAGAGCTCCGGCGGTTCCGATCGCAATGGTGAGCCCGATGGTCACGTTAAATAAGGCCTGCTGAATCGAAAGCCGTACCTGCTGAGACATTCGTATGGCTGAGCGCCGGACGAAGCGGTCCTGCTCGCGGTTCTCTTGGCCAAACGCTTTGATCACGCGGATCGAGCCGATAACCTCCTGGATTACCGCGAGAGCCGAGCTGTCGAGATCCTTGATGGTCTGGGAGCGCAAACGAACAATGCGGCTACAGCCGAGAGACAACAGGAAGAGCACGGGAGTGATGGCGAGGGCTACTAAGGAAAGGAGAAAGTCGATGCGCGCCGTAACCACGATCATGCCCACCAGCGTGATCACTGCGGTCATGAGCGGGACCAGACCCTGGATGGTCACATACTGAATTGACGGGGCGTCGTGCTGGATGCGGTACACGGAATCGGTAGCGCCGTAGCGGTCGTGGAAAACCAAGGGAAGTCGTTGGGTATGGTTCAACAGGCGGGCGCGGAAGTCCCACACTAATTTCTCCCCGGTGTAGGTTTGCAGCCACCAGGCAAACAGGCCCTGGGCGCTGACCAGCAGAGCGATCCCGAGCAGCACCGCAATCGCAGCTTCGAGCGCCGTACCGCGAGCCTGAAGCATGGGCACGGTTTTGACCAGCCAGGCGGGCAGGGGCTGCGTACCCAGAACGCTATCAACCACGATTTTGAGGGGCAACGGGTAAAGCAGGGTCAGCGGGAGCGAGAGTACGCTCAATCCGGCGATGCCGGTGAGATGAGGCCAGCAACTCCGAGATTCCAGGAGCACACGAGCCAGGACGGATTTGTTCCCCAATCGACGGTACAACGGACACCAAAAAACGTAGAGGCAAGCCGCCCCGTAACACAAACAAAGCGAGCCTATTCTAAGCGAACTCACGCCGGTTCAGCGGCAATTTTTGTACTTACCTTTGCGCCTTCACGCCAGCGGATCCCTGAAGTAAACGGACATCAGGTGTACACCGTAGAAACTCCTAAGCGAAACTCCTAAGCATTTCTTACGGCTAGGTTACGATTTCGTCCTCGCGAGGCTACCTAAATCTCCGGGTTGCTTAATCGTTGACGCCCCCATCTCAACAGCAGCGCTTTCGTAAGGGAAAGAAAAATGAAGTGTGTGTGGGTTTGTGCGGTCCTCTTCTTCCGCTGTGGTTCGATTCCTGTTTTCGCGCAATTTCCTGACGCTGCTGGCTCCAACCCCACCGGGAACGGACGAGTGTCTTTTTCTACGGATCGAGTCTCGATCATAGGCCGGGTGATCTCTGAGGACGGGACGGCACCTCCTGAACAAGGCGAGGTAGTTCTGAAGTGCGGCACGACGGAACGGGCGCGCGCGGACCTCGATAGTCGGGGGGATTTCAGCCTCAGCGTGAATGTCGCCCAGGAGAATGCCACCGACCCCAAGTTCCACGACCCTGATCCCACCGCGACTAACGTTGTTCGCGACTGGGGGGATTGCGAGCTGCAGGCTCAGGTAAGAGGCTACACCTCGGAGGCTTTGCACTTGGTTGGCAATAC
>Ga0126371_10006387_pt1 | contig 10488 bp, 6 predicted proteins | sample PanSoiMetaPlot_4_FD_110145 | JGI IMG/M metagenome (GOLD analysis project Ga0126371, IMG submission 110145) | Tropical forest soil microbial communities from Panama - MetaG Plot_4 | ecosystem: Environmental > Terrestrial > Soil > Tropical forest > Bulk soil | place: Panama | collected 2016-02-17
CAGAGGCTTAAAGTCAGCGAACGAATCAGCGACTGCAACATCTGGTTACTCCTTTCTTAGCTGCTTTCCTAAAGGATCACTCACAATTTGAGCCGCCCGAAGCAGTCGCAACTTTGCGCTAAATTGCAGGCTAGTTTCAATGGCATGCGTATGACATGTGAGTGGCATTCATGTGATTCCGCAGGTAGCAGTTTCCGACAAGGCCGCGCACAGTAGAACGGTGTCAGCTAAGCTCTCTCCTTAGATTTCAGCGGTTTCCCTGCTGTTGAATTAAACTGTAATCAGCACTTCCGACCCCGTTTGTTACCAACGTTGTTACCAAGCCCGAGAAGCGAAAACGCTCATTGATTTTTGGGGAGAGACTTCTCTTTCACGCAATCGCTACCAGCGGCCCAAATCTTCTTGTGGATCGAAAGCATCAAGAAACGCTTACGCCCCGACGAGCCGATGACCACCACAGCGCAGCCTATGCCAACGTGTGCTGCGAACCCTCTGATCCATATCTTTGAGAATTCGTCCTTCATCAGGCGGTCTTTGCCGGCACCAAACTCCTACTCGCTTCCAGAGGCGAACCACAGTTTGTGCGAAACTTTGCCGCAAAACACCTCTTTAATTCATCGGCCAGAAGCCGAAGTCTGAAGGTCTTCATTGTTTCGCTGCATAAATGCTGAACGGCAATCCGGGAGGCACGACCGCGATCATTTGCGTCACCTCGCTGGCGAGCAGTGAACAAAACTTGAGCTCGTAATCGCCGGGCTCCGTGGGAGTGAACTCAAAATCATAGGTTTCACCCACGCTGATGTTTCTCACTGCGTCCTGCACCGCCGCCTGCGATAAGGGCAAAGCCACACCGTCTTTCGCGATAGCGCGCCACAGCGCGGGATGATTCTCCAGTGTCAAGGACGTGTGCACGATGGCATCATTTGGTGTGATATTGATGAACCGGAATCGGTAGGTTCGCCCTGCCAGCAGCACCATCAAACCCGGCTGCGGGCTTCCGTTGAGCACGAGGGGATCGTGCATCTCATTGACGCCAGCGCGCCCCAAGACAAAAACCTTGTCTGTCGATGGATCGTACTTCTGCCCTGGCTCTAGTACCAATAACGCACCGTACATTCCTCCCGTCAGTTGCCGCACGTCATTCCAATGTGAGTGATAGATGAAAGTTCCAGCGCGAGGTGGCGTCATGAATGCCGTGAACGAATCTCCCGGCGCGATGTAGGGGGTCGCATGTTGTGGCGTGCCGTCCCACAGGGGAACTCCGTCGTAGTAGCTCTCGATCTCCAGGCCGTGCCAGTGGATCGCCGTCGCTTCTTTCAATTCGTTGTGGACGTTAATGGCGGTGCGCTCGCCACGTGTGATCACCAGCGGTGGACCCATAGGTGCAACCTCTTTACTTACACCTTCGAGGAAAAATCCGGGCCCAGCCGGTACGTACAGACTGGCTGGGCGTTCGCGAACGTACAAATGCTTCTCCACCGTTGGCGCCGGTGCCGGAAGCTTCGCCTGGATCAGGTGCTTGTCGTCCTCACTTACCGTTATTCCCATCACCAGTTCGCCCATACCCATGCGCATCGGATCGTCTTCGTGGCGCATGAGTGCTGACATGGGAGAAGGACCGTTGGGTCCGTAGAGTACTGGAGACTTATAGTCGCCCATCATGTGCTCCAGGATGTGGCAGTGGAAGATCCAGTGCCCCGCTCGTTCGGGTACCCACGTCATATTGAAGGTATGGCCTCCTAAGACCGGCTCCGTCACTACCATGCGCCGCTCTGCTGAGGCGTAGGTTTGCTCGGTTTCTCCATCACCGACAGCGCCGACGTTGAAATAGAAGCCATGGAGATGCATGGGATGTTCGAGCCGAGTTCCGTTTACAATGTGCCAGTTCTCGGGTTGGGCAAGACGCGCCTGCAGCCGTTCGGTGTAGGGCCAGGACTTACCGTTAATGGACAGGATGCCGACGAAGTTCGGAGTGAACAGATGCCTGGCCCAGAGTTGGATCACGAAGATGCGATCGTCCGTGCTTAAACCTGACTTATCAACAATGAGAACGCCCGACATCATGCCCTCGTCTAACGAACGGGTTTCCAGCTTGCCTTGAGAAGCGGGTAGCCGACGACTTGCAGCCTTCCTACCCAGAGTGGACGCCCAATAAATGTAGGTGCCCGGCTCTCCGGCGGTAAATCGCTCCTTTTTAGTTTCATCTGGCGCAAGCTCCATCGGGTTGTCAGCTTTTCCGGGATGTTGATGGAGGCCGTGTACCGCAGCAGGCACGCTCAAGCAGTTGTGAACCGAAATGCGCAGCTCGGTGCCTTGTGGCACGCGAATCAGCGGGCCTGGCGTGAGGGGATCGTGTCCTTCTTCGGCGAAGGAATAGGTCTCAATCGCGCGGCCGTCCTCCGCTTCTGGATGCCACACTCCTTCGCGCAATTCCAGATGCAACGTGAGGACGCCAGACTCGATCCGGCCCGTAGGCGTCTGGTTATCGTTGGCGTGAATGTTGGGCAAGATTCTCGTGGACGCAAGACAACACATGGCTATGAGGAAGACTCCAGCGGAAACGCAGGTCCGCGACCAAGCTCGGCCGCAGCATGTTCTGCCCTCGTGTTTGCTGAATTCAGAGCGGATCATCTAAATCTCCGTGGCAAAACCGGACTTCAATCCATATGCCGTGCTGACGAGGCACCACGCATGCAGCGAAGCCTCCTTAAGCTCTCAATCCTCATTCGCACAAACGACGCCCGACAGCTTTCCCAGGAATCCTTGTCCGTTGTCCGTAACAGCGCCTGAAATGAAAAAATCGCTGCTCCCAGGAATCGCGAACACTCCTGTTCCTGACTGCGGACGTTCCACCTCGGTGAAGGCCAAATGGACGGCGTCCAACACGCCAAGATCGCGCGTCACCAATGTTCCGTTCGCCGTCACGATGGTGAGCTGGCCAGAATAGGAAAGGTCGGTAGCCGGCTCGGTCCCAGGCATTCCGGCAGAAGGAGCCGCGTTCGAAGCTACGAAAGTGGTGGTTCCATCAAGCAGGCCTGCGCCTGTGATGGTGCCTACGGTGCACAGCCCAATTGGGCTTGTACAATTCTGGGTGGTAAACACGCTTTGGATCGTGCCGTTCACAGGCGCGCAGGACACGTCAGCGCGAACTTTGCGAGTGACAGCTCCCACGGCGATGAGAACCAGAGTCGCCAGCACGAGCCGCCGGATTGACGCCTGATGTGGCGGTGTATTTGCGATCGAATTTTTCATTGGTGCAATCTCCTTTCCGTACTCCGGATTTCGAAACATAACTGTTCTCCCTTCAGAAGGGGTTAAGCTTTGGCAGACAACCTCTCGTCCTGCCTTGTCGTTGCGCCCTGCAGCTACAGTGTTTGCAGGAAGTTGATTAAGTCTTGTTTCTGCTGCGGCGAGAGTCCCATCTGGAAACGCTTGATGTAGAAGTTCACCACCTGGGAAAGATTCGTGGCTGCGCCGTTATGGAAGTACGGGGCACGTGCCGCCAAACCTCGCAGAATCGGTCCTTTGATCCGGCCAATATCGCTGCACTGCCCAGAGATCAGCGCCTTCCCTGGATCGGTGGTGTAAAACGTCTGTCCCGTTTGCGAACCTTGCGTGCACACCAACTGAAAGACCGGAAGGCTAGGGTGTTGCAGTTGTTGCAGGCCGGCGATGATGTTGGAATCGGTCTCGTATTGCAGCGAATGCCCGGTACCGATGTCTAGAGGCAGTGGGAAAGAATGATTTCCCACGTTCGGCGTGTCATGACAAGTGGTGCAGGTTCCGATGATCTGCTGCGTGCCCGTTGTCAGCCCTGGCACATCGCTGATCGTGAGTGGCTGCGTATTGAAGATCTGCTCACCCCGCGCGATGGAAGCCTGCTGCGAAGCAGAGGGATAATTCTGCCAGGGCGTGTAGATGGTGAAAACATTGGGAGTGAATTGTTTTCCAGTGGGATCACCCCCCAAGGAATCATTAATGCCTGGATAGAACTGCTGGGTCGGCAGGAACTGTGGTCCGCCCTGCGAGCCGTTATTCCCATACAAATTTCCCGCAAAAAAGTCGTAGAGCTGAGCCGAGTTGAGCGCCAACTCGAAGCTTACAATCTGGCTCAACTGCGCCGAAGTCGGGGGCTGTGTCGCCTGGGCATGGCCCAGCGTGGCATCGGTTGCTTGCTGAGTCAGGTCTGTGTTGAGATTGGGCGTGAAGGTCTGCTCATTGTTCAGCGGGTGGAAAAACGATTCCCGCCCGTCCCAGATGACCGCGCTGAGGAAGCCCAGGCTCGTCGTGGGCAAAGGCCGGCGGTAGACCGAGGCGGTCTGCTGGCCCTGCGAGTTGGCCGTCAAGGCGCAACCGTATGGGTCCTCAACAGCCGTGATCGTGTATTGCGGCAGGTTCGGGTCGAAATTGTTGGGTGGAATCTGCAAGCCAATCCGAATTAACCCATTGTTCACTACCAGGCTGTTATCCACCGGCCCGGTGGGACACGTAGCGCCGTCCACCTGGGCGAAGAGCGGATCTGTGCCATGGGTGCTGAAGTAGCGGAGTCGCGCATCCAACGCGCTCAGGCCGAATCCATCACTGGGCGCATGGCACGTTCCGCAGCTTCGGCCGTTGGTACCCAAGCTCTGAAAGAAAGCTCCGCTCAGATCAACCGATCCCGTCGTGCTATTGGTAGCAGAAAAGCCGGTGAAATCGAGAAACGGGAACAGGTTGGGAAGGTAGACATCTGCGATTGCGACACTAGCCCCGGCAAGTAAAAGGGCGATCAAAGCCAGACCGATCCGAAGCTTTCGGCCGACTACCAACGCATGACCTTGGTTGTTCGTGTCCCGAATCTTCATAGAGCCTCCTGAAGTACGTAGTGGGCTAAGGTGTTCGGCTTCCCCAGTTGCCTTGCCATTCAGGAGCGACTTTGCTCCAACAGACAGCGGCCTTCAATGTTATGGGTGTGACAAGTGAGTGATATTCGTGTGACTCACGGTGAGGTAACCGGCCGTGTGCGAGGCCGAGGGACAGCTAAATCCATCTCCAGGAAATGGTTGCAGGTTATACCCCGATCTCACGTGCACAGCTCACTCTTCTTTTGAGAGGCAAGGAATGTTAGAATTTCTCGCGCCTTGGATACTAGGGCGGTTGTGTCCACACTTCCATCCAACACCGCCTGAGCTCAGAATTGCAGGCTATCTCCGTGAAAGGGGCTGCCCAGTCTCCGTACTTGGCCCGCTTCGACTCCTTCGAAGTCAATCTGCGGTCAGGAGAGTTGTGCAAGAGCGGAGAGCGAATCAGGCTACCTGAGCAATCGTTCCAGATTCTGGCCATGTTGCTGGAGCGCGTGGGCGAGGTGGTCATGCGGCAAGAGATTCAAACTAGGCTTTGGCCGAATGACACCGTAGTCGAGTTCGAAAACAGCATTAACGCTGCTATCAAACGACTGAGGCTGGCTTTGGGCGACTCGGCCGAGCAGCCCAAGTATATCGAGACTCTGGCGCGTCGTGGATATCGCTGGAAGGTACCGGTCGAGTGGGTTGAGCCGCCCTCTACGGAACCACAGGAAGTTGCCGCTCCCACGATTGCGCCTGACTTTTCCGCCTTTCACCTGCTCGGAAAGAGAGTTTCGCATTATCGGGTATTGGAGATCCTAGGCGGCGGGGGGATGGGCGTGGTCTACCAGGCGGAGGACATCAAACTGGGCCGCCGCGTGGCCTTGAAGTTCTTGCCCGAAGAATTGGCCCACGACCAGGGAGCCATGGAGCGCTTTGAGCGGGAAGCCCGTGCCGCCTCAGCGCTCAACCATCCCAATATCTGCACCATTTATGAAGTCGACGAGCACGAGGGGCAGCCTTTCATCGTAATGGAGCGGCTCGAAGGGCTCACGTTGCGCGAATTGATTTCCGCAGGCGAGGCTTCCGGGGCAGGAAAAAGTGGCCGCAATGAGCGGCTGCCGCTCGAAACACTGCTCAACATCGCAACTCAAATTCTGGACGGGCTGGACGCGGCGCACAAGAAAGGCATCATCCATCGCGACATCAAGCCCGCCAATGTGTTTGTCTGCGAGAGCGGGACAGCCAAGATTCTGGATTTTGGGCTGGCCAAGCTAGTTCGAGGCCCAACCGAGACAACCGCTACCCTTGCCTCGCCGTCACGCGTTGCACCCCAGGATTCCCTGAGTTCGCCGGGTGGTTTGATGGGCACTTTGATGTACATGTCCCCGGAGCAGGTGCGTGGCGAGCAACTGGACCTGCGTAGTGATCTTTTTTCTTTTAGCTCCGTGATGTATGAGATGGCGACTGTGGTTCCTCCCTTCTCGGGCCCCACCGCCAATGAGATCATGAACGCGATCTTGCACCAGACGCCTGCCGAGCCGCAGAAACTGAATCCTGGCCTGCCGAGCGCATTGGGACGAATCATTTGCAAAGGCCTCGAAAAGAATCGAGAACAGCGTTACCAGAATGCTCCGGAGCTCCGGGCTGATCTGCAGCAGCTGAAGGTCGCGACTGAGTCCCGCCGAGTGGACAGGCGGGCTTTGCCATCATGGCTATTGCCAGCGCTCAGGAAGGCAAAGGGAAAGCAACTCTTAGTCAGTGCCGCTGTCCTTGTTCTGGTGATCGTAGGCGCAATCCTTCTCGGTCGAAGGCGCAAGTCGGTTACTCTCGGAGAAACCGATTGGGTCCTAGTCTCCGACTTTGTCAATGCAACAGGCGATCCGGTCTTTGATGGCTCTCTGAAGCAAGCGCTCACCGTGAAGTTGGCCGAATCGCCCTTCTTCAACGTCGTTCTTGATGGCACGACCAGACAAACACTTCAGCTCATGGGGCGATCACCGGATGAGCGCGTCGTTCGTCCTCTCGCCCGCGAGGTCTGTGAACGAGAAGGGGCCAAGGTGGTCGTCGGCGGTTCCATAGCAGCTCTGGGGAACAAATATGCCATTGACTTGGACGCGACCAACTGCCTCAGCGGGGCCTCCATCGCTCACGCGGAAGGTGCAGCACAAAACCGGGATGGGGTCTTAAAGACGTTGGGGCAGATAATCCCCTCGATTCGCCACAAGCTTGGAGAATCGCTCAGCTCAATTCAGAAGTTTGATACACCTATTGAAGAAGCGACCACGAGATCGCTATCCGCCTTAAAGGTTTATACACAAGGAGACGAAAAACGCGCTCATGGAGAGGACGCCGAAAGCATTCCCTTTTACAAGATGGCTATCGACTTGGATCCGAATTTCGCCATCGCCTATGCCCGGCTGGGCACGATCTACACTAACCTTGCTCAGGTCGATTTTGCAGATGAATACACACGCAAGGCCTTTGAGCGGCGCGAACATGTCAGCGAACGAGAGAAGTTCTATATCGCAGCCCACTACTACGTAGACGTAACCAATGAATACGATAAAGGAATCGAAACCTACAGGTTGTGGGCTGACAGCTACCCACACGATTGGATTCCCTTCAACAACCTCTCCAACGAGTATGCGCGCATTGGACAACCCGAGAAAGCAGTCGAAGCCGGACAGCAGGCCTTGCGTCTGAACCCCAACCATGCCTTTCCCTACACTACGCTTACTTATGCCTACTTTCGCACGAATCGCTTTGCAGAAGCCAAGGCCATCGGAGCGCGAGCCATTGCAGCAAAGCGAGACGGTCTAGGTGTTCATAACTCTCTCTACATGATCGCCTTCGTTGAGGACGATGAGCTGGGGATGAAGCGTGAGATGGATTGGTACAAAGGCAAACCGGTCGAGTGTTGGAACCTTAACCATCAGGCCTGGGTGGCAGCAAGCAGGGGGCAACTTCACCTTGCGCGGGAATTATTCGAACGCTCCCGTGCCACTGCTTTGAAACAGGAACTCAAGAATTATGCAGCGTCCGCGACTAACGATGAAGCACAAGTGGAGGCAGAGTTTGGAAATGCCCGAAACGCACACGCCGATGTGGACCTATCGATTCGACTCATGCCCGATTCGACCGAGTCCTATTCCGGAGGTGCTTTTGCGCTCGTACGCGCCGGCGACTTTCGCCGTGCCGAAGAACTCCTCAAAGAGGCGACTAAGCGATATCCTCCTCGTCATATTCTTTTCAACAATGTCACATTGCCGTCCATTGCGGCCGCAATAGCCCTCGGCAGAAAGAGGCCAAGCGAAGCGATTCAGGACCTTCAACGGGCCGTCGCGTACGATTTCACGCATCCACCGGATATCCTCGACGGCGGCACGATGTATTATCGGGGTCTTGCATTCTTGGAATTGCATTCTGGAAACGAAGCCGCAGCCCAATTCCAAAAGATTCTTGACAATCCAGGCACTGTCTCGATCGGGATCCTTCGTCCCTTGGCGCACCTCGGACTGGCTCGCGCTTATGCTGTCACCGGAGACAAGGATAAGAGCCTCGCCGAATATCGGGAATTCTTGGCCCTTTGGAAGAATGCAGATCCTGATGTTCGGATTCTCCGCGAAGCCAAGACCGAATACGCGAAACTGAATAACTCCGTGCAATGAGGATATGCGTGGTTGCTGCACCCGCGGAAGAACACTGGCTGCACGACCAAGCACGACAACGGCATTGGCACCTTGCTGAGAAATAGCAGAGTTTCGGGCTGTTCGACTCCCGATCTAGCTCACTGGACTCACCGACCCGCCCCATGCTGGCTTCGCGCTTGGACATCGGCAGTTGACATTGGTTCGAACACCCGCAGCAAGGATGCGCGATTTCAGTCTGAATCTGAGTCCGCATGGATTGTTTGCTGCCAAGTTTCGTACCTTACTGCGCGACATGATAGTGCGGAGCAAGGCAACGACGTTCATTTTGCTGTCATGTGTTTTCACCGGAGTGGATCCAAGTAGGGAAAGCAATCCGCCTTCAGCGGGCACCAACGACATTTCCGCCAAGTAAAATGTCGACTTGCAGACTTGTCGGAAGGTAAAACCGCGAGATATACAACCGTCGCTATTTCTTCGTATAAGTGTAGAGTAGCCTGGTATTGCGACAGTTTTTGCCGGGGTCGAATGCATGGAATGAGGTGGGCCGAAAGTGTGCCGCGCCCTTAGAGCGCTAGTCCACTAACCGGCACATTTTCAATACCGGTCACAAGTGCTTCCGTGCGGGCCTTGGCTATGGGCAAGTCGTTGATTGCAGGTCCAATTTGAGCTCTAAAGGGTTTCACGACGAATAATCGGCCGTCAACCGTCCTAACTTCTGATGTCAACTTCTGTCGGAAAATTTGGCGGGCGCGACGGGACTCGAACCCGCGGCCTCCTGCGTGACAGGCAGGCGTTCTAACCAGCTGAACTACGCCCCCGCATAATAAGGAGTGTCTGATTCCTGTCGATTCCCTCCGACGCTCTCTCGTTCCCTGCGATACCACCAGGCCGTGCCGTGACAGAGAATCTGGCGGATGTAACTGATTGAAATCAAACGGTGTCGGCGGACCTCGTTTGATACGGTAAGGCACCGTACGACACTTCTTATCGTCCCCTTAACGTCCCCAGATTCCGGCGACCCCTTCTGAGACCAGCAAGCCGGACTCGAAACTCCTAACTTCCTCAAGGCAACACTCCACCATCGGGAAGCCGTAGATGTAAGCTTCCTTGGTGATGGCGCGTGCCTCAGCAGGCGACACAGCATCTTGTGCGGAGCGAAGAGGGACCTGTTGAGAGTGCCACGAGAAGGCACGGAGCCATTAGGCACAGAGAAACCGCCACAGCCGAGAATCGCAAACTAGGGTTCATCGAGTCCAGGACATTCCGTGCTCATGATTTTTCCGTTGCGACGGCGAGATCCAGCCGCCGATCTGCTGCATAAGTGAAAGAAGATTGCCAACCCCCCAGTGATCGGTGATCTTGCCGTTTTGGACACGCATGACATCCACAGTCTCGAAGTGGATCCTTCGGTGAGTCGGAGCGATTCCAAGAAAGGGCCCCTCATGCGTGCCGTGGTACGTTTTGTACGTTGTTACTCGATCGTCATCGGCAAGTTGCCAGTGGATCTCCGCACGAAAGTCCGGGAATGCGGTACGAAGATACATGTAGAGCTTTCGCACACCCGCCTTGTCCGGAGTTGTGTTCGGCTGCGGTGTGTAATCGATGAAATCGTCGGCAAAGAGTTCGTCGAAAACCTCGAACCTACCCTTGCTTTGGACCTCTTCGGTAACTCTGCGTACAACCGCTTTCGCTGCGGCAGATGGAGTGATGCTGTTCATTTCGCAAGCCTTCCTTTGATCAACAGATTCACCGATAGAGTAGAAGAGGCGTTCCAGGTAAGCGCGCAACACATCGCGCTGAACGATAAGACTAGCGAACTTGCCTTCTCGAATGATTTCGACCAAACCCGCCGATTCCAGCTTTTTGGTGTGATGGGAGAGTGTGGCTGGGCTGATTCGGTGCGTCTTGTACAGGATAGTGAGTGGCGTAGGGCTTCCACGCACCGCAATCTCTTGGAGAATCCGAAGCCTTCGCGGCTCCGCCAAGGCTCGAGCAATTCGCACAAACTGGCG
>Ga0126371_10006388_pt1 | contig 10488 bp, 7 predicted proteins | sample PanSoiMetaPlot_4_FD_110145 | JGI IMG/M metagenome (GOLD analysis project Ga0126371, IMG submission 110145) | Tropical forest soil microbial communities from Panama - MetaG Plot_4 | ecosystem: Environmental > Terrestrial > Soil > Tropical forest > Bulk soil | place: Panama | collected 2016-02-17
CGCTCCTATCATCTTGCCGAAGAATACTCGGCGCCGGTGTTCTTCGATCGCGGCATCCCCGACGTGCTCGGTTATCTGCGCTTGTCAGACATCCCCGTGCCAGAGCATATGACTAAAGCGGCTGCTCACTTCCCTTACAGCCGGACTGTATTCATTGCACCACCGTGGAAGGAAATCTTTCGCCAGGATCGCGAACGAAAACAGGATTTTGACGAAGCCGTCCGTACGTATGAGGCTCTCGCTTCCGTCTACGAATCGCTTGGCTACGAACTCGTCGCGGTCCCGCACCGTTCTGTCGAGGACAGGGTCGAGTTCATCCTCGACCGTGTCCGTTCCGCTCTCCCCTTGTAAGCCTCGCTTTACTAAATCCCCACCACCCGTCCAAAATAGAGGGTTCGACTTACTTTGATATTGAAAGAGGAGCCCTCATGGCGGTAGCGACTGGAGAACTGATTCGAGCAATGAACTACGTGGAAGACATCACGGCGACCTTGCGCCGCATTTGCATTTACATTCCAAGCATGAGCCCGGACGAGCGGAAGCGTCTCGCCGAAGCCATGCACAAGGCGTCCGACTCATTCAATGCCTGTATTGCTGATCTCGAGAAGGCGGACAAGTAGGTGCCGGCGGTCCAGACGATTGCCGTCATCGGCGCCGGCATCATGGGACGTGGCATCGCCCATGCCTCTGCGCTTGGAGGCTACCGCACTATTCTCGAAGATATCCTTCCCGCTGCTCTCAGGAAAGCCGAGACCGAAATCCGTGCCAATCTCGACAAAGCAGTGGAATTGAACAAGGTCACAGCGGCCGACGCCGACGCCGCATTCCGCCGCCTCGAATACGCTGGTTCCGTCGAAGAGGCCGCCCGTGAAGCCGATCTTGTCATCGAGGCCGTCCCCGAGGAGATGGAATCGAAGATCGAGATATTCACGTTCCTCGACAAGATATGCCGCCCGACCACGATCCTTGCCTCGAATACCTCCTCTCTCAGCGTGACAGAAATCGCCAGCGTTACCTACCGCGCAAGGAAATGTGTCGGAATGCATTTCTTCAATCCCGTGCACAAGATGAAGCTGCTCGAGATCGTGCGGGCACTCGAAACGGATGACGACACCCTTGCCACTGCGGTAGAAGTCGGCAAGCGAATGGGCAAAGAAGTCGTAGTGATCAAAGAAAGTCCCGGGTTCATCACGAGCCGTATCAACGCCATGATCGGCAACGAGGCGTTTTACATGCTGCAAGAGGGAATTGCGTCAGCCGAGGACATCGACAAGGCCCTGAAACTGGGATTGAATCATCCCATGGGCCCATTCGAGTTGGTCGATCTCGTAGGCCTAGACACCCGCCTCAGCATCCTCGAATACCTGCACAAATCCCTGGGAGATAAGTACCGTCCGGCACCACTGCTGGTCCAGTACGTGAAAGCCGGAAGACTAGGCCGCAAATCCGGCCGCGGCGTCTTCGAGTACTCCGAAATTCGGCAGCCGTAATGTAGGGACAGCCGCCTCGGCTGTCCGCGGAGCGAAGCTCCACAGCCGGGTGTTAGTAAGGCTTTTGGACTGTCTAAGCGGGACAGCCCACACGGCTGCCCCACAAAGACCCAAAGCCGATGTTAGAAACTAAACCTGGCCTGCAACTGTATCGTCCTGCTGGCGAGCGCCGCCCCCGCAACTCCGAAGTTGGAGTTGACGCTAGTCACGGTTCCCGTCGGATCCACAGCCCCAAGAGCCCCATCGATCGTAGCCACATTAATGTTGGTCGTATTGAATAGGTTGAAGATATCGGCGCGAATCTCGAACCGTGCAGCCTCGCCCAAAACTTTGTTCTTCGGCAACCCGAACCCTTTTGCCAGGCTCAGGTCGATATCGTTATAACCCGGCCCATTCAAACTGTTGCGGCGAATTCCCGGCGTTGGCGCCGGTGAGGTCGTCGGAAACGACGGCCCTGGCACAAACGTGGGCGGCAGAAAGAACTTCGTACCATCCCCAGCAAAGTTCGGATTCGTCGTCTGTTCAAACACACTCTTGTCTGTGCTCGATCCGAAACCCGACAGCATCGCCGCGGGCCGCAATTGCGCATATCCGCTGTTCTGATAGTAGAAGTTCGTGCTTGCGTTGTAGAACGGATCCCACGGGAACCCCGTGTGCCAGTTCCAGATTCCACTTAAGGACCATCCTCCCGCAACCTTCTCGATCCAGCCGTGACTTCCATGGAAAAACACCGGCTGCCATAAGCCATAAAGTTTGAACGCATTCCGCACGTCGTAATTCGAACGTCCATACGCGTTATTCGGATCGAACGGATATGGATCCTGATAGTACGGTCCCGATAGTTCATCCATCGCGCGCGCCCAGGTATACGTCGCCGTCGCTTGGAAACTATGCGAGAAGTTGTGGCTCACCGTGGCTACCATCGCGTTGTAATTGCCATTTGCGATGTTTCCCCAGAAGTTGATGGTATTCACCAGCGGATTCAAGCCGAATCCATTCGCCGTGGCGATTGCGTTCCAGTTGGAATGGGCGAACAGGTGCCGCGTTTGATTCCCGATATATCCCAGTGTGACGATCAGGTTGGGCGTGATTTGATTCTGAACATCGAGCGAGTAGTGATAGTTCGCGATCGTTTTAGGATCGCCTTGGAATCCGGTCAGCACCTGGTTGCCGGCCGCAGGAATATTTTCGGGAGTGAGTGGGGAGATCGCCGCCGGATTCGGTGCGTACCCGAAGATCGAATGAAGGTCGCCCGCCGTCTGATAGAGAATCCCCGTGCCCCCGCAACTCGGGTTCGTCGTGAACGGAAAGTCGCAATGAAAGAACGGTTTAGACGCGTTTGGCGGATTGCTGGAAGCGTTCGCGGTGATTGCGATTTCGTTTTGGTTGTAGTTGATCCCGAATCCGCCACGCACCACGACCTTGTTCTGCCAACGCATCGGTGACCACGCAAATCCGACCACCGGACCGAAGTTCGTTTTCTGTGGCGTGTACAGGTTTCCTCCGATTCGAATGTGCAGTCCGTCGAGCGGATTCGCCCCGGGCCCGAACAACATCACGTCCTGATTGTTTTGCTTCGTGTACAGGGAATCAAAGTACGACCAACGCAATCCCAGGTTGAGCGTCAACGTGGGCGTCACCTTGAAGTCGTCCTGCGCGAACACCCCCCACAGATTCTGTCGATCATCCTGCCGGTTCGCGAATGGAACGCCAGTCCGGAAATCAAACTGCCCGCCGAAATTCCCGCCCTCGCCATACGGCGCATCATTGGCGAAGTCCCAAATATTGTGAAAACCGAACCCCGGACGCGCCGCATAAATCACTTCATTGAGATAGAACAGCCGAGTAAGGTCGCCACCGACCCGTATGCTGTGCCGTCCATGAATCTTCGTGAGGACATCGGAGAAGCTGTAGGTCCACTGATTTAAGATGCTCGGCCCCGGCGGTCCGAAATATTGCACCGTGGCCGCGCTCGTGTTCGCGACAGTTCCACCGATCGTATCAATCGACGTCGCCGGCAGCCCAAATGGTTCCTGCGGATTGCTCGCCACCTCGTTCCACCGCCATCCCGCGGCATTCACACGAGCTTCATTCAGTAGCGACGCTGAGAATGTGTGGTTCCATATCGCTGTGTAAGCATTGTTTGTTTGCGAGTGATGCCAGAGATTCGCCGACCGCACTGGCCCATTAAAGTTGGTGGTGCTGACCGGTACGTAGTAGATCGTGAAAGTGATGCGATCCTTCTGCGTTACATTCGCGTCCACGCGTCCGGTGTACTGCATTTGCGACGTGTTCGTCGGATTGACGGTATTGAAGAACGCGATATCCGGAACCCCGTCCAGCCCGCCTCCCACGCCGGGAGCGCTAGGGTTTCCTCCATATGTCAGATCCTGAAGCCCCAGCCCCGTCTTAATTGGGGAGCCGATGTCGAGCCCGCCCGCAACCGTGTTGCAGTTGACCCCTTCCACGAGTCCGATCTGCGAACAAGTCCGCTGAATCATGCTGTTGGAGGAGACCGTATTCCCTGGAAAGGAAAGATATTTGCCCGCAATACTGCCGGCCGTCGCCGCTGCGCTATCGAACTGCGAAGTCTCATACCAGCCCTGTGCCGTTGTCGACGATGCCAAAGGACTGGTCTCCCAGTTGAAGAACGCAAAAATCTTGTTCTTCCAGATAGGTCCACCGAGGCTGCCGCCATATTGATTGAAGCGATTCTCGTCCCGGTTCAATCCGCGCGCAGCCGGCGTCCCCAGCTGGTTCGAGCCCACTCCGTTCCATGCCTGGTAGGCGTTCAGTCCCGGCCGCGATGCTTTGAAAAATGCACTGCCATGAAACTGATTCGATCCGCCCTTCGTGATTACCTGGATCTGCGCGCCCGTAAATCGCCCATTCTGCGCATCGTAGCTATTGGAAACCACTTTCATCGTTTCAACAGAGTCTTCGCTGGGTGTAATCACCGAAGTCCCGCCCCACACCGCGCTCACCGTGCTGATTCCATCAATGTTGATGCTGTTGGTTTCATACTGTCCGCCCGCATTCTGAACCTGTGGACCATTTTCTGTGGCAAAAATTCCACCCGATCCACCGGGCGTGCCACCAGGTCCCTGATTGCCGGGGAGGTTGAACGCCCCACCACCTGCCTGTTGCGAGGCGTCGCCAAACGTCCCCGGCGCAAGCTGCGCAAGTTGAAACACATCGCGATTGAAAGACGGCATATGCTGAATCTGGTTGCTGCTGATGGTTCCACTCACCGTTGCCGTCTCGGTATCGAGTGTCTGCACGGTTCCCGAAACCGTGACCGTCTGCTGCACATCTCCGAGTTCCATTTGCAGATCGAGCGCATTCAACTGCTCGGGAATGATCTGTACGTGTTCCAGCGTCCGCATCTTAAACCCCGCATGTTCCACGCTCAAGGAATATGGCGCTGGCTGCAGCGCGCTGAACTGGTAAATCCCGTTCGCGTCCGACGTAGCCACGATTTTCTGGCTGGTGGCCGTGTTCGTCAGAGTGACAGTTGCGCCCGGGACCGCCGCACCAGTTGGGTCGGTAACCGTGCCACGCAAGGAAGCCCGGAACTGGGCATTGGCCAATAGCGAACTAGCGGAAAGAAAAGCGAGCAACCACAACATACGGGGGATCGACAGGGACCGGCTCATGGTGCCTCCTCGGGCTGCAACACATCGCGTTGGAATGGATCTACTGCTGAATGGGGGTACACTTCTCCCAGGAATCTGGTTTACTCGGTTGGACCTGCGGAATGCGTCGGATCCAGGGAAGGAAACTCATTCCATTGACTCGCGCCACTAATCGCGCGATTGAGTTGGTTGCAGGCAGCCAGAATTTGGTTGTTTCAATGTAGAAACCACTGCCCTTGCAATGTAGGGACTGCCACCTGGGCTGTCCAATCGCGGGAACGGCGAGACGATTTCGTTCGGATGAATGTTATGTCTGGGGCAAGCACTTAACGGATTTCACAGCCGTGCATACAACCGTCCCTGCCGCAACGGAGGCGCAATCTCTGCCGTCCTGATCGCGTGGGTCAACTGCTGATGCCACGCCTTATCCCGCCACATCCCCACAAACTGTGGACCACAAAAATTACTAGTCGCGACAGCCAACCACTGACCGGTCCACGCAGCACGTTGCGCTCCGAGCGCGCATAAGTCCTTCACCCAGTCCCACTTCAGCAGCGGCCAGTCTTTATAATCGACAATCCCCCAGCATTCAGTAGTGATCAACGGCATTTTCATCTGGTGGGACACCGCCGCATGTCGATCGATCGTGTCCAGCAATAGCTTCTGCCAATACTCCGGACGCGCACGGTACAAGTCGTCGGCCTTAAGGCTCAGATTGGTGTATCCCTTCGCATCGAACCGCTCATATCCATATTCCGAGAGCTTGTAAAACTCGCCATCATTCTGCTGCACCATCCAGATATGTGGATCCAGCAGGTCAAAATCACTTAGATCATGTTCAAGATAATTCTCCGGACGATCCTCGGCGCAGGAGAACAGCAGCGGCATCTTCGGATACTTCTCCCGCACAAGCCTGATGGCCTTGTGCATATATTCAAGTGATTCCGGTTTCGCCCAGTCGCCATAGGTCATGCTGGGTTTGACGAACGGAGCCCAGTCCTTTCCCGGCCACTCGTTGCACAGATCGGTGTAAAGAATCGAATCGATGAATCCGGCTTCTGAGATGAGGTCGAGCGTCTTGATCCAGTTCGCCGCCAACACCTCCGGTCCGGTTATCGTCATCCGCGTGTCCGCGTCATCCTTCCGGTACCAGGTCGAAAGCCCAACCACGATCCCGCGCTGGCGGCACTTCCCTAGAAACTCAAACAGACCTGGCAGCAACACGACGCGGTTTGCATCCGGCGATCCCCACATCTGGGTGTTCCACTCCGGCTGTAGGGTCCACGTCTTGTGCGGATCCGCCGCCAGCAGGTGTGGAAACGGATCAATCCGAACTGCGTCATACCCCCGCACCACCAGCTCATCTAGCGCCTGATCCCAATCTTCATAACCTGCACCTGGCCATCGCCGCTCAATCCACGAGAACTCCCACATCGTGATCGCCAGCGGATGTTTGCGGCCGTTGTCGTTGTCCGCAGCAGTCGACTGCGTCTGAGAAGATGAAGAAGAGGCTGACGCAAACTCCGGGATCGCGACGCCTGCCACCAGGCTACTCAAAGCCGCGTCACGGATGAATTTTCTGCGATTCATTCCGTTCTCCAACTGGGGTTTGTGCGGAGGCGGACACATTCGTCCGCCCCGAGCGACGCGAGGGTGTGAGGCCCGCGCCAAGGTAAGAGTGTCCTGCGATTAATCGCTGTTGTCCAATCCAGCGCGTTGGGTGGTTACACGGGCGTCAGACTGGTTGACGGGCGAGAGCGTTCAAAGGCTCTGACAAAACGCGTGCAGCCTCTCATTGAAGCCAGCCGCGTCATCCCAGAATGCCGCATGTCCCACATTCGCCATCAACTGCACCTGCGCGTGCGAGATCAGGGCCTTGTGCTTCTCGACAGCCGCAGGCTTGACTACCGCGTCGGCCGCTCCGTGCGTAATCAGCACAGGCTTGCGAATCTTGGGCAGCAGGTCGTCATTACTGAAAGATCGCGAGAATAATCCCTGTCGTACGTATGGAGGGACCGAAACGTTGTAATCCAGCATGAGAGATTGCTCGAAGGGCGTTAACTGTTTCGGGTAACACAGATGCAAAAGCCCTTTTGAACCGCGCATACTGGCCTCCGCATCGGTTGCCAGGAAGTCGCCGAAAATCCCCAGAAGCTCAGGGGTCAGAACCGACATCGCATCCTCGCTGCCAAGCTTAGTCACAGCCCCGATAAAGTGAAGTCCACCGATGCGCTCCTCACCATAGTGGCGAATGTAATCCAGAAAAACGAGTGGCCCGTAGGACCAGCCCGAGAGCACCGGCTGGACCAAACCCAACTTCTGAATGACCGCATTCACGTCATCCGCCCAAAGCCTTGAGTCGTTATACGCATCGCGCGGCTTATCTGAGTCGCCATGGCCACGCAGGTCCATCGCTACCAACCGGTAATTCCGGGCTAGCGCGGAGTCAATCTGACGGCTCCATTGCAAGGAGCATTGCGAGGCGCCATGCAAAAACAAAATCGCGCGCCCCTTCGGATTTCCGCACTCCGTCACATTCAATTCGGTCCCGCCACCACCAGCGATCCGATGAGACTTCATGGTTTCCTCCGATCGACACGTTTCGCAGCGAATCCGAAGTGCATGCCTATGCAGATCGCCTTGAGGTATAAATCGCAATTCGCACTCGAAATACGACATTTGCCTGTGTCAGTGTCGGTTGGAACCATGAAATCGTGACCTAAACTAATTGAGCGGCCCTGATAAGGCGTGGCCGACCGGCTGAGTGGCGGGACTATATAAACTATCTGGCTGTTTCAAACTCTCTCGGAAGACGTCGTCTAGTGAGAGCGCCTAACCGCCAATGACAGCATCGCGATGGCACCCAAGTTGTTGGATGTATCGGCAAGATCGAGGGCGGAACGCCCTTCATTGTCACGAGCGGTTACATCTGCACCGTTTTCGAGCAGCAGCGGCATCGCTGTAGAGTAACGGCTGGCGGCGGCGTGCATCAGGGCGGTGCGGCCGCGGATGTCTTTCTGGTTTACGTTGGCGTGGCGGTCGATCAGGAGCTTTACTGTTTCCTTCAGCCCATGTGCGGAGGCTTTCATCAAGGCCGTTATGCCTTCGCGGTCGGCGGCATTGGGATCGGCGCCGGCATCGAGAAGAATCGTCGTCACCATTGGATCAAAGAAGCCGGTGCTCACCAAAAGCGTAACGCCTCGATGATCGGGTGCGTCGACTTTGGCTCCTGATTGCAGCAGCAGTTTCATAATCTCGAAATGCTTGGTGAAAGCGGCGTCGGACAGGGGAGGCCAAAGAACAGTTTGAGCCGGGTTCACAGGTGCGCCGGCCCGGATGAGCATGTCGACGATTTCCTTATTGCCGGAGCGGATGGCGGTGGTCAGTGCCTCGGATTCGCTGCCGTTCGTGCTATCGATGCCATTCGCCGCTAACAGCTCCCGCACCTTTTCGACGCAGCCTCGTTGCGCAGCTCGGGGGAGAGAATCTGCTTTCGCGCACAGTTCGGCGCGGTTCTGCTGCGAATTGTTGAGAGATTCCTGAGCGGGCAGGCGGAACGGGACGAGCAGTGCCACAGCGATCGGCAGAGACACCGGAATTAGTTTCATTGCCGCCCTGGCTGCAAGTGTAGCGCATTCCTAGCGCCACGGGACGGTTGAATCGGCCGTATCGTGATTAGGAGATTGCTCGCTTAGCCGTTCGAATTAGCCACTAGCAGAATTGCCAGTATATAGAAGACGAACATCAGCGCGAGATACAGTTTTGCGCGCGACTCGGAGCCCGCGAACTCTTTCCAGACGAATAAACCCCACGCCGCCGCAACCATCGGGGCGGACTGACCGATCGCGTACGAGACCGCGAAGGTCGTTGTGTTTCCAGCAACGAGATTGAAAACCGTGCCAGTGCCCCATATGAACCCTCCGAGCAAGCCAAGGAGGTGACCCGAGGAAGGGGCGCGGAAGAATCCACCAAACCCGAGCGGTTCGCCGACCAGCGGTTTCCTCATGAAATACACATTCCAGATGAAGCAGGACAGCAGCGCGCCGAGAGTAAGAAATGTTGCGGCACTGTAGGGGGTGAGCGAGCGGCCACGCGTCATGGCGTACGTCATGAACGGGCTCCACAAACCCATCAAGACGCCTGACACGACACACACCACAATGCTCTTGCGAGAAGCCCCCTTGCCGGCCGCACGGAGGTGTCCGTAAGCCTTGCCGTCGAGAACTACTGCGATGAACGCGCAGGCAACACCCGACATCAACAGCAGCGCACTTCCTTTGGGCTGCAGAATGTAGTTCAGTACCACTCCCACCACAAGGGCGATGCCGATCGAGACTGGGAAGGCGACGGCGAGTCCAGCCATGTCAATAGCGGCAACCAATAGCAGATTGGCTAAATTGAAGATCGCTCCGCCGACGAGTGCCGAGACGATATTCGAAGGACTGGTCGCCTGCACATTATTTAGGAAACTCGAAGAGTCATGACCGCTGCTCCCCATCGTCAGTGCGAGAATCAGAGAAATTAGAAAAATTCCGATCGCGTAATCCCAGTAGAAAAGCTCGAAGCGATAGTTCTTGACCCCTTTGTAGGTGTTTGCCCAAGATCCCCAACAGATGGCACTGGTGATCATCATCAGCAAGGCAATGCTGAGGCTTGGCGGCGTAAACATGAGTGTCCCCCCGGAAAACGAGTAACTCTACTCTTCTTCGGGTTGAGCCTCAAGTCTGATTCCGCGCGTTGACATATCTGGTCGGTGCTGCATAGACTCGGCCTTCCTGCTGGAGCCGGAGCAAAAAAATCGATCATGGGAAAACGTCCTCGCATCGCGGTAGTCGGTAGCGCAAACATCGACTTGACGACCTTCGCTGACCGTTTCCCCAAGCCCGGCGAAACAATATTCGGACAGAACTTCCACCTCGGATTTGGGGGTAAGGGCGCCAATCAGGCGGTTGCGGCCAGACTCTGCGGCGCGGATGTCTGCATGGTTGCACGCGTGGGCAGCGATCTCTTCGGGCCGGCGACTATTGAGAATTTTAGGAAACTGGGTATCGACTCGACTTACGTGAAGCAGGTTGAGGGGCTTTCGAGCGGCATTGCTCCCATCTTTGTCGAGCCCAACGGCCAGAATCGGATCTTTGTGGTGAAAGGCGCCAACGATGCCATCAAGCCGGCGGACGTGGATGACGCCGCTGAACTGTTGAAGTCTGTCGACTGCATTGTGCTTCAATTTGAGATCCCTGTCGAAACGGTCTATTACACGATTCGGTTTGCGCGGAAACATGGGATCCGCTGCATCTTGAATCCCGCGCCTGCCCAGGCGATCGATATGAAGGCGCTCGAAGGACTGGACTACTTTGTTCCCA
>Ga0126371_10006389_pt1 | contig 10487 bp, 9 predicted proteins | sample PanSoiMetaPlot_4_FD_110145 | JGI IMG/M metagenome (GOLD analysis project Ga0126371, IMG submission 110145) | Tropical forest soil microbial communities from Panama - MetaG Plot_4 | ecosystem: Environmental > Terrestrial > Soil > Tropical forest > Bulk soil | place: Panama | collected 2016-02-17
CGGGATGGACCGTCGGTGGCGGCATCGAGTACGCCCTGTCAAACAAATGGACGATAAAGCTCGACTATCTGCATGTCGATTTCGGCAATATCAACTGGCCAGCCGTGCGGGTGCACTTCGATGAAGATACGGTACGGGCCGGCATCAACTACAAATTCAATTGGAGCGGGGCGAACGGACCCCCCTAGCGGCGGTCGCGCCGATGCCGACACCAAGGCTGCGGGTCGCTTGCGGGGTCCGCAGGCGACCCAGGCGCTCAACGCTCAATGAGCAAGCCCGCAAACGCCACGCCGCCATGAGCAAATGGTCGAGGCAATCGATGCCGGTCGGTCAAGCGCCGCGTTGCCATCACTTGAGCCCGGAGAACGCGGTTGGCTGCAGGATCGAGTTGCTAATCGAGGCGACGATCGGACCATTGCGTTCGGTTTCCGCGCGTTTGCTGATCCATTCGGGATCGCTCATGAAGCCGCTCCACACCTTTTCGCGCTCCGCAAGCGATTCCCAGGCCAAGAGATAGATCAGCTGCTGGTTGGATTCTCCGACCAGGACCGTCCAAAATGCGACCGGCCGAATACCGTGACGTTTCCACAGATCGAGCGTGATGGTTTCGAACCGCCGCACCAGATCAGGCAGGCGCCCCGACACACAGTTGTAGACGCGAAGCTCGTGGATCATGATTTCCTCCTGCGTTTTTGACGATGGCCGGGGCCGGTCGTGTCTCGGCGGGCCCAAGGGCGCTTGACTATAGCCGCGTTTTGGTCCGGACGTGCAAGCCTGGCTCGGATTCCGGGCGGTCGAAGTCGAAGGTGAGACGCCGCGAGAAGGGCCTTTAAAGCGCTCTCAGCGCGATTGCAGTCCCATGATCGGCCTTGCGTCATCAGACGATCCCGTGAGCCCCGGTTTTGGCGTTGGCATTCAGCCCGAGCCCGCAAGCGACCCTCGTTGCGATGCCTCGATGTGGCGCGCCGCCTCGCGGCTGCCGCCGCGGCGGGTGCTCAGGGCTGTGTTGCGTCCGCGTGAGGCAGGACTCCTGAGAGCGGATGCGGCATAGTGAGAACTGACGGCGTCGCTGCCGATCTGCGGACGCCTCTCGCGTCGGAGCAGCTGCGCCTCCCTTAAGGTTGGCGGCGAGCCCATGGCTCCCAGGGACGCGGGTCGCCGAGGACACATGAGGGCGCGCCGAGACGGTTTGCGAAGCGCCGCAGAGCGGTGGCCTCGGGCCGAGGAGCCGGTATGAGCGAAACGGGCGACTTGCTGCAGGATTCAGCGCGACGGCTGTTCGCCGGGCACTGTGACCAAAACCTTGTCGCCCGCGCCGAAGCCGGTGAGTGGCCGGAAGGGTTGTGGCGCGCGATCGAGGAGGCGGGATTTGCGGCCGCTCTGGTGCCGGAAGCCGCGGGCGGATCCGGGGTCGGGATGGCTGATGCGCTCGGCGTGCTGCGGGTCGCCGGGGGGAGCTGCGCGCCGGTCCCGTTGGCCGAAAGCATGGTGGCGAACTGGCTATTGGCGACGTCCGGCCTGGGCGTCGAATCTGGACCGCACAGCATCGCTCCGGTCACACCGCACGACTCCTTTGTTCTCGAGCGCGAGGCCTCCGGCTGGCGTCTGAGTGGACATGCCGCGCACGTTCCCTGGGCGCATCAGGTGCGCTCCATCGCGGTCCTGGCCCAGGCGCGAGGCGAACCGATGGTGGTGCGGCTACAGCGCGAACACTACATGTCTGCACCAGGCAAAAATCTTGCGGGCGAGCCCCGCGACGATATCAGCGTCGCGGTGAGCGTGCCGCAAGATGCTGTTGCCGAAGCGCCGCGGGGCTTTGGGGCTGAGCAACTGCGTTTGTTCGGTGCTGCGACCCGGACCATCCTGATTGCAGGCGCCTTGGCCGAGGTCCTCGACATGACGGTCCGCTACGCCCAGGAACGGGTGCAATTCGGCCGTCCGATCGGCAAATTCCAGGCGATCCAGCAGAACCTGGCGGTGCTCGCCGGTCAGTCGGCGGCGGCCAGCGCGGCCGCCGACTTGGCGCAGGAGGCAGCCGCCAACGGTTTCACGGCGCTCACCATCGCGGCCGCCAAGGCGCGCGCCGGCGAAGCCGCCAGCGTCGGCGCTGCGATCGCCCATCAAGTTCACGGTGCGATCGGGTTCACGCAGGAACACCGGCTCAATCATCGCACCCGACGGCTATGGTCGTGGCGCGACGAATTCGGCTCCGAGGCGATCTGGAATCGCCTTGTCGGCGAGCTGGCGGCGAAAGCCGGTGGCGAGCAGCTATGGGCCACCATCACGGCGGCCGGGTGAGTGCGGTGCGAGGCGCGGCCCCTTCGTCCGCCAGCCGGTCCGCGCTCCACGGTCTACTGGCGCCGGCGTCGATCGCGATCCTGGGCGCGTCTCCCGATGCCACCAAGATCCGGGGCCTGCTCCTCCAGGTCCTCCGCAAGAACGGCTATCCGGGTCGGATCTATCCGGTAAATCCGAACCACGCGCGGATCGACGGCCTGGACTGCTATCCGCGTGTCGGCGCCATCGGTGAGCCGGTCGAGCTCGCTTTGCTGGCGATTCCGGCCGCCGAGATTCCGAGCGCACTTGAAGCATGCGCGCATGCGGGGGTGCGCTACGCGGTCATCATCGCGTCGGGATTCGCCGAGGAGGGCGGGCCGCAAAGCAAGCTCCAGCAGCGTGTGACCGAGATCGCCCGCCGCTTTGGCATCCGCATCTGCGGCCCGAACACCGAGGGATTTCACAACGAGATCGCCAACGTGTCGGCAACGTTCAGCCCGGCCATCGATCATGGCCGTGCTGCCGAGCCGATCATCGCCACCAGTCGACGGATCGGCGTTGTGGCGCAAAGCGGGGGGATCGCCTTTTCGCTCTACCATCGTGGCCGTGCCCAGGGGCTCAGCTTTAGCTACGTGGTGTCGACGGGCAATGAGGCCGACCTGACGCTGGCGGATTTTCTCGACTACATGATCGGCGACGATGCGACCGACGCCGTGCTTCTGTTTCTGGAGACCGTGCGCGACCCGCAGACGTTTCTCACAGCCGCGCAGCGGGCGCTCGATCAACGCAAGCCGATCATCGCCGTGAAGGTCGGCCGTTCATCGGCCGGGGCGCGCGCCGCGCTTTCCCACACCGCCAGCATGACCGGCTGGGACGCAGCCTACGAGGCGGTATTCAAAACTTTCGGAATCATCGTTGCCTCGGACCCCGATGAAGCAATCGCCATCGCGGGCGCCGTGACGAGCGCACCGGTGCCGGCCGGGGCGCGGGCCTGTGTGGTCACGGTGTCGGGCGGGGCCGGCGCGTGGACCGCCGATACGCTCGCTGCGTGTGGGCTCGAACTGCCGGAACTCTCCCGCGGGCTTCAGCAAACGATCCGAAGCTTAATCCCTTCATACGGCTCAGCGCGCAATCCGGTCGACATCACCGCGCAGGCGGTTCACACCGGGGCATTCCTGCAAACCATCGAGCTTCTGAGCACGTGCGAGGAGGTCGATATCATCGTGGTCGTGGCTTCGATGGCGCGCGAAACCCGGGTCCCCTTCGATACCGCGGCCTTGGGACGCGTCATCAAGAGCAGCCGCAAAGCAATCCTATTTTACAGCTACACGCTGCCGTCCCCGATCGCCCGCAAGAGCATGGCGGAGGCCGGCGCGGTGATCTTCACCGGCCTTGCCTCGATCGGCCGGGCGGTCCACGAGCTCGCACGGCGGGGCCGCGTCACGCAGGCTCTCCCGATCAGCAGCGCGGCCGTCCCCACCAAGCTGCGCAACCGTCTGCGCGAGGCGACGGGAACCCTGACCGAACATCAATCAAAGGCCATCCTGGCCCAGTATGGCGTGCGCGTTGCACCCGGTATCCTCGTCCGCAACCGGGACGAACTCGACGAGGCCGTGCGCGCGATCGGCTTTCCGCTCGCCCTCAAGGTGCAATCGCCGGATCTTCCTCACAAGACGGAAGTCGGCGGTGTTCGCTTGAATATCGCTGACGCGGCTACGTTGCGGGTCGCTTATGAAGAGGTCATCAGCGCGCTTGCGGTTCGCGCGCCGTGCGCAAGACTCGACGGCGTGCGGCTCGAGCCCATGGCGCCGGCCGGCATCGAAATCATCGTGGGCGTCATCCGCGACGAGCTGTTTGGACCGGTGCTGATGGTTGGCGCCGGCGGGGTCGCGACCGAGCTCTTCAGGGACGTCGCCTACCGGCTGGCGCCGGTCGATCGGCGCGGCGCGCTCGAGCTGCTCGCTTCCCTGCGGATCAAGGCGTTGCTCGAAGGCGTGCGCGGCGCCAAGCGCGCCGACTTTCAGGCGCTGGCGCACCTGATCGCGCGGATCTCGTCATTGGCGGTCGCCTGTCGCGACCGCGTCCGCGAAATTGAGCTCAATCCTGTGCTCGTCCACGCCGCGGGCAAGGGATGTTCCGTGGTCGACGCCCTGATCGTGCTTGAGCCCACCCTGCCGCCGGAAGCCTGAACCATGGTCGCCATTATGTTTCCACCGCCGCCTGCTGCGCCCGAAGCGGAACGACTCCGCGGCGAAATTCGCGAGTTCCTCGCGGGTGAACTGCGCGGACGATCGGCGCGAGCGCGGGCCGGCTCCTGGGGCAGCCGCGATCCGGAATTCAGCCGCAAGATGGGCACGCGCGGCTGGATCGGCATGACCTGGCCCAAACACTACGGTGGCCACGAACGCACCGCGCTTGAGCGTTACGTCGTACTCGAAGAGGTGCTCGCGGCTGGCGCCCCGATGGGCGCTCATTGGGTCGCAGACCGCCAGAGCGGTCCGCTGCTGCTGCGCTTCGGATCCGAGGAACAGCGGCAGGCCATCTTGCCGCGAATCGCGGCGGGGGAATGCTATTTCTGCATCGGCATGAGTGAGCCCGACTCCGGCTCCGACCTTGCGGCCACCCGCACCCGCGCGGTTGCGGTTCAAGGCGGCTTCCTCGTCAACGGGACCAAGATCTGGACCTCGAACGCCCACCAGTGCCACTACGTCATCTTATTCTGCCGCACCGAGCTGGCGACTGGGGCGGATCGGCACGCCGGCATGAGCCAGTTTTTGGTCGACCTCAGCCTGCCGGGCATCACCATCCGGCCGATCCGCGACCTGACCGGCGAGCATCATTTTAACGAAGTGGTGTTCGAAGACGTTTTCCTCCCGGCTAGTACCTTGATCGGCGAGTTGGGGGCCGGTTGGCGGCAAGTCACCAGCGAGCTTGCCTATGAGCGCAGCGGCCCCGAACGCTTCCTTTCGACCTACGTGCTGCTCGTCGAATTGTTGCGCGCGTTGGGATCGCAGCCCTCCGAGTGCGCCGCGATCGCGGCCGGGCGTCTGACCAGCCACATCATCATTCTGCGGCGGCTGTCGCGGTCGGTCGCTGGCATGCTGCAGGCCGGCGAGGATCCCGCCCTCCAGGCCGCCCTGGTCAAGGATCTGGGTACCACGCTCGAACAAGAAATCCCCGAGGTCGCCCGATTGCTGATCGAGTCCGGGTTGAGGCCACGCGATTCCTATGACGCGGTGCTCGCCCACGCGGTCATGCGCGCCCCCTCGTTCTCGATCCGCGGCGGCACCCGCGAGATCCTGCGCGGCATCGTCGCGCGCGGGCTGGGGGTCCGATGACCACGATGTCTTGACAGCCCGTCGGCGAATCGCTCCACAAGAGCCTTCGCGGGGGGTGGGCTGCGGCCGTCAAGGTCATTGTGACGTGATCGGCGACTCATCCCCGCAATACTGCGTGATTAACGGGTGCAGCCGACAAAGACTGGTTGCGGTTTTGCTGCCCACCAACCGGCCATGCTAATCCCGCCTGATCCGTCTGGAAGGCTCCGGTATGGCGTCGGTCGATGAAAATCCGCGGGTAGAAGTGGCGGCGCGCGCGCTGCTGCGCTACCGGTTGGCGTACTACCACCAAGTACCTGCGGCCCTCGAAGCCAAGCTCGGCGCCAGCTTGCGACGGGTCGAAGAGCGATTATGGCCGTCGCTTTGCGAGGAGGCGCGCGCCGTTATCAAGGCGCTGGATCGGGCCGAGGAGACGTCGCTGCGGCTTCGCCGTTTGGGTTGGGTCGAGGGGCAGCCGGTCGCAACCGCCGACCCTGCATCGCGCGGCGATCCGAACGCGAGTTGAACGCCTGGGCGGCGCGGTGTTGGCGCAAGCCTGAAACTCAGTGCGCACCTGTTGGGCCCCCGTCGGGATGCCGCGTGCCGGCGCAGGGCCGCTATCGAACCTCCGCCCAGGTCTCGGCGCTGGCACCGGCAAGCGCCCGCACGCGGGCCTCGTCGGCCGCCAGCTCGGCAGCCGGGCCCTCATAGACGACGCGGCCGTCGTCGAGCACGTAGGCTCGGTTGGCGATCTCGACGGCCGCGCGAACATTCTGCTCGACCAGGAGCACCGAGAGGCCGGTCTGCCGGGCTGCAGCGATCACGGCGAATAGTTCCCGAACGATGAGCGGCGCCAGGCCCTGGGACGGTTCGTCGAGCACCAGCAGCCGCGGATTGATCAGCAAGGCTCTGGCGATCGCCAGCATTTCCTGCTCGCCGCCGGATAATTGCGCACCAAGATGACCGCGTCGCTCCGCAAGCCGCGGGAACAGCTCGTAGATGCGTGTCAGCGTCCACTCGCCAGCGCGTTCAACCGGAACCAGCAGATTCTCTTCGACGGTCAGGTTGGCAAAGATCCGTCGGCCTTCCGGGACGTAGCCGACACCGAGCGCGGCGATCCGGTAGGAGGGCCAATCGGTCGTGGTCTGCCCAAACAGGCACACCCGTCCGGTACGTGCCGGCGTAAGGCCGACAATACTGCGCAGCGTCGTGGTTTTGCCTGCCCCGTTGCGCCCCAGCAAGGTCACGGTCTCGGCCTCGCCGACCTCGAGACTGATGCCGTGAAGGATGTGGCTCTTGCCGTAAAACGTCTGCAGCGCCTCAACTTCGAGGGCTTTCATGCGGCCTTCCCCAGATAGGCGCTCTGAACACGCTCGTTGGCGGCGATCTCATCGGGGGTTCCGAGCGCCAAGACGGCGCCTTCGGCCAAAACCATGATACGGCGCGCGAGATGGAAGACGACGCGCATGTCGTGCTCGATGAGGATAATTGTCAATTTCTGGTCACGGTGCAGGCGGTCGATCAACCGGGTGACGTTGACGGTCTCTTCATCGCCCATGCCGGCCGTGGGTTCGTCGAGCAGCAGCAGCTTGGGCCGCAGCGCGAGTGTCATCATGATCTCGGTGGCGCGTTGATCGCCGTGGGACAATTCCCCAGCGATGCGGTCGGCGTGGCGATCGAGCCCGCCCATGGCGACTATCTCCTCGACGCGGGCCTCGACCTCGCTCGCACGGGAGCGCGACAACCAAGGCCACAATCGGTAGCCGGACGCCACCTCCACGGCGATACGAATGTTGTCGCGCACCGAGAGCTCCGGGAAAATCTCGGTGATCTGAAAGGTGCGGGCCATCCCGGCGCTCACCCGACGTTCCGGCGAGAGCGCGGTAACGTCGACGTCTTGAAAAATGATCCGTCCGGCTGATGGTTGGAACATGCCGCTAATCATGTTGAATAGCGTGGTCTTGCCGGCACCGTTGGGTCCGATTACGGCAAATAGCTCGCCCGGTTCAACGTCAAGCGAAACCTCGCGGACCGCCGCCAGACTGCCGAAAGCCTTGGAAACGTTTTCAACCCGCAGCAAACTCATGACACAGCCCTTCTTGCCAGCATGCCCAGGATGCCGCGCGGAAAGAACAACACCACAAGCACAAAGAACAGACCGATAAACGACATCCAGTTCTCCGTCATGCTCGACACATAGTCTTGGAGGACGACAAAGATCGACGCACCGATTAGCGGTCCCCAGAACGACCGCATCCCGCCCAGAACCGCCATGATGACGAAATCGCCCGATTGATCCCAGCGCAGCGTTCTGGGGTCGGCGAAATTGTTGAGGAGCGCGAACAGCGCGCCTGCGAGGGCAACAAACAGGCAAGAGACGACGAACGAAAGCCAGATGTGTCGATCGACCGGAACGCCGAGGAAGCGCGCGCGCCGTTCGTTCTCGCGGATCGCCAGCAAGGTGCGCCCGAACGGCGAGCGCAGCAGCAGCCCCATCAATGCGGTGGCGATCGCAAAGCAGAGCAGGACAAAATAGTAGAACGCTTTGTCGTCGCCGAGAATATCGAGCCGGGCAAAGCCGAAATCGAGCGGGATCCGGCGCCAGCCCGAGAGCCCGTCGTCGCCGCCGGTTACACTATTCCAGCGGAATGCAACGAAGTAGAAGACCTGGCCAAACGCGATTGTCACCATGGCGAAATAGACACCGCGCAGCCTAACGATCAGCGCGCCGATGACCATGGCGGCCGCAAGGGCGGCCAGCATACCCACCAGCACGCCGAGCGGAGTGCTCGGGATCAGATATTTGATGGTCATGCCGACCCCATAGGCACCCAGGCCGAAGAAGGCCGCGTGGCCGAACGACAGCACGCCGGTGAAGCCGAGCAGAAAATTCAGCGACATCGCCGCCAGCGCCAACACCAGGACCCGACTACCAAGCGGCGTATAGCCGCCCACCCAGTTGATCCAATACGGGGCGGTCAGCAGTATCAGCCAGATCACCGCTGTCGACGTCCGCTGACGCTCGCGGAGGATCAATGCAGCCTCCCGTGCTCGCCGAGGAGGCCGCGTGGTCGCAGCAGCAGCACCAGAGCCATCATCACATACATGACGGCTTCGGTGGCGGCCGGGAAGAAAACCGTGGTCATGCCGGAGGCGATGCCGATCAACAGGCCCCCCACCAGCGTGCCAGGCAAACTACCGAGTCCACCGACAATAATGGCGACGAAGCTTGGCATGATCAGCGACAAACCAATGGTCGGTTGCAGGCCCAGCATGCCGGCCGCCAGCACGCCCGCGAGCCCGGCCAGATAGATGCCCAGTGCAAAATTAAGGGTGCGCAAGATGCGCACATTCACGCCCAGGACCGAGACGGTCTCAAGATCGAGCGTCCCGGCGCGAATGCGGATCCCAAGCCGGGTTTGCGTCAGGATCAGGAACAGCCCGGTGACCGCAACGAGCACCAAGACAACCATGAACACCCGATACCCAGTGAGGAAAAAGAACTGTGTGCTCAGCGGGCTAGCGAGCCAACCGGGAATCTGGTAGGGCAGGCTTTGAGCGCCCCAAATCGAGCGGGTGACATCCTCGAACACGAAAGCCAGGCCAAAGGTCAGTAGCAGCCCATAGAGCGGATCGCGACCGTAGAGGCGGCGGATCAATGTCTGCTCGAGCACGATGCCGAGCAGCGCGGTCAGCAGCGGGGCGACGAGCAGGCCGCCCCAGAATCCGATGGCCGGCATGAGTGAGTAAGCCAAATAGGCGCCGAGCGCCAGAAACCCGCCATGTGCAAAATTGATGACCCCGCTGAGATTGAGAATCAGCGACAGCCCAAGCGCCATGAGCGCGTAGAAAGCCCCGGTGATCACTCCGTTGAAGAGATTGAACAAAAGGAGTTGGGTCATCCGGTTTTCTGGCGCCGTTGCAGTCGTTAATGAAAAGTTGTCTGCCGCAGGCGTTCTAAAAGCAGCATCGTCGATTCACACACCGGCGCCGCGTCCTCTCAGAACGCCGATCGTGGTCACGCCGACTCGCACCTTAGCTTGGCCAGGTAAGGTTGCAGCCGGTGTCAGCCACCGGCGGCGCCACGTCGGTTCCTTTCACGACTTCATCCACCTTGAACAAGTCTTCCGGCTCGCTCCCCTGCGCGACCGCGTGTCCCACATAGAGCGAGGGGATGAGCTGATGATCGCCGGCTCGGTAGAACGGACCGTTTGGCATCAGAGCGACCTCCGGTGGAAGCTTGAAATCGCCCAACGCCCGCGCCAGGTTAACACCGTCGAGTGTTTTTTCCTGATTGGCGATCAACGCGCAGGTCCAGGCCGCAACGTACCCGAACCAGGTCCGAGCCGTCGGCGCCTTCGCGGTCCTCTGTTTGATACCCGCCACGAACCCGTCGACATGCGGAACCCCCGGTTGGTTCCAGTACCATTCGAACACCCAGGTTCCGATTCGCGCCTCAGGCGGTAGCCCCTCCAGGACCTCGAGTTCCTGTTGGGCGCCGGCGATGTGGAAACGCTTGTCGAGCCCAAACTGAACCGCCTGTTTGAGCGAATTGACCGCGTCGTCACCGGCAGTCAGGAAAATGATGACGTCGGGGTTGGCCGACTGCGCCTTGATGAGATAGGCGGAAAAGTCGGCCGTTCCCAGCGGCACCAGATCTCCCCCGACCTTGCGGCCGCCGAGCTTGGCGGCGGCCTTCTCGAGGCCAGCCTGAAGGGTGTGTCCGTAAGCGTAGTCGGGTGTAAGGTAGTACCAGTTCTTTCCGGCGTTCTTAATCAATGAGGCGGCGACCGCATTGGCTTCCATCTGCGTCGTGTTGCAGACCCGGTAGACGTTCCAGTGGCAGTCCTTGCCGGTCACCGCGTCGGTGTGTCCGCCGGTGACAATGTGCAG
>Ga0126371_10006390_pt1 | contig 10487 bp, 9 predicted proteins | sample PanSoiMetaPlot_4_FD_110145 | JGI IMG/M metagenome (GOLD analysis project Ga0126371, IMG submission 110145) | Tropical forest soil microbial communities from Panama - MetaG Plot_4 | ecosystem: Environmental > Terrestrial > Soil > Tropical forest > Bulk soil | place: Panama | collected 2016-02-17
CGATACGTCCGCTTCCTGTGCGGGTTCTGGCGCTGGACGCCGCACGAGCGCATGAAGAAGTACGGCTTTCAGATGATCACCTTCGGGCGGGTGATGAGCGAGGCCGACAAGCTCCGCGCCATCACGCTCAACGCCGACTACGATCGCGCGCGCGCCGCCGTGAAGGCGGGCGAGCAGCAGCCGATCGAGAAGGTGTACGACAAGGGCACGATCGGCGATCTCTACACGCAGATCATGGCGCTGCGCTCGGCACAGCGCGACGCCGATGGCAACGTGTGGACGAAGGATCAGCAGAAGCGCGATGACTGGCCGCGCGCGTGGCGCCACCTCGCGCCGGTGGTCGGTGACTTCAAGCCGAAGCAGGTGACGCCCGCGGTGCTGCTGTCGCTGCGCACGATGGTGGCGCAGAAGTTCTCCGAGACCGAAGCGCATCGCGTCATCAAGGTGTGGCGCGCGCTCTACGTCCGGATGATGGCACTGATCGGCGAGAGCGACCCGTCGCTCGCGTTCACCAACAAGCAGCCCGACGCGCGCAACGTCTTCTGGATCTACGACGAGGTCGTGCAGCTGGTCGATCGCGCCGTCGTGGAGGGCAAGCTCGGTCTCGCCGCCATGATGGCGGTCGCGTGGGACACGATGATGTCGCCGATCGACGTCCGCACGTTGAAGAAGAGCCTGCTCGCCTACGACGACGTCGGACCCTACTTCAAGCTCGAACGCGCGAAGACCGGCAAGGCCGCGGCTGGCACCATGACGGCGTGGTCGCAGAAGATCCTCGCGCAGTATCTCGACGCGCTCGCCGCGAAGGGCATCGAGCTTCACGACAGCACGCAGATCTTCTGGACGATGGGCTGGGTGCCCGGCGCCGCCGGTGGTCGCCCGCGGCCGCCGTCGCCGTACCTCAAGCGCAAGGCCGAAGAGGACTTCGCCGAGATCCGCACGCTGGTGTTCGGCGCCGACGAGGCGCGCGTGCTCTCCGACATGCGCCGCTCCGGCGCGATCGAGGCCGACGCCGGTGGCGTCACCAAGGAAGACCTCGCGCACAAGATGGCGAACTCAATCGACGCCAACAAGCGCCTGCAGAAGACCTACACGCCGACCAACAACCCGGCGGTGCGCCGGGCCGACGAGGCGCGGGTCAAGGGTCGCGAGGCGCTGCGCGCGTCCAAGGCCGCGAAGCCGGAGACCAACGTGGTGGCGATCGGAGCGAAGCGGTGATCAGGCTGCGCCGACGCCGGGCGGTTGAGAACCTTGGCGTCGGCGCGTTCGCGGTCCTCGTGCTGGGACCGTTCGTCGGGCTCGGCGCGTGGAGCGCCGCGATCGCCGGAGTGCTCGCCGTCATGGCGGTCGCGGCGATGATGGTGTTGAAGGACAGCACAGGGGGGCGCACAGGAGGCGCCTGATGGGTGAAGCGAAGCGGCGGCGCAGTCGCGCTGCCTCCTCTACCGGGTCGCTGGGTGACGCCCCTATTGAGCCCCAGCACCACGACCTGATGAACGACCTCGCGCGGACCCTCGATCGCATCTTCAATGGCGACGCAAAGGGCGAGGACCGCCAGACCGGTTTCGTGCTGATGGTGTTCCCGTTCGAGGACGGGCCGGGCCGGTGCAACTACATCTCCAACGCCAATCGGGCCGACGTCGTGACGCTGCTCAAGGAGCAGGTGAAGCGCTTCGAAGGCCAGCCCGAAGTCACCGGCCGCGCCTGACGGTTAGACCTGTCGGCCTCGCAGGCCGTGCGGTCTAACCTCCCCGGTGAGAACAGACGCCGGACGGAATGTAGAATAAACGCCGAAAAAAGCGTAGAATGGTTTTAACCTCATGTCGGGTAAGTCTCTGAAAAGACTGGCGGGAGCGACGGGGCTCGAACCCGCGACCTTCGGCGTGACAGGCCGACGCTTCGTTGAATGCCCGACTGATCTCTCTGCAGAATTTTCGGCGACCGCGGCCCAACAGGCGCTGCAAGAGGGTCGTTGTGGAATGCGTCAGGAGGACTGTACCTGATGCTGGCGCTGCTCGACAACGGTCAAGATCTGGACGAGTGCGCGCGGGAACTTGGCTGCGAGGTCGGCCAGTTGCTGACCCCCCTGACGCGCTACCGGCTGCGGGATCCGGCGCGACCGTTCGCGATCGACAACGGCCGGTTCTCGTCCGGCTGGGAACCCGGGATCTTCCTGTCGCTGCTTGAGCGCAACGAGGGGAACCGCGATCGCTGCCTGTTCGTCACGGTGCCGGACGTGATCGAGTCGGCGCGGCGCACCCTCGAGGTGTTCGAGCGCTGGCGGCCGCGCCTCAAGGGCTGGAAGCTCGCGCTCGCCTGTCAGGACGGGCAGCAGGATCTCCCCATGCCGTGGGACGAGATCGACGCGGTCTTCATCGGCGGCTCGACCACGTGGAAGTGCTCGCAGCACGCCACGCAGATCATTCAGGCCGCGCAGGCGCTCGGCAAGTGGGTCCACGTCGGGCGCGTCAACCGCGGGATCCGCTGGGCGCATTTCGAGCAGCTCGGCGTGAACTCCGTCGATGGCACCGGCGTCGCCCGCTACACGCACATGCGCGAGGCGGTGCGCGATCGCGATCACCAAGGAGAACTGCTCCATGAGGAACACCTACGAGATTGACGTCCGCGCGCAGTGTCCGGTGAACCCGAAGGACACCGATCTCTATGCCTTCACGATCGAGAGCGACGACATCATCGAGGTCGAGAAGATCGTCGCGTTCTTCAAGCAGCGCCGCAAGCTGAAGATCTTTCAGGAGGCCTTGACCCAGCAGTGCGCCGTGACGCTCGGCGCGCGGGTCACCAGCGTCGGCGTGCATTCGGGCGTCAAGGTGACGTGCGTGGCGCCATGAGCCAGACCTGTCAGCGCTGCTACTGCATCGTTGATCGCGCCTGCCAGTCGGACGACGAGACGCTCGACTGTCCAAGCCTTCGGGCTCGCCAAGCTCAACCCAACAACGGGGAGCGTGATCACCCGAAGCGACCGCCGCTGGTGGCGAGCAGCGGCGGCAATTCGAGGTGAGCCATGAGGACCGTCGAGCGCGACCACATGCTGCCGTCGTGGACGAGCCAACTGTGGTGGAGCGGGATGACCGCGCGCGAGATCTCGGACGAGATCTACCGGCAGACCGGCCACCGGTTTCAGGTCAACACGATCTACAGCAAGATGCGCAAGCTCCGGCGCGCGGGCAAGAACATCGGGAAGCGACGATGAGCACACCCTATGCCGACGCCACGAGCGGCGCCGCCGCGCGCGACGAGATCCTCAAGGTGCTGCGCCGCTTCGGCTGCGAGAGCGTCGGGTTCATGGACGACTTTGAGAAGCACGAGCTTCTCCTCGCCTTCAAGCACCGCGGCCGCCCGGTGCAGCTGCGCGCCAGCGCGAAGGGCTGGGCCGCGCTGTACCTGCGGGAGAACCCATACAACAGTCGGCGGCGCGCGAGCCGACAGGAGTACGAGCAGGCCGCGCTGCGCCAAGGGCTGGTCGCGATGAACTCGATCCTGCGCGACTGGATCAAGGGACAGATCACCGCGGTCGAGTGCGGGATCCTGTCGTTCGAGGCGGTCTTCATGCCGCACATGATCGTCGGCGGGCGGCCGCTGATCGAGCGCGTCGCGGAGGCCGGACTGCTGCCCGAACCGGACGATGGCAAGATCGTCTCGCTGCCGCGCTGAAAAAATATTTTCGTCGGCGCGCACCCTCGAATTCTCCGGAGGTTTCGCACTGATGCTCGTCGCGACGTGATCGATCTGCGCTGTGTTTTCCGAAGTCAACCCCCACGCGATCGAGCACGCGAAGGCCTTGTTTTATAGCGTTTTCAGCGCGCGCCAGGCGCTCGACCCCGAATTTGGGAGAGGGTCGTTTGCTAGGATGCGTGCGCGTGGTCGATCCCCGACCACGAACTGCGAGGAGCATGAAGATGTCGAACCGTACAGACAAACTGACCCAAGCCCGCAACGCGCTCTTCCACCTGACGGCGCAACGCGAGGCGACGATCGAGCGGCTCGTCCGCATCGGCGCGCGCATGAAGGCGGCCGAGCGGCTGGTGCGGCGGCGCGAGAAACTCGCCGCAAAACCGGCAAACGCGGCAAAGCCCGCATTGCCGCCGATGCGCCTTGACGAGACCCGCGTCGTGATCTCCACCCGCCCACAGGACCGGCCGCCCGCCGGGTCCGACGAGCCGAACCTTGAGATCCCAGACTTCCTGCGTCGGCAGAAGGAGGGTGAAGCCAAGGACGCGGCGGCTCGCGAGGAGATCCTCGCCCAGCAGTCCGGCCGCAAGCAGGCGAAGAGCCGCGCTCGCGTCGGCAAGATGCTGGCTGAGAAGGCGGGAGACACGAAGCGCATGCCGCTCACCGGCAAGGACGCGCTCGCTGCAATCCGCCGCGCCTGACGTCCAGCGCGGCGATGACTGCGCCTCCGGCTCAATGCCGGGGGCGCTTTTTTATTTGGCGACGCAGTGCTGCAGCAGCGAACTCACGAGCTTGTCGTCGCTCGCGACCCTCGTACTGTAGATCCACGCGCCGACGCCGACGTAGAGCAGGTTCATCAGCAGCAGGCCGAGCGCGAGCGGGTTGCCCTTCATGCTGTCGATGGCGCTGCGCGCGATGCCGGTGACGCCGCCGTTCTTGCCGTTCGTCTCGCTCATGGCTGCACCCGGATGATGTAGTTGGAGACCACGCGCGGCGGCATGATCGGGAACGGTTGCCCGCCGCCGGTGCTCATCGCGGTCTGGTTGGCGGTGCCGCCGCCGCCCGCGGTGTCGCGCACCGTGATGCCGATCAGTCCACCGGCTCCCTGCGCCGTGCCGGTCGAGACGTTGCTCGTTGTGTCGAGCGCGCCGCCGCCGCCGGGGAAGCTGTAGGTCTGACCGGAGTTCGAGCCCTTCACGTACTGGTGCGTGTGCGTCGGCTCGTTGAGGAAGACCGGATGATTGTGCGCCACCAGTTCGGTGGTCAGCATGGTGTGGTTCTGCGAGCCGCCGTTCACGCCGAGCGCGGTCGGACTGGCGCCGAAGTTGGCTGCGCTCACCAGACCACGATCGGCGCCGTTCATGTTGCCGCGACCCTGCACCGACACGCTTCGATAGTCCGGCAGGTTGAAGGTCGTGAGACCGTCACCATTGCCATACGGGTAGACCTTGACGGTGCATGGGCCGGTCGCGGTCGCGGCGCCGGTGACCGTTACGCTGGTCCCGCTGACGATGCTCGCGATCGTGTTGGTGAGGCTGGGGATGGCGGATCCCTCGATCCGCATGCCGATGCCGAACTGCGACGTGTCGGTGAGACCGGAGATCGTGGTCGAGCCGTTGGTGCAGGTGCCGTTCTGGCTCGACGTCAGCGCAGCGAGCAGCGTCGCGAAGGTGGTCCGGTTGTACGCTTGGCCTGCGGCGAAGTCGAAACCGGCTGGCGGCGTCAGCCCGGCGAACGGCACCACCGTCGCGATCGGCACCGCGGTGACGCCGAGCAGTCCCTGCGCGCACGCGATCGTGGAGCACGCGACGACCGGCTGCATCGCAGCGGACACGATCGCGCCGCCGCTGACCGGCAGGCCCGCCGTCAGGTTGCCGTTCGCATCGAAGACGGCACTCTGGTTCACGCGCTGCGCCTTGGGCGGCAGCAGCGTCTGCGTGTCGCCGGGCGGCACCTGCACGGTGCGCTGCGTGCGCGTGTCCCAGCCCTCGCGCATCTGCGCGAGGATGTCGGTGACGATGAGGTTGAAGTCGTGCGCGCTGAGCGGCCGGTTCTCGGACAGCTGGCTCAGCCGCCGCGGGCGCCGGGCGCCGACGACCTCGACCGTGCCGGTGACCGCATGGTTGAACGTGATCGTTGCGTTCGTGATCGGCAGCGGGATCGAGCCGAGCACACCGGACGCCGACGCCATCGTGTAGTCGGTCGTCGCGAGACCGTTGACGTAGACTTGGATCCAGTTCTGGTAATCGGTCCCGTCGCCGTAGAGCGCGAAGCCGACGCTGAACGGCCCGGTGGAGTTCGACACGCCCGCGTATTCGGTGCGGCGCTCGGTGTCGGGCAGTGGCGGAACCGGCGCGAGTTGCGCGTACACGTAGGCGCCTGTGGCGAGCAGCAGGCAGGCCGCGATGACGTTGATGAGCTTGCGCATGGCCGGGATCATCCTGTTCGCGCGCCCGCCCGCAAAGCACCGGTCAGTGGTGATGCCGGTGATGATGCAGCGGCGACCCCTCGAGCGTGGCGCCGAGATCCGGCGAGCGATCGGGCATCACCTGCCCGGGGCCCCACCAGTAGCGCTGGCCGGTGTCGTCGCGCAGATGCTTCTCCATCCGGCGGAAGCTCTTGCGGTAGTCGGGATCGATCAGGGTCTGGATGCGGTCCCACACCAGCCGATCGACCGCGAGCTTCGTGTACCACGTGCCCGGCGTGTAGCGCCGCCCGAAGCGCGCAAGCTCGGCGCCGAAGCTGACGTCGTCGCCCTCGTAGGCCTTGCGTGCCTGCGAGAAGCTCAGCCGCCGCAGATCCTCGATCGCCTGTGGGATCGGGCCTGCGAGTTCGGTCGCGATGTTGTTGCCCGACTTGGTGAAGGCACTGTTGACGAGGTCGCCGTAGATGCCGAGACCGACGCCTTGGATCGCGGCCTGCGCCCAGAACTTGGGATCCCACATGGGCTGCGGATCCTTGCCGACGAGAATGTTCTTCGCCTGCATCGCGCCAGCGCCCGCGAGCATGCCGAAGATCACGAACGGCAGGCCGAGCTTGATCATGTCGGCGGTCGTGTCCTGCGACAGTATGCGCGCCACGTGCGTCGCCGTCATCGTCATCGAGAAGCTCTTGAACAACGCGAGCGATCGCGCCACCTCGCCGACCCACGTGCCCTGCGGGACGCCGCCGGTGGAGATCGCGCGGATGCGCGAGTCCGGTTCGAGCACGGCGTAGCGCCGCTCCTGAATGATCGCGGTGCGGAGCTTCTCGCCGAGCGCGTCGTTGGCGATGTTGCTGGTGTCGAGGAAGCGCGTGCCCTCGACCTCGATCGGCGCGGCGGCGCGGATCGTGTCCCATTCGGCGCCGCTGATATGGTAGCGATCGAGGAAGCGGCCGAGCGCCGGGTTGACGTCGCGCAGCGCTGCGAGATCGTGGCCCGCGTGATCGGCGAGGTGTCCAAGGAATTCCATCGAGAACACCCGCTTCATCATCTCGGTCCACGCCTGCAGGCCGGACGCGCGGATCGTGGTGTTCGCCAGCCAGCGCAACTGCGCCGGACCCGCGACCTGATCCTGAAAGAAGCGATAGCCGTGGCTGTACTCCATCGAGGTGTTCGCGGTGAGCAGCAGCCGCGCCGCGAGCGTCTTGCTCTCCTCGCCGCCGCGCGCAAGCTCGCGCGTCACCGCGCTGATCACGCGCGTCGCAGGCATGCCCGCATAGTTTGCTGCGAGCAGCGTCGTCACGCTGTCACCTGGCACGGACGACACCCATGCCATCTTCAACTGCGCGGCTTGGTTGATCGAACGCAGGCCGCCGAACACGCCCGACATGAGATAGCTATCGACCGCGTTGGCGCGGCCGGTCTGCACGTCGTAGACCTTCTGGATCATGCCGGGGCTTTCGAGGAAGCGGTACAGCAGCGCGCCCTGCGCGCCTTCGGCCCGCGCGCGCGGGATGATCGCCGAGATGATCGCGCGGTGGTTCGGGCCGACCACCTCCGAGAGCGCGATCTCGCGCGCCATCTTCTGCATGTGCCCGGTCACGCCGCCGAAGATGTTGTCGCCGACGCCGTACTTCTGCTGCAGCTTGAGCCATGCCTCGGCGCCGTCGCCGCTCGGCGAGAACTCGAACGTCCGCATCTCCCTCGCGAACGTGCCGGTCGTGCCGCCCGACTTGGTGATGTCGTAGTAGGCGCGGTTGAGGATCTCGTCGTACTTGTCTGCCGTCACCGGCTGTCCGGTGTCGCGGTCCCACATGCGCCGGATGCCGCCGTCATCGACCGCCTGCATGAAGTCACGCTTGAACTCCTCCAGCGGGAACTTGCGCACCTGCTCGGATTGCCACGGCTGGAAGATCTTCCAGTCCTCGTTCGGTTCGAAGATCCGGCCGGACGCCAGCGCACGCTGCTCGCCGTACTTCTTCATCACGTCGAACGCTTTCGCCGCCGCGGACGCCATCTGGTCGCCGGTGTCCACGCCGAAGATCTCGCGGATGAAGTTGCGTGCCGTGCCGATCTGCTCCTGCGAGACGCCGAGCAGGCCGGGCGCGAAGTCGTGCATCGCGCGGCCCATCATCGAGGAGAGCCGGTTCCAGATGTCCTCGGTCACGCTATCGACGTTGCGGGTGCCGCGGCCGCGCAGCGACGCCGTCAGCTGATCGAGCACGCCCGCCACGATGCCGTCCGGATGATCGAGCGCGATGCGTTCGAAGTTGGCCCAGCCGATCGCCTGCTTGGCGGCGTTGTACTTGAGCTTCTTCGCCCCGGCCGCCATCTCGCGCGCGACCGCGAGCCCGGCCGCAGCCTCGGCACTCGCCGGACCCATGTCGCGCGAGTACTTGCCCTTGCTGCGCTCGTAGAGCGCCAGCGCTTCGTCGCCGACCGCCTTGCTGATCTGTCCGGCAGTGACGAGCTTGACCACGCATTCGGTGACGCTCATGGGGCCGCACTCCCTTCCTGCGGCCCGACGCATTCGGCAATGTGCTTCGCGGCCGTGAGCCGCTCGTCGGCGGCGGCGAGGACGTCATCGATCCTGCGCATCTGCGTGACCTGCTCGCCGGTGCGCGGATCGATCGCCGTCCCCGATGGGATCTCCATGTCGGGCCGCTCAACGCGCAGCCGGTCGAGATCGCGCAGGATGCTGTCGTTGACCTCCGGCGAGTCCATGACCTTGGCGAGATCCTCCGGCGATTGTTCGAGCGCCTTTTCGAGATCCGACACCATCGCTGGCGGGATCACGCTCGGTCGCGCCGCCTCGGCCGCCTCGGCGCGCGCGGCACGCATGCTCGCCTCGAGCGTGCCCGGCAGGCTCTCGGTGATCGTGCGCGGCCGCAGCAGCGTCTCGTCCAGCACGGCGAGCGCTTGGTTCTCCGGCAGGTGCTGCAGCGCCGCCGCGATCTGTGCCGCCTCCACGCGCGGCATCTCGTAGCCGACCTCGCGCGCGAGCGCCGTGATGCTCTTGCGCATCTCCTCGGTCCAGTACCCGGCACGCGCACGCTGGCCCTCCAGCACGCGAGCGCGATGCGCGCCCGGCGCCGTGACCTCGGACGGCGGCGCCACCACGCCCGGCAGACCCGGCTGCTCGCGCAGCGCCTCGACGCGGCGGCTCACGAGGTTCTCGGTGATGTCGCGCAGGCCCGCGCTGAGTTGCTCGTCGCTGGCGCCGAGCGCGCGATCGGCCAGTCCGGCGGCGTCTTCGGGCGCGAGCCGGATCCCGTAGCCCTCCTGCGCGAGGCGCGCGATCGTGCGCTGCATCTCCTTGCGGATCGCCTCGGCGCGGTTCGCCGCACGGGCCTCCAGCGCCTCACGCCGCGGCGCGATGCGGGCGGCACGCTCGGTGAGCTTCTGCTCGGCGCGCATCGCCGCCTGCTCGGCGCGCGCCAGCGCCCGCTCCTGCCGGGCCAACTGCCTCTCCAGCGCGCGCTGCTCCTGCACAAGCGAGGCGGTGCGCCGCTCGTCCTCGCGCGCGGTCTTCGCCAGCGTCTCGGTGATGGTCGAGCGCTCGGCCATGAGTTCCGCCCGGCGCGCGTTGCTCAGACCCGGCTGCGCGAGATCCTGCTCGATCGCGGCGACGCGGCCGCGGGTCGCCTCGTCACCGGCGACCGCCGTGCCCGCCCGCTGCTGCGCCGTGGCGACGTCGCCGCGCAGTTGCTCGACCTCGCCCCGCATCGCCGTGACGCCTGCCTGCTGCTCGCGCAGCGGCCCGCGCGCGGCCTCGATACTCGTACCCTCCCGTTGGAGTGCCTCGCGCGCCGCGGCCGTCTCGGTGTCGATCGCGCGCGCGCTGCCGCGGATGTCGCCGAGCACCATCTCGGACAGCCGTTCCATCGTCGGCGGCAACCGTGCGCCCTCGCGCTCGATCGCGACCGCGCTCTCCTCGGCGGCGATCGCCCGGGAGCGCGCATCCATCACCGGCGCAAGCCGCGTCTCGTAGGCGGCGAGCAGGCTCGGCGTGACGTCCCGATCGACGTTGATCGGGCGGCCGTTGATCATGTTCTCGATCGTATCCTGCAGCGCGGTGCGGTGGGCGGCCGTGCCCGCGGGGCCCGGATAGCGGTTCGTGTTGACGATGTTCTCTTCGCTTTCGAGCAGGTTCCCGGCGTCGCGGATCGACGTCGGCCAGGTGCCCGTCTTCAACCGCGTCCACAGCGCGCCGAGACCCTTGAAGCCGACGCCGATCGCGGCGGCGCCGCCCGCGGCCTCAAGGATGTTCTTGATCGGCTCGCCGCTCTCGATGTAGCCGGGCGTCACCTTCTCGCGGAACGGCGCACCGGCGGCCTCGATCACGGTCTGCGACGCGGCGCCGATCAACGCCCAG
>Ga0126371_10006391_pt1 | contig 10486 bp, 10 predicted proteins | sample PanSoiMetaPlot_4_FD_110145 | JGI IMG/M metagenome (GOLD analysis project Ga0126371, IMG submission 110145) | Tropical forest soil microbial communities from Panama - MetaG Plot_4 | ecosystem: Environmental > Terrestrial > Soil > Tropical forest > Bulk soil | place: Panama | collected 2016-02-17
CGCCGCAGCCTCCTGCACCGTCGATCAACCAAACGCCTGTGCTGTTTGGGCCGATATGTCGCTGTCCATTGAAACGGAGCCGGTCATGAGCCGGGCTTGCAATGGCATCGGGTGCAACGGCCACAGTCTCGAATGGCTGAATCCTTCGGACGGTCACGTCGGGCTGGCTATCCATGGCTGGGCCGGTGCGGCATGGCGCGCAGACACGCAACATCGAGGCACCGGCGGCACAGACAGGCATCGTGAGGAGGGACGCAGATGCTGACCCAGGTTCAGGACGACATGTTCACCCCGGATGTCATCGCAGACCCCTATGCCTATTACGGCAGGCTGCGCGACGAAGATCCGGTCCACTGGAACGAGAGCTACGCGTTATGGGTCGTGACGCGGCACGACGATCTCGTCTGGCTCACGCGGCATCACGAGCTGTTCTCGTCGGCGGTCTTCAAGAACGACCCAAGGCCGCCCTATCCCGACATCGATGAGTCCGACCTCGGCCTCTACGAATATGTCCGCAACTACCAGGGCGAGCAGTTCATCCAGCATGATCGGCCGGAGCACCTGGAGATGCGCCGCGTGATGCACAGCTACTTCACGCCGAAGTCGATGGAGGCGTGGCGCCCGTTCGTGGTGAACGCCGTGAAGGAACTGCTCGACGCGGCCGAGGCGAAGGGCGAGATGGATGTCATGCGCGACCTGGCGACACCGCTGCCCGTGCTGGTCATCGCGCAGATGATGGGCGTGCCGCCGGAGGAGCGCGGCCACGTCAGGAGGCTTGCCGAGAAGCTGCTGTACATCGGCCGCGGGGACTACGATCGGATGAAGCCGCTCACCGAGGGCATGCGGGGGATGATCGAGTATGTGTCGCCGTTGGTGGATCGGCGCATCGTCGATCCGGGCGACGACTTCATCTCGGTGCTGGCGCGCGGCGAGAAGCAGGGCGTATTCACGCGCCATCAGGTCCTGGTCAACACGTCGCTGCTGCTGCTGGCCGGCCATGAGACGACGATCAACCTGCTGTGCAACGGCACACTGGCGCTGCTGCGCCATCCCGACCAGTGGGAACTGCTGAAGCAGGACCCCGCCGGCCGCGCCAAAGCGGCGACGGAGGAGTGTCTGCGCTACGATTCCCCGGTGAAGTCCATCCAGCGGATCGCCTCGGAGGATGTGGAGATGCGCGGCAAGGTGCTGCGCAAGGACGAGCGCGTGCGGTGGTTCATCTCGTCAGCCAATCGCGACCCTGATGCGTTTCCCGAACCGGAGACATTCGACATCGCGCGGCATCCGAACCAGCATGTCGCATTCGGTTCCGGCACGCATCACTGCCTGGGCGCCACGCTGGCGCGCGTGGAAGGCCAGGAGGTGTTCAAGGCGCTGGCGGAACGGTTCCCCGGACTGCGGCTGACGGGGGGCGAACTGGCGTACCAGCCCAGCATCACGTTCCGCTCGCTGAAGTCGCTGCCGGTCACCTGGCACTAGGAGGGCGCCATGCCGCGAAAGCTGCGCGTCTGGGTGGATCACACGGCGTGCGTCGGAAATGCGATGTGCGAGACGATCGCCACGAAGAGTTTCCGGCTGAACGAGAACCGTCAGTCGGAGGCGATCGATCCACCCGGGGATGGTGAGGCGGCGATTCTGGAGGCGGCGGAGAACTGCCCGGTCAGCGCGATCTTCGTGGAGGATGCGGAGACAGGGGAGCGGCTGTTCCCGTAGCCGGTGTGACCGGCGGGTCGCCACGCCGATCAGTGCATCGCTCGGAACCGGTACTTCCGAGCCGATGCGCGCCGGACACGCGACCAGTAGCCGACGCTGAAACCGGGCCACAGCGTTGTGTTGCGACCATTGCGGTCCAGATACCAGCTCCGACATCCGGACAGCCAGACTGTCCGTCCCATCCATCGGTCCAGTCGTCGCGCGAACGCTGCCTGCACGTCGCGTCGGACTTCGATCGAAAGGGCTTTCCGCAGCCGCAGCCGCCGGAGGCACCGAAGGACGTGGTGGATCTGTGCCTCCAGCATGAACAGCACCGAATTATGCCCGAGCCCGGTGTTGGGGCCGCCCAGCAGAAACAGATTTGGGAAGCCGGCCACAGCGAGACCGAGATGCGCGCGCACGCCATCGCGCCATGCCGCCGACAGGGTGACGCCATCGCGCCCCACCACTTCAATCGGGTCGATCGGCTCGGTCGCACGAAAGCCGGTCGCGAAAACCAGAATGTCAACCTGGTATTCGGCACCGTCCGCGGTGACCAATCGGTCCGGCAGGACGTCCGTGATGGGCGCGCTCACCAATTGGACGTTCGGGCGGTTGAGGCTCGGGTAAAAGTCGTCGGACAGCAGAACTCGCTTGCAACCCATACGGTCGGAGGGCGTGAGCAGCGCGCGCAATCCGTCGTCGCGCAATTGCCGTTTCGCGTGGCTGCGGGCCTGTCTTTCCGGGCCCGCCATCAGCTCAGGAAATCGCACGAAACCCAGTGCGCGAACCTCGTGAGCCCAGTAGAGCCAGGCGCGCAGCGCGCGTCGCAGCAGGGGTACGTGGCGCATGGCCCAGCGACGGCGCGGACCGATGGGCGGGTCGGGCTTCGGCAGGACCCATGCCGGCGTGCGCTGGAACAGGGCAAGATGGGCTGCCTGCGCGGCGACGTGCGGTACAAGCTGCACCGCACTGGCGCCCGTGCCGATCACTGCCACTCGTTTGCCGCGGATCTCCACCGCATGATCCCAGCGCGCCGAATGGAACATTGCGCCTCGGAATGATTCGATGCCGCGGAGGGAGGGGATTGCGGGCCGGTGGAGCGCGCCCGTCGCCAGCACCAGGAGCCGCGCGGCCAGGTCAGGACCAGGGTCGGTCTGCATCCGCCACAAGCCAGCCGAACTGTCGAACGTGGCCTTCTTCAGACTGACCCTGAGACGCAGATGCGGTCGCAGCCCAAAGCGATCGACGCAGTCCTCCAGATACCGGTGGATCTCCGGCTGGCTCGCATACCGTCGCGACCAATCGGCTTTTGGTGCGAACGACAGTGAATATAGATGCGACGGTATGTCACAGGTGCAGCCGGGATAGGTGTTGTCGCGCCAGGTGCCGCCGATTCTGTCGGCCTGCTCGATGATGACAAAATCGTGCCGGCCGGCGCGCTTGAGGCGGATCGCCATGCCGATGCCGCCAAATCCGGCGCCGATGATCGCGACCTCGCAGTGTGTAGGGCTGATCTCCATCCGCGCGTTCGTGTGGCTCGGCATCGCGCCGTGTCTACGCGGTTCGCGCACTGCGAACAATTGCTCCAGATCCCGACAGCGGAGCGTCGTGCCATAGCTTCCCGCGCTGGTTCGCCCGGCAGGTCCGTGGACTGCTGCCGCCTGATCCGTCACCATGACCAGGCATTTGCAAGGGGGATGGGATGGGCGGACAGATGTCGGCTGGCACCGCGCTGACGGTGTTGCTGAGCGTCGGTGCCGTCGGAATCGCCGGCCACGAGGCGCGCGCTGCGACCCTGATGGAACAAAGTGCGGAGACCCGCCTTCAGCTGGACTTCCGAGTTCCGGACGCCGCCTTGCGGAACGCGCTGCCCGCCGGTTGGGAGCCGCTGATCGCGACCGCCGGACCGGCGAAGGATGCCAACCTGCGTCTCATATTCGTCGATCGGGTGGGCATCACCGATGCCGACGGTAAGCCGGTCGGCGCGGGCAGCAATCGCATGGCGATTCTGGCGATTCCCGTGAAGCAGACGGCGACCGGCATCACCGGACAGATGATCATCGACGGATTGACCGAAGACCCCACGGATGCTCCGGGGCCCTTTGGTGTCTACCGGCCGGCCACGGTTCACCGCATGGAACGCATTTACAAAGATGGCGCGGGGTCAGGCATAACCGGGGAAGAGACCTGGGATTTCGAGGCGGCGGACGGCGAGCACCTGGCCGTCCACATAACCTACCAGCGGGGGGCGCCTGTCCGCCTCAGCAACGAGACGAAATTCTTTTCCGGCACCGATGCGAACACCTATCAGGTGGTCCGAATCGAGCAGGGACTCGACATCATGCGCAATGCAACGATCAATGTCGGCGACCGCGTCCGGGAGTTCCATTACACCGCGGCCGGCGGCAGGCTTGCTGGCCTGTTCGACGGCAGCGAGCGTGTTCTCAGCTGGGATTCGATCCCGTGGCACAATCGGACGGTCTATCGGCCTTGAGCCCGTTGGCATCGGGCCTTTCGGACCGCAAATGCATCATGTTGGGCGCGGTATAGCCGTCGCGAAACCGTTGTGCCCCATTCAGTGCGGCGACAACGCCAATCAACTCCACGCTTTCAGCGGCGCGATTCCGTAGTGCAGTCTGGCCGCACGGCATGACCGCAGGCCACTTCGCTACAAGGAGGCACCATGCGCCCAATCCTGTTCGCTTTGTCTCTTCTCAGTGCGACCGCCTGTCCGGCATTTGCGTCGGGCACTCTCATCGAAGCCAGGTCATCGACCTTCGGCTGCCAATTTTCGGCTGCGCTCGATCTTTTCTCTGAGTTTTCCACAATGTCGCAGGAAGACACCAACCGCATACTGGACACCGGCCATTGCCTGCCGATCGAGGCGCATCAGGCCTTCACTGTGCTCCGCGAACTGCCCTCTGCCTACGTGGCACTCAGGGATACGCAGCAGGACAGCCAGTGGATAGTGCTATTTGTGCGCAAGTCAGACTTCGACATGTCGAATCGCACCTCTGACCACAAATCTGGCGGAAAACGGCACGGAGCCGCCGTGCGCCCCGAGCCACGAGGGGGGTCGTCTCAGTCGCGCCCCGGCGCCTCAACCGGGGCGGGAACCACGGTCGATCGGACCCATCACCCCCGGATAGCGACCGGCGAAACGCCGGCTTCGGCGCACTGAAATTTTGCCGAGGTGCGGCAGACCGTTGACGGCACCCGCATCGGTCTGCGGGAGCAATATGGATTGCCAATCGGTCGCTGACCGTTGCTATGCTGCTGAATCATCGCCGCTTCGAAATCGTCGGCGTCTGCCGACAGCCTCGTGGCTGCGCGGTTGCTGCTGCCCGATGATGCGGCACGCCTGATCGCCGAGGCCAGGAACAAAGGGGTTCGTCCCGGCCCATGACAGGGCCGCACTTCGCCGGTGAGCCCGGCCGGCAGGCATGGACGCACGTGAGATTCGGCAACGTCCGCCGGTGTTGACGGCGCGCCTGCCGCTTCATATGGGAGCGGCGACAATCTGCTCATGGCCGGGCGGAACAGCAGCATGGACGACGCCGAGATTGCACGGACCACGGCGTGGCTGATCAAAAGCGGGCTTCGTGGAATGCCGGAAACCGAACTGCTGCGGCAGTTCTGCGAGCGCTCGGTGCGCGCCGGGCTGGATCTCGCTCGGGCGACGGTCATTATTGATACGCTCCACCCGATATACGAGGGGCGGGCCTTCCGTTGGCGCAATGACGGCGTCGAGGAGAGCAGCCTGTTGGAATATGGTCGCACCAACGAGGGTGAGGCCGCCGCGAACTGGCAGCAGACGACATTCTACCATCTTTTGACCACCGGCAGCGACGAACTGCGCCGGAGGATCGGACCGGGTGAGCCCGCCGACTTTCGTCTGCTCGACCAGATGAGGGCTGAAGGCCAGACCGACTATATCGCCTTTGTCCACCGCTTCTCGGGCGATAGCGCGATCGGCGAGATGGATTGCGTGTACTCACAGTGGACCACGCAGTGTCACGACGGGTTTCGTGATCGCGAGCTTGATGCTCTGCGGCGGTTCGTGCCGGCCTTGGCACTGGCGATCAAGTGCGCTGCGCTCGCACGGATCGCCGGCACTCTGGTGGAGGTCTATCTGGGCCGCGGTGCCGGGCAGCGCGTGCTGAGCGGCCGCATCCTGCGCGGCGCGGCCGAACGGATCAATGCAGTGCTGTGGTTCTCCGATCTGAAAAGTTTCACGACGATCGCCGACAGCGTTGCTCCGGGGCAGATCATTCCCCTGCTCAACGACTACGCCGATGTCGTCATCTCTGCCGTGCATGACGGCGGCGGGGATGTTCTCAAGCTGATCGGCGACGGAGTGCTTGCGATATTCGAGGCCGCCGACCCGGCCCAGGCCTGCCGCTCGGCCCTGCACGCCGAGCAGCGGCTGCGATGCGGTCTGCGAAGGCTGAACGAGCGCCGTGGCGCCGCGGGCGAACCGGTGACATCGGCGTATCTCGCGCTGCACATCGGCGAAGTCTTCTTTGGCAACATCGGCAGCGAGCAGCGGCTCGACTTTACCGTTGTCGGGCCGGCGGTGAACGAGGTCAGCCGGATCGCCGCGATGTGCCGCTCCGCTGAACGCAGCATGTTGGTCTCTTCAGCCTTTGCAGCCGCGTTGCCGGCGATGGAGCGCGACACGCTCGTTTCTGTCGGACGCTACGCACTGCGGGGCGTGGGCCGCGCGCAGGAGCTGTTCACGTTGGACCCGGCGTTACGGTCCCCCGGCTGACCAATCAATCAGGCTGGCCCAGCACCCGGTAGATCTCGGCAAGATGCGGGCTCATCGGGAGGTTGAGCGTCTCACCGGTGGGAAGCCGTTCGACGAGCCAGCGCGCATACAGCCGGCTGAGGATTCCATCCCGTGCCATGCGCTCGAAGCTGGACTGCACCAGACTGGCGAACGGGGCGTCGTCCCGGCGCAGCGTGATCGCATAGGGTTCGTAGGACAGGTAGTCACCCACGACATGGAAGCGCTTTCCCTCGGGGCGCGTGGCGACGAAGCCGGACAGCAGGATATCGTCGGACGCGAAGGCGTCCGCATCGCCCGCCACCAGGGCGGCGTAGGCCGCGTCCAGGTTGGGCATCTCGTGCACAATGATCGGCGGCGACACGCGGTCGGCCAGGTGCCGCATCACATCGGCGTTGGTGGTGCCGGCGCCCACCGCCACCGTGCGTCCGGCGAGATCCCGATAGGATGACACCGTGGCATGCCGGTCGGCGAGCGGAACCATCAGTTTCGTCCCTGCCAGGAAAAACACCGGCGAGAACGCCACGGTCCGGGCGCGCTCGGCGTTCGCCGTCGTCGAGCCGCATTCGAGATCGAGTGCACCCGCGATGATCTTCGGCAGCCGCTCGCTCGCGGTGACCGGCACATAGACGATGCGCACTCCGGATTGCCAGGCCGGAGCGTCAGGCTCCAGCAGGTCGCGGTTCAGGCTGCGCGCGACATCCTCGGCAATGCCGTGGCACAGATCCAGCGAGAACCCGATCGGCTGACCCGCCCGGTTGACGAACGAGAACGGCAGCGCGTTGTTGCGGTAGCCGATAAGGATGCTGCCGCGATCGTCGATCGTCTTCAGCGTGCCGGTCAGTACGTCGCCCTCCTGCGCGCGCACACTGTCTCCCGCTGCGGTAACAGCGAGAGCCAGGACCGCCAGCGCAGCGAGCCGCCTCATACCGGCTCCACCTCCATCTCCTCGATCATCTCCTGCGTGTCGAGGTCGCTGATGAGCTGCCCCTCCCACTTGGCAACGACCGCGGTTGCCAGCGAATTGCCGATGACGTTGGTGGCCGACCGGCCCATGTCGAGGAAGGTGTCGATGCCGAGAATCAGCAGCAAACCTTCCTCGGGGAGATTGAACTGGTTGAGCGTCGCGGCGATCACGACCAGTGAGGCGCGCGGCACGCCGGCCACGCCCTTGCTGGTCAGCATCAGTGTCAGCAGCATGGCGATCTGCGTGCCGGTGCTGAGCGGTATGTCGAAGGCCTGCGCGATGAAGACCGTGGCGAACGTGCAGTACATCATCGTGCCGTCCAGGTTGAACGAATAGCCAAGCGGCAGGACGAAACTGGATATGTTGCGCGAGATCGGGAACTTCGCGAGTTGCTCCAGCATCTTCGGGTAGGCGGCTTCCGAACTTGCGGTCGAGAATGCAAGCAGAAAGGGTTCCCGCACGAGTAAGATCAGACGCTTCACGCTGGGGCCAAGGAAAATGAAGCCCACGACAATCAGCACAATCCACAGGCACAGAAGGCCAAAATAGAACTCGCCCATGAACTTGGCGTAGTTGAGCAGAATGCCGAGCCCATTGGTGGCGATCGTCGCGGCCATGGCGCAGAACACGGCCAACGGTGCCAGCTTCATCACATAGCCGGTCACCCGCAGGATGATGTGGGACAGGCCTTCGATGCCTTCGAGGACCAGCTTCGCGCGCTCACCCATGGCGGCGCAGGCAACCCCGAAGAAGATCGAAAAGACGACGATCTGCAGGATTTCATTATCGACCATCGGGCGGATCGCCGAGTCGGGAAAGACGTGTTTGACAAACCCGTCGAACGTCATGGCGTGGGCGTCGATGCCGGACGTGACGCCGCTGGCGACCTTATGGACGCCCACGCCCGGCTCCAGCAGGTTGACCAGGACGAGACCGAGCGTCAGCGATACCAGGGACGCGCTGACGAACCACAGCATGGCCTTGGCGCCCACCCGTCCGACGGTTCCGGCATCCGCCATGTGGCCGATGCCCACGACAAGCGTGGAGAACACGAGGGGCGCAATGATCATTTTGATCAGGCGGAGAAAGACCATGCTGCCGACCGAGACGTAGCCGGCGAAGGTCTTCTGCGTCACCGGATCGGCGAACTGCTCGTGAACCAAACCTCCCGCGGCGATCCCGAGGATCATTGCCACGAGAATATAGGTCGTCATGCGACTTGATCTCATGGCGTTCGTCCTCTCGCCGCGTCACCCCGCTGTCATGTTGCTACGGTCGCGCATGGGTTTGCAATGGCACGCCCGCGATGTCGCGCGTCCGTCAAGGATGCGGCCCCCACGGCGCGGCCTGGAGCAGCTTCACCTCCTGCGTCATGACCAGCGGCCGGAACTTCGTCGCGAACCCCACGACGAAATCGGTGTTCGCGAACACGGCCTGCCAGTGGGCGCGCCGGTCCGCGTCATCGTCGAACTTCCAGAGATGCACGAGCTGGTTGATCATGCCGGTGTCGGCCTGGAAATAGCCGACGAGCTTTCGGTCGTGGCCGCCCTTCTTCAGGGCTGGAAAGCCGAGTTCCTGATAGAGCGTCACCGCTTCCGCCATCTTTCCGACGTGCAGCGTGTAGGTCCGCATCTCGTAGAGTGCCATGCTGGTCTCCTGCCCGGACGTGATGCGTCAGCCTAACGCCATCGGGTCCGGTGGGCCAGTTCCGTTGCGGATGGAAAGGCGTTATCGGTAGCCCGACGACACAGGAGCACGCACGGCATGCCACGCCTACGCTTCGGCGCCTTCCTCGCCCCGCATCATCCCGTCGGCGAACATCCGATGTTGCAGTTCCGTCGCGACCTCGATCTCGTCGCGCGCCTCGACCAACTGGGCTACGACGAATTCTGGTGCGGCGAACATCACTCCAGCGGCTGGGAGATGATCGCATCACCCGAGATGTTCCTCGCGGCCGCGGGCGAGCGCACGCATCGCATCAGACTGGCGACCGGCGTCGTCTCCCTGCCATATCACCATCCGTTCAACGTCGCGCAGCGCATGGTGCAGCTCGACCACATGACGGGCGGGCGTGCGATCTTTGGCTCGGGGCCTGGTGCGCTCGCGTCCGATGCGCACACGCTGGGCGTCGATCCGATGGTGCTGCGCGATCGCCAGGACGAGGCGATCGGCGTCATTCGCCGGCTGTTCAGCGGCGAGCGCATCACCGCGAAGTCCGACTGGTTCACCCTGCAGGATGCCGCGCTGCAACTGCTGCCGTTGCAGGAGGAGATGGAGTTCGCCGTCGCCTCGCAGATCAGTCCGTCGGGTATGACGCTGGCCGGCAAGCACGGGATCGGCATCATCTCGATCGGCTCGCTGTCCGAGGAAGGGCTGAATGCGCTGCCGACGCAGTGGGGCTTCGCGGAGGCCGCCGCGGCGAAGCATGGCCGGACGGTGGACCGCAGGAACTGGCGGGTGCTGCTGAGCTGGCACATCGCCGAGACGCGCGAGAAGGCACGCGCCGAAGCGCGCGACGGCCTGATGCGACACCATAACGAATACATCACCGGCACCTTGCAGCGCCCCGGTGCGCGGCCGTTCAGGACGCCCGACGAGGCGGTGGACAAGACCGCGTTCTCGACCGGTGCGGTGTCCACGATTGGCACGCCGGACGATCTGATCGCGCGGATCAGGTCGGTGCTCGAGATGAGCGGCGGTTTCGGCACGGTGGTCGGCTTCGTGCACGACTGGGCGAATCCGGAGAACACCATGCGGAGCTGGGACATGGTGGCGCGCTACGTCGTGCCGGAGATCAACAACTATCTTGCCGGCCTTCGGAAGTCGCAGGACTTCGTCACCAACAACCGCGGCGTGTTCGAGCGCTCGCGCGAAGCAATCATGGCGAAGATCATGGAAAACGACGCCGCCGCGGCCGCGCTGGCGGTAACGCGATCGCCGATGCTGAGCGCATCGGCCAGCAATGTGCCGGACCTCGACAAGTATCGGGCCGGACGGTGAGGGCTACTCGATGAGCGGACCTCTTGCCGGCATAC
>Ga0126371_10006392_pt1 | contig 10485 bp, 7 predicted proteins | sample PanSoiMetaPlot_4_FD_110145 | JGI IMG/M metagenome (GOLD analysis project Ga0126371, IMG submission 110145) | Tropical forest soil microbial communities from Panama - MetaG Plot_4 | ecosystem: Environmental > Terrestrial > Soil > Tropical forest > Bulk soil | place: Panama | collected 2016-02-17
CCGATTGCCCACAGGGAACTCGAGGGCCAATGGGCAAGGATGAGAAACCCGAGAAGCGCAGTAATAATTGCGTCCACGAGGAGCCAGCCCCAGCCTGAAAACGGCTTCACTTGAAAGGCCAGGACCGCGGTAGCACCAGCCTCAAACAGCAACACTACACCGAGCAACATGGTGAGCACGGCCACACCCCTGAGCGGATAAAGGAGCAACATGACTCCTCCAAACCCGTACACGAGGCCGAGCAGTAGCCTGCCAAAGAATGTACCCGCGGTATGTGCACGAAACGCCTGGACTACTTCGAAGATGCCCACGACAATCAGAATCCACCCGATGAATATTGTGGTAACCGTGGCGGTGAAAAGCGGGTAAGCGATGAGCAGCACTCCCAAAATTGCTGTCAGGATGCCGAGGGCAATCCCCCAACCTGCATTTGATTTGACCTCGCCCGCAAGATTGCTACCGAGATTCGATGCTGACATAAAGTACCCCTGTCTGTGTTCCGGATTAAGACATGGAATAGGTCAATTTTCGACTTAAATGATTCGCTCACAAAACTGACAATGTTGTCAGGGGGTAAGCTTGCTGCCGATTGAGGAAGCTGCAACTAACCGACGAGGCGCTCGGAATGTCAGGAATGGGATCACCCTGCCCATTCCTGACAAGAGTGACGATTGCAAGTGCCCGCCGCTCTCCGGAAGTTGCCCACGACCTCAGGTTTAGGTGGGTGCCGGGGGGAATCTATTCACACAAAGGCAACATTGACACCAGTTTGCACGGCATCTGGCTTTGTACGAGGAAAACTTGCTTCGGATGCTTCTCGGTAATCCGGGTACGTCGGAATTGTGGGCTCCCGACTGCGAAGAGTAACGGAAGCTTACAGACCGGAAACCTAAGTCGGAGTTTGTGGGCCAGAATTGAATCGGCACTTGTCCCGACAGCCGACCGGTCCGCACGATGCCCAAGTCGCCCCGTTCGTTTTGCACGGACCTGACTCAAACGCTGCCGTGTCACCCATCGATCTCCTAAGCCACCAGCATGCTTTAGGGGTTGCATCGGCAAAAGCGAGCAATTCTCATGATCTTCTCATCATGCTCTCATCTCGGAACGTTTCAGGAGCCCTAGACTCACCTGTGTTTGCCAGAGATACACCGAAAAACACATTGGAGAAACGAAATGTCTGAGAACCGTGTTACCCCTTACACCGTCTTACACCTGCGCTTCAAGTTGCGGGTACCGCCAAATGTCTTCCTTGCCCAATGCCGGGAGGCCGCAACCATCATTGCCTCGGTAGAAGGTTTGATCTGGAAGATATGGGTCTTCGAAGAGGAGGAGTCTGAGATCGGAGGCATGTATCTTTTTACCAACCGGAAAACTGCCCAGGTTTACCTGAACCACCCGGTATTCCATGCCGTGTGCAGCAATCCTGCTGTCGTGTCCAGCCAGTCGCAGCTGTGGGATGTAGAGACGTCGCTCTCAGCTCTCACGCGGGCACCTCTGCTGGACATTTACGCGCAACATTCAGAAGCAGACACCGTTGTGGCAGGAGGTCAGTAATGCAAAGTCCCAATACGAATCCCATCAGGGAAGATATGCAGCAGAGAATCGAGGAGTTCGCCGGTCAGGTGGTAACAGATCTCGCAGCCGCCATGGCTGGTGTCATGACCAACCTGGGTCACAAGCTCGGGCTTTACCGGGCTATGGCTGAGAGTGGTCCCATCAATTCGGATGAACTGGCACGCCGCACCGCTACCAATGAGCGGTCTGTGCGAGAGTGGCTGAACGGGCAGGTCGCCGGGGGATATGTTCGATTCGACCCTGACACTAAACAGTATTTACTGCCCGGAGAACACGCTTTTGTGTTGGCGAATCCGGACAGCCCCGCATTTCTTCCGCCAGCTTTCGACGTAGCGGCTTCGTTGTGGAATGACGAAGACCAAATCCTTGCCGCTTTTCGTTCTGGCGAGGGACTAGGATGGCACGAACACGATTGCCGGCTGTTCACCGCAACCGAGGCCTTTTTTCGCAACGGGTATCGGGCTCACCTGATTCACACCTGGATTCCATCTCTCAGTGGTGTCCAGGATCAGCTTGCCAACGGCGGGCGCGTAGCCGATATCGGCTGCGGGCACGGCGCCTCGGTGATCCTCATGGCGCAGGCATTTCCAAAATCAAAGTTCGTGGGAATTGACTACCACGAATCCTCAATTGCGGTTGCGCGAGAACGAGCGCAGCAGGCCGGAGTGGCCGATCAGATTCGGTTTGAGGTAGCAACCCCTCGGGCGCTTGCAAACAGAAAGGAGAAATTCGACCTAGTCTGTTACATGGATTCACTCCATGACATGGGCGATCCGCTCGAAGCAGTGTGGTCTTCGCGACAGGCAATGGCTCCGGACGGCACACTGATGCTGGTGGAACCGTTTGCAAAGGACCGGTCTGAGGAAAATCTCGGCCCTGTTGCCAGGATGTACTACTCGGCTTCGGCTGGCCTCTGTACCCAGAACGCACTCTCGCAGGGAGGACGCTATTCCCTGGGAGCGCAAGCGGGCGCTACCCAGTTGCTGGCAATCCTCAAGGACGCGGGCTTCCGGAGCGCCAAGGTGGCGATGGAAACTCCGTTCAACCTGATTCTTGAGGCTCGCCCCTGAACCGCCACTCAACTCCATGCGGGGAGCACAAATTCAGGTAGTTGGCTTATATCGATAGCCTACTCCCCGCACCGTCTCCAACTCGTTCCGGTGCGCTCCCAGCTTCTGCCGCACGGAGCGCACCACAGTCTCAACCACGTTGCTAGTTGACGCTTCCTTTCCATATCCCCAGACCGCCTCCACTAGTTCGTAACGAGCCACAGCTCTGTTCGGCCTGGCCACAAGATATGCGAAGACTCCGAACTCAAGCGGGGTCAGGCCAATTCGGCTTCCGTTTACCAATAGCTCGCGTGCTTCGAGATCCAGCAATGGCGAATAACACACAGCCTCACCTATTGCCGTGCCGGTTTCCTGGGCGAGCAGGTTGCCAAGCCAGCCATCTACGGAATCCATTCCCATGTCGAGACGAAATGTATGTTGCATAACTCTGTCGAGGGCAGGGCGGCCTTCGTCCACCAGGCGGAATCCCAATTGCTCCAAGGAGCGGCGATATAGCTCCGCGTCACGGTAGCAGGTATAGACCCAGCGCAGCCGCGGACGAAGTTCCAAATAGGAACGTTTTTTGTCGAGCCAGCAGGCCGCCTGGCCAGCTGACGGCCCCTCTCCCGTGTCGCGATCCAACGAACGCCGCACCCACAGAGTGGCGCCCCTATCTTCCGCACGCGGTAGGTCCCTGGCCCAGCTTGCCGCAAGTGGGTCTGTCCCAATCACATTTTTGTGAACCTTCGATGCCACGATTGCTTGGTAGAAGCCTTGCACTTCCCCATGTTCATCCCGCACGACAAAAAACGAGTCTGGATGATAGTGCCACCATTGCTCCAGCGCTTGACGCGACTGTGGTCCATCGAATTTGTGAATAATCGCCGCAATGGAAGTCCAGTCGCCACCACCGGCTGGTTCGACGGAAACCGGGCTCTCCGTCGTGGGGAAAAAACCTTCGCGCAGGCTCTGGTTTTCGAGCAGATAGAGCACGTCCGCCGTGCAACGCCAGTGGTCGGATCGCGGTGGTTGCCTGTACTGGTCCCGCGCGACCTGCGAAGCCGCGCGCCGGTACGCCTGATATCGCACCGGGTCACTCGATTTGAAAGCAGCGGTGACCGGCCCGCGAACCGCGTCATGCACCAGCAGTCCGTGAGGACCTACGCCGACAAATGGCAGGGCACGCAGCCGATTCATTGCCTCATCGGCCGGGATATCCGGCAGCATGGCCGCCAATAGCGGACCGGTGGCTGTTCGGACCAGGCAGGCGGCCCGTACGACCTGTATGGTTTCTGAGTCGGCATCCTCCAGAAAAAGCGCCGCCATATGGTCCAGCACCTGATGATGCGTAGTAGCGCTCTCACGCACCTGTCCGCCCGCAGAGTAGAGCCCCAAGCCCAGGGAAAGCGCTAACGGATGCCCGCGCGCAACCCGGTTCAACTCCCGCGCGCTAGCCTCCGGCACACCCTCCGAGGTCAGATATTCTAGAGCCACATCCGGAGAAAATGTTTCTAGGAGCATGGAATCAAACAAGCCTCTCCACGCCGGAGCAATCCGCCACGCTAGCCGGGGCGCCTCGCGACTGGCGAGGATGGTGCGCACGCTGTCGCCGAGCGAGGGCAGAAAAACCTGCCTCACCCAGGAGTCAAGCAGTCGGAAAGATTCGTAACTGTCGAGCACCAGGAGAGTTCGCCTGCCCCCGTTCGAGAGACCGGCCGCAACGACGGCGGGATCTTCGGACTCCGAGGCACCGATTTCCCTCAACATGGCTCGACAAAATGCCGCCGGGGAAGGCTCGCACCAGTGGGCATCCACGCGCACAACGAAAACGCCTTTTCCGCCGATACTTGCCGCCAACGCATTCAGGAGGTGAGTTTTTCCTATGCCCGGGATGCCCTGAATATGCATCACGAGCGGTTCCTCTCCTAAGGCGAAACGCTCCAGGCGCTCGAGCTCTGCGCGGCGGCCAGCAAGTGCTTCAACCGCACGCCGATTCAATCTGTCTCCTAGGGGCATTGCCTGAGTCTACGCTGTCTTGAGGAGTTTGATCTCCACTCTGAGACGGGTGTGCCCCACAGCGTTGATAACGGTGCCGGCACTATCAACCCAATCAAAAAGCGAACATAAATGTGCGGATTGGTGCTAGCCGCACTGAGATGCATTGCCCAGCAAAGGTTGCAAGGACATCAACAATGTAATAAGTGTCAGTGCGTGCACGGATCGAGGAACACTGAGCACGCGTGGCAGAAAGCGTCCAGTACTACGTGTGTATGCACGGTAGTCGTTTCCGAACTTCGTCAATAGGGCTTGCTCCTCCAAGGGGATCACAAGCACTTGCAAAAAGGCCGCAACAATCACTGCGATCAGGAGAATGAGCCAACTTGAATCGATCAGACTCAGGGCTAGAAAAAGAGCGATTCCTGCCGAATAGAGTGGGTGGCGAACCCATCGATAGGGTCCCGACCTGACCAGGTGATGGTTGCGTTTCGTGAGTACCGTTTCTGAGACGTTCTGACCGAGTGAATGCAGCACCCACACTATTGCCGGGATCGTCGAGACTCCCACGATGACCCCGAGCCAGCGACACCAGAATGGCAATGTGAACGAAGCCCAGACCATCTTCTGGGGGATTAACACGCACCCAACTACCGGGAATAAAAGCAGGGCCGCCACGCCGATACGGATGCCAAGCAGAAGGACTCCTTCCCGACGTCGAGCGATCGTTTCGACGCCGCGACGAGCCTGAAGGCGGTAATAGGACGAAGTCCCAATAGCACCAAGCAGGATTACAAGCCCCAACCATGAAAACATCTGACTTCACCCCACTTCCTTTTGCCTGTGCCATATCCATTGTGACAAACCTAGGACGGCGATGAATAGACCCGAGCTTTTCCGTATCAAACTCGAGCCGCGCATCAGAGCCATCCACCGGTCGATCAGGCACGAGTTGCAACTATTTACTTCTGGCCGCGGCAAGGGTGGTTGGGCGGAGTTGCGCATCCGCAGCAAGCCCAATTCGCGCAACAATCGCCGGCACCGCCTTCACATCTGCTTCAGAGGTATGAAAGTTGACGATGCAGGCGCGCAATACGTAACGTTCGCCGACAAGCGCATTTGAGAGAAATGTCTCGCCCCCGCGCTGGAGGCGCTCCAGGATCTCGAGGTTGAGCGCATCCAGATAGGATTCGACTTGCGGTTCTTGCAGCTTCGGCCGAAGATCGAAAGGCACGTAGCGAAACGTCGTTATGCTCAATTCCTGGGTCATGTACTCCAGTTCGGCATGGCGCCTGATCTCCCCAGCCATGATCTGAGACAGACGAATATCGTCACCGATCATCTTGCGATAACCGGCGGCTCCTACTTGCCGCAAAGCCAGCCACACCTTGAGGGCACGGAAGCCGCGCGAATTCTGGGGACCATAGTCGACGTAATTCGTGGCGCGTTCCTCGAAGTGATAATAGGGTGGGTGGTAGGCGAACGCTGCACGCAGCATTTCTGGATCCCGGACCAGGGCGCATCCGGCTTCGAGCGGCGCGTAGAGCCATTTGTGGGGATCGACGGCTACGGAATCCGCCTGACTCAGTCCGCGTAAATGATCGGACGCCTCGGGAACGGCTGCCGCAAATCCACCATAGGCCCCATCGACGTGGAACCACACTCCGTACTCCTTGCAGAGCGCGCTGATCTCCGGCAGCGGATCAATCGCGCCCGTACTGACCGATCCTGCCGTTCCGACAACCAGGCACGGCACATCTCCCGCTGCCTTATCCGCCTCGATCTGTTGACGCAGTGCCTCGACGCTCATCCGCAGTTTCTGATCCGTCGCGATCCACCGAATCGACGCAGTGCCAAGACCACTGAGGTCTGCGGCTTTTTGAATCCACGTGTGCGTTTCGATCGAACCGTATACGCGAAGCCTGCGTCCCGCATCCGCGGAAATGCCGAACTCGCGCACGTCGTAGCCGGCCTTTGCAACACGCGCCGCTAGAAAGCAAACGAAGTTCGCCATGTTGCCGCCACTGACGAGCAGACCACCGCAATCGGCTGGGTAGCCCATAAGCGAGGCAATCCATTGCACGGTTTGGGCCTCGATTTCGGTCGCAGCTGGGGAGAGCGTCCAAGCACCGACATTCGGATTTACCGCCGCCGCAAGAAAATCACCGAGAATCCCAATCGGCGCTGGAGCCGCAGTGATGTATCCGAAGAAGCGAGGGTGCGCGTTGAATAGGGAGTGAGCGAACAGCAGCTGGGCGGTCTGGTCGAGCAGGAGCCCAGGATCCATTCCTGATTCCGGAAGTGGACCCGTGAGGTTGAGTGCTTCCCGGACGGCTGAGGGGGATTCATCACGGGTCACCGGACCAAGCGGCACTGCTTCGAGAAGTCCGGCGACTTGATCTACAAGGCGATGTCCCAACGAGCGAAACGTTGCGGCGTCCATGCCTATCGGTGCATGCCGCCTCAAATTAATATCGACAGCTTCTTCTTGTATTCCAGGTCTGTTACTCATACTCGAATCCCCTCCAATAGATCCGTCTCCCGCACTCGTCCGCCGCTCACGGTGCTAAACGCGCGGTAGAACGATTGGGAGCCCCACAACGCCTCGTGATCCTCTGACGACAAATGCCGCAACCGTTCGTAGGCAGTGATCTGTGATTCGTGACATGAGATCGCCCGCCACACGGTAGACCAACAACTTCTCGTATCGATTACGGTGGTGATTTCCCAGTCTGGCCACGGCATCGCTTGCCTCTCCACGCCGTCGACGGTCGAGATCAATTTTCGGAACGCCGCTTGGTAAGCCTTCCAGGCGGATTCGGGCCAAGCTATGTAATAAAGCTTCGACACCGCATGTGGCGGTCCCGCTTGGATTCCATCGAACCGAAACGCGGAATCCGCGGCAACCACCGTGGCGGCTGTGGTGAATTGAGAGATCGCAACGTGATCCGGATGTCCGTAAGCGCCCTCGGGTCCAAATGTTACGACGACTTGGGGCTTGACTCGTCGAATATGTTGAACAATGGCGGCAATCGCTTCGCGCGGATTGGCGCGATCGAGATTTTGGTCATGGAAATCAAGCAAAGAGACTTCCCTCACACCTAAAGCCCTGGCAGCCGCCCGCAACTCAGCTTCACGAATATCTGCAAGTTTCGAGGGACCTGGATGCTGAGGATCGTCGCTACGAAAGCCACGGTAACGGCCGCGATCTCCACGCGTGGCAGTCACCAGAAACACCTCAACACCTTCGGCTGCATATTTAGCAAGGGTGCCGCCTACTCCGAGAGATTCATCATCGGGATGGGCCAGCACCGCCATGATTTTGAGATTTGGCATCGTTATCTCGTCCCATTCAGTCAACTAGGTTTCACGACGAGGCTTACTATGCGCCATTATCCTTACCAATACTTACCCGCACGTCCGGCTTTCTTGCTCGCATCACGGTTTCGGTATGATGATTTGCTCAAAAGTCCAGGAAGCTTTGCTCCGAGGCGGTGTAGACGTACTTTGCATGTCGGAGATCCGGGGTGCGGAGGCACCTTTTCAGGCTTGAAATCTGCTAGTATGACCGGCTAGTGAGGGTTGCCATGCCTCAATACGTGATCGAGCGAGAAATCCCGGGTGCAGGGAATTTGACGGATGCAGAATTGCAGGCAATCGCCAGAAAGTCGGTCGGAGTATTAAAGGAACTGGGACCGGAAATCAAGTGGCTCCATTCTTACGTCACCGGCGATAAAGTCTATTGTGTGTACCTGGCGCCAGACGAGGAAACGATTCGCGAACATGCACGGCGCGGAGGATTTCCCGCGAATCGTATCTCAGCAGTTCGTCGTATGATCGATCCGGGCACCGCAAATTGATTCTACGCCGAGTGTATCCGAGTGCCTGACTCTTTATCGGAGTAAAGCCCTTCCTGGATAGCTTGCTCGACCGGCATCGCCCATCCCTCCATCCACGCTGTTAGGCCGGCGGCATTGTCGAGAGTCCTACGCGCAAATGCGAGCGCCTTATTCAACCTGCGTTGTTCGTTCGGCAGTAGTGGAACGCCCAATTGTTGGCGCAGCGCTGCAGCGGCTCCTGCCAAGTGCAGCGATTGCTCAGCGTTCGATTGCGCCGAGGCGCTCACGGCGAGACATTCGAGCGCCCGTGCGATACCACGTTTGTACCCCAGTTCCCGGAATAGCTTGATGCCTTCGCCATAGAGGCGACGTGCCTCTGTGTTGTTTCCTTGATCGCAGCAAAGACTTGCCAAATCGCAGAGTGTGCTCGCAATCCCCCAGACATCATGCAGTTGGCGAAACTCCGAGAGGCTCTGTTGGCAATAGGAACGGGCTGCGGCCAAATCCCCTTTTTCCCGGGCGACATCGCCCAGGTAGTTCAGCGTCCAAGCTACGCCCGCGCCGTCTCCGACCTCCCGGAACATGCTCAAACATTCATCATAAAGCGAGACAGCGCGGTCGTATTCGCACTGCGCCTTCATCACACTGGCGAGATTGCTCAGAGCTCGCGCGATGCTGGCGGGATCGCCAACATCCTTCCATATCCCGAGACATTGCTCGAAAAGTTTAGTGGCAGCCGCGAGTTCGCCATGGTCGCGAGCGTTGACGGCCAGTGCGTTCAGTGCGACCGCGACGCCGCGCTTATCGTTAAGTTTGGCACAGGTTTCCAGGCTGTCTTCGAATAGTGGCCGCGCCGAACCGAAATCGCCCTGGGCCCCCGCCAGGACAGCGGCAGAGAAAAGCAGGCGGGCGCGCAGCTTGGGACGGGCACCGGCTCCTTCCATGGCCAGGGTCCTGCGAATCGCGTCTCGGCCCTCCGTAAGATGCTCGCGCGTTTCCCAGAAGCGGAACAGCGCAGTGCCAAGGCGCATCCCCCACTCCGCATCCCCACTCTCAATCAGATAATCAATCGCCAAACGGAAATTCTCGTGCTCGACCTCGAACCGGTCGAGCCATTCGGGTTGCGAGGCGGCATCCTCGGCTCCTTCTTCGGCAAGGACAAGGTAATAAGCAGCGTGCGCCCGCCGAGTCGCAGATTCATCGCTGCTCGCCGCTAACCGTTCGAGAGCGTATTCCCGGATCGCAGAGAGCATAATGAAGCGCGTTTCCTGATCAGTCTGCTCCACCTGGTGGGCCAAGCTCTTATCCACCAACGAAGCCATGCCGTCGAGAACGTCCACCCCCAGATCGCCTTTGGTATCGCACACCGCTTCCACAGCTTCGAGGGTGCTACCGCCCGAAAAGACAGAGAGCCTCCGCACTAGAGTTTGTTCGGCGCTATTGAGTAGGCTGTAACTCCACTCTACCGTGTTGCGAAGAGTCTGCTGCCGCGTGGGCAGATCGCGCGCACCGCCGGTCAACAGGTTCAAGCTTCTTTCGAGGCGGGCCAGCATGGCCGACGGTGACAGAAGCTTGACTCGCGCTGCCGCCAATTCAATCGCCAGAGGAAGCCCGTCCAGCCGGACGCAGATGGATGCGACCGCTTGTGCATTTTCCTGCGTCAGGCTGAATTGGTTCTTCACCGCGCGCGCGCGTTCCACGAAGAGCGCGATTGCCGGAAGGCGGGAAAGCGCATCCAGCGCGAGAATGGATTTGGTATCGGGCAGTTCGAGCGGTGGCACGGGGAATTCATGCTCTCCATAGATGTGCAGGGGCGCCTGGCTCGTAACCACAACTTTGAGTCGTGGGGCCGCACTCAGCATTTGCGCCACAATCGGCGCAGCGGCGACAAGGTGCTCGAAGTTATCGAGCACAAGAAGCGTGGGCTGGCTCAGGCCGCTTAAGTATCCCATCAAGTTTTCGTGAAGCGACTTGTTTCCGCCCTCGTGCACGCCAACCACTTGCGCGATAGCAGATGCGATCAAGCC
>Ga0126371_10006394_pt1 | contig 10484 bp, 6 predicted proteins | sample PanSoiMetaPlot_4_FD_110145 | JGI IMG/M metagenome (GOLD analysis project Ga0126371, IMG submission 110145) | Tropical forest soil microbial communities from Panama - MetaG Plot_4 | ecosystem: Environmental > Terrestrial > Soil > Tropical forest > Bulk soil | place: Panama | collected 2016-02-17
CGCGTGCAGCCAGTGGAGCACGCGGTGGACGACCTTCGCGAACACCCGCCCCTCCTCGATCGCGTGCCGCCGCAGGCGGCCGGCCGCGCGGGCACCGACCCCGCTCAGACCGGACGCCAGCAGCCGCTCCAGCGACTCGGGCTCGTCGGGCTCGCGCACAGCGCGGAGGTAGGTGAGGAGGAAGCGGACCACCTCGTTGCGCGCCAGCGCGCCGACCCCGCGCACCTCGTAGGGGAGGTCGAGCGCGCGAATGGCCTCCTCGAAGGGAGCGGACAGGGCCGTGGTGGACCGAAGCAGCACCGCGAAGTCGCCCGGCCGCAACCCCGGGTCCTCCAGCAGCTGCCGGCGAATCTCGCGCGCGACGAAGAACGCCTCGTCCACGGCGGTCGCCTCCCTGGCGAGGCGGACGGCCGCGCCGGCGTCCGGCTCGGTGCGGGCGCTGGCGAAGCGCCCCTCCGGCCGCGCAGGCTGCGTCGCGGCAAGGAGCCGGTCCCCGGCCTCCAGCACCGACGGCGGGCAGCGATGGCTGACCTCCAGGACGATCTCCCGGCCGCCGTAGACTCGCCCGAACTCCTCGGCCAGCAGCCTGGGCACCGTTCCCCGGAAGCCGTAGATCGACTGGTCGGGGTCGCCGGCCACCAGCAGCCGCGGCCGCCGGCCGGGGGGCGCGAGCGTGCGCAGCAGGTGGAACTGCGCCGGGTCGACGTCCTGGAACTCGTCGACCAGCACGTACCGAAACTTCCCGCGGTAGTGCTGCAGGACCTCCGGCAGGGCGTCCAGCAGCCCGATGGCGTCGGCGATCAGGTCCCGGAAGTCCCGCAGGCCGGCGCCGTCGAGCCGGGATTGGTACGCGCCGTAGATCCCGGCCAGCGCCTGCAGCCGCCTCGTCCCGGTCGCCTGCGCCAGCAGCGCCAGTTCCTGATGTCCGACCCGGTTCTGCTTGAGGAGCGCCACGAACGCGAGCGCGTCCTGCGCGAAGCCGTCCGTGCGCAGGACCCGGCCGAGCGTGCCCAGATCGGCGCCGTCCAGCTCCTGCAGCGTGCCGCGCATCGCCACGAACTCCTGGAAGCCGCTCATGAGGAGGCGGCCGGGGTCCGGCCGGTGGTCGCGCAGCAGCCGCGCGCAGAAGCTGTGGAAGGTGCTGATCCACGCCTCGTCGTAGGAGTCGCGCAGCCGGTCGTCGAGGCGCCGGGCGATCTCACCCGCCGCGGCCGTCGAGAACGTGAGCACCAGGACCTCCCCGCGGCCGGCCAGCCCGCGCTCCACGAGCTGGGCGTAGAGGTCGACGAGCGCCTGCGTCTTGCCGGCGCCGGGCCCGGCCAGCAGCCGGGTGGGGCCGTCGAGCAAGTCGGGCGAGACGGGGGGCCTGGCGGTCATGGCGTGCACGAACAATTGTTTTGCACCAGCGTCAGTATGGCAACGGAGCCTGTTAACGCGAACCGAACTCGGCGACGGCCGGGATCAGCTGGCGCCCGACGATCTCCACCGGCTCCAGCGTCTCGACCCCCGGCACCGAGCCGATCACGGTGTCGATGCCGAGCGAGGCCAGCCGGCGGAGCCGGCCGATGAGTCTGCCCAGGTTGGCGCCCTTGTCGCCGACGTCGAACGTGAAGATGCAGGTCTTCTCGATCGTGTCGTAGTCACGATCCTCCGTCTCGCAGTGGCGCTTGAGCACGTCCAGCTTGTGCGCCAGCTGCGGGGTCGGGAACAGGTTGCACGCGTCCGCGTACCGGGCCACCAGACGGAGCGTCTTCCGCTCGCCGCCGCCCCCGATGAGGATGGGCGGATGCGGCCGGCTGACGCTCTGCGGCGAGTTGAGCGGCCGCTCCAGGCGGTAGTGGCGGCCCTCGAACGGCTCCTGGTCCCCGCTCCACATCCGGAGGCAGATCTGGACCGTCTCCTCGAGGCGCTCGAAGCGCTCCGCGAGCGGCGGGAACGGGATGCCGAGCCCGCGGTGCTCCTGCTGGTTCCACGCGGCGCCGATGCCGAGCCAGGCGCGGCCGCCGGAGAGGACGTCCAGCGTCGTGACGGTCTTGGCCAGGACGCCCGGGTGACGGTGGGTCACACCGGTGACCATGGTCATGAGCTTGAGTCGCGACGTGACGCCGGCAAGGAACGCGAGCGCCGTGTACGACTCCAGCATCTCGCGGTCGGGCGGCCCGAACGAGCGGATCTGGAAGAAGTGGTCCATGACGCTGATCGAGTCGAATCCGGTCTCGTCCGCGGTCCGGGCGATCGCCGCGAGGTCGGCACCGAGGCGGCCGGGACCGCCGGACCAGGTGAAGGTCGGGATCTGCAGGCCGAGCTTCAAGGAAGGGTCATCGTCGCACAGCCGCGCCCGTTCACGGGTCCGCCGCGGGCGTTCGCAGACCGGCCAGCAGCGCTTCGCCCGACGGGTGGGCCGCCAGCGCGGCGACGACGTGGTCGAGGCCGACCACCACGGCGCGCTCGTCGGCCAGCGCGCGCCGCAGCGCCTCCTCGAGCACCCACTCGACCTCGTTCGAGCGGGGCTTGCTCCAGGGACGGTCCGGCGGGCGCGCCGAGACCGTTGCGCGGCGCGCCCGTTCCACCTCGCCGCGTACGCGGTCCGCGGAGACGCCGAGCGCATCGAGGATGCGGGCGCCCGCCGACTCGTCCGCGAGGACCACGCCGAGCAGCAGGTGCTCGGTACCCAGGAATGGATCGCCCATGGCCCGCGCCTCCAGGAAAGCGACCTCGAGCGCCCGGCGCAGCGACGCAGACGCGATCACCGGCAGCGGCGCAGCCTGTGCCGGCTCGGGCCGGGAACCACCCAGCGCTCCGGCCACGGCCGCCCGGTCCACGCCGCCCGTCCGAAGCGCCCTCGCCGCCACGGCGTCGTTCGCCACGACGAGGCCCAGCAGGAGGTGGTCGGTCCCGATCTCGGGTGACCAGCGCGCCTCGGCCTCGTCCCGCGCGAAGGCGAGCGCGAGCCTCGCGCTGGCGGTGAGGCGCTCGAACGGGGGCCGTGCGGCCGGCGGCCCGCCCGGACGAGCGCTGAGGCGGGAGCGGGCGGCCGCGTACGACTCGCCGGTCTTCCCCATGCGGCGGCGCACGAGACGTTTGAAGTCCTTGTCCTCTGGCACCGGTCGTCACCTCCTCGGCCGCCCGGGTCATCCCCCAGCGACGACCTCCGCGGCCGAACCAGGCACGACCTGCTCGTGGGCCCGGAAGTCCGCCAACCTTTGCCTCGGAAGGGGGCCCGGCTGGGGCGGGCCGTCGAGGTTGGGCGCGGGCCAGCGCCGCTGGATCGAGTCTGCCGGCACCGTGGGCGGCTGTCAACGCCGGCAGCCAACCTGCCGAAACGCCGAATCGCTGGATGAGGTACCCTAAATGGTCGGCCCACCCGCATCCCCGGAGGTCTGCCCGTGCTTTCGCCTGCCCTGCGCCGCTTCCTGCCCTATCTCCGTCCGCACGCACGCCTGTTCGCGCTGACGGTGGTCGCGGCGGCGGTGTCGCTGGCCGCGGCGACCACGATGCCGCTCCTCATCAAGTCGGTCATCGACGGGCCGATCACCCACCGGCAGCCCCAGGAACTGGTGCCCTTCGGGCTGGCGCTCATCGTACTGGGCGCCGTCGAGGCCGCCGCGAACTTCGTGCGCCGCAACTACTCCAACCTTGCGTCGCTGCGCATGGAGACCGAGCTGCGCAACGACTTCTACGCCCACCTCCAGGACCTCCAGGTCGCGTTCCACGACAACTGGCAGTCCGGGCAGCTGCTCTCGCGGGCGGTGGCCGACATCCAGACGGTCCGGCGGTTCGTCGGCTTCGGGCTCGTGTTCGCGGCCTTCTTCGGCGCCCAGTGGGTGCTGGTGCTGGCCGTCCTCCTCCGCCTGGACTGGCGGCTGGCCCTCCTCAGCGCCCTCCTGCTCCTCCCGCTGCTGGTCGTCAGCAACCGGTTCTTCCGCCGCTACGCCCGCATCGCGCGGCGCGTCCAGGACCAGACGGGCGACCTGACGACGGTGGTCGAGGAGATGGCGACCGGCGTCCGGATCATCAAGGCATTCGGCCGCAACGGCCTGCTGCGCGACCGGTTCCAGGGCCAGGCCGCCATGCTGCGGGCCACCAACCTCGACGGCGTCCGCGTCCGTGCCTCGACCTGGACGATGTTCAACCTGCTGATCAACCTGGACCTCTGCGTGGTCCTGCTGGTGGGCGGCTTCGCGGTCACCGCCGGCGACCTGACGCTGGGCGGCCTGGTCGCCTTCATGACCTACCTGTTCATGCTGATCTGGCCGCTCGACGCGCTCGGGTGGATCCTCGCGATGGGCGAGGAGGCGACCACCGCATCCATGCGGCTGGGCGAGGTATTCGACTCCCGCCCGGAGATCGTCGACCCGCCGAAGCCGAAGCTGCTCACCCGGGTGCGTGGAGGCGTCGCTCTGGAGGGCGTCGGATTCCACTACCCCGAGGGCGGTGGTTGGGTCCTGCGCGGTCTCGACCTCGAGTTGGAGCCGGGCGAGACCGTCGCCCTGGTCGGGGCCACCGGCAGCGGCAAGACCACGATTGCCGCCCTCGTGCCGCGCCTCTACGACGTGTCGGAGGGCCGGGTGACGCTCGACGGCGTCGACGTGCGCGACCTCTCGCTCCGCTCCCTGCGCGCCCAGATCGGCGTGGCGTTCGAGGACCCCATCCTGTTCTCCGCCTCGGTGCACGAGAACCTGGTCATGGGCCGGCCGATCACCTCGGACGCCGACCTGCGCCGTGCGCTGCATGTGGCGAGAGCCGAGTTCGTCTGGGACCTGCCCTGGGGCCTGGAGACCCGGGTGGGCGAGCAGGGCTACTCCCTGTCGGGCGGCCAGCGGCAGCGCCTGGCGCTGGCCAGGGCGGTGCTGGGCGAGCCGCGGGTGCTGGTCCTCGACGACCCGCTCTCGGCCGTCGACGTCCACACCGAGCGGGAGATCGAGGAGGCGCTGTCGTCGGTGCTCCGCGGCGTGACCGCGCTGGTCGTCGTGCATCGGCCCTCCACGCTGGCGCTCGCCGACCGCGTGGCGCTGCTGGAGGGCGGGCGGATCGCCGCCATCGGCACCCACTCCGAGCTGCTGCACAGCTCGCACCGGTATCGCTCGCTGCTGGCCGAGCAGGCCGAGGAGGTCGCATAGCGATGGCGGCGCCCGCCCCCGCACAGCTCCCAGCCGCGGGCCAGCGCGACGCGTGGCGCGGGGTCGCCACCGAGGACGTCGACGACCTCCCCGCCGATCTCAGCGCCCTGCTGAGGACGCGCTCGCGCCACCTGCTCGGGGTGCTGCTGCGGCCGCACCGCCTCCGCCTGCTCGCCGCCGCCCTGTTGATCTCGCTGCGGATGGGCGGCTCGCTGAGCATCCCCTTCCTGGTGGGCGAGGCGATCGACCGCGGCATCGCGCGCGGCGACCTCCGCGTGCTCGAGCTGTACGTGCTGCTGATCGGCGGGGCCGCGGCCCTCGGCGCGCTGGGCAACTGGGGCTTCCTCCGGGTCACGGGCGGCATCGGCCAGGACGTCCTCTACGACCTGCGGATGCGCGTGTTCACGCACGTGCAGCAGCTCTCGCTGTCCTTCTACGAGCGCTACACGTCCGGCCGGATCATCTCGCGGCTCACGAACGACATAGACACCCTGACCGACCTGCTGGCGACCGGCCTGACCTCGCTCGCGACCTCGTCCCTGTCGATCGTCGCGATCAGCGTCATCCTGCTGGTGCTGGACGCCCGGCTCGGGCTGGTCGCGCTGCTGTCCTTCCCCGTGATCCTGGTGCTGACCCAGTGGTTCCGGCGCAACTCCACGCGGGCGTACCGCGCAGTGCGCCAGGCGATCGCGCTCGTGATCATCCACTACACGGAGTCGTTGAGCGGCATCCGCGCGGTGCAGGCGTACGGCCGGGAGCCGCGCAACCAGGAGATCTTCGAGGACGTGAACGGCCGCTATCGCGACGCCAACGCGTGGTCGGTGCGGCTCTCTTCGACCTACGGGCCCGGCATCTCGTTCCTGGGCCGGGTGACGACGGTGGCGGTGCTGGTCGCCGGCGGCCTGCTCGCGGTGCGGGGCTCCCTCACCCTGGGCGTGCTGACCGCCTTCATCCTGTACGTCCGGCAGTTCTTCGAGCCGATGCAGGACCTGTCGCAGTTCTACACGCTGTTCCAGGCGGCGGCGGCGGCCATGGAGAAGCTCTCGGGCGTGATCGAGGAGCGGTCGTCGGTCCCGGAGCCGCGGCACCCGGTGGCGCTGCGGGAGGCCGGCGCCATCGAGTTCGACCACGTGACGTTCGCCTATCGCGAGACGCCGGTCCTGCACGACATCTCCCTCGCCATCCCAGCGGGCCAGACCATCGCCCTCGTCGGCGAGACGGGCGCCGGCAAGTCGACCATCGCCCGCCTGGTCGCCCGCTTCTACGACCCGACCGCCGGCACGATCCGTCTGGACGGCGCCGACCTGCGCGACGTCTCGACGCATGACCTGCGCCGGGCGGTCGTGATGGTCACGCAGGAGAGCTTCCTGTTCAGCGGGACCATCGCCGACAACATCGCCTTCGGCCGGCCGACCGCCTCGCGGGCGGAGGTCGAGGGGGCGGCCATCGCGGTGGGGGCGAACCACTTCATCGAGGCGCTGCCGGACGGGTACGACACCGAGGTTCGGCGCCGGGGCGTGCGGCTCTCCTCGGGTCAGCGCCAGCTGGTGGCGTTCGCGCGCGCGTTCCTCGCGGATCCGCGGGTGCTGATCCTCGACGAGGCGACGTCGTCGCTCGACCTGCCGACCGAGCGGCTCGTGCAGCGCGCCCTGCGCACGCTGCTCGCCGACCGGACCGCGCTGATCATCGCGCACCGCCTGTCGACCGTCGAGATCGCCGACCGGGTGCTGGTCGTGAGCGGCGGCCGCATCGTGGAGGACGGATCGCCGAAGGCCCTGGTGAGCTCGGGCGGCCACTACGGCTCGCTCCACCAGGCCTGGCTGGACTCGCTGGTGTAGCGCCCGCGCAGTACGCTCAGCGGCGTGCAGCCCGACCTGATCCCTCGCAGCGTCCTGTTCGGCAACCCGTCGCGGGTCAGCCCGGCGATCTCACCCGACGGCGCCAGGCTCGCCTACCTGGCTCCCGTCGACGGCGTCCTCAACGTGTGGGTGGGCACCGCCGGCGGCGACGACTTCCGGCCGGTGACGGACGACCGGGAGAGCGGGGTCCGGTTCTTCGCCTGGGCGCACGACAACCGCCACCTGCTCTACGTCCAGGACCGGGGTGGGGACGAGGACTGGCACCTCTACGCGACCGACCTGCAGGATGGCGGCACGCGCGACCTGACCCCCTTCGAGCACGTCCAGGCGCGCGTCGTGGCCATGGACAGGGGGTTCCCGAGCACGCTGCTGGTGGGCCTCAACCGGCGCACGCCGACCCTTCACGACGTGTACCGGCTGGATCTGCCGAGCGGCGAGCTCGCCCTGGTGGCCGAGAATCCGGGCTTCGCGAGCTGGCTCGCGGACTCCCAATTGAGGGTCCGCGGCGCCATCCAGCCGACGGACGACGGCGGGCTGCGAATCCTCGTCCGCGACACCCCCGGCGACGAGTGGCGCACGCTCGAGAGCGTCGGGCACGAGGACTCTCTGAGCACGGACCTGGTGGGGTTCGTCAGGGACGGGTCCGCGGTGCTCGTCCTCTCGTCGCGGGACGCGAATACCCGACGGCTGCTGCGCAAGCGTCTGGACGGTCGCGAGGACGTGCTGCTCGAGGACGAGCAGTACGACGTCGCCGGCGTCGTGCGCGACCCCGACACGCGCGAGCCGGTGCTCGCCACGGTCGTTCGCGACCGGTCGGACGTCGTCCTGCTGGACCCGTCGGTGGCCGCGGACGTCGAGCGCCTGCGGGCGGCGCACCACGGAGACCTCGGCTTCGTGGGCCGCGACCACGCCGACCGCACCTGGCTGGCCGCGTTCACGGCCGACGACGGCCCGATCGCCTACTACGCCTACGATCGCCCGACCGGGAGCACGCGGTTCCTGTTCTCGCACCGGCCCGAGCTGGAGGGCCGCACCCTCGCACCGATGGAGCCGTTCTCCTTCACTTCCCGCGACGGTCTGACCGTCCACGGCTATCTCAGCTTCCCTCCCGGGGCCGGACGCGAGCGGCTGCCGGCGGTGCTCGACGTGCACGGTGGGCCGTGGGGCCGTGACACGTGGGGGTTCGACCCCGTGGCGCAGTGGCTCGCGAACCGCGGCTACCTCTGCGTCAACGTCAACTTCCGCGGCTCGACCGGGTACGGGAAGCGATTCCTCAACGCGGGCGACCGGGAGTGGGGCCGCCGCATGCACGACGACCTGGTGGACGCGGTCGGCTGGCTGGTCGCGCAGGGATACGTGGACCCGGCCCGGGTGGGAATCTACGGCGGCTCGTACGGCGGCTACGCCGCGCTGGTCGGCGCCGCCTTCACGCCCGACCTGTTCCGCTGCGCGGTCGACGCGTGCGGTCCCTCGAACCTCAAGACGCTGATCGAGTCCATCCCTCCGTACTGGGCTCCGATGAAGGCGCAGTTCCACCAGCGCGTCGGCAACCCGGAGACCGAGGCCGACTTCCTCTGGTCGCGCTCGCCGCTCTCGCGAGTCGGCGACATCCGCATCCCGCTGCTGATCGTCCAGGGAGCCAACGACCCTCGGGTCAAGCAGGCCGAGGCGGAGCAGATCGTCGCCGCGCTGCGGGAGAAGGGCATCCCCCACGAGTACCTGCTCTTCCCGGACGAGGGCCACGGCTTCGCCAGGCCCGAGAACCGGCTGCGCTTCTACGCGACGACAGAGCGCTTCCTGTCGCAGCACCTCGGCGGCCGCTGCGAACCCGACTAGGCCCCGGCGGATCTCAGCGAAGCGCCACCGGCAGACGGGCCAGGCCGCGGAGGTTCCAGGTCGGCCGGGGCTCCGGCTCGCCGGCCAGCCGCAGGTCCGGGAACCGCGCCACCAGCATCGGCATGGCCACCGCCGCCTCCAGCCGCGCGAGGGGCGCGCCGAGGCAGAAGTGGATGCCCCGGCCGAAGGCGACGTGCGGGTTCGGATCGCGGCCGATGTCCAGGCGGTCCGGGTCGTCGAAGACCTCGGGGTCGCGGTTGGCCGCCGCCAGGATGCCTACGACCGACTGGTGGGGCGCGATGCGCCGTCCGCCGAGCTCCAGCTCCACCGTCGCCACCCGGCCGGTCCACTGCACCGGCGGGCTGTAGCGCAGCAGTTCCTCCACCGCCGACGGCGCCAGCCCCGGCTCGCGCCGCAGCCGGTCGAACTGGTCGCGGTTCCGCAGCAGGGCAAGCGTGCCGCCGCCGATCAGGTTGACGGTCGTCTCGTGTCCGGCGATCAGCAGCAGGTTGCACATCGCCACCAGCTCGCCTTCGGTGAAGAGGTCGCCCTTCTCCCGCGCAGCGATCATGGCCGTGATCAGGTCGCCGGCCGGCTCGCGGCGCCGGTCGGCGATGACGCCGCGGAGGTAGCCCGTCAGCGCGTCACGCGCGTCGAACACCGCCTCCTGGGTCGCGCTGTCCAGGAACGGGTCCAGGCCGCGGACGACTACCGCGGACCATTCCTGGAACTGTGCGCGGTCCCGCGCCGGCACGCCGAGCATCTCGGCGATGACGATCACCGGCAGGGGGTAGGCGAACTGGCCGATCAGGTCCGTCTCGGACTCGCGGGACAGCCGGTCGACGAGGTCGGCCGTGATCGCCTCGATCCGGGGCCGCAGCTGCTCGACCATCCGGGGCGTGAACGCCTTGCTGACGAGGTTGCGCAGACGCGTGTGGTCGGGCGGGTCGACCACGAGCATCGAGCGGCCGGGGCGGCCGCGGCCCGGAGGCGGCGCCACATAGCGCTCGCTCTGCGTGCCGTCCGAGGAGAAGCGGTCGTCCCTCAGCAGCTCGCAAACGTCGGCGTGGCGGGTCAGGAACCAGGTCCGGATCGACGCGTTCCGGTGGACCGGGTCGCGCTCCCGCATGAGGCGGTAGTAGGGATAGGGGTCCGCCACGACCGCGGGGTCGAAGGGGTTGAACTCCGTCTGCGCGGTGGCCATCTCCGCACAGGCTAGGCTTTTTGCAGTCTCAGTGCAAGATGTTTTCGCCGAGTCGACCGGACTGCTACGATGTGCCGGCCCGTCGTGGGACCCGGCACATCGAGGGGAGGATGAGTTCACCGGTGACGCAGTCGCCGTCGGCCGACCGCAAGGAGCAGCCCACCTTCAGGGCCGGCATGCGGCCGTGGGCGCCGCCGCCGGTCTCGAGCGCGCTGGGGGCGATCGAGCCCGAGCAGGATGCATCGTTCGTCTTCCACGACCCCGCCGGGCGCAGATGGTCGCGCATCAAGCGCCTTGCGCTGGTTGGCGCCGCGGCCCTGCTGGTCGTCGGCGGCGGCGTCGTCGTGGCCATCACCCGCATGGCACCCGGCAGGGCCCAGGCGCTCACGGCCGTTCCCTCGCAGCTGGTCCCGGACTGGCAGGTCCGCGACCCGGGCAGCGCGCCGCCCGCGGCTGCGGCGCCAC
>Ga0126371_10006395_pt1 | contig 10483 bp, 11 predicted proteins | sample PanSoiMetaPlot_4_FD_110145 | JGI IMG/M metagenome (GOLD analysis project Ga0126371, IMG submission 110145) | Tropical forest soil microbial communities from Panama - MetaG Plot_4 | ecosystem: Environmental > Terrestrial > Soil > Tropical forest > Bulk soil | place: Panama | collected 2016-02-17
GATGATCAGCGTGGGCATAACTACGCCGGCGATCCAGGGATCGAAATAGGCCAGCAGTTCCTGGAGGTCAAGGAAGTACCAGGGCGCTTTCGCCGGGTTCATGGTCAGGTTGGGATTGGCGGGCTCTTCGAGCGGCGCGTTCAATGTGATGGACCAGACCATCAAAATGATGGTAACGATGATCGCGGCGAGAAATTCCACGCGCAGAAGAAACGGCCAGACATGCAATTCTTTCTGCCATCCCGGACGGAAGGGCCAGGTTTTGCGATGATGCGTTTTTGCCAGCGCGGGATTGGTGCTCAACTCCGCGATGAGTTTGTCATTGGCGTGCGCCTGGCGCCAGGCAAGAAGAATGTAGAAGGCCAGCAGCGGGATCATGGCGATGATCGGAACGTTGTCGGGGGCGGAGAGGATTTGCCAGAGTTGTCTCCAATCCATGGCTATTTCTTCGCCTCCTTGACTTCAGAGTCGAGAACCACTTGAGCCGGCCCGGAGATGCCGCCATCCTTTCTGACGCGCCAGAAGTGCACGATCATGAAGACCGAAGCAATGATGGGAATGCCGATGCAGTGCCAGATGTAAGAACGCAGGAGCGCGTTGGCGTCCACAATCGAGCCGCCAAGCAGCCCGAAGCGCACATCATTGTAAGGAGTCATGCCGAACTGATGGCCAAACGGGCCTTCGTGACCTAACAGAGGCGTGGCGCGCGCCATGTTGGTGCCAACCGTGACGGCCCAAAAACCAAGCTGATCGTCGGGCAAGAGGTAGCCGGTGAAGGAGAGCAGCAGAGTCAGGACGAGGAGAATCACGCCCACGGTCCAGTTGAATTCGCGCGGCTTTTTATAGGATCCGGTGAGAAAGACGCGGAACATGTGCAGCTCGACGGCGATGACCATCAGGTGAGCGGCCCAGCGGTGCATGTTGCGCAGCAGCTTTCCGTAGGGGACGTCATGTTCGAGATAAAGAACGTCGCGGAACGCCTGGACTTTGCTGGGGTGGTAATAGAACATGAGCAAGACGCCCGTGAGTGTGAGGACAAAGAACAAATAAAAGGTAATGCCGCCCATGCCCCAGGTGTAGCTGTAGCGCACCGCGTCGCGATTGACTTTCGCCGGATGCAGATGCAGAAAGACGTTGGAAAGCACGCCCAGCGCGCGGTTGCGCGGCGTGTCGTCGTGCTTGTGCCGGAAGATGGAAGTGTAGAGCTGCGTCTTTGTGGGCTTGCTCAGGATTTCGATCTGTTCTTTGGCTTTCGCAGGCAGATCGGTCTTTAAGGCCTCGACGTCCTGTTTGACTCCCGCGGTGACTCGTGTCAGCAACCCGGGCGATTTTCCGTTGTTCCCGTTTCCCTTGTTGTCTTCAGGCATCGTGACGCCCCCGTTCTTCTCGGCTCGAGAATCCTATCGCTCCAGCTTCTCCAGCGGACGGGACAGGTCCCACGGCTACAAGCGCATCCACAGCGCTACACGGCCAAATATGATCCGGGATCATTGAAACGGCTCGGTTGTCCCTTGGGCCAGGAATACAGCCGCGAAGTGTCCACGATGATTTGTCCGTCGGGCGCCAGTTGGACGTTAGCCCGGTCCATCGGGCGGGGCGCCGGACCTTCGAAGTTGATCCCTTCGCTGTCGTAGCCGCTGCCGTGGCAGGGACACTTGAATTTGTTTTCGCTGGCCTTCCAATCCGGGGTGCAGCCGAGGTGTGTACAGCGGGCATAAATAACAAAGAGGCGATCGGGAGTGCGGTCCACCCAGATGCGGTATTTCTGCTGAAACTTGGTGTCAACGCCAAGCGCGTAATCCGACGGATAGCCGATCTTGAAAATCGTGGGAGGCTCAAAAAGGGTGCGCGGAAGGAAAAAGCGAAGGAAAGCGATAAACCAGGCACCCAGGAATGCAGTGACGGCGCACCAGACCAGCCGGCGGCGTCCTTCGTTGGTGGCGCTGGGCTCCGGCCCTACGGTAGCGACACCGCCTGCGGCGGCCGCTTTGGACGTGCCAACGGCAGGGGTACCGACATACTTGGTCGCGTCCGCTTTTTTTGCGCTTCCATCACCGGGGGCGGGAACTTTCGCCGCCTCCGGTTTTGGTTTGACCGTCTCCGACTCCGGCGCCGTCATGCAGAACCTCCTCGACTGTGTAGTGCTCGAAAATTCGTGCGCGCCACTCGCCTGCGCCGCCGCTCTTGCCGTTCACGGTCAGACCCGTGGCATTTACGCCCTTGTGATTTTAGCCCGTAACGTCCTTTAAGCGGAAACCCCGTTGGCTCCTGGACTCGTCGTCCCGAGTTGCGTCGCGAAACAAGCGGAGCTCGGCCAACGCACAAGCCGACACGCGCCCCGCTCGCTGAAGCCGCAAAACATTTTCTGGTGGAATGGAAGAATCACACCGGGAGAGACCATCAGCTCCCAGCGCCGGTTGCCCATCGAATTGAGAAGGCATTTTTCCAGAGCATCGCGAGGCCCCAAACATTTCACCGGCCCCCCAGGATTCGACCCGGATATTACTCAAATCAAAAAAATTCGTCAATCGTGATTGCGAAAATAAACGCGCGTCATCGTTGAAACGATTACGGGTCGCAGTAAGAGCTTGGCAGGAGCACGCGGCCAAGGCGTGTCGAACCGCGGTTCGCATTCGCTGGCCTGGGCGGTCAAGCATCACTGGAATTCCATCTGCAAGAACTTGCTTGCGTCGCGAAAAACCTGTGATATATTCGCCCCGTTTTGGACTTTCCGCTTTGCGCGTGGCAGAATTTTGGCGTGCTCCGGGGAGAGCCGAGACAAAACTGAGGGAGGTTCGCGCCCCATGGGCCTCGTTCTTCTGGTGGTTATCTGGCTGATCACGCTGATCGGGTCGTATTTCATCATCGCAAAAACCTGGTGGCTGCCAGTCGGAGCCTCCGCGGCCGCCGCGGGAATCGATCACCACTTCACCACCACGTTCATTTTGATGGGAGCCGTTTTCATTGCCGCGCAACTGGCCCTGGGATGGTTCGCGTGGAAGTACCGCGACCGAGGCGCAGGTACCGCGCCGGCGCAATATTCGCACGGCAACAACACGCTCGAGATCTTGTGGACCATCCTTACCGTCATTTTGTTTATCGGTCTGAACCTGGCGAGCGAATCCATCTGGGCGACGGAGCGCTTCGAAGCGGCGAAACCCGGTTCCGTGCAAGTGGAAGTCACGGGGATGCAGTTTGCCTGGTATTTCCGCTATCCCGGGCCGGACGGAAAGTTCGGGGCAACAAAGCCGGAGCTGGAAGACGCATCGTTGGGCGGTGCGGGCGCTTTGGGGCTGGACCCGGCCGATCCTGCTTCGAAGGACGACGTGATCACGGGAACCATGGTCGTGCCGGTGAATCGCCAGATTGAAGTGATCCTTCGGTCGCACGATGTGATTCACAGCTTCTTCGTGCCGACGATGCGTTTCAAACAGGACGCCGTGCCGGGATTGGCCATTCACATGCACTTTACGCCGATCGAGACCGGGGAGTTCGAGATTGCCTGCGCAGAGCTTTGCGGGCTGGGTCATTACAAGATGCACGGAATTGTAAAGGTCGTCAGCGATGAGGAGTTCAGTCAATGGCTGGCGGCACGGGAGGCGGAGAAACAATAAAATGGCTACTCACGAGTTGGCGGCACACGCAGCCCACGCGCACGCAGCCCCGCAAGGTTTCATTCGCAAATATATCTTCAGCTTGGATCACAAAGTCATCGGCTTGCAGTATTTCTTCCTGGCGCTGGTTGCGGTTTTCACCGGTATTTTCCTCTCGCTGCTGATGCGCATCCATTTGGTCTGGCCCACGGCGTCCCTGCCGTTCCTTGGTGAGATCAAGCCGGAGACTTATCTCAGTTTGCTGACCATGCACGGCACGATCATGGTGTTCTTCGTACTGACCACCGCGCCGCAGGGCGGCTTTGGGAACTATTTCCTGCCGATTCAAATTGGCGCGCCGGACATGGCCTTTCCGGTTCTAAACATGCTTTCGTTCTGGACCACGTTCCTCGGGTTCCTCGTGCTGGTAGCCGCCTTCTTTGTGACCGGAGGAGCGCCACTGCATGGTTGGACCGGATATGCGCCTCTCAGCGCGCTGCCCTCGGCCGGACCTGGCGAAGGGCTAGGAGCGGACCTCTGGATCATTAGCATCGCCATTTTCTGCATCGGCGCGCTGATGGGCGCACTGAATTTCATCACTACTACCCTGGATATGCGGGCGAAGGGCATGACCCTGATGCGCATGCCGCTAACCTGCTGGGCGTGGTTCGTGACCGCGATTCTGGGACTGCTGGCGTTTGGGGTGCTGCTCTCGGCGGGGATTCTGCTGCTCATGGATCGCAATCTCGGCACGAGTTTCTTTGTGCCCCTAGGCACAGTGAACGGAGTTCTCACGGGACACAAGGGGGGCTCGCCGCTATTGTGGCAGCACTTGTTCTGGTTCTTTGGGCATCCCGAGGTGTACATCGCGATCTTGCCAGCCATGGGGCTTTGCTCGCAGTTGCTGTCCGTGTTTTCACGCAAGCCCATCTTTGGCTACAAAGCCATGGTGTATGCCATTCTGGCGATCGGCTTCCTTGGGTTCATGGTATGGGGCCACCACATGTTCATGAGCGGGATGAGCCCGTACACCGCGTTTGCGTTTTCCATCATGACCATGGGCATCGGCGTCCCGTCAGCCATCAAAACATTTAACTGGCTCGGGACCCTGTGGCGAGGGAAGATCCGTTTCTCGTCCCCGATGCTGTTTGCCATCGGGTTCGTTTCGCTGTTTGTGGTTGGCGGAATCAGCGGCCCGTTTTTGGCGCAGCCCGTGCTCGACATTTACTTGCATGAGACGTACTTCGTCATCGCGCACTTTCATTTGATCATGGGCGTGGCGTCGATCTTCGGAATTTTTGCCGCAACCTATTATTGGTTCCCGAAAATGTTCGGGCGCATGATGAATGAAACACTGGCCAAGACACACTTCTGGATTACCTTTGTGGGTGCCTACGCCATCTTCATGCCCATGCATTATTACGGGATGGCTGGTGGCCTGCGCCGCTATTCGCAGGGCACTGAAGTGGCATGGATTCATAAGTTGGCTCCGATCCAGCAATTCATCACCGTCGCAGCCTTTGTCACCATCGCCGGTCAGCTTATTTTCGTCTTCAACCTCTTCTGGAGCATGAAGAAAGGCGAGAAGGCCAGCGACAATCCGTGGGAAGCGACAACTCTCGAATGGATCACGGCCACGCCCCCGCCGCACGACAATTTTGGCGGCATCACGCCGGTGGTCCACAACGGTCCTTATGAGTACAGCGTGCCCGGCGCGCCGCGCGATTTCGTAATGCAGACCGATGCGCCCTCAGCCGCGAGACACTAGTCCGGTCATGGCCAGCTTCAGCACAACGGCAACTTTAGACGAGCCCCAGGTTTCCCGCGGTAACCAGGGAGGGGTGCCGCCGGTTTTTGGCGGCGGCGATGGCGGTCGTCCGGGGCGGGAACTGCCCGATTACCGGACGCGTTTGCGCCGTGCGCGATTGGGATTGCTTGTTGCGCTGACGCCGGTGCTGATGCTTTTCGTTTCCTTCACAAGCGCCTACGTGGTGCGGCAAGGGTTGCCAACTCTGGATCCCCGCACAAATCAGTTGGTGCACGACTGGATTCCGGTGAAGCTGCCAGCGCTGCTTTGGGTCAACACGCTGGTTTTGGTCTTGAGCAGCGTGGGAATGGAACTAGCGCGGCGGCAGACGAAGTTTGCGGCTGCGGCCGTTACCGCGAAACAAGTGGGGCCTGTTCCCGTCAGCGGAGCAGGGAAGATGCCTTGGTTGACGATGACCATCGCACTCGGACTTTTGTTCTTGTCCGGGCAGTGGATGGCGTGGCGGCAACTGGCGGCGAGGGGCTTTTATGTGGCGACCACGCCGAGCAGCTCGTTTGTTTACTTGTTGACCGGGGCGCACGCGGTTCATTTGATGGGCGGCGTCGTGGCGCTGCTGGTGGCCGGGCTTTTTGTATTGTTGCGGCGACCGGTGACGACGCGAAGCATCGTTGTGGACGTCGCCGGGTGGTACTGGCATTTCATGGCGGCGTTGTGGGTGTACATTTTGTGCCTGCTGGAGTTTGCGAGATGAGCGGAGGTAGGGGAGGAGGCCTGAGGCATGGCTGATACCGTGGTTTCGCACGAGATCCCGTCGGTGTACGAGCCGTCGCTGTTTGGGACGTACTCGAAGAAGATCGGGATGTGGCTGTTCCTGATGTCTGACTCGCTGACCTTCGGGGCCCTGCTATACGCGTACAGTTACGGGCGGATTTCCACCTCGGGCTGGCCTACGCCGTTCCACTCCCAGAGCATCGTCAACGCCACGATTATGACCGCGTTTTTGCTCACCAGTTCACTGACCATGGTGATGGCCGTTCGTGCTTCGGTGGAACGCAACGCGAAGGCCCAGACGCTGTGGCTGCTGGCCACGATCGCATGTGGAGCAGGGTTTGTGATTCTTCATGGAATGGAGTGGAGCAAGCTGATCGCGGAGGGTTTGACGCTGCCGATGTTTCCTGCGGTTCCCGGGCACGAAGTTAGCGCGGAATTCGCCAACGTGGCAAAGACTGTCCCGCAATTCCCATCGACCTTCTTTACCTTGACTGGGATGCACATGTTGCACGTGACGCTGGGAATCGTGTATCTGGGCGTCGTAGCGCTGCGGCGGAAGTTCATCCCCATCTTGCTGGGGCTGTGGCTGATCGCTTGGCTGGCGACGCCATCGTATAGCCCATTCCACTACGGTGCGCACGTGCTGCTGGTGGCGGCGATCGTGATTAGCATTATTCTGTGGCTGAAGCCGAAAGTGTACGACTCGTCGGATGTCGAGGTCGCAGGATTGTACTGGCACTTCGTCGACCTGGTGTGGATGTTCATTTTCCCGCTGGTGTATTTGATGTCCGCAAAGATCCTCTAGGAGCCTGAAGAAAATGGACGCAACTCAAATCGCGATTGCGGAACGCGTCGCCGAAGAGCAACGCCATCACAAGAAAGCGCAATTCCTGTGGGTCTGGGTCGCGCTGCTGGTGATCACCGGTATCGAAGTGTATTTGACCTATCAGAATATGGCGCCGCTGAAGATGCTGACGATTCTGATGGGGTTATCGCTGATCAAGGCCGCGCTGATCATCGGGTTCTTCATGCACTTGCGGTATGAGATTTCGCGCATGAAGTGGATCACCATGTGCTCTGTGGTGGGCTGCCTGATACTGATGACCATCTTTTTCTTTCCCGACGCGCATCGTATTATTACGCTAGGGGTGAAGTGAGGCTGTCACGGCAAAGGGATGGCACCCTGCAATGGGGAGTGACGTGGAGAAGGTTCGGTCAAGATTCAGGAGCGAGATGAGGCTGCGCGGCGCATTTTTGGCGACGTTTCTATTCCTGAGTTCCCTGTGTATCGCACCGCCAGTGTTCAGCCAGGGCTGCGCCATGTGTTCAAGCTACGTCGCGGCGAGCTCGAAGGCTGGGCAGAAAGCCGTCAATAAAGGCGTGCTCTTGCTGCTGCTCCCCGCCGCCGGGTTCATGAGCGTCGGCGTGGCGATGGCCTACCGCTACAGCCGTAAACGCGACTTGGAACAAAGCTGATCACGGAAAGACGAGAATCGGAATAGGAGAGCGGGCTGTCAAGCCTCCTCTTGGAACCCGGAACTGAAATTATCGCGCCGAAAGAGTGCTTGTAGCATTTCTCGAGGGTGCGGATTCCCTATATAAACTGAAGCCAGGCCACACGCGGAGACACTTCTCACGCTATATCGGTGTCGCACCGTCCGGGGAGGAGACGGGCGAGCGCAAAGGTGCCCGAGCCCCACAAAGGGGCAAAAGAGGGACACGGCTCGAGCGCGGTGCGGTTAGTCAGAGGATGCGGGTGCAGGGAAAGCGCTCGCCAATTTTTGTGTGGTAGTACTCTTCCTTGGCTGGCGATTTCATCAACTCGTCGTAGATGTCGGACGGAACGTTGTAATACTGGCAAACTTCACCGCGGGAGAACTGGATTTCGAGAGTTTCTGAATTTTCCTGATAACCAATTTGAGTAATATCGACCGAGGTAACGGGGATCCGATGCATGGGAAAAGGGGCCCCTTTCTCAAGGACGCTCGTTGCCGGGGAAGACTGCGCACTTTCGAAGTCGTTGTGGCAGGCTTTACGTCGTCAGCCGCATGGTCAAGCTCATTGGTCTTGGGCCAAACGCGGGCCACGCTCTCAGGTCCGTCGCCCTTAGTAACGCTTATGAGCGCATTCTACCATGAAAGCGAATGAAATGAATGAAGTGCATGGATTGAAACCGGCGAATAGAAAGAGGGAGCCCTAGACGGGATTCATCAGCCATGCCTTGGCCGGGTGCCGGGCGGCTCACGAGTTAGCAGCCGCCCGTTTCTGCTCCAGGCGATCGATGGTGGCTCTTAGCCAATTCCCAAGGGCTTCTTCGATTTCAGGCTGCGTGGCGGCGGATTCATACAAGGAAGCAACCGTTTCGCCGTCTTTGTTTAGCGGGATGTGCCGGCAGGGGGTTTGCTCGTTAGCGCGGCTGGGCGGAACGAACTTCGTGAGCAGGCACGCGCTGCAGGGAGTGCGGTCCTGACTGTTGAAGTTTATGCAGGTGAGTGAGTCTTCGAAGATAAGGGCTTCCCGGCGCGATGCGTGCGGCGATTGTCCATAGCCGCCGTCTTCAAGAAAGCGAAGCTCGAATTTGAGCATTTCGAGCAGGTCGCGGTCGTTTTTTTGGAGCTTTGCCATGGCCTCCTCCCTCAATGGACGAATTGTCGTGCGGGAGGAGCGAGATTGCGGTGACCTGCGGCACGGCGGTATGTAACCCAGGTCACTGGGCGGACGCTTGTTTCTTCGGAAGTACTGGAACTAGATGGATAAGGCTTGAAGCCTCGAGCTGCTGAAACGGTTTGCACCTGCGGCAACGTCTAACTACTACGCGTCAAGTTGGCTGCGCGTAAGCCGGAGCGAAGATCCCCAAACCGTCGCTCCGAGTCACCCTGGAAAACTCGGTAAGTGAGGGCATTCTCGATGGCGTTTTGTGATTCGAAGCTCGTAAAGATCTTTCTTCCGCTCACCGTGCTTGTCGTCGCCGGCGCAACCATGACGACCGCTCTGCGAGCGGCGGCGCTCGGCGCATCCTCGTCGAGCGCTCAAACCCCCAATGCGACGCGCCCGGTGGGAACGGTTAAGTCGGTTTCCGGGAACAACCTTGTATTGGCAACGGATGGGGGAGGCGACGTAACCGTCGTGGTGCAAGAGGGGGCCAGGCTGCTTCGCGTGGAGCCCGGCCAAAAAGATTTGAAGGAGGCGGTACCCATTTCCTTGCAGGAATTACTTCCCGGCGACCGCATTCTGGTCCGCGGGCAGCTTGCGCAGGACGGAAAAACCGTGCTTGCGAGCGCCATCATCGCAATGAAGAAAGCCAGCATTGCCGACAAGCAGGCGCATGAAAGCGAAGAATGGCGGAGGCAAGGAGTAGGAGGGTTGGTAAGCAGCGTTGACTCGGCGGCAAACTCCATTGTGATCACCCAGCAAGGGGTGGGCGAGAAGAAAACAGTGACCATCCATCTTTCCAAAGAGACCATCGTTCGCCGGTACGCGCCCGATTCGATCAAGTTTGACGATGCCAAGCCAGCCCGGCTCGACGAAATCAAGCCGGGTGACCAGCTTCGCGCGCGAGGCACGCGCAGCGCCGACGGAAGCGAGCTCGCGGCGGCGGAAATCGTGTGTGGCACTTTCCGGAACATCGCGGGCACGATCTCTTCGATCGATGCTTCGGCCAATACGATCACGGTGCAGGACCTGGCGACCAACAGACCCGTCACACTGCGAATCACCGGGGATTCGCAGATCCGCAAGCTGCCCTTACCGATGGCTCAGGGCGTCGCCATGCGGCTAAGGAAAGCGGGGCCAGAGTCTCAGAACTCCGCTCCAGCGGGAGGCGCCGCCAAGGGAGCGAGATCCGGTGAGATGCAAACGAGCAGCGGCTCCGGCGGTCCCGGACGGGCCGGCAGAAACAGCGGCGGTGGCGGCGACTTTCAGCAAGCCCTCAATCGCATGCCTCCGGCGACGCTCGCGGAATTACACAAGGGCGACGCGGTAATGATCGTTGCTACCGAGGGCGGGCTCAACGGCGAGCTCTCGGTGATCACCCTGCTCGGGGGAGTGGAGCCTATCTTGCAAGCTTCGCCGAATAGCAACGCCTCCACGATCCTCTCGCCCTGGAGCCTTAGCGCAGCGCCCAGCGGGGAAGCAGGGAACCCGTGACGGCGCGCAATTGCAACGCAATCCCACAGAATTAGGAGAGTTGATGAGCTTTCGGCTGGTTCGAACTACATGTGCATTTTGCCTGTGTTTTTTGCTGCTTCCCGTCGCGCAGCGTTTGTGCGCGCAGGCGCCCGCAGGCGGGACCACGGACCGAGCAGCCGTTCCAGCTGCGGGCGCTACCGGAGGATTGACCGGATTTGTCACC
>Ga0126371_10006396_pt1 | contig 10483 bp, 13 predicted proteins | sample PanSoiMetaPlot_4_FD_110145 | JGI IMG/M metagenome (GOLD analysis project Ga0126371, IMG submission 110145) | Tropical forest soil microbial communities from Panama - MetaG Plot_4 | ecosystem: Environmental > Terrestrial > Soil > Tropical forest > Bulk soil | place: Panama | collected 2016-02-17
ACTGCCTTATCCGCTACCTGTCTCCAAGGACCCTTGGACCGCTGGGCTACTGAGCAGCGGCGATACCTACACATTCAAAGTCCAGGCATGTAAGGGCTCCGATTGCGGCGCGTTCTCGAACCCGGCAAGCGTTACCGCCCACTAGGGGCGCAGGAGGCATCTGCCTGAGTCGCCTCGAGGGCCGCGATGGATAATCGTCGAAGCCAGGCGCACTTTGGGGGGAGAGCACAATGGCCAAATATCTTGCGATTGCCTCGTACACGGCTGACGGGCTCAGAGAACTAGCAGCCCACGGCGCTACCGCGCGGATCGAAGCCTCGAGAAAGCTTGTCGCTGAAGCGGGCGGTTCGATCGAGAGCTTCTACTATGCATTCGGCTCCGATGACGCGTTCATCGTCTGCGACCTGCCCGACAACGTCGCGGCGGCAGCGACGGCGATTGCCGCCGGAGCGAGCGGCGTCGTGGTGAGCCGGATGGTCCCGCTGCTAACGGCGGAAGAGATCGACCAAGCGGCAGCAAGGAACCTCCGATTGGCTGGTCCTAACCGCTAAGCCGCACATCGGTCGGGCTCGGGACTCTGTCTACAAGGCGTACAGCACGGCTGATCAGCCATGTGAGTTTGCTTGCGAGAGTCCCTAAGCAACCTCTTGTCGACCGAGTTGATGGCACGCTGTTGCCACGGCGCGCTGGCGCTCAGCGACGCGTCCGCGGCGTAGGACTTGCTGGCGGTCATTCAGCGCAGTTCGCGAGCTCGCTGTAGAAGAGCCGCGGTGCAGAGCTGGCTGTCAGGAGGTTCGATCATGACGGAAGACCTAGGGTCGAAGAGAGCTCCGCACCCTTTCGGGGATGAGAGCGGTCTAGAACAAGATCTCTTTGGTCTCGGGGAGCGGGAACGCGAAGCACTGCTCGCCTGGGTGGGCGAGAACCTGACGCTGGTGCGTCGCTCGGCCTACGGGCAGCGCGTCTTCCATTGGATCCTCGGTATCGGCTTCGTGGTGGGCTTGGCCGCTCATGTCGTGGGATTCCTGCTCAAAGCCTCAGTGACGACGGAGCCTCTCTCGGTGCTGGCCGACCTGCTCTATGCGCTCGGCTGGGCACTTTGGACCAGTGTGATCGTAGTGATGTTCGTCCAGATCTGGCCTGAGGTCAAAAAGCGTCAGTACAAGCAGGCGCTTGACGCCTACGAGGCCGCGGTAGGCCGTCAGGCCAGAGTCGGAAGTGGTGCGGCACCAGGCCTGGCAACCGCCGGGGAAGGCAGTCAGATGCCGCCGGTATGACCGGTAGACACCCCGCACCAGGACCGCCCCATGCGCGTGCGTTCCCGTCAGGCAGTGTTGGCCGCAGCAGAGAGCGGGGAGGAAACGTTGCACGCCGCCCACAGCGCTGAGGAAGGCAGGGGCAATGGGCCAATCAGGCTTGATTTTCATGATCCGGACGGCAGTGAGCTCTCTGCTGCTAGCGCGGGCATAGATGAACGGCGCAGCGGATCGTGACGCCAGGATCCGGGCCCGGCTGGAGCAGCACTGGACCGCGTCCGAGCAGGGCGACAGCGACACCGAGCACGCGATCTACGCCGAAGATGGGATCCTGGACTACCCGCAATCCGGAGAGCGATTCCGGAGCCGGTCAAAGATCCAGGCGCAGCGCGGCGGGCACCCGGCGGAACGCCACTTCACTGTCTTGCGGATCCGGGGTGGCGGCGACCTATGGGTGAGCGAGTGCGTGATCACCTATGACGGCGTGCCCACCTACTCGGTGAGCGTGATGGAGTTGACCGGCGATCAGGTCGCGCACGAGACCCAGTACTTTGCCGACCCATTCCCAGCGCCCGCCTCGCGGACGGCACTGGCTGAGCCGATCCCTGGCCTCGACCGATAACCGGCCGTGTGACGATCTACTCGCGGCCGACCCAGGTGGCGATGCACGCCTCGTTGCCCTCGGGATCGGCCAAGACCCACCACATCGGTGCGTGCGCATCGGAGACTAGGTGGCCGCCCGCGGCTAGCGCGTCGCCAATCCGGGCCTCAGCCTGCTCATGCGGGAGGGCAACGTCGATATGAATGCGGTTGCGCTGTGGACGCGAGACATCCATTCGCTGGAACTCAAAGCCCGGGCCTCGACCGGACGGGTCGAACAGGTAATCGTCGCCGATCTGGCGGTAACCGAGCAGCGCTCGCCAGAACGGAAGAATGTCAGCGACGACGAGTGCGTCGATCGTGACGTTCATGAGCTGGACGGCGGTTGGGTCGGCCGCGATGCCCAGCGCCTGCGCGGCGGCTGAGATTTGCCGCGCCAGCCCTATATCGCGCGTCTTCAGGCTCACGGTGACGCCTGCGCACCCAAGGTCGACATCGAGATACTGTTCGGCCGCGCCGGCGAGCCGGCCGATCTCGTCCACGAGCGCCACGCCTTCGCCGAACGAGCGAGTCCGGAAGTAGGCCGAGACCACGTGGTAGAGGACGCGCCAGTCATCAACCCCGTCCGCAGCGTGAAACTCACCGGCCGTGATCCGCTCAGTCATGCCGGCCAAGCTAACACTGGGACCGGACCGGTCTGCATTCTCGGATGCAGCTCGGGTGCATCAGCACGAGGCCGCAGAACTAGGCAGCGCCCGCTTGCCCGAGCTGCGGCACAGGCGTGTCGTCCGCCGCGATGTGCACTGCCAGAGTCCGGCTGTAGAAGTCCAAGGCGTGGCCTTCGGCCACGGCTCCGCGCGGCCTGCCTCCGGCAGATGACGCTACTAGGTCGCGCGCATTATGCGAGTTCACCCAGGTGCTCGCCGACTTGATGGCGGCGGCCAGCCGGTGCGCCCGCGGCAGGTCCGCAGTCCAGAGGTAAGTCGCCGGTACGTCTTTCATGGCGTTAACGATCGTTACCGCTTCGTCGCTGACGTCGAACGGTGTGACGCACAGAACCGGCCCGCAGACCTGCTCCCGGAATACCTGCATCGACGGTTCCACATTGGACAGCACGGTCGGGGCTAGGTAATTTCCCTCCGCCTGGTCTGGTGGCGCTAGTCCTCCCGCCGCGAGCCGCGCGCCTTCCCTCATGCCCAGCCGCACCCAGGATGTGACCCGTTCGTAGCATTCGGCATGCACCAGTGGCCCGATCTGCGTCGACGGGTCGGAGGGAGCGCCTACGCGAATGCGCCGAGCTCTCGCGGCCAGGCGGCTGACGACGTCGTTATAGACCGCCCGTTCGACGAGGACTCTCGAGCTCGCGGTGCGGCGCTGCCCGTTGAGCCAGAAGGCTCCGAACAGTGCGCTGTCAGTTGCCTGGTCCAGGTCGGCGTCGGCAAAGATGAGGCACGGCGCGTTGGCTGCTAGCTCCGCATACAGCTCCTTGCCGTGCGCGGCTGCGTCTCGGATGGTGTCCCGACCCGTGGCGGGATCGCCCGAGAACCAGACCGCTGGCACTTCCGGGTGCTCGAGCAGGGCGGCCTGCGCCTCCGCGCCTGGGGCCCTGGGGTGCCTGGAGCCGTGCACGATGTTGAGGACTCCATCAGGCAGGCCGACGCCGACCGTGATCTCGGCGAGCACCCACGCCGCCAGCGGCGCCCACTCGTCGGGCTTAAGCACAACAGTGCAGCCGGCGGCCAGGGCGGGCGCGACCGCTCGAGCCTGCGCCAGGAACGGCGTGCGCCACGACGTGATCACCCCCGCGACACCCGCTGGGCGCCGCACCACGTATTCGCTCTGACCTGGTGCCAAGGACACTCCGTACTTGTCCTCGCGTGCCGGGATCAGATCTGCGGCGACGCGGAACTGGTCCGCCGCCTGCTCGGCCTGCTGCCTGGCCTGAGTGATCGGCAGGCCAGTGCCAAGCGCCTCGGCGGCAGCGATGTCACCAGTCCGGGAGACGATGGCTTCGGCGATATCGTTCAGGACCCGTGCCCGGCGGTCAGGCCCCAGAGCAGGCCACGGCCCTGTCTCGAGCGCGTGCCGTGCCGCCAGCACGGCCTGGTTAACGTCGGCGGCCAGGCCGACCGCAACCTGGGTGTATTCCTTTCCCGTGGCGGGGTCGGCAACGCCGAACGCCTTCAAGAACGAGCTGCGCGCGTACTGCCCGCCGATGAAGTGGCTGACGCTCTCCGGTACCACGACGCCTCCAACCCTGATAGTCGCGCTACTAACGATTCTCGGGGCCGCAGGCATGAACATCATGCCTGCGGCCCCGATAGTGCCGCTCAGGCGCGTTCCGGGTTACCCCCGGTCGTGCTTCACCTGCGCTGGGCGGTGCTACGACCCCACCTGCACCGGCATTACCTGGGTTGCGCCTGGCCGCGGCGTCTGCGGCTGCCTGGCCGCTACCTGCTGCGCAGCGAGGTTGGCGGCCGTCGTCGCGGGGTCGAACTGGGTGTTCGCCGGCGCCGGCTGCGGGGTACCCGGGCGCAGGGCCAAGGTGAAGTCGCTGAAGGTCTGGCGCCGCCAGCTGCTGATGTGTGGGAAGGTAACCGCACCCTTGCCAGAGAGGCCGCCAGCCGCGGCCACCGACTCGATGAGCTGCAGGCATGAGGTGTGGTCGGAGACCTCGGAGAAGATCCGGCCACCGACGGTCCATGGCGAGATCACGAACGCCGGAACGCGGAACCCGGCCCCGACGGGCAGGCCGCCGCCAGGCGTGCCCGCGGGCGAGGACAGGGTGACGAACTCCTCGGGGAACAGGTGCCTGTCGGGTGTGGGCGGCGGCACATGATCGAAGAACCCGTCGTTCTCGTCGTAGTTAAGGACGAACACGGTGGTGTTCCACAGGTCCTCGTTGGCGGCAAGCGCCCCCAGCTTGGACGCCAGGAACTGCGCGCCCGCCGCCGGGATGCCAGGCGGGTGCTCGGAGGCACCGGTCCCGATGAATGACACATCCGCCAGCACGCCGTTGGCGCAGTCCTCCTCGAACGCCAGCTGCGGATTTGCCGCCGGCGTGGGGTTAAGCGGGTCGCCGATCCCGCCGGGAGTACCGTCGCCGAACAGCGTGCTGGTTGATTGGATGGCGTTGAACAGGGCGTCCGGCACATGACCCCTGCTCTGGAACTGGACGAAGTAGTTGCCGTCGGTGGGGCCGATCCAGCCGCTGGCGTGGTACCACTTGATGCCGATCCCGGCGTTGAACATTGTCTCGTAACTGGTCTCGAAGGTCAGCTGGTGCTTTCCGCCAGTCTCTAGGACTGGACCGCCGGCCAGCCCCTGCGGATCGCACGAGCCCATCTCCCAGTGCAGCCGGTTAATGTCGGTGGGTCCCATGGCTGCGCAGTGGTAGTTGTCGCACAGTGAGAACGACCGTGCCAGTGCCCAGTGAAACGGGACGTCTTCCTCGATGTAGTAACCCATGGTGAACGGGCCGTTGGTGTCGCCGTCGGCGGCCACGTGGTCGAGCAGCCAGCCGTCCATCGTGCCCATGTTCCATGACGCGTGCTGGTCGCGCCAGTCGTGCGACAGTGATGGCACTGCCGCCGCGCCGGTCGTGATGGTGGACATGTGATAAGGCTCGAGGTACCCGTCGGGGTTAGACGGGTCGGGCTGCTGAAACACCGACCGGCCGGTCGGCAGCTTGATCGCAGTCGGATCCGAGAACCCCCGCGCTCCGGGGTAGGTGCCGAAGTAGTGGTCGAAGGAGCGGTTTTCCTGCATGAGGAACACCAGGTGCTTGACCTCGGACAGGTTTATGCCCCGCGGTGGCGTGGCCGCCGCAGCTCGCTGCAGGCTCTCAGGCAGCATGCCGACGAACCCGGCGGCGCCGGCCACAGCCGCTGCGCTGGCCACGAACTGTCGGCGGGATAGGCCGGAGAAAGGCTTGCGCTTGTCAGTCATGACGTATGTCTCTTTTTCGTTTCGTCGCGGACAGTCAGGAGCTGGCCGGGGCAGTCGGACCTGCCGCATCGCCGGGCTGCGCCAGATTCGTCACCTGGGCGATCGCGCTGTTGCGGGTGTCAGCGATGTACAGCGAGTCAGTGCTCGGGTCGATCGCGACTTGGTACGGGCTGTTCAGCTTCGACGCCGTCGGAGCCACGCCGCTGGTCTCGCTGCCCGCCGGTGGGATCCCGCCGTTGGCGCTGGCCGAGTTGACCACCGTGGAGATCGTCCCGTCCGGAGTCACCTCACGTATGGCGTTGTCGAACGTGTCGGCAATGAACAGATCGCCCGCGCCGTCCAGGGCCACGCCCTGCGGGTCGTTCAGCTGCGCCGAGGTCGCTGGCCCGCCGTCCCCGGAGAATCCGCCCAGTCCGTCATTGGCCTTGTCCGCGGCAAAGTCGCCGGCGACCGTGGTGATGATCCCGCTCTTGGCGTCCACGCGCCGGATCACGTTGTTCGACGCATCCGCTATGTACAGGTTGCCCTGCGCATCCACCGCTACCCCGGTGGGCTGGTTCAGCGACGCCTGCACCGCCTGGCCGCCGTCACCGGAGTAGCCGGCATCGCCAGTACCAGCGACGTCGAAGACCTGCCCTTGCGGGTTGACCAGCAGGATCCGGTTGTTGTACGTGTCAGCGATGAACACGTCTCCGCCAGCGTTCGCGGCCACGCCCTCTGGGTAGTCCAGCGAGACGTTCGTGGCCTTGTGGCCAACGGGGTAGGCGCTGGCGGTGCCACTGCCTGCCCTGCCGGTGCCCGCAATCACGGTGATGACTCCGCTCGGGCTGATCTCTCGCACCACATTGTCAGCCGTGTCGGCAACGAAGATGTCGCCATTGGCGTCCTCGGCCGTGCCGCCGACGTGGTACAGCGTCGCTGCTGTCGCGTTGCCGCCGTCGCCCTGCTCGCCGGACGCCGAGAGGGAGCCGGCGATGATCGAGGTCTGGCCGCCTTGCAGGGCCGCCAGCTCATTGGCGCCGGTGTTCGACACGTACACCGTGCCGCTGGCCGCCGAGACGCCCGCCGGGTGGTTCAGGCCGCCGCCTAGCCCGGGAGAGGTGTAGGTCAGTCGCTGCAGCACGGGTGGGTCGGACGGCGCAGCAGCCGTCGTGGCAATGCCGCGTCCGAGGTGCAGGATGCGGCCGCCTCGCATTGCGTGGCCGCCTGCGGCGCTGGCGACCATTGCAGTGGCAACAACTACAGCGGCCACTGCGGCTGGGGCCGCAACAACGGCAATTAAGCGGAGTCGATTGTCTAGTTTCGGGAATCGGGATTCCAGGGTCACAGCGGGACCTCCGGTAGGGCGGGGCCTCACCTCGCCCGACCAGAACCCGGCCGGCGAGGTCTTGCAGACGGAGCGTCTCCGGCCGCCATGAACACCCAGTGACAGCGAAATTAGCGGCTGTAGCACGTCGGCGCGATCAACGGACTGCCGATTGGCCTTGCAGCCGGACTGCCGTGCCCGCGTACAGCAGAAATGATGCCGGGCTCCGCGTCACTAAGAATTCACTCAATCGGACGCGGCCCGAAGCTGACCACTGCCAAGGCAAGCTTGCCAGACCTACTCAGGTCGGACCGGGCCCTTCCGACACACACCGAGGGGCCTGGCGGCCGCCTCTGTGGCGCTGTCCCTGAGCAATGGTGACCCTCTCGGCGTGCTCTTCAGGTGCCCGCGCATCTCGCTGCAGCTAAGCGCATCTCCCTCTGCCTGTCAGGTAGGCGCGACGAACGTGAGCTGAGTTGACCAGACTAGACCAGACCACTAGAATGACGGTATGACGGCAAGCGTGAACGTATATGAAGCCAAGACGCACCTATCGCAGTTGTTGGATCGTGCGGCGGCGGGCGAAGAGATCGTGATTGCCCGTGCGGGTCGTCCGATCGCGCGCCTCGTCGCGCTGAGCGGCGAGTACTCGCAACGCCGCACTCCGGGAGCCTGGCGCGGCAAGGTCAGTATCGCGGCCGATTTCGATGAGTTGCCGACCGAGATGGAGGCAGCGTTCCGTGGGGAGCGTTCATGAGGCTCTTGCTGGACACCCACGCTTTGCTGTGGTGGCTTGCTGACGAGGGTCTGGTTGATCAGGCGCGTGACGCAATCGCGGATCCGGCCAATCTGGTCATGGTGTCAGCAGCGAGTGCTTGGGAGATCTCCATTAAGCAGGCTCTAGGCAAGCTCACCGCGCCTGATGACATCGAGCGGCAGGTCGGTGAGGGCGGATTCACCCCGTTGCCGATAACCATCGCCCATGGAACCGCGGCAGGCCAGTTGCCTCGCCATCATGATGACCCCTTCGACCGCATGCTGATCGCCCAGGCACTCGCGGAGGGATTGACGGTCGTCACGCATGACAAGCGCTTCACTGACTACGACGTGCAGACGCTGCTCACCTAATGCTTATAGCCACCGCCACGGCGACCTGGCCTAGCCTTTGTCCATGGCCATCGCGGTGGCGGAGTGCGACGAGGAGTGGCTGGGCAAAGCCGAGGCTCGTTCGGCGGTTATCGCGTGAGCACGCCCCGTTCTGCTTGCTCGTGTCAGTGGCCGACTCGATCGGCAAGCCCGCCCCGCTGCTCGTCTCGAACGCGAGGCGTTACTGTCAATCGGCCACTCGTTCTTCGCCTCGCGAGCGGGCCGTGATCGGATCGTGGTGATGCTAACCGACGAAACGGACTGGGAGGAGATCCCTGACCTCCTGACCGAGGGTTACCGGATCCTGGCACCGAAGAAGCTCACCGCTCTACTCGACTAGCACGCGCCGACCGGGTGCGAGCACGACCTGGGCTTCACGTTGGACCAGCTGACGGGAAATCGACCGAGGACATAAGCTCGTGCAGCGGAGACGAGCTAATGGCCGACTAATGGCCCGCGGATCGGGTCGCTGATCTCTCCCACGTGGAATTCCTTCGATACCTGAGCGCCGCCGGCGGCGTGCACTTGACGAACACGATGAACACCATGGCGACTGCAACCGCTGCGGCGCCCAGAACCTGGTCTGCCTGAGCCAGATACACCGCACCGGCGATGCCCACCAACCCCACCGCGTGGCCCTCGGGCGAGGCGGGAGAGTAGGGGTACCCCCCGCTCCCGGGGCCGAACCATGGTTCGCATCCCAGTAACGGCCTAGGCCGTAGGATCACCGACTCCGACGATCGCCGCGACAGGCGTTGCGCGCGGCGTGCGACCAGGTAAACGAGGCCTCCAGCCATAAGCATGACGCTGAGGAGGATCGCAATCAGCACGACCGAGGCTAAGAGCCCTTCCATGTCCCGAACGTTACACGTAGCGATGTACTGACGCCCTCGCTGAATCGCTAGGCTCGGGCTTGGCGCGCGGCCCGCCCAGGGCGGGATAGGAGGACAGTAGGACAGTGACATCAGCTGTGACCCCGTACATGACGCGTCTGCTCGCACCCGATACCTGGGACGACTTCGCCGCACTGGTTGAGGCGAACAACGGTGTCTGGGGTGGCTGCTGGTGCATCGGCTTTCATCCCGAGGGCATCACTAAGAACAGCACGGTGACGGGAAACCGCGACGCCAAACTCACTCACGTGAACAACGGCACCATCCACCAGATGCTCGTCTATCGCGACGGTCGCTGCGTCGGCTGGTGCCAGTACGGGCCACCGGTCGAGGTGGCGAGCATCAAGAACTCCAAGGCGTATGAGAAGGGTCTAACCGAGCTGCCCGACTGGCGGATCGGCTGCTTGTTCACGTGCTCCGGATCCCGCCGCAAAGGCGTGGCCCGGGCCGGAGTTGCGGCGGCGCTGGCCGCGATAGCGGATGCTGGCGGAGGCTTGGTCGAGGCCTATCCCGAGCAGCAGGCTGGGCGTGACCCGCAACGTGGCGCCTACCTTCATACCGGGCCAGAGAGCCTGTTCGAAGAGTTCGGATTCGTCCGCGACCGTCGCATTGCCAAGTGGCGCTGGGTCATGCGCCTGCGCATCTCCGGCTAAAACATCGCTGGAATGATCGCCGTTATCTGTGGAGCAGGTGACGAGAATCGAACTCGCACTATCAGGTTGGGATTCTGTCCTGAACCTGCCCATACGCCTCTTGGCCTGCGCCTGCCACTGACTGCCGCTAGCCGTGAGTGACCACTGCGCGCCGCGTTTAATGGCACGTTAATGGCACGATGGCGGGGTCGCGTTCTGACCCGCGCATCGCAGGTGGATATGCCCGTCGGTGAACCAGTGCGGCGGATTAGCTGGGCTGAGCCTGTCGAACGGGTACCCGGCCTTCTCTGCAACGCGGCACGAGGCAGAGTTCTCGACATCGTGAACCAGCATGATCCGCGGCAGCCGCGCAGCGCCGAAGCTGGTGAATGCCCAGTGAGTCGTAGCTCGAACCACGGCCGGCGCGATACCTCGCCCGCGGACGTCAGCTGCGATCCAGTAGCCAATCTCACCGTCCTCGCCGCAACCGACAGGGCCGCCATCGCGGTTCCAGAGCGCTACCTGGCCGACGGCTCGGCTCTGCGACACATCCAGGACGGCGAACCCGAGGAAATCACCCTCCCGCCAGCCGCGTTCTTGGCCTGACAGCCAGCGTGCGACTTCGTCCTCGCCGTGCGGCCGGGTGCGGCCGTGCGGGCCAGATACGCGCACATCCGGATGCCCCCAAGGACCGCCTTTGAA
>Ga0126371_10006398_pt1 | contig 10482 bp, 8 predicted proteins | sample PanSoiMetaPlot_4_FD_110145 | JGI IMG/M metagenome (GOLD analysis project Ga0126371, IMG submission 110145) | Tropical forest soil microbial communities from Panama - MetaG Plot_4 | ecosystem: Environmental > Terrestrial > Soil > Tropical forest > Bulk soil | place: Panama | collected 2016-02-17
AAACCGTAGCCCTTGTCGGCGTTGAACCACTTCACGGTGCCCTGAGGCATGTGCCTTCTCCTACTGGGTGATCTCCGGGATCCACGGACGAGGATCCTGGGTCGCCACGACGCCGGGCCGACCAGCTAGCCGTACTTCGGCCAGACTTGCCGACTCGTGCCGCGTACGCAAAATACGAATGCAACCACGTCTATCAAACACCATGGGCTGCGCGGAGGTATCACGGTCTGGCCTACTAGCCAATTCGCGGCCCGACTATTGCCCCGCCTAGCGGTGCAAAAGCTCCTAAACTCCCCCCGTGATCCGGGCTCCATGGCCACAAGAATTTACTAAAGAACTGGCAGGCGGATACTAACAGGCCAACAACGGTCGAAAAGTTATTGCGAGACTTCGATGTCAGATTGTTAGGTCTTCTCGATGCTGGTCGCGATCCCATCGAGGACCGAGTCCAAGCCGCACTCGAATCTGACCGCGGTGGGCTGACTCACAGCTTCTCGTTCCGTAGCACTCAGGTGACGTGCAGAAATGGCTGATGAGCTAGTGCTGAGCCGGGCGGAGTGGCGCCGGGTGGTAGGCAGGAGGGAGCCCGATGTCCAGCATGACGATCTCCCAGTCCGGGCACGCGATCGTCCGGGTCCAGCCGGGTGGCCCGCTCGGGCTGATTCAGCGGCGAGCCCAGCTGGAAGACAGCTGGCGAGCCGCCCTGGAGCGGGTTACTGACCTGTCGCTCGCCTTCCACGACGCTGAGCAAGTAGCGAGGAATGGCGGTCCGGCTAGCCGGGCAAGAGCCGCGCGCCGAGCCCGCCAGCTCGCACGGCAAACCGTCGCCGAGCGACAGGGCCTAGCTGAGATAGAAGCCGCGCTCGACCGGATCGCGAACGGCCAGTACGGCCGTTGTGAGCAGTGCCGGGAGCCGATTTCGGCGGCCCTTCTGACCCGGCAGCCGCAGGCGCGATACTGCACCGCCTGTAGCGGCCCGGCTCCTCGCCAGCCCGGACACCCCCACTGACCTGGCAATACGGGCCCAGATCTGAGCGCGCCGGGCGGCCTCCGCACGCGCCTGAACTCGCGTGATGTGCTTATCGGATTTGACAGCGTGCCTTATCATGGCACGCCTTTTGTATCATGTTTTGGTAAATGTGAGATACCTCATAATGCCATAATGGCAATTTTGGCACTTCCGGAATGGAACTTACGGCAGAGTAACTCTCCGATAGCACCCTGCGTGCGTGACGTAGGCCTCTGAGCCGCCACGGTCGCCATGTTCCCGCGACGTTGTCAGCACGCCGCCCTCAGCGGCAATCCCACGAAAGGCAATGGGTGAAGGCCGAGCGCGCCCAAAGCGCCCGACAGAAGGCTCCACTTGTCCCTGTTCAGGACGTCCAACCTAGGTAAGTCAAGCAAGATCGCCGTCGCGGTCGCGATTCTCGGGGTCGTAGCCGGAGGCGCTGGCGGACTCAGCGTCGTCTCAGCAGAACGAGCGGCCCGTCCGCCCGCGATCACACAGCAGGCACACCCCGGCACGCAGGTCGCCCCGGCGAGCGACGCCCGGGCTGGCGCACAGAGCCGAGGCTCCGGCCATCAGGCAGCGACGCTGGACGTGTACTCCGCGATAGCGACGCCACTGGCTGCGAGGCAGATCGCCCGTTCGATGCTTCCGCTCTTCCACTGGCGCCTCTGGCAGTTCCGCTTCCTCAACTACCTCTGGTCGCGCGAGAGTAGCTGGAACGTGCGTGCCACGAATCCGTACTCGGGGGCCTACGGGATCCCGCAGGCGGTGCCCGGGTCGAAAATGGCAAGCGCCGGACCGTACTGGCGGACTAGCGCCCGTACCCAGATCCGCTGGGGCCTGCGCTACATCAAGAGCCGATACGGCTCGCCGCATGCGGCCTGGGAGCACGAGCTGCGCACGGGCTGGTACTAGACCGGCGCTGCAGCGGCGCAGGGCGGTCTCCGGCATCGGCCGGTGACTGCCCCGCCGCATCAGAATGGGGCGGGTCTCGTCCCTAGCACTTCGATCCGGTCGATCTCCTGCGGTGCCACTGCGCGTGGATCTGCCGTGACCAGCGTCTGGCCCGCGGCCGGATCGCTCATGATGGCGAACGCGGTAGCTGCGGGCAGGACGGACTGCGCCGGTGCCCGAGCGGCGCTGGCGAATCCAGGCCTGGCTGACTTCCCGGTCACCAGCCGGGCCAGCCCCACGAGCGGATCCAGCACTTCGATCGGATAATCGGTGCCGGCCAGCACCGCCACGCCGGAAGCAGCCAGCGCTGACCACGGGTAAGCGATCGTGGCAGCCCGGTCGGACCCGAGCGCGGGAATGAGCAGGCTGGCATCTGTCATCGCGAAAGACGGCTGGATGCCGGCCACGATGCCAAGGGCAGCCATCCTTGCGATCAACTCAGGCGACAGCAGGCTGGCATGCTCGATCCGCGGCGATGCGGCCGAGATCGCTGCCCGATCACCATCCCAGGCCAGCTCGTAGGCATCCAGAACCGTACGCACTCCGCGGTCACCGATCGCGTGGGTGGCGATCCGCCAGCTTCGCTCTGCGAGCGGCCGAAGTCGGCGTGCCAGGCGAGGGGCGTCGGCGAACAGTAGTCCGCGGCCACCAGCATCGGAGAAATCCTGGCACATCGCGCACGTGCGGGGTCCAAGCCAGCCGTCGGCATAGAACTTGACGCCTTCTAGCCGCAGCCACGGCCCGCAGTCAGCCCGCCGTGCGTCTAGCTCGCTCAGGCCGGACTCTTCCGCTAGCCCGCTAGCCACATAAATGCGCACCCGCGCCGGCAACGGGCCGGACTGCTGGGCTGCCTGCAGCGCCTCCAGGTAGGCCCAGCTCCGCATCCCCATCTCGGTGACTTCGACCAGACCGAATTTCGCGGCGCGATGCAGGGCTGACCGGAGGCAGTCCGCCAAGCCGGGCTCGGTTAGTGGCGGGTCCAGCACGTCCATCGGTGTGCTGCCCGCGCTGGCCACCCGATGATGGAAGTCAGCCACCGCTTGCCTGCTGGCCGGAAACGGCACGGCTGCCGCGTCTCGCAGGAGATGCGTGTGGTGATCGGCGAAGCCGGGGACCGCGACTGATGCGGCCGAGCGCTGATCCATGATCATCCTTGGGGAGGCCGGGGCGGGCGGATCCATTCTGCCCGGATCTGATTTGCACCATCGCGGCGGAGCAGTAAGCCTGGTGAAGCGCGGCACTACGATCGTCGGTCCATGGCGAGAGAGCCGCCCGAGCTGACGAAGGAGACAGTGTGCCTTATCGGACCCCGGCCGGCGACATCGTTTCGATCATCGACGCACCGCCGACTCCGGTGGCTTCCCTCGGCCCGGGCCGCAGGTTCGCGGCGCTGGTCCACTATGAGTCACATCCGCCAGTTGAATTGCTCGCCAGACCATTTCTTGCCCTGGCCGGGATCCGGATCGATCCCGTGATAGCGGGCAGGCAGCGTACTCGCCGGCTCACTGGCATTTCCGTTCTATCGGTGGCCGACGGTGTGATCCGGCCATTGGAACTGCCGCCGGGCAGGTCCGTGAGCGTGCCGGTGTGGGCAGCGGACGGACGCCGGTTCGCCTTCACGGTGGACGAAGTCGACGGCATCTCGGTCTGGGTTGCCGACGCTGAGTCCGGGCCCGCATCGCAGGTCCCCGGCCTCAGGGTGCGGGACGTTCTCGGCGGCGACCCGACGTCGGCCGGATCCACAGTGCGCTGGTCGCGGGATGGAACTTCGCTGCTGGCGCTTGGCGCGCCGGGCGGCCCGCCCGAGATCGCGCAGCAGCCGATCGAGCCGCACGTCGAGGAGTCGGCTGGCAAGCACTCGCAGATGGCTACCTTCCAGGACCTGCTGCGAACCGCGGCGGACGAAGACGCGTTCGAGGCGCTCGCGACGACCGTGCCACTGCGGGTAGATCCGGCCACTGGCGCCACCACGGTCCTCGGGCCTGCCGGGCTCTACTACCACCTGAGTGACTCCCCTGACGGCTGCCACTTGCTGGTGTACCGGCTGCGGCGGCCATTCTCGTTCCGGGTGCCGTTCCCGTACTTCACCCGATCGGTGGAGGTCTGGTCGGCCAGCGGCGAGCTGGAACGAGTGGTCGCCGAACTGCCGGTCAGCGACGAGGTACCGCGACAGGGTGTGCCGACCGGTCCGCGGATGGTGTCCTGGGAAGAGCCAGTGCCCGCCAGCCTGGTCTGGGCCGAAGCGCTTGATGGTGGCGATCCGAGGGCCGAGGCCGAGCATCGTGACCAGCTAGTGCGGCTCGGCGCGCCGTTCGACGTCGAGCCTGCGGTGGTCGGCCAGGTGCAGCACCGCTGCATCGGATGGTATGACATGGCAGCGCCGGGTGAGTTGCTGATGACCGAGCACGATCGCGACCGCAGATGGCTGACCACACGGCTGACCGACCTGTCCTCGCGCGAACCTGGCCGGGTCATCTTTGATCACTCCGCGGACGAGGCTTATCTCGACCCCGGAACGCCGCTGCTGACCGTAGCGCCAGACGGGACGCGCACAATACTGCAGGACGGCAGCTACATCTTCCTGCGCGGCGACGGAGCCAGCCCGGACGGCGATCACCCGTTCCTGGACCGGCTTGACCTAACCGACCTCAGCACGCAGCGGATGTTCCGGTCGCCTGCTGGCGCCTATGAGCAGGTTCTCGGCTTCGTGGGTAACGACACCGACCGGGCGCTGATCTGGCATGAAAGCCCGAGCGGCCCACCGAACCTGGCGGTCGCGCAGCTCAGCACGGCCGGCACGCGCGACGGCGAGCGCCGGCAACTCACCGACTGGCCTGATCCGCATCCGCAGCTGACCGGGATGAGCAAGCGGCTATTGAGCTACGACCGCGGCGACGGCGTTCAGCTCACCGGGATGCTGCACCTGCCGCCGGGCTACGACCAGGAGCGAGACGGCCCGCTGCCACTGGTCATCTGGGCTTACCCGCTGGACTATGGCGACGCCTCGACCGCTGGCCAGGTTCGCGGCACCAGCGAACGCTTCACGAGACTGAACGCGTCGGAGCCCGTGTGGTTCGTGCTACACGGATTCGCGGTACTGCAGAACGCGACCATGCCGGTCATCGGCGATCCCGAGACAATGAACGACACGTACGTCGAGCAGATCGTGGCCGCGGCCTCGGCACACATTAAGGCGATCGCGGAGATGGGCATTGCCGATCCGGGCCGGGTAGCGGTAGGCGGGCACAGCTATGGCGCGTTCATGACGGCTAACCTGCTCGCGCACACGGACATGTTCGCTGCGGGCATTGCTCGCAGCGGCGCCTACAACCGCAGCCTGACGCCGTTCGGATTCCAGACCGAGCGCCGCAACTTCTGGGAGGCGACCAGCGTCTACGACCACGTCTCACCGTTCCGGTACGCCGACAAGATCAGCACGCCACTGCTTCTCATCCATGGCGAGCGGGACTCCAACTCGGGCACGTTCCCGATCCAGTCGGAGCGTCTCTTCCAGGCCGTTCAGGGCACCGGCGGTGTCGCGCGGCTGGTAATCCTGCCGCACGAAAGTCACGGGTACCTCGCGCGCGAGTCTGTGTTGCACATGCTCGCCGAGCAGCTTGACTGGCTGGACCGGTGGCTGGGCGAGGGCGGCGCAAATCCAGAGCCGGATATCGCTCAGTAACAGGCGTACCGACTTGTCGTGGCGGCGCCCCGTTCCCGCAAAAAGCTGCCGGGGCGCGAAGCGGCAGGATGTCTGCCTCCTCAGCGCCCCGGCACCGCGACGGCCGCGGGGTTAGTGGAACAGCATGAGTGTGTTGCTGATGTCGTCGACGAAGTAGATACCACGACCGCCGGGCTTGACTGCGAGCCCGAACAGTGCACCTGCGCCGCCGGCGGGCGTTGGCGGGGTCGTGTCCAGGAGGGCCTGGCCGACCTGATGGCCGCGTGGCGTCGTCTCGACGATCAGGCCGTCGCCGCCGTTAACGGTCAGGATGTTGCCGTTCGGTGCGATCGCCAGGCCGAGCGGCATGTTGAGTGCACCGTGAGCGGAAACTAGCCTGCCGGTCCCGGCGGTGCGCATCCGGAACTGCGCGTTCGGGATGGCGTGGATCGTGCTCGTTAGCGTCTGCGCCACGTAGAGCGTGCCGTGGCGGCCGAGGCCCAGGCCGGTGGGCCCGAGAACGAACGCTGCGGCATTGGTCGCGGTTCCGAAGCCCGACCCGACCTTGGTCGTGGCCACCCACCTGGGCGGCCGGTTGCCGCGTAGCTGGAGCGCTAGCCGCAGCACGGTGCCGTGGTGCACCACCTTGCCGCCTGCCTGCACGGTCCCGTTGAGCACGTTGGCCACGAACAGGTCGGCCATCGAGCCGTGCTCGACCATCGTCGAGTCCCACGGGCCGTTGATTCCGTGACCGCTCAGGGTCTCCACGACCCGCCCGAAGCGGTTGAGGACGATCAGGCAGCCAGCCTTAGCCGTAGCCGCCATGCCGTTCTTCGACGGCGTGCTGCCGACAACAACGAAGCCCCCGCGCAGCACTTCCAGCGCGGTCGTCAGGCCGACACCACCCGGGCACCTGCCCGGTAGCGACCGTGCTGTGATCCGGGCGAAGAGCGTCCGGTGGCCGCCCGGGCTGATCTCTACGATCGTGGTGCCAGTGCCCTGGAGGTTCCCCTTGTTGTTGAAGTTGCTGATGAGCACACTGCCCTGGCGCAGGCGACCGGTGCTTGCCCGAACCACGAAGATGCCGTACGGGTTAACGTCACCGTTCTTCGGCACCGTCGAATCGATCTTCTGCAGGTGATGGAAGTGGCTGATGAACGAGTTCGGGGTCGCTGGCAGTGCGCCTGCAGTGGGCGCCGCCATGACCCCAGCGGTGGTGATAGCTCCGGCTGTTAATGCCGCCGCGATCACGCGCTGACGGACCGACATGCAATGCTCCCTTCGGAGGCTGGCCGGCTTGCGGTCAAGCTCGGCTGCCCGGCTGACCGCATACGCCGGACAACGCGCCATAAATCCGCGTCGTTGACCCCAGAAACGCACCACCGGCCTGGCTGGTTCAGCCAGGCCGGTGATTGTCGCTTATGTCGTGTCGAAGTGTCTGCTACCCGAGAAACTGCTGTGCGGACGTCCGGTAGTCGTGGATCTCTTCCTTGCTGAACCAGACGCCGATCTCGTATTCAGCCTCATCCTGCTTGCCGGATGCATGGACCAGATTCGCAACCGCGATGCCGTGCTTGTTGGCGTAGGCCCTGCTCATGTGTGCAAAATCCCCCCTGATCGTGCCGGGCGGCGCCTGGTCCGGATAGGTAGGCCCGACCAGCTTGCGGACGCAGGCAACGGCCTCGACTCCCTCGAGCACGAGGGCCAGGACCGGGCCCTTCTGCATGAACTCGGCCATCAGGTTGTAGACGGCTGCGCCGAATCGCTCCTCGAGGTCGAAGTAGTGCCGCCTGGTGAGGTCGGCGTCCATCCACACCATCTTGGCGGCGACGACCTTCAGCAAGTTGTCCTCGAAGCGCCCGATGATCCGGCCCGCAAGACCCCTGGCCATAGCGTCGGGCTTGAGCAGCACCAGGGTCCGCTCGACTCCGGTGTCGTCACTCATAACGTTCCTTTCACTGCGCGAAATCGGCTCCTGCTGGAGCAGGCCCGCACAGCTTAGCGATGGAGGGTAGCCGCTCGGGCCGCCGCCGCAAGTTCCCGCGCCGGGAACTTGCCAGAAGTGCCGCTAGCCCTGCGATTGCCGCCATCGGGCCTGGCCAGATGGGACGAACCCCACACATCAGCGCTGCTACAGGCTCCTATTCTCGCTACCCTCCTAAGAACCGGGAATCCCGGCCCCGAGTAACGATCCAGGGATCCGCCTCCTGGCCTTGGCCAGGACGGGGGTCTAGGTCCCAGTTAGGCAGTGACGCAGTGCAAGACACCTGGGCGGCCAGGGATCTGCCCGTGCTGACGGCCGCCGTGAGCCTGCTCGAGGAGAGCTACATGGTCACGGTCACCGACATCGCCGCCCGGACCGGGCTGGACGACACCGCAGTCGCGCGTGCCCTCGAGACGCTCGACCCGGTCTACGTCGACTTTCGGAAGACGACGACGGGCGGGGACCCGACCTTCTGGTACGTGCACAAGGCGACGCCTGCCGCCCGGCAGGCAGTCGGGCAGTGGCCTACCGCCGATTCGCTGGTCACCCGGCTGGCCGCGGAACTCACCGCCGCTGCTCAAGTGGAGCAAGACGGGGAGTTGAAAGGGCTGCTGTCATATGCGGCCAGGCTCATCGGCGACACGCTTCGCGATGTCGCCGTCCGGGCCGCCGGTGCGGTCGTCGGGCCGACCATCGCGACAATGGAATCGACCGAGCGAGACGGCGCGGAGTGACGGCACCGGGCTCCACGTCATTGGGTTCCGCGTCGGCCGTGAGCTAGCCAGCCTTCTTCTTGACGCGCCCCTCGGGCGGACGGAACGGCGGGATCTGCGGGCAGATCCTGCCTCGCCTTGGCCCAGACCAGAGCGCCGGCACCGCGTCTATCTCATCTGCGATCGCGTACGCCGCCTGCTCGTAGTTGACTCGCCACCCGACGAAGTCCGGCCACGCCTCTTCGGCGCTGCGCTCGACCGGGAAGTCCACGCTGCGCATCCTGGCGATGGCGTCCAGGAACTCTTCATAGGTGAGTGAAATACCGCGGCTCGGATCGGGCTCCTCGGGGATCGCAAAGCGCATCGCCCGCGCGACTTCGTTGAAACACAGGAACCCGGATCGCAGGCAGAGCCTTGCGGCCACCGTGGGCGCCTGGCTTGGCGCTAGGACCAGGATCAGGGCCGCGGAATCGAGCACCGCCAGCAGAGCGGTCGCCCAGGATGAGAGTGGCCGCGGGGACCGGAACCTGACCAGCGGCAGATAGGTGGTGTGACTCTCGGCGACGTCGGCTGCCCACCGTTCCCAGCTCTCGTACAGGTCCGGCAGTGTGTCGATAGTCGAGACGCCGCTGCCGAGCGCGTAGTGCGTGCGCGCCAGCAGCTCCGGACCCCAGCTCGGCACGCCCGCTCGGGCGTTGAGCAGGGCCACTTCTTGCTCCCGGCGGTTGAACGCCGAGTACAGCGTGGGCAGGTAAGCGATCTGCAGGGTCACCGTGATGATGCCGGTGATCGCGGCGATGTCCAGGATTGTCTGCTGAAGTGCGCCGCGGGCTTGGTCGGTACCGATCTCCCACAGGGCCGGGCCGGCTGTATGGAACGCCGCAGTGATACCGCCTGGCACCAGCGGCCAGAAGATCAGCGCGAAGCCGACAAAGAAGATGCCGAGCCACGCGATCAGCTGCGCGAGGATCAGTGCCGGGGCGTAAGCGGACTCGACTCGATCGCGGGTTCGGTACCGCTGGATAACGAAAGACAGGGCTGCAGCTTGTGCTACATCTGGACGTGATCCGTCGCTCTCTGCCAGCTTCGTGCCAGGCGTCAGCATGGGCTTGGTCACGAGCAGGAAGGCAAGGCGGACAAGCTGATCGACCTTGCGGGTGAGCCAGTTAGTGACTGAGCGCGGCACGATCAGCGTGCCGATGACGCTGGAGTAAGCGGTGCGGACCAGAAGCACGCCGACGACTCCGACGACATCCCGGACGGCTTGCGGCGCGACCATCCCTCTCCTATGCCTGTCGATCAATAAGGCGCGCCGGCAGACTAGCGCAGTGTCCGAGCGCGCAGACAGGGTGATACCCAGTACAGGCAGGAAAGTTGGCCCTCCGGTCTATCCGTCTGCCTGCTCGTCGCCCGCGCCGTCCGGCCGAGATTCGTGCAGCTGGTCTCGCAGTCCGGAGATGTCGGCGAGCGGCATCAGGTGCCTGAGCTTGTCGCGGCTGATGACTGATCGGACGGTCTGGATCTGGTCCTCGGCGATATCGACCTGGAACACACTGATCAAATCGCCGTCCGGCGCGAGCACGAGTGCTCCCGGCTGGCCGTTGACTTCGGCGAACTGAAGTGCGCCGCCGACTTCGCGAAGCTGGGCGGCCACCCCGGCAAGCAGCCGGCTGACCCGGTCCCGCCCAAAGATCGGCCGCAGCCAGGCCGGCGGGACGCCGCCGCTGTCGCCGTGCACCGTCACGTCGTCAGCGAGCATGGACAGCAGGCCATCCATGTCGCCTTTGCCTACCGCGTCGAAAAACCTGGTGGCGAGCTCGTCCCGCTTCTGCCTCGACGCCTCGAACCGGGGCCGATACTCCTCGACATGCTGCCTGGCCCGGTGGGCGAGCTGACGGCAGGTTGCCTCGCTGCGGCCGACTATGCGGGAAGTCTCGTCATACCCATAACTGAAGACGTCGTGCAGCAGGAAGACGGCACGTTCGACTGGCGTAAGTCGCTCGAGCAGCAGCAGGAACGCCATCGAGAGCGAGTCGGACTGCTCAGCGAGATCGGCAGGATCCAATGCCGGCCGGCCAAGTACGGGAGGGCTGGTAACCAGCGGCTCAGGCAGCCACTCCCCGACGTATGACTCGCGCCGCACGCGCGCGGACCGCAGATG
>Ga0126371_10006399_pt1 | contig 10481 bp, 9 predicted proteins | sample PanSoiMetaPlot_4_FD_110145 | JGI IMG/M metagenome (GOLD analysis project Ga0126371, IMG submission 110145) | Tropical forest soil microbial communities from Panama - MetaG Plot_4 | ecosystem: Environmental > Terrestrial > Soil > Tropical forest > Bulk soil | place: Panama | collected 2016-02-17
GAATGCCGCGGGGAGGAGCCAGCCCAAATTTTTCATAGATATCGGCGTGCATGTGGGATTGCTCGACGATGATGTCGAGCGTGCGCTTTACATCGTCGAGGCCGCCCAAGGATGCAAACGTCGTCTCGCTTTTCTCGATGAAGAACTCGCGCGTCGCGCTGGGCTCGACATCCCGCAGACCGGCCAGGAAATCGTTGCGCGTGACCTGGAGCGCACGGAGCTCGGCGGAGGTGTCTCCCTCATTTCCAAGCGGGGCGGAGGAGAGAAAGCGGCGGAGTGCGATCATGCCGACCTCCTGGCCCAACGCCTCCAGGTCAGCACCAACGAAACCGTGGGAAAGCTCGGCGATTTCCTGCAGGTCAACGTCTGGCGCCACGGGCATGGAGCGCGTGTGTATTCTGAGGATTTGCAGACGCGCCTGCGTATTGGGAACGCCAATTTCGATTTCGCGATCAAAGCGCCCGGGCCGCCGAAGTGCCGGATCCAGCATTTCAGGGATGTTCGTGGCGCCGATGACAATCACATGTCCGCGCGCGACAAAGCCGTCCATGAGGCTGAGCAACTGCGCCACGACGCGCTTTTCCACGTCGCCCACGACTTCCGCGCGCTTTGGAGCCACGGCGTCGATCTCGTCAATGAAGAGAATGGCCGGCGCGCAGCGGGCTGCTTCCTCAAACACCTCGCGGAGCTTGGCCTCGCTCTCGCCATAAAACTTGCGCATGATCTCCGGGCCGTTCAGGTGAATGAAATGCACGCGGCTTTCGGCAGCGACCGCGCGGGCAAGCAACGTTTTGCCCGTTCCCGGCGGACCGTAGAGCAGCACACCCTTTGGCGCCAGAATTCCCAAGCGCTCGAAAATGTGGGAATACCGCAGCGGCAGTTCGACAATTTCGCGGACCCGAGCGACTTCCCGCTCCAACCCGCCGATGTCCTCGTAAGAAACGGAAGCAGCGCGAGCGGGAATTTGCTCGCCTTCTACAACTCGAATGTCCGTGCGCTTCCCGATCACCACCGGCCCGGAAGGGATAGTGCGGACAACCTGGAAGTTGATGGCTTTGGCATAAGTAGGAACCCGCACGACGCTTCCCGTCAAGACCGGAGAGCCTTCTAAATCCTCGAGCATCCGCTCCGACGCGATGGTTGCCGGCGCAGGTCCGACCCACATCGGGGTGAGGCGCACAGCCACAGCCGGCTGGTTTTCGACGAGGCTGACGCTTACCTGTTCCTGCAATCCAGCGCTGCAATTGCTTCGGCAGGTACCGTCGATTTGAATCAAGCCTACGTAGCCGTCGTCGGAAACTTCGATTCGACCAACAGCCACGGTTCCACCGGTGATTTTCAGGATGTCACCCGCGCGGGCAGCGAGGCGGGCAAGATCTGCGGGAGCTAGTCGCGCAATCGAACGGCCCACATCGGTGACGCGAGCTTCGGCGACACGGAGAGAGAGGGATGCAACGGCGCCCTTACCGGCACCTTCTTGAGGGGCTCTCGCCCCGCCGGTTGCGCCTTTTTCCAGGTCAGTCAAGCTGCGCCTCTCCAGGCCATTCAAGCCTTCACGATGTGATCGACAATCTGCCGCACGTTTTCAATGTGCTGCCACATGGCCCTTTCGGCCCCCTTTGCGTCGCGGCGTTTGATGGCGGCAAGAATCCGGCGGTGAGCAGCCAGAGATTTTTGCGGGCGTCCCTCCACCTGCAAGCTGCGTTGCCGCGAATCGCGCAACAGATCCATCAGGGTATCGAGCACTTTGAGCACAACACTGTTGCCGGCGGCCAGAGCAATGGCGTAATGAAACTCGGAGTCTTCGACGACGGGGGTTTCGCCGGCGCGAAGTTTGGCTTCCTGGCGCTTAAGAATTTGTTCCATTTCCGAAATCTGGCCGGGGGAAACTTGTGTGGCGGCGCGGGCGGCGAGTTGCGGTTCGAGCATCTTCCGGAAGTCCAGGAGCTCACCGATCAGTTCTTCCTTGCGCCTCAGAGCATTGCTGAGAGGGTGGGCTAACGACTCGGAAGACATTTCACGAACGATGGTTCCGGCACCCTGGCGGGGTTCGACCATGCCCATCAATTCAAGGCTGCGAATGGCGTCCCGAATGGAGCTTCTGCTGACGCCGAGCGTTTCCACCAGTTCACGCTCGGAAGGAAGCTTGTCGCCCGGCTGCAGTTTTTTGAGGATCAAGCGCTCGATCTGCTTGGCGACACCCTCATACACTTTGTCGCGGCGAATGGATTCAAAGTCGGATTTCATTGCGAGTGCCAAAGCTGATCCAAGTGGTCCGGTAAGTGGACCAGCGCGGAGCATACACCTATTTTTCAGTTCTCGTCAACAGGTTCCACCGGCGGAAAAGAACCACGCACGCTGCGGCGCTAACGCTCACGAACAAAGAAGTATGCGCTCATCAACAGGCCCAGCGCAATCACCAGATAGCGCATCTTTTGGGGATCGGACTTCTGGGCAAAATGGGCCCCAAACCAGCCGCCACTCAACGCGCCGGCAACCATCACCCCAAATTGCGGCCACAATACGGCCCCGGCCACGATAAAGGTAATGACCGCGGCGGCGTTAATCGAGGCTGCGAGCAGGGTGCGGATAGCGCCGATCGCTAGAATATCGCGCATGCCCAGCGCGGCCAGCATCCCGAGAATGACGAACCCGATGCCCGCCCCAAAGTATCCGCCGTATACCGCGAGGACCAGTTCGACGGCCGAACATGCCGCAATGGCTTTCCATGACACGAGGCGGAGATCATCGGCAACGCTAGTGTGGCCGGCAATGGCGCGTATCTTGTCGCCGAAGGCAAACAACGAGGTGCCGCTCAGCAGCAGCCAGGGCACAAGATTCAAAAAGGTGTGTTGTGGAGTCCGCAGCAGAAGAAGGGCGCCAGCCCAGCCTCCTACGACACTGGCCACCACCAACGGGTAGAGAACGCGCTTCGGCGCATTTAACCGCTTCAAATAAGCAACCGCGCTTGCCGCCAGGCCCGGCCAAAGCGCGACGGTATTGGTGGCGTTAGCAGGTACAGCGGGGACCCACGTGAAAAGCAAAGCGGGAAAAGAGATAAAACTCCCTCCCCCTGCGATTGCGTTGAGTGTTCCCGCGATCAGGGCAGCGAAAAACAGGAGAATGGCTTGCGTCAGGTGCAAGGTTACTGTTTAGCAGGAAAACAGAAAACGAGCGAAGCCTTTGTTGAATGCCGAATGTCGAATACCCTCGCTCGGGGACATCGTGCGATTTGTTTTTCTCTTGACTTGCATCAATAAATGCGCTAAACGCTGACCGCCATACTGGTCCGCTCATCCGACCATTTGCGTGGGGGTAAAAACATGAAATCACTGAGGACGTGGTTTGTTCTTTTGGCTCTGGTATTGGGATTCGCTGCCACAACACAGCGGACCATGGCCCAGAACGAGAAGACCGACAGCGGAGGCATTTCTGCCGCAGCAAGCAAGGCGGAAGTGGAAGAGCTACGCAAGGAACTGGCGGCGCAGCGCCGGACAATCGAAAAATTGGAATATTTGGTTGAGCAGTTAACGGATGCCAAATTCCGAACCCCGGCCCCAGTCACGGAAGGCCCCCATCTGGTGAATGCCGCGATGCCGCTGCCCGTGAGTGCGCCCACAACCGTTGCACCCCCGGTGGCCGCAGAGGATGCCGAGGCAGCGCTGCCGGCTGAACCCGAACCGCTGGTGTCTCAAGCTCCGAAGAAAGACAGCACGACTCCGGTGACCGCTGGCTGGAACGGGGAACATTTCTTTATCAGGTCCGCTGACGGGCAATTTCAAATTCAGCCGTACGGCTACGTGCAAACGGATTACCGCGCGTATGTCGGTGACGGCTCTCCGGCGAACACGTTTGCCGTGCGCCGTGGCCGCTTCGGCTTCCAGGGGAATTACGGCGACCACTACCAATTCGGCATCCTGGTCGACGCCGCCGCGACGTCCGGAGCGATCATTCGCGACATTTACCTGAATGCGAAATACAACAACGCTATCCAGCTGCAAGCCGGGCAATTCAAGGAGCCGTTCGCCCAGGAACTGGCCGCGGGCGTCACCAACATTGACTTCCTGGATCGCGGCTTGCAGTCCCTGCTGTATCCTTCGGCTGCATCCGCTTTCCGCAGCCCCGGCGCAGTACTGCACGGCGACATTAAAGGCGGTGCGTTCCAGTATTGGGCGGGCGCCTTCAACGGCAAGGGCTATTCGCTCAATAACACCACGAGCGTGCCGGAAAGTGTCGGCCGCGTGCGCTTCTATCCGTGGCGCAACAACAAGGACAGCTTCTTCCACGAATTTGCGTTCGGCGGGTCCATCGCTTACAGCATGTCGCGCGGGCTTTCCAACGAGCAGACCGCACCAATGGCCTTGCCGGATCTCGCTTACACATGGTTCCCGCAGTTCCCGGTCAACGGACATGTGTGGCGCTATGAGGGTGAGTTCACGTTTATCCACGGCCCTCTTGCATTACGCGATGAATACGTTGTTGCTGCCTATAATCGAACGGGAGTCGGTACCGAGACCCTCGGCGGCCTTGGATTCGCCAATCTGCCGAATATCCGGTTCCAGGCATGGAACACTGCGATTACCTACCTGCTCACCAAGGAACGCCGGCCGGAAAACGGCACGCCGCGCGTCAATCATCCTGTGTTTGGCCCGGAAACAGCCGGCGGCGGGAAGCGAGGATGGGGAGCTTGGGAACTCGGGTTCCGCTACTCGGGCATTCAAGGGAACGAGCCGGGCATTTTCTTCAACAACATTTTCACGCCGCAGAATGTGCCCACGTTCAACCAGCACACCGATCAGTTTACATTCGGCGTCAACTGGTATCTCAATTACTGGGTGCGCTTCCAGAGCAACCTGGATATTGACCGTTTGAAACAGCCGGACACCATCGGCATCGCTCACCAGAATTACTACGTGTTCGAGCAGCGGTTGCAGTACCGCTTCTAGGAAATCGAGGACCCGATCATGAGCACGAATGGATTCGCGGTTCGCCGCAACACCTGGAAGTCAAATAGACCTTCCGAAAACCAAACAATGCGCGATGGCGCCGAAAAATCGAGCGGAATTTCTGGAGGAGGTTGTTCGATGAGGTCCAAAGGAACAAGCATTGTTTTTTATCTGGTAGCCGTATTTACCCTCGGGTTGCTGCTCAACAGTTGTAGCTCGCAGCCGGGATGTCCCACTTGCGGAACAACGGTGAATGGAGCCTACAGTGTCCTGAACGTAATTCCGGTGCCGGAGCACAACCCCACTGGCGAGCCGGGCGGTCCTTTCAACTCCTTCGACATAAGCTGGTTCGATCCGAATTTGCAGCGGGTCTATACGTCCGACCGTATTGGCCTAGACATCGTAGTTACGGATGCGAAGAATAACTTCGCAGTGAATACGATTGGCGGTCTCAACCAAGTGGCCAACGCCGGAAACAACGCTAGTCCTTGCCTTCCGGGTATTCCTTCGATTATCACCGGCATTTCCGACCCGGCAAGCGGTGGATTGACCCGGTTTGGCTGCAGGAACAGGAATTTCTTCGCACCCTTTGCCAACAAGTTTCCGGGATTTGGCGACAACGGTAACTTCGGTGGTTTCCCAGGTGCGCAGTGCTGCGCTTCGCGCGCCAATGGTGTCAACCCGTTATCTGGCCCCGACGGGTTGCTGGTGACTCCGGACGGTAAAACGCTGATCGTTGGCAGCGGCAGCGCCTCGTTGGTCATTTTCGATCTAACCACTAATCCACCGACGGTGCTTGCCGACTTCCCCACCGGGACCTCTCCGGCCTTTGACAGCACCTCTGGAGTGGCCCCTTGCATTGCCACGTGGAACGGCGGAGCGGGCAGCGATCCCACCTGCGCGGACGACCGCGCAGACGAGATGGCCTATGGAACCGTCAACGGGCACGACATTGTTGCTGTTGCCAATGGCGACCCCGGCCTTCCCTTGGTCACTTTCGTTGATGTCACCGATATCGTCAATCGTGCCGCCTCGGGCGCAGCGACGGGATATTGCCTCCCCGTTAATCCGGCAGCAAATTACACCCCGTTTAGCATTCCCGCTCAGGGCACGATCATGGGGAATGGCGGGAGGTCTCAGGTTTTCCCCAAGGGGCCGAACTTTCCTACTTGTATCCTCGGCCAGATTTACTATGACGGTGTAGGAGGAGAGGACGGAACCGTGGCTGTCGATGATGGCTCGACGGCTGTTACCGCTACCGCGGGTGGGCCGTGTCCGGATCCATCCACCAGTGTGTCCTCCGGTGTTACCGGCAGGGCTGTCGGTATTGGTGGCGCCGACGTGCCGTGCCACCATGCTCCGATTGTTGACAGCAACACGGGTTTCTTTATAACGAACACCGGAGCGGGGGCACCCGGCCAACTAGGTGAAATTGCCGTGGCGGGAACGGGCGCCCTCGGCTTCAATCCGCTGCATGGTACTTTCTATATAGAAAACCTGAATTGCACGGTTGCTTCTAATACGAACGTGCAATCCAGCGTTGCTGTCGGCTGTATTGATGAGGTTGATCCCGGGATCAACTCAGATGGGAGTTTGAAACCCCAAGGACCAGTCGTGATCAATGTTGTCCCCGTCTACAATTGCATGCCTGCGGGCATCACACAGGGCCCCGGCCACGATTTCTTTGTCGGTTGCGGCGGTCACGACGGCGTCCAATTTCCGCCGCTGGTGATTATCTTTGACGGTACCTGCACCACCAGCGCTGCGTGCCTCGCCAGCGAGATCAACATCGATCAAACCGGAGGCACGGACGAGGTCTGGTACAACAGCGGCGACAACCGCTATTACACGGCGGGCAGAGACATGCCTAACGGACCCGTTCTCGGCGTGGTCGACGCCGGAAGGCGCCAGTGGCTCGTCAATGTGACCACGGGTTCCAACTCTCACAGCGTCACCGTCAACCAATTCACGAATCAGATCTTTGTGCCAACCCAATCCGGCTCCCTCTGCGGTACGCAGAGCGCCAACGGTTGCATTGCCGTGTATGGCCAGCAGTAGGCTGGCCGGCCGGCTGGCGGATTTGTGAGCGAGAGCTGAGAAATTCTCGCTGGCCTCATGGGTATATAATGACGAAGGAGAGAGGTTGCTTTCCGAATGACTCTTCCGCGTCTCCTGTCCTGCTGGCGACGATTGCTGATCTGGGCCTGCGCGGTTGCGCTGGTTGTTGTTCTTGCGTCGCACGTTCCCCGCATCTCCGGGAATGAGTTTTCCTGGAACGGGTCTGTTCCTCCGCAAATAACCGCAAAACTTCTGTCCAAGGACTTTTCCCTTTTACCGCCGCGAGTCCCGACGCTCTCGGTCCTAAAGATCACCGTTCTTCTGCCCAGTATCAGGGGGCATGCGGACGCCCCCGTTATTTTCCTGGATGGCCGTCTGCATTCTCGGCCACCTCCAAAAGCGTAGGCTCATCCCGCCGAGTGTGCCCTCTCGGCTCATGCCGGCGATCCTTTTTCTTGATCGCATCCATTAAAGGCACCAGAGAAAGAACAAGCAGAATGTAGCGCAAGGAGGAATTAATGAGCAGCATTCCATCAAGGGTTTTTGGAAATTTTGCAGGTGGCATTTCCGCCATTCTGTTGGTTGGTGCATTGGCCGTGTCCACGCCCGTGATGGCGAACCAGACCAAGCCCACCGAAGTCCCGGCAAAAGTAATTGCACATCTGGCTCTTCAGGAAGCTCCGGGGAGCGAGATGCTTTTGCAAAACAAGGGAGACAAGCAATTTCTGTATGTCCAGAAGGCATCCAAACAGGGCTTTACTGTGGTAGACGTTTCCAAGCCTGCGGCCCCTAGCCTGGTGAGCAAGAGTGGATCTTCCAGCGACGCAACGGCAGGCAAACTCGAGTTGGCAGGCTCGGACGTCGGACTTGCGAAGATTCCCGATCGCAACTCCAAAGGTGTCATTCGAAGCGCCGACAATCCGACGGAGACTGTTAAGATCCTTGACCTGACGGATCCGGCGCACCCGAAGGTTTTGCAAATCTTCACGGGCGTGACCAGCACGCTTCAGGACCCGGGCCGCGGGTTGATTTATCTGGCGAACCATGAGGGACTGTGGATTCTGAGCCACGAGAAGCCCGGGTTCACGCCGACGAAGAAGAAGCGGCCTTGTGGTTCGGAGGATGCCATCGCTTCGATGCCTCCGGATTGCCAGTAAACAATCGCTGTCAGCTTGATTTCACGAAAGACTTAAAGACTCGCGTGCAGGCTACTTCACGCGGGTCTCTTGGTAGTGCAGAGCCTTCCACTGCCCGTCGCGTTTTACCCAGATTTCGCCAACCAGGATTTTTTCAAATTTCACCAGGGATTGCGGCGGAAACTTAATGAAAACCTCGTAGCGGGCAAAGGCGGCATCCGGGCATAGCGGGGTCACCTTGAGGAAGGACAAGGTGTAATCGATGATTGCGCTCTGCTGAAGTTCGCTCAAAGCCTTCCATTTGTAACGTTCCCCGTTGCCATCGGCCTCAACCTCCACGAAATCCTCAGCCAAAAGCTCGCCATAAGCCTTCTGATCTTTGGCTTTGATGGCTTCCCACTCCGCCTTGATTTTGGCATCCAGCAGGTTGGTAAGCTCCGCCTCGGCTCTGGACTTGGCAGGGGGATTGGTGGCGCTCTGTGGCTGCTGCCCAAAAGCGTACCAACCCAACAAAAAAACAGCGCACGGCCAGGCGAAACGATTCCACATGCTGGTTTTCTCCCCTATGAACTCTTCTGTGGCCCCGATGTTCTTGCTCCGCTCACCAGGGCTCTCCGATGCACGGGGCATCTTACTGGGCGCGCAGCGAGGCGTCAAAATCCAAGATAATCGATAAGCTCGCCTCCCCATTTTAGCTATTGCGAAAGGCATTGCAGGGGGCCACTATTTCCGAAAAGTTCAACTCAAAATCAAGGGGTGTACCCATGATCACAAAATCGTGGCGCACGACCATGGTTTGTGCTTTCTTCCTTCTTGTCCTGAGTTGCTTCAGTATTCCCGCAAATTGTCAGAATGTCATCGCCCTCGTGGGCAGCGGCTCGAATCTTCCGACGCCGCTTTATTCTTACTGGAACGATGAATTCAACAAGCTCAATCCCAGGGTACAGGTGCGCTACCTCAGCACCGGCACCGTGAAAGGAATCGACGACATTTCCCGTGGGGTGGGCGATTTCGCGGCCGGTGAAGTGCCCATGAGCGACGAGCAATTAAAGGCCGCGACCACGCCGATTCTGCAAATTCCCACTGTGCTCGTTGCGATCGTGCCCATTTACCACCTGCCGGGCTTAAAGGGGAATCTCCGCTTCACGGGGCCGGTCTTGGCGGAAATATTTCTGGGAGAGATCAAGAACTGGGATGACCCGAAAATCAGGGACCTAAATCCAGGCCAGACTCTTCCATCCATGGCAATCACGGTGGTTCATCGCACCGAAGGAAAAGGTTCCAACTATATCTTCAGCGATTATCTTGCAAAGACGAGTGCCAAGTGGCACGGCCAGATTGGCAAAACCCCTTCGCCGGCCTGGCCGGTGGGCGAAAGCGCGAGCCGCGGGGAAGACATGATGGAGAAAGTGACGAAGACCTCGGGGGCAATCGGCTACATTGAGATGGGATTCACGCTAAAAAACGAAACAGTCGGAGTCGGGCTGGTGGAGAATGCCGGCGGAATGTTCGTTGGCGCGAATCAAGGGAGCATTGCGGCCGCATACCACGCCCACGAAAAATCCGTTCCTGCGGATTTTCGAGTTTCCCTAACCAACCCTCCCGGCAAAGAAGCGTATCCGATCGTGAGCTTTACCTGGCTCTATGTGCCGGTTCGCTCGAGTGATCCTGAGCGGTCAAAGGGAGTGGCCAGTTACCTCGAGTGGGTGCTGAGCACGGGTCAGCAAAGCGCCGAAAGGCATGGATATACTCCGCTGCCAGAATCCCTAGTGCCTAAAGTTCTCGCCAAAGCGAGGCCCTTGAGCGTACATTAGTCCAAGAGGTCAGTCGATCCTCCAGGGATCACGTCGCGCTGGGAGTACCACCTTGCCGCCGTTGACACTGTTCTTTCTGATTGCAACCGTGGCCACCGCTTTGGTGAATCTGATCATCCTCGGCAAAATGGCGAATCAGCTGAAGCACGGAGGTCCCAGCGAACGGAGAGTTTCCGCCTTTTTGGATTTGCCGTGGATTGTGCGCGAGCATAACCGGTCTTTCCCACAAAGTGGATCGATGCTGGCTTTCTGGCTTTCTGTAATTTTTCTGGTGGTGTGGGTTTCCTGCTTGGTGGTCAGTTTGGGCGCGCACATCTAAGTCAGCGAGTTCAAACGCGCGAATCGCGGCTGAGGAACAAGCTGGCTTAAAAGCCGGCGCTACGTAAAAAGAGCACGCCTATCTTCCCGCGCCCTGCACCTTCACCAGTAGCTCCGCAAACTTCTGTTTCCGCTCCGCCTGGTCTTTCCCGCTCTCTGCTTCCGCTAACTGCGTGATGTTCATCGAGCAGAACTTCGGCCCGCACATC
>Ga0126371_10006400_pt1 | contig 10481 bp, 10 predicted proteins | sample PanSoiMetaPlot_4_FD_110145 | JGI IMG/M metagenome (GOLD analysis project Ga0126371, IMG submission 110145) | Tropical forest soil microbial communities from Panama - MetaG Plot_4 | ecosystem: Environmental > Terrestrial > Soil > Tropical forest > Bulk soil | place: Panama | collected 2016-02-17
ATTGATGGGAATGATCGGGCTGCAGGACTTGTTGAAGGCAAGAGAGTTCAGCGTGGAACAGGAGCATGCCAGAGAGCGCGTCTTGCGACTCAAACTGCCGCCCTCATTGCGGTGGAAGAGAACGTCTTAGCCGTCTACTTCCTGTGTCCTAATACCTGCTCTAACTCTTCGTTGCGTCCTTGGCGTCCTTTGCGGTTAAATTTCAATCCGCATGCCTGAACTCCCTGACGTGGTCGTCTACATCGAAGCGCTGGAGCAGCGCATTCGCGCGCATGTCCTGGAGCGTTCGGCCATTGCCGGACCTTTTCTGTTGCGAACCGCCCAGCCACCAATCGAATTCATTCATGGGCACGCCGTAACTGCGTTGCGCCGGGTAGGGAAGCGCATTGCCATTGGCTTCGATAATGATTTATGGCTGGTATTTCACCTGATGATTGCCGGCCGTTTGCACTGGAAACAGCGTCCAGTAGTTCCCGATGGTCGCCGCACGCTCGCCGCTTTCTACTTTGACTCGGGCACGCTTACTCTCACTGAGGCTGGCAGCCGCAAACGCGCCTCGCTGCATTTGGTCGCGGGCGAGAAGGAACTGGCCAGGCTCGATCCCGGCGGAGTCGATGTATTCTCGGCCTCGCTCGAAGATTTCAGCCGTGTTCTTATTTCGGCCAACCATACGCTGAAGAGAGCACTGACCGATCCCCGACTATTCAGCGGTATCGGGAACGCCTACTCGGATGAAATTCTTCATGCTGCGCAACTTTCACCAGTCGCCCTGACCCAGCGCCTGACATCTGAAGAAATCAAACGCCTTTTTTTAGCTACGCGTGAGGCGCTCACGCAATGGACTGCCGCTCTCCGCGCCGAAGCCGGCAACGATTTCCCGGAGAATGTCACTGCCTTTCGCGAGCAGATGGCCGTTCACGGCAAATACGGGCAGCCATGCCCGCGCTGTGGCGCCAAAGTGCAGCGCATCCGCTATGCCGCCAACGAAACCAACTACTGCGCCAGATGCCAGACTGGAGGAAAGTTACTTGCGGATCGCGCTCTCAGTCGTCTGTTGCGCGAGGACTGGCCAAGAACTTTGGAGGAACTGGAAGAAAGAACAGCGGACAGATAAGAATGCTGTAACCAATCAGCCTGCACCCACTTAAAACTGCGTTAATGAGCCGGCGGTACGGAGGGTTTGGCCGGGCCTACCGCCGGTATCGGCTGCATTCCCGGACCAAAATACTGCTGGCTGAATTCAGGGTGAATGTTATTGGTAGCTTCTTTGATCGCGTCGCTGAATTTCTTTTGGGAAATTTTGCGGGATATGTCGGTTTGCACTTCAGCCTCAGACAGCGTTTTCTTTTCTGTAATCTTGTAGATCACGTAGCTCTTGGGCTCAACTTCAATCTGCGTGACTTCGCCCGGTTTCAACGCAAAAACATCTTCTTCTTCCTTGGGCGTAAAGTTTGCCCGCGCGTAGTTGCCTAAATCTGTTGGCGGAGGAGAATTTAGACCCATTGCGGCATAGGCGTCCTTTTGAATTTGGACCGGATCGTCGCCCTTAGCGGCCCGTTCGCGCGCGGTGTTGGCAGTCTCCAAGGCCTTCTTGTCAAATGCGTTTTTGTCTGGTGCAGCGGCGCTCTCTCGGGGAATGAGAACACGCATCAGCTTCACCCGATCGAACTCGTTGTGGTGTTGCTGGTAATAAGCATCTATCTCAGGCTGCGTAGGTTTGGCAAACTGTTCCCGAAGGTTTCGCCGATAGAGTTCAGTGGCGGTGCGCAGCCGGATCCAGTTCATCACTTCATGAAACTGTGGCGTTTCTTCCAGGCCGCTTTTCCTGGCAGCGGCTTCAAGAGTCAGCGCCTCCGTATAGGCCTGCGCCAGAGTCTGCCGTCCTTTGGCTGAAAGTCCCTCACCTCCCGGATTGAGCGCGTTCGCCAGTGCCTCGAACTGTTCCTTGGTGACAACTGTGCTGCAATGCGCAGGGTCGGCGTTCTTTGGCCCCGAACTGTCGCACAAGCCGCGAATGGTTATCACCGCCTGTTGCGAGTCCACTCTGGTATCGAATCCGGTGGCTTCAGGTGTTCCCGTGGCTTGTGTCTTTGCGGCGGGAGCAGATGCACCTGCCGGACTGGGACCTGCCTTTCCTGGCTGCGATTGAGGAGCGGTTTGTCCCAAAATTAGATTCTGCCCAAAAAAGACAGCCACTGCGGCAACAAAAGTGAAATTTCTGCTGGCAAACATAATCGCTCATTATAATGCCGCTTCACGGGAGGAGATGGACATGGCAGCCAACCGGGGAAAGAAAGTTACACACGAGAAGGTGGCGGATTTCGACAGCACATTTACGGCACTCAGGAACATTTTGAAGCCTTATGTTGCCGGGAACATGCGTGTCGTCCACGACAAGCCCGACTATTACTGCATTGAAACCAAATTTCCCGTCATGGGAAGAGAATCCATTATGTTCGGCGCAGTACGCACAGGCAAGGCGTACGTTAGCTACCATCTCCTGCCGCTCTACATGAATGAACCTCTGCAGAAAAAAGTTTCACCTGAGTTGAACCGCCGGAAACAAGGCAAGGCCTGCTTCAATTTCGTCCAGCCCGACGAAAAGCTTTTTGCCGAACTCGCTGAACTCACCCGTCTCGGTTTCGAAAGTTTCAAGAAACTAAGCTCAGCTTAGAATCACGCCTCCTCGAAGTTTTTGCTTTGTCTTCGCCAGCCGCCGGAACTCGCAGCCGGTAGTCGCTCTTTTTCCACAAAATGCTTGACAGCATATTGACTCGTCTGTTAATTTTGGCGACCTCAGAACCCCAAGTAAATCAGGCCCTTGCAACGATTTTTTCTCCCGGATCATTAGATTTTTTTTGATCGCTGCATCGAGAATGGTGCGACCATTCTCTGCTGCAAGTCCGCCTGAGAACTCTTGGACTCAAGGGAGAGGCAACAGGTTATGTGGACAGCAAGACTTTCCTGCCAAGTCCTGCGTGTAGTCACACCGCTTGGCCCACGCTACATTAAGCCTTCTTCAAAAGAGCGGCTGTACCTGCTCTGGATGTTCCGTCACTTTCAGCGGTTGTCAGATGTGGCGCTCAGCCCGCGCCAGCAAAAGCTCATCGATCGCCTGGTCACGCAAGGTCAGCCGGCTTTTCTTCCCGACCCCAGAAAGCTGAAAGAGATTCCGCTGATCGGGACGGTTGAGCAGCAGGAGAAATTCCACAGCTAGAGAATGCCGTGGACAGGCGGGGCTCAGCACCGACTCCCACTCAGTCCACTGCTTTTCCCGCTTTAAACAAAAGAGCGGCGGAGCCTCCGCTCCGCCGCGTGCAATCAGAAAGCGGCCAGCTACAGTGACCGCAGGAAATCAATCACATGCTGCTGCTGGGTACAGTTCAGGATGGATTGGTTGTTGAAGCGGTTAATGACCGCGTTGGCCTCGGAACCGCACGTCCTGGTTGTGACCGCCGGGATGGTAATGGTTTGTCCGTTCAGGATAAACGTTTCTGCTACGCCGGTTACGCTGGTGCACAGCGTGTTCGGAGTGAAGTGTTGCTCAATGGCGTCCACCAGGCTGATCGAACGTCCATCATGCAGGAAGAAAAACCGCTGGCCGGCGCCCCATAGAGGCGCTGTGCGAAATTCGTCCGGCCCTGCGTTACCCTGGCTCACTCCGTCTGTCAATTGAGCGCCCATGTGATGAACCGCAAAATCGGAGAACGGGCTGAACTTCGCATTATTCAAGTCTACAAAGTTTGAAGGACCGGTAACCAACGTCGGTGTGTGACAGAGATTGCATCCGGCCCGGTTGAATTGCACTGCCCCATCCTGTGCAGCCGCGCTGAGCGCTTTGCAGGCAGGCTGTGGCGGATTGCTGCCGGGAACAATCCCGCTGCCAAAATCGCACTGGGCTGGCGGGGTATTCCCGAACATAAAGAACGACAGCACCTCGATGTCTGAAGCCACTACGTTCGGAATCTGCTGCGTAGTGTTCGTAGTGGGAGTAGTGAAGTCCTCAGGCGTCGCATTGTTGGTGCAATTCGTTCCATTGTTTTCCGGGGCATCGCGCTCAAATGGGAAAAGCTCGTTAGTCACGCCCATCTCGACATTCGAAGCCTCGCCGGCAAACATCAGCAGCGAGACGTTCTGGGCCTTCCAGCCGAAGCGGGTGATGGTCTGATCGTTTCCAACTCGATTGAAGCGCCCGCCAACTCCCAGAGACCCCGTCACGTTCAGCGAAGCGGGATCAGCGGTTGCTGTGTTGAGATTCTGCACTAGTGCATTGTCTGAAGTAGTTTCAATGAAACCCACGCCAAACGTCGGGGTGGGAATGCGGAAAATGATGTTGTTGTTGTTCACCGCGGAATTAAAGTCGGGCTGGTTGATGGCGCAGGTCCCGGCCTGACCCATTCCTTGAATGGTGTAGAGGTCATGCACAGCTCCATCCAGGGAGTTCGTGGGAACGCCGTTGGCGCCTGGAACTCGCGGGAACCGCGCTTCCACCACCGGGCCGTTGGGTCTGCCGGAAACGAACGACGGCACGTTGTTCGTGGCCCCATCAAAGCTGGCCACCGTAATTTGCGGGTTCTGGGTGAACGACGGAGGAGTACCCGGTCCCGGGCTGGTTCCGCCGATCGTCGGCTGCGAGTGGCACATTTCGCAGGAGTTGCCGTTGAATCTCGGCCCCAAACCTACGATCGGCTGGGTCGAGGGCACTCCCGGAGGCGCTCCTTTAATGGAAGCGAGATCCCCGAAAATTCCCATACCAGCTTCCCAGAAAGCCAGCCGCTCGTTATCTAACTGCGTACCTTGCAGAAAGCTGGGCAGCGGACCTCCGGACGAATTGAAACTGCCGGTCTGGTCCTGCTGGACAAAGTTATCAATCACGTTTCCGTGATTGTCGCTGACGGAATAAACAATGAAATCTCCGGCCGGACGGGGGCCGGGGTCGATGAGGTTGCACGAACTGGAAGTCGCTGGCGTAACGGCTCCCGGATTGCTGCCAGTCTGGGCACTCACCAAAGTTGTGCAGGAGACCAGCGCTACGAGCATGCGAATTCGATGCAGGAAGCTTCCTTCCTTGCCGAACATGGTTTCTGCCTTTCTCTAAGTGGGGAACTTGCGGCACCTAGCGGGTTGGTTGGAGGTGGTTGACTCTTGTCGAGAGAACAGCAGAGTACCCGCTCATGGATGCAAAATCCAAGCTCCTGGATGTTAAGTTTTAGTAAAAATTCCCGTTTCAGGAAAATGTCTCAAAATGCTAAATCGGGAACCAAATAGGGAAAGTTTTTGGCACTGGAAAATCGATAAAACAGCGAAAGGAGCGAAGAAAATTTAGCTTTTTGCGACCGAGCCGGTGAACGCGCGTCCACGTAGTCCACTGAGTCCACTCAGTCCATGGAATCCGTGAGAATTGAGTTCCTCAGGTGTTTTACTCAGGCGCCTCTGATTTTGCTTTTGTTTTTGACATTCCGATCCCGCTTAGCGGGAGAGTCGGAGACCCGCTGTGGCGGGGAATCTGTTTTTCATTTCTTTTCCTCTGCTTCCTTATTTCCTCTGGGTTGAGGGTCTTGCTTTGATCGCGGCTGCGGTTATTGCCCGCCGGATCGGCGCATCCGCTGCGCTATCGTTGGTCACCACGTTCCCATCTTTCAGCCCCAGGCCGAGCTTGTCCCAAAGCTTTGCCAAATCAACCGGCGCCGGCTTATCCCGCATCTGCTTGTAAAGTTCCATAAGCACCCCGGTGCCGGTGCCTTTATCGCCGGCAGAGAGCGCTTCTTCAATTTCCCAATCCTGGGTGATCAGGCCGCCGTGATCGACAATTGCGCGCAGAGCATCCTGCAAGCCTTTCCTGTTGTGCGTGCGTTCGCGAATTTCCACGTCGGCTACCAGGCAGAAGAGCGCTCCGCCCCAGTATGTCCGGCCCCAGGTGTGCGTGTTGTCCAACCCTTCGTCGCCCGGTTCGGGTTCTCCTTTTGGCATGTCGCGAATGAATTCCCGCCAAAGCTCATTAACAGAAAGCTGCCCCACCTGGGCTCGCGCAACCGGCTCAACATACGTGGCAATGCCTTCTTCGATCCAGTGATGCTCGTCTGCCATGTTGGGAAATGCCAGGTGAGTCATCTCATGGGTCAACGTCCAGTCGGTCTTCAGGTCTTCGACGGGGGTATCTTTGCCTACGCTGATCAGGATGAGGCCTCCACCGCGCGGATAAGTCATGCCATGGCGCACACCGGAACCATAGCTCGCGCGAATGCGCAGTGTGAGATGCGGACAAGGGAAGTGGCCGTAATATTGCGTGACAGCGTTTGCTGCGGCCCTGACCCACGCCAGAAGTTCTTCGGTGGAAACTTTTAACTGCTCGTCAGGAAGCGTGACCTCGATTTCTCCGCCGCCGATACGCAATGTAGTGTTGGATGAAGTGGCTTGCTGGCCACGACCTGGCTGAAAGAGCGTCAACAGGAGAACCATGAAGATGCCGGTTCGAAGGGTATGTGGCATGCGACGAGTTGGAGTCAAGATCAGGAGGCCGCCGTTGTCTGAGGGCTTCGTTTCTTTCGATACCGCTGAATGATTGTATCGAGCGAAAAGAAGCCCGGCCCAAAAATCAAGACCAGCACTACGGTCAATAGAAACGGGAAGGGATCTGCCCCAAAGAATTTGCTGGAATCACTAAAGAATGACGTAAGGGCTTCCCGCTCAGCAGTTATATAGGCAACGATCATATTGATCAAAAGCGGCACGCAGATGGCTCTTGATCCCAGACCGAGGATCAGAAGAATTCCGCCAATCGTTTCCAGACCGGCATTGAAGTGGGCGTTTAGAGATGGTGCAGGAATCCCCAAATCCGTGAAGTAAGCAACAACCTTGTCAATATGTTGTATCTTTCCAATGCCGCTCTGCAGGAGTTGCCATCCCCAGTAAACGCGGATGGCCAGCAGAAACGGCGATTGCAGCGCATTGACACCTTTCAGAAAATAGCTATAAAGACGATGAATCAGTTGCAGAAGCGGCTTCATGCGTTCTCAGTTTTCTTGCCGTTTGCAGAACCACCCCAGCGTGGACCAGTTGGCAAACCAGCCACGCACGTTGCCCGTAATCGCCTCTACTCTCTGGTTGCTCCAGTTGACAGAGGCCTCAATGGCTTCAGACAGCCGTTTGCCTTCCTGCAATGCGCGCAGGAGAGCAAAAGCTTCCGGTTCCAGGCGCTTGAAATACACAATCAGCTCCTGCCGATGAACAGCCAGATAAGTCTTGCCTGGGTGCGGCAGCTTTACCCGGCGTGAATGCGCGTGTTCACGTTCCAGCACAACGTTGCTGGCGATATCGGTCTCTTGTTCTTCGTCCTGTTCCGCCTGCGCGCGTATGTTCAGCAGCAGATCATCCACGGGATAGGAGAAATCCAAAAGTCGCAGGTAAGGCTGCAGGCAGAAGACAGGATCTTCTCCCAGATGGCCCAGATCTTTTTCACTAAGCTTGGGCAGCTCAGCGCTATCGAACACATCAATGTCTGCCCATTCAAGGCGCACCATGTCCAGAGCCAGGCGTTGACGCCGCGGCGCGTACTGTGGATGATCGCGCAACCAGGATTCCATGCGTGAACCCAGATTGCGCAACGTGAAGGATTCTGATGGTTTGTCCTTAAGATAGGCCACCAGCAGCTTCTCGAAATTCCGCTGCCCGATCACTGCCCGCAATCCGGGATAATCTTCGGCCAGCGAGGAGAGAAGCCTAAACCAGTAGACGCGGTTATAGATTTCCAGGCGCTCAAATGAGGTCAATCGATCATTGGGCTTGATGATGGCCTCTACGATCGGCTTGATCGGCTTGCCCGCAAGCGTGCGCTTGCGCATTCCCTCGGAGGCGGTCAGCGGCTGCTGAATCACCTCCAGCATGCTGCGCTGGATGTCTTCCAGGTTCATCGCGCGCCAGCCTTTTCCTCCGTCACGGGAGCGCTCGCAGCGTATGGGCTGATGCCGGCATGGGGTTCGGCTTGAACCGTCTTCCTGGGCTTCAGATATTTCTTGGCTTTCAAAGCCTCGTTATGGACTTCCTCAAATGAAGGAATCAGGTCATCCCATTCCAGCAAGGTTGCCGTGGGCCCGAGCAGTTCAATTGCACGCGAGTACAGTTTCCACACCGGATCGATCGGAGCATGATCGTGCGTATCCAAAATGTATTTTTCGAACTTGGAATGTCCGGCAATATGGATCTGCGCCACCCGTTCGTGGGGAACGTTGTTGAGGTAGTCCAGCGGATCGAAGTTGTGATTGCGCGAAGAGACGTAAATGTTATTTACGTCCAACAGAATGCCGCAATCCGCATCCTCGACTACTTCCGTCAGGAACTCCCACTCCGTCATCTCCGAGACGTGAAACTCCGCATAACTGCTTACGTTCTCGACGCAGATCGGCACTTCCAGAAAGTCGCGCGCTTCGCGAATCTTCTGCGCCGTCTTCTTGGCGGCCTCAAATGTGTACGGCATGGGCAGCAGATCGTGAGAGTAGCGCCCATCCACGCTGCCCCAGCAAAGATGGTCTGTGAGCCACGGGGTCTTGGTGCGCTTGACCAGTGTCTTGAGCCGCCGCAGGTGCTCGCGGTTGAGCGGTTCGGCCGAGCCGAAGTACATGGAGACGCCGTGCTGAACTACGCGGTAGCGCTCGAGAATCTGATCGAGCACGTGCAGCGGACGGCCGCCATCCACCATGAAATTTTCAGAGATGATTTCAAACCAATCGACAACCGGTTTCTTTTCAAAGATGTGGTGATAGTGGGGAATGCGGAGGCCGATGCCGACACCATAGTCTGAATACCCATTAAAACGATTTGCGGGCATAAAAATATGCTATGAGTTTTGCGGAAAAAAGTGGAGGACCAGAGCTTTCTCCCCGGTCCTCCTACGACCGGGAAAAGCCCCGATTTATTTCTCTTTTGGCATAGGGTGCTTTGGATCGGTGGAGCATTCACCCTTGCCTTTGCAATCATTCTTGCCCTTGGTGCTGCCGCAGCCGCCCTTGCCTTTGCAGGAATTCTGGCCTTTACAGGCGTGCTTTTCCTTCTTGCTCTTGGACGCCTTCTTGCCGGACTCAGCAGGTTTTTTGTCGCCAGTGTCCTGCGCCATTGCGCTCACAGTGGTGCCGGCAACAAAACCCGACAGGGCCGCGCCCATCAGCAGTGCTCGAATCGACTTCGTCATGTGTAGCTCCTTTTGGTGGTTAGGGATTTATTTAAGATCGCGGGAAAAAACTGGAGGACCAGAAGATTTGTTTCCACCGGCCCTCCTACGACCGGGAAAAGCCCCGATTTATTTCTCTTTTGGCATAGGGTGCTTTGGATCGGTGGAGCAATCACCCTTGCCTTTGCAGTCGTTCTTGCCTTTGGTGGCGCCGCAGCCGCCCTTGCCCTTGCAAGAGTTCTGGCCTTTACAGGCGTGTTTTTCTTTCTTGCTTTTGGACGCTTTCTTGCCTGAGTCAGCAGCTTTGTCGCCGCCAGTGTTCTGCGCCATCGCGCTCACAGTGGTGCCGGCAACAAAACCTGACAGGGCCGCGCCCATCAGCAGTGCTCGGATAGACTTCGTCATGTATACAACTCCTTTCTTGTCTTCTTTACGTTGCGCGAGGAGTCTTTGGATTGCTGTATGGTACAGAACAGGCCCCAAGGAACTCTTCGATAAAAACAGGGAACCGAACTGCTTGGATCTTAATGACTTACACTACCCCACCTCGGCCTGGCGTTGAGCGCTCGGCCGTAATGGGATTTTTAACGTGCGCGGAATAGTACCACGAAAGTTGGCTGAAATGTAGAACAAATCTGTGGAACGTCAAGTAAAGATTAGGGTTATGCCGGTGAATCCCGGGAATTTGGGGGTAAATTGCAGGCTGAAGAACTGCAAATAACGGCGCACATCCTGTGCAGCGTTCCTTTTTTTGCAAGCTCGTTTTTCGACTTATTCCGTTCTCAGCGCCTCCATCGGGGCCAGACGTGATGCCCGCCGAGCTGGGACGTAAGCGGCTACGAGGGCTACGCACAGCAGAATGATCGGCGACAAAATAAACGTCAGCGGATCGCGAGGTCCAACGCCAAAAAGCAGGCTTCTTAGCAGACCAGAGAGCGCCAGCGCACCCGCCACTCCCACCGCGGTTCCAGCCAGCGCCAGGCGCGCTCCTCCCGCAACCACTAGCCGCCGGATTCGACCTGGCTCCGCTCCCAGGGCCACACGCACGCCAATCTCCCGCGTCCTCTGTGAAACCGAATATGCCAGTACACCATAGATGCCTACTCCGGCAAGCACCAGGGAAGCCAGCGAAAATCCAGCCAACAAAACTGCGCTGAACTGCTGTCGCGCAAAGGTCTCGCCAATTACATCGCCCATGCTGCGAACGTCGCCCACGGGCTGTTGCGGATTAATGCTTTGAATCACCTTGCGTGCCGAATCAGTGAGTGAAAGAGGATCATTCTCCGTGCGGACTACAAAAACCATTCCGCCGTAAGGC
>Ga0126371_10006401_pt1 | contig 10481 bp, 5 predicted proteins | sample PanSoiMetaPlot_4_FD_110145 | JGI IMG/M metagenome (GOLD analysis project Ga0126371, IMG submission 110145) | Tropical forest soil microbial communities from Panama - MetaG Plot_4 | ecosystem: Environmental > Terrestrial > Soil > Tropical forest > Bulk soil | place: Panama | collected 2016-02-17
CCAGAGGCCGCATCGCGGGGCCATCAGTTAAAATAAGTGGACCGGTCGCTGACCTTTCCTGAATCCTGATTATGAGAGGGAGTAGTGCGCTTCACGGGCCTCATCTTCGACACTTTCCGCCGTGTTCTTAAGTCCGGACTCTTGACCTTTCTCCTGGTGGCACTCACACTTCCGTGTCCATCCCGCGCTGAGAACGCTGCCTTTGATCTGATCGGCCCGAAAATTGAGGTCCGCGTTCAACGCGACGGCACAACCCTGCCTATTGCACAAGTTCCGAACCTGCAGGCAGGAGATCGGCTGTGGGTGCATCCTGACCTCCCGGATAGCCAGTCGGTCCGTTATCTGCTGATCGTAGCTTTCCTAAGAGGCGCCACAAATCCGCCGCCAGATTCGTGGTTCACTCGCGTTGAGACCTGGGCTCACGCTGTGCACGACGAGGGGGTTTTCGTTACCGTGCCCGATGAAGCCGAAGAAGCGCTGATCTTTTTGGCTCCCGAAACTGGAGGAGCCTTCAGTACTCTGCGGACGGCTGTTCGAGGCAAGCCTGGCGCTTTCGTCCGGGCGGCCCAGGACCTGCAGCAAGCTTCACTGGATCGCCAGAGGCTGGAACGATATCTGGAAGCTGTGCGCGAGACCTACACCTACGATCCCGAGCAACTGAAGGCACACACGACCATGCTGGCCCGCAGCCTCAACATCAAGCTGGATCAGCAATGCTTCGACAAGCCGAGTTCGCAACAGGTTCCGTGCCTGACACAGAACACCGATCAACTCGTGCTCGACGATGCGCATAGCCAGACGATGGTCGCGACCCTGACCTCCGGCCCATCTTCGGACCTTATGGCACAGATCAGCGCCACACCGCAGGCTCGCGGCGGCTATTACAGTGCATATGTCGGCGCGGTGGTAGACCTGGTGCGGATTCTAGGCACAACGCGTACAGCCCAGTATCAGTACATTCCGGCTCTGGCATTACCTAAACAGAACGAACTCAATCTCCGGCTGAATAATCCTCCGTCATTCCGTAATCCCAAATCCGTGATCGTGGTCGGGCTGCCGCCCGTCCGGGCTTCGCCACCCCCGCCCCTGCGCGCTGTCGATGCATTGCAAGTTTTGTGCGCGGGAAAGCCCACACTGTTGCTCGCCGCAGACGGCGCGCCGCTGGTTTTCGGAAGCGAACTCGCCCACGATCTGGTTCTTCACATCGAAGCTAAAAACGGTAAGCCCATCGATTTACCCGCAAAACCAGATCCTCTGCTCGGCGGATTCACGATCAACACTCATCCACTCCAATCGGCCGATTTAGAGGGGGAGATCACCGGCACGATCCGCGGACAATGGGGATTCCACGCGTTCGATGGACCCCACTATCGTTTGCGCACGTCGCGACCAGCGCAGTGGGTTGTCGCTTCAAAAGACGCGAGCGCCCTGATCGTAGGACGGGAGGACACCCTTCACCTGGAGTCGCAGGATGCTTGTTGCGTCAGCGAAGTAGGCCTCAAGGATGAACAAGGCAAGACCCAAACCGTGGAGTGGAAAAGCCCGAAGCCCGATGAATTGGAAGTGAAAGTTCCACTGCAGAAAGCCAGCGCCGGATGGGTGACCATGCAGATCAAGAAATTCGGTCTGCATGAGGCCGATGAAATCCCTCTTCATACCTACGCCGAAGCTGCGCGTCTTGATACCTTTGGAATCCACGCGGGCGATAGCGATGCGCTGCTGAAGGGCACGCGCCTCGATCAGGTCGCGAGCCTCGACTTCGGCGGGGTCGAGTTCAAACCGGATTCGCTCATGCGCGCGAACCAGCAGGACGAACTGAAACTCATTACCGCCGACGCTGCCGTCAAAACCAAATTTCATCCACGGGATTCTGTCGTTGCTCATGTCACGTTGAAAGACGGTCGCGTCCTCGACTTGACGACCGAGGTTGAAGCACAGCGGCCGGCTGTCAGTATTCTCACCAAAAGCATCCAACTGGAACCGTCAACGCCGACGGCAGTCCAACTCGGCAGCCAGGACGAACTCCCCCAGGATGGGCGTCTGAATTTCTTCTTGAAGACCCAGGTTCCCGAACAGTTTCCTTCCGGTGAGAAGATCGAAGTCGCCACGGCGGATGAATCTTTTCGGGTTCTGCTGAGCTTCAAGGATGGGAACCTGACGATGCAGGACTCCAAAACTGTCCTGGCTGAGATTGATCCCATGAAGCTGCTCGGCCCCTCGGCATTCGGTCCATTAAAGATTCGTCCCGTCAGCGCGGATGGCATCAACGGTGACTGGCAGCCGCTCGTCAATCTGGTGCGGATTCCGTTGCTAAGAGAGGTTCACTGCGTCCCAGAGAAACAATGCACGTTGAGCGGCGACAAACTCTTCCTGCTGGACTCAGTGAGCAGTGACGCTGATTTCGCCAATTCCGTGACGGTACCGGAGGGATTTGTAGAAGACGCGCTGGCGATTCCGCCGCCAAAAGGCAAGACGCTCTATATCAAGCTGCGCGACGATCCCGCAACGATCGACACTGTAACACTTCCGGTCCCGCAATCACAGCCGTAGCGGCTTTAAGTTGTAGCGTTGCTGTGTGTTGAGAGGCATCATGGCCTCCCGCCTTCCTACTTTCCACGAGCGATGCTGTTAAGACTGTGTGCAACTGGGAATGCCTCGCTGCGGTGATTCCGTTGCGGCGTGCGAAGCGAGCTTACCCGGGCCGAGCAAACACGGGCCGGTATTCTTCCCGCTGCCCGCAGATAATACGATTTGAAGGACTGTTTGGCGCGATGAACAAGAACCCTGAGGTATTCACGGGTCACACCAAAATCGCGGCACACCTCATCTTTATCCCGCTCCTCAAGAAAGAGGGCCTTCAATAGGCAACGATCCTTTTGCGGGAGTTCGTCGAGAATCTGTCGAACTTGTTGTTGAACTTGCCGCCGGGCAATGGCTTCCGTGACACTAATGGTCGGATCGAGAACGGCATTGACCACCTCGGCATCGACTGGAACCTCCCGGCTCCGCGATCGATAATGCTCATGTAATACGTTGTTGCAGACTGAGTTGACAAAGGCTCCAAGGCGTTCCGGTTCACGAATGCGTTGTTCGGTAACCAGTCGCAGGACGCGCGCGAGGGTTTCTTGCCGAACATCTTCGACTGCCGCCGCCGTACGCAAACGCTTGCCCGCCTTCAGCCGAATCAGTTCGCCGAAGTAAGCAACGAAATGTTGTTGGGCGCTGAAATCTCCCGAACGAAGCCGGTCCAGATAAGAATTGTCGAAATCCTCAAATTGAAGTGCCATGGCTGATCCCTCCCGTGCGCTGGGTGAAACTCGAAGCTACTTCTGTCACCTCGTGCCGCTGCTTTGGGGAATACGGACGTTCTCTGCTGAAAATGGCCCAGTTACAACAACTTGGGGAATTGCTGCGATCATGCGTCCGGAAAGACAAAACGTCCATGGAGCGAGTCTGAAGCGGTATGAATCGATCTGAAGAAACTGCAACGGCGTGACTATCAGTACCGTAGCATTGCCGATTCCCCACGCGCAGCCCTCGCCTCGGCAACGCCACCAGCGATTTGGCCGAAGTTGCTCCAATCTTCTTGGCCTCTGAATTCGCCGCTCGCATCATGCGTTATACTCGCCTGTCCTCATGGCCAGCATACTCTATGGAGTGAACGGAGAAGGCGCCGGACACTCCACTCGTGCCAGGGAAGTGCTCACCCATCTCGTGGTTCAAGGGCACAAGGTACACGTCGCGTCCTTCGACCGGGGATTACAGAACCTGAAAGACACCTTTGAGGTCACCGAGATCTACGGATTTCGTTTCGCCTATGTCAATAACCGGGTCCGATACAAACGCACCATTGCGAAGAATCTTTTGACGGTGCCGCATGCAGCGAAGAGCCTCGCCCAGCTCAACGAACTTGTTGACCAACAAAATGTCAATCTTGTGATCACCGACTTTGAGCCGCTGACCTGTCATCTCGGGCACAAACGACGGTTGCCGGTAATCTCGATCGACAATCAGCATTGCCTCACAAATGCCGCCGTCTCGTACCCCAAACAGTACCGTGGCGATGCGGCTGCCGCGAAGCTTGTGACCAAGCTGATGACACCGCACGCGAATACCTACCTGGTCATCTCCTTCTTTAACGCTCCGGTCCGAAAGCGCAACACGTTCCTCTTCCCGCCCCTATTACGCCAGCAAGTTCTGGATGCGACGCCGTCCGAAGGAGAGCACGTTCTGGTCTATGTGACTTCGCCTGCTCCGAGCTTGGTGAAGTTGCTCGCATCCATCCGCGGCCGGTTTGTCGCCTATGGGTTCGGCCGCGAAGGAACCGACGGAAACATCACTTACAAGAAACCTTCGCTCGACGGTTTCTTTTCTGATCTGGTCAGCGCCCGGGCAGTGATCGCTAACTCCGGGTTCTCGCTGGTGACCGAAGCGCTGCACCTCGCCAAGCCGTACTTGGCCGTCCCGGTCAGCCATCAGTTCGAACAGATCTTTAATGCGTATTGGTTGCAGAAATCTGGATACGGCGCCTATTGGGACGAATTGAACAAGGAGCGCGTGGAATCATTCCTTTACAACCTGCCGCAGTATCGTGAGTCGTTGGCGGACTATCCTCGGCAAGGGAATCAGGCACTCTTCCAGAAGCTGGACAAACTCGTCCACGGTTTCGCTTAGAGTTTGTCTAGCGCGCCTCCAGAGAGAGAAAGCCTTCAGCGCGGGATTCACACTCGCCCTAAAAGACCATCTTGACCCCAAGCTGAATATTGCGTGGGCCGCCGGTGCCTATCACCGGGTTCGCGTCACCGACATCAGGTGTGGCGCAGGCGCAGCCAAACTGTTCTGGATTCGAGGGATCGACTCTGCCGTAGTTAAGATTCACGCCGTACGGATTGGCAAAATTCGGATGGTTTAGGACGTTGAAAAACTCTCCCCGGAATTGCAGCCTGACGCGCTCGGCGAATTTCCAATCCTTGACCAGCGAGAGATCCCAGGCCTTTAAACCGGTTCCGCGAAAGATATTTCGCCCCATGCTACCGAACGTACCAGGGGCAGGCGGCGTCATGACGCTCCCGCCCTTGGCGTAACACCCGAATTGCTGCAATTGACTCGCAAGACCATGCGCGGCGCACTCCGTGTTCAAAGTGCCATCGGCAAAGTAGCGGATCGGAGTCGAGGAAGACGTAAAATCAGCCGGATTGCCAAAGAAGTTGCAGCGGTCACCTCCCTCGCCGGTGAGGCTGATGTCATTCCCGCTGTCCAGGACATTCCACGGCTGCCCGCCCTGGATCGTAATAATGGAGTTCAGTTGCCATCCCTCGAGGATCTGAGCCGGGGAGTGCCTGCCCGGAAGGGCATAACTGAAAGCCAGAGTTAACCGATGGCGGATATCGAAATCGCTGTTGCCGTAGTCCCTCCAAGGCTCGAAACTGTTCATCACTTGTGGCGCCCGATTGTCTGAAGCTACGTCGAGCGCATGAGAGTACGTATAGCCCAGCAGGTAAGAAAGCCCGTGCCATGACCGCTCGGTCACGGTGAATTGCAGCGCGTTGTAGTTCGATTCGTCGATATTCCCCAACTGGTTGATGATCTTTAGGCCAGGAAATGCACCGTTGAACCGACGCCCAGCCTGCTCGCAGTTTCCGCAGGCGATCTCTGCCGCCGAGTTAGGATCCACCTGATTGATGTCCCGGACGCCGTAGATCTTGCTCCCATGATTGCCAACATACGCCGCCTGCAGCGAAAGATTCTCCGTGAACCCATGCTGAAGATTCACGTTCCAGCCGGTGACGTAGGGTGTGCGCAGATGCCGGTCAGCGGCGAATACGCTGCACGGAGTATTCCTGCAATCGACTTGGGATACGTTAAAAACCGGCACGTTCGGCTGCCACGCGAGATTTGTGAGTCCCGTCATGACGCCCGCATTAATCTTGCCGGTGCCATCCGTGCCGCCCGGTCCAATGCCCACAGCGGCTGTCGGGACAAGGTTCAACCCGATCGTGCCTGAGTCATTCGTGAAGTTGAACTGGCCGACGAAAGTATTGATGTTCGGCATCACGTACATCATTCCGCCGCCCCCGCGCAGCACGGTTCGCCCCCTTCCCGTGATGTCCCACGCGAAACCGAAACGAGGCGCGAAATCGTTGCGATCCCCTTCGTACGCCGACGGAATCTGCTGCCCCACCTGCACCACCCCGAGCGTGGGATCGAAGTTGCCCAGCAGGTTGTGGGCTTCGCGAAGAACGCTATTCATCTCGTAACGAACCCCGACATTCAGCGTCAGGCGCGACGAAACCCGCCAGTCATCATGCAGAAAACCCGCATAGGACCAAAAACTCAGTTGCCGATGCGTATCGCCGACGAGAATGCGGCCATTGTTGGGGTCCCCAGCCAGGAAATCCTCAAGCGGAGTGGCTCCGGGAAACGGCGGTACGAAGTCCGGATTAAACAGGTGTCCATTATTGAAGTCGATGCGCCCCTTCGCCACACGGTTCTTCAGATGATCGACGCTGCTCCGGCGTACTTCCCCTCCAAACTTGATCGCGTTCTTCGCGCGGCTGTGAGAAACGCTGTCGCTGAATTGCATCACCTGCGCGGGACGCAGCATCTGCGGCCAGCCGTTGTTTCCACCGAAGACTCCAGCCGGTGGCGGTGGCCCGAAATTGCCAATGCGAATAGTCGGCATCCCGAAGTTCTGCGGATTCGTTACGCCAGTATTGATGCCGTACGCTGTCGCGGGATTGAATGACGCATCCGCCGTGAGGAATGTCTGCCATAGCCGGTTGTAGCCCACCCGAACCTCGTTCACCCAGCTCGGATTCGGCATGTATGCCCATGTCCCACCCAATACTTGGGCGCGAGTCACTGCCGCCACCGAGGGTCCAGCATCGGCTGATCCTGCTCGGTCTGCAGACTGTCGCCAATCACGTACGTTGCTCCAAGCACGTTCCGGTCGCTGGCCCGATAATCGACTTTCGCAATGCCGTTATCGGCGCGATTCGTATTCGGGAAATTCGTGAGGATCCCCTCTGGATTCCCTCCATCGTTAGTGGCAAAAAGCGTCGCCAGCCTCTGGCTCAGGGCACTCTCAGCAACACCGTGTGCCTCAAGATCCGAGAGCGCATCCGGGATGCTGTTGGCCGGATCGCCTCCCAACGAAACTGTCGCCGGCGTGAAAAATATCTGACTGAGGCCAACCAGGCTGCGAACGCCCTCATACCCGGTAAAGAAAAACAACTTGCCGGCAACAATCGGTCCGCCAGAGGTTGCGCCGAATTGGTGCATACGCAGAGTCTTGGGATTGGGCGCAGGATTGAAATAGTTCCGCGCATCCAAAGCCGCATTCCGCTCGAATTCATACCCTGTGCCGTGAAAATTGTTTGTCCCGCTCTTCAGGCCGACATTGACGATGACGCCCGGCCGCCAGCCGAATTCAGCCGTAGGACTAAACTGCTCGTTGAATTCCTGGATCGAATCGATCGGCAGGATCGTGCCCGGCGTCCCCTGCACTCCCGAGCCGTTGATGACGCTCTGCCCGAAGTAGACGTCATTGTTGTCGATTCCGTCGATGATGAAGTTGTTGAACTCGGACCGCAGGCCGTTGGCGCTGATTGAAGCTATGCCGCCCCCCGGATACCGCATGACTCCCGGGCGAAGCACTAGCAGATTCTGGAAGTCCCGGCCATTTAAAGGCAGGTCATTGATCTGACGGTTACGTAGCGTTCCGCCTAGAGTGTCATTCACCGTGTCAATGATCGGCGTTGCCTGAGTGACGGTGATTTTTTCCGAGGCTTCGCCCGTCTCCAGCACGAAATCGATCCGGATATCCTGACCAACCAGGATCTCAATACCGCTCCGCACCACGGTCTTGCAGCCGTCCGCCTCGGCGATGATCGTATAAATCCCAGGAGCCAGGTTGGGTACCGCGTATTCTCCAGATGTGGAAGTAGCCAGAACTCGAGTGGCTCCACGCTGCGAGTCACTGACCGTCACCGTGGCTCCGTCCAATGGCTGCCCGCTACTATCACGTACATCCCCGACAATACGCGCGCTATCACTTTGTGCCAGCAGAGAAAGACTCAACGACAGGACCGCCAATACGGTGCGGACCATTGCGGCTGTAGTTATGTTTTCAATCAGTGTCGATGTGCGTTTCACGTTGCTACCTCGGTCCAGTCTTCTTTCCACAGATGAGCTGCCAGCTGTTCAATCGGTATCTGGCTGAAATTTGATTTCGACAATTTCTTTTGTCTCACCACTTCCGGATTCCCACTTCGACTTGATGACCGCATCTGCTGCGGCTTGTGCGAGCACAGGGCTGCCTCCAAGTACCTCTGTCTTAGTCACCTTGCCAGCCCCATTCACTGTCGCCAACAGCCGAACGGTACCCGCTAGGTGCATCTTTCGTGCGATTGCGGGATATTCCGGAGACACCTGCACCACGATCTTGCGCATCCCAGACGTTCGCAGTTGTGCCAGACCAATCGGAGGCGAGAGGCCAAGCGAAGTCACGACAACGACCAAAATAGAAATCAGGCGTCTGAGCGTGGCCTCAAAATTAGAAATTCGTTCGTAACAGTGCATTTTGCTCACAAGTAACGCCTTGGCCAGCTTATGAATCGAGGCGACTGAGGGTCTGTGATTCGGCGCAGAACGGGGGGTTACTGTGGTTCGCAGAATGCACTCGAAAGGGGTCGTCCTTTCGCTCACTCGGATTTTCCTCGCTCAAATGAGCGAAACAGGCGTACCGCCACGGTACGACCGTCTTCTATTCTTGTTCGTAGTTCGAGCCTGTCAATAGCTTTTGGGGCGTCAAGCAGCCACAAAAGCCTTCTCATTCGATACGGTTTTCAACCTCCAAACATTCCCAATCGGCGGGAACGCCCGCCGCTAGCGGGTTTTCGGCCTTTTTTTCTTGACACTAACGTTCGGGCATTGTTATATGGTTTCCCCCCGGCTTGGGTTAGTCGGTTTGAGGTACCAGATCACTCTCACTTGGACCTTTTTTGCAAATCGTGAATAGTCTCAAGCCTGTTTCGGCTGAATTCCGTCCTACAACACACAACCAATACTTGCCCCGTGGCGGGCAAAGAAAGAAAAAAGAAAGAAAGGACTGACTAATGACACCTCTGCGAGTTCTACTTCTTGTTTTTGTGTCTGCGCTAGTCGCTACCGCAGCGGCCAGCGGCCAATCGCTCTTGTCCCGGGCAACCGACCTGGGCCCGGTGAATGCCGCAAACTCTATCGAAGTCACGCTGTGGATGAAGCTGCACGACCAGCAGAGCCTGGATGCCCTGGTCGCGGCGCAACAGGCGGGGAAGGCCGGGTACCTTTCCCCCGATCAAGTCCGCGCGCAGCACGCACCCAGCCATGAAGAAGTCGCCAAGGTCGCGGACTTCCTCAAAACCCAGGGATTCACAGTAACCGGTTTCGGTCAGGACAACATGTTTGTGAGAGCCACCGCTACCGTCGGCCGGGTACAGAGCGAGTTCAACGTAGAACTCCATCAGTACAACCTGAACGGGCGCACGTTCCGGGCCAGCAGCCGGAAAGCAAGCCTGCCGCCCGCTCTCGCCGGTCTGGTTTCCTCTGTCAGCGGACTTTCAGACCTCGCCCCGGAACCCCAAGTCGCACGCCGTGTCCCCAAGTCGGCCGTCGGAAGTGTTAACCGGCAGACCGATGCCGAAGGCATCCGCGCCCAGCCAGTCCCACTCAATGCTCAGTCCAACGGCATCTTCTTCTCGGCCCAGTGCTTCTATCAGCTGACTTCCTTGAATTTCTCTGATCCTGCGAACGGAATCTCGGCGACCTACCAGGGCAACCGTTACGGCGCTCCCATCACCAACGGACCGCCAAACGCCTCCCCGTGCGGCTACCAGCCGAGTGACATTCAGACGGCGTACAACCTGACGCCTCTCTATCACGAGGGGCTGACCGGCAAAGGCACGACTGTCGCTATCGTCGACGCGTACGGCTCGACCACCATCGCCTACGATGTCGCCGCGTTCTCGCAGTACATGGGCCTTCCCGCACCGGACCTCACGATTATTGGCACGCCGACCGAGTCCAACTTCTCGATCGATCCCCAGGCGGGATGGGCGAGCGAGACAACTCTGGACGTCGAATGGGTGCATTCGATCGCCCCAGGCGCAAAAATCGTCCTCGTGGTCACCCCAACCAATTCCTTCACCGACCTCTTCAATGGCATCATCACGGCGGCAAATGTACCCGGCGTCGTATCGATCTCCAACAGCTGGAGCGGATTTGATATTGGAATCGCCGGCGATTCAGAGTTCTACAACGCCGCGGACAACATTTTGAAAGCGATTGGCGCCGCCGGCGAGTCGATTCAATTCAGCACCGGCGACTACGGCGACAACGCCAGTCAGCTTGGCGGCTTCTACACCTCCACGGGCTGGCCCGCAAGCTCACCCTACGCGACTGGAATCGGAGGAGTAAGCGTAGCGCTTGACTCCCACAAGCAC
>Ga0126371_10006402_pt1 | contig 10481 bp, 6 predicted proteins | sample PanSoiMetaPlot_4_FD_110145 | JGI IMG/M metagenome (GOLD analysis project Ga0126371, IMG submission 110145) | Tropical forest soil microbial communities from Panama - MetaG Plot_4 | ecosystem: Environmental > Terrestrial > Soil > Tropical forest > Bulk soil | place: Panama | collected 2016-02-17
CCGCGGCCTGGCGGGCCGGGTGCAGAACCCTCGCGTCCTTTCGAGCACCGGCGCGGGCCGATGCCAACTGGGACGCGTCCGGGACCACGGACACCGGGCCGCCCGGGAATGCTGCCGCCGCTTCCGGATAAAATGCCGCCCAAGGCGGAGCCGGGAAAGCCGCTTTATGCGCGCAAGGCTCCTCCGCGCCAGCGGCCTGTGGTTGATAAGCGAGAGATTGAAGGAGAGCGCAAGCTGCACCCGACGCGCATGCGTCAGGGAGCCGGGCGCGGCACTGCGGTGGCGGTCATTGCGCCGCCGGAACCACGTCCGCCGCGCGAAGTGACCATCACCGAAGGAATCACCATTCGCGAGCTTGCGGAAAAACTCGATGTACGTGCGAAAGATCTATTGAAGACTCTGCTCGACAAAGGCGTGTTCGCCAGCATCAACCAGGCGCTCGACGTGCCTACGGCCACGACGCTGGCGGAATCCTTTAGCGGAGTGGTGAGCGTGGTGTCGCTCGAAGAAGAAATGGTGCTTGAGGTCGCGAAGGAAGAGACGAAAGAAAGTTTGAAGCCGCGGCCGCCGGTGGTTACCGTGATGGGCCACGTCGACCATGGAAAAACGAGCCTGCTGGATGCGATCCGCGAGGCGGACGTGGCGGCGGGCGAAGCCGGTGGAATCACGCAGCATATCGGCGCCTATCAAGTGCTGGTGAACGACCGCAGCGTGGTTTTTGTGGATACTCCGGGCCACGAGGCGTTTACGCGCATGCGTTCGCGCGGCGCGAAGGTGACGGATATTGTGGTGTTGGTGGTGGCCGCCGATGATGGCGTCATGCCACAGACCAAGGAAGCGATTGACCACGCCAAAGCGGCGAATGTGCCGATCATCGTGGCTGTCAACAAGATAGACAAGGCAGAAGCGCAACCGGAGCGCGTGAAGCGTCAGTTGTCGGACCTGGGCTTAATGCCCGCGGAATGGGGCGGCGATACGGAATTCGTGGAGGTTTCGGCGAAACAGAAGAAGGGAATCGACAAGCTGCTCGAAATTATCTTGCTGGTCGCGGACTTGCGCGAATTGAAAGCGAATCCGGATGCGCCGGCGAGCGGAACAGTGTTGGAATCCCGCGTGGACAAAGGACGTGGGCCAGTGGCTACCGTGCTGGTGCAGAATGGTACGCTCAACGCGGGCGACTTTTTTATCTGTGGTTCCGTTTTCGGCAAAGTCCGGGCGATGTTCGATGATCGTGGCCGTGCGGTGAAGAACGCTCCGCCCTCCACGCCCGTTGAAGTTCTGGGATTGCAAGGTGTGCCTGAAGCGGGTGACCACTTCCAGGTGGCCGACGAAGCCAAGGCGCGCCACATTGTGGAGTATCGCCAAAGCAAGCAGCGTGACGCGGCGATGGCGCGCAGCAGCGGCGGACGCATCACCCTGGACCAGCTCCACGAGCAGCTCAAGGCTGGCGAGGTCAAAGAGCTGCCGCTGGTCATCAAAGCGGACGTGCAAGGTTCCGTGGAAGTGTTGAGCGAAATGCTGCCGAAACTCTCGAACGACCAGGTGAAGCTCAAGATTATCGGATCGGGCGTGGGTGCGGTTACGGAAAACGACGTGCTGCTGGCTTCGACTTCGGGCGCGATTATCATCGCCTTCGGTGTGCGGCCCGATCGCAAAGCCGCGGACCTGGCGCAGCAGGAACACGTGGACATTCGAACCCATAACATCATCTACGAAGTTTCAGACGAGATTAAGAAGGCGATGGAAGGCCTGCTCGAACCGGTCATTACTGAAACTTACCTGGGGCGGGCGGAAGTGCGGAACACGTTCAAGGTAAAAGGCGCCGGGACGGTTGCGGGTTGTTACGTCGTTGACGGAATTCTTAAACGCGATGCGCAAGTCCGCGTGGTGCGAGACGGCACGGTAATTTACACGTCGAAGCTGAGCTCGTTGAAGCGCTTCAAAGATGACGCGAGCGAAGTGCGCACGGGCTTCGAATGCGGCGCGGGGGTTGCCAACTTCAACGACATCAAGGTTGGCGACGTTCTGGAATGCTTTAGCGTCACTAAGATGAGCGCTGCGGAAGCCGCCGGACAAGCCAGCGCGCCCGCGGGCAAAAAATAAGCCGCAGGTTTTTCCCCGGAGCCGCAGATGCCAGTCGGCTTGCTTACCCTCGAGCTGCACATCCCCGACGCGCAATCGCTGAAGGACAAGCGGCAAGTGCTGCGCAGCTTGAAGGACAAGCTTAGGCGGGATTTCAACGTGGCGGTGGCGGAACTCGAACATCAAGACACATGGCAGAGGTCGGTCGTGGGTGTGGTAACCATTTCGAATGAAGAGAAGCACGTGAATGAAGTGCTTCAGAAGGTTTTGGACGAAGCGGACGGGATTCTCGGCTCGATTTTAATCAACCAGGCAGTTGAGATTATTTAGGAAGCGTCGCAGAAGAAACGCAGATGAGCTCCACCACGCATCGTCACAAACGCGTGGGCGAAGAAATCGCTCACGAAATCAACGCCATGCTGGCGGGCGAATTGAAAGACCCGCGGCTGGAGGGCAGCGTCATTGCCAGTGAAGTCCGAGTGCAGCCGGACATGAAGCACGCGCGCGTGTTCATCAGCGTGAAAGGAACGAGCGAGGAGCAGTCCGACGCGATCAAAGCTCTCGAGCACGCGGCCGGGTTTATTCGCCATGAACTCGTCGAGCGTTTGCAGCTTCGACGGCTGCCCGAACTACACTTTGCGCTGGATTTGTCCGAGGAGCGCGTGGAGCGGATCGAGCAATTGCTGCGGGAAGTGAAGCAGGACGAAACGGTGCCCCTTGCGATCAGGAAGCGTGAACCGGCACGTGGCAAGTCAAAGAAGAAACGTAAGACAGCGGCGAAGAAGAGGAGTTCCCTTTAGGTCTTTATCAGTTCTAAGTAATAAGTCTTAAGTTTGGGTGGGAAAAGCCTGGGAATAGCGAACGAAGAACCCTTGGTCTGGTAATTGGGCTTTCGTAGCTTGTGCAATCGCGATTTTTTCTCACAACTTAAAACTTACGACTTAAGACTTGTCGAATGCCACGCCAGCCACAACCAGTGCCTTTTGACGGGGCGCTCGTCATCAACAAGCCCAAAGGAAAAACGTCCCATGATGTTGTGGACGCAGTCCGCCACCTAGCCGGGTTCCGGCAAATCGGACACTTAGGGACTCTAGATCCGCTCGCCACTGGCGTTCTCGTTTTGCTGCTGGGACGGGCTACACGGCTGGTGCGCTTTTACGCCGGTAGGAGGAAGCGCTACACCGCAGGTTTCCGCTTCGGATTTGCAACAAATACGTACGACTCCGATGGCGAATCACAAGGACCGGACAGGCCGCGGGCCCTCGATGCAGCCATCCTAGAACGGCTCGCGGCTGAACGCATCGGGCCATTCGAACAAATGCCACCGGCGTTTTCCGCAAAGAAAGTGGGAGGGCGCCCTGCCTACGAATTAGCGCGCAAAAAACAAGAAGTGGAATTGAAGCCGGTCCAGGTGGAGGTCTTTGAGTACCGGCTGACGGGGATCGAAGGCAGCGTGGCGCGCTTCGTCATCGAATGTTCTTCGGGGACGTATATCCGGTCGCTGGCGCACGAGATGGGACAGAAACTGGGTTGCGGCGCGCATCTGGCCGAGATTACGCGCACGGCTGTGGGGGAATTCTCCTTGGAACAAGCCATCGCGCTCGAGGAGCTTGCTGAAGCAAGCCGCGCGGGCCGATTTGCAAACTGCCTGATCAAACTCGAAAATCTCTTGCCGAATTTTCCCCGCATCAATGTCTTACCGGTGATTGAAAAGCGTGTGAGGCATGGCTCGAAGTTCAATATTTCGGTTTCGCAATTGCAACCCGGGCGTGTGGAGCCTCCTCCCGGAGCGACGAAGGAACTCGATGGCGGGCCGCCGATGGCCCCGCGGTTGCGCGTTTTCAATCAACAGGACAAGTTGATTGCCATTGCAGAAGCCGTGGTGCCGCGAACGTACCAGCCTCTAGTCGTGTTCGAACCGCTGCCGTAAAGCAGCATAGCGTCACGGCTGCGGTTGTTGGGGTTGCTGTGGCTGAGGTTGAGGCTGAGGCTGAGGTTGAGGCTGTTGTGGCGGCTCAGGCTGTTGCTGCTGAGGCTCGCGTGGCGTTGAAGTTCCGCGGAACCCTGCCCCACTACGGCCGATGTCCCCGCGGCCGGCGTAGATCGCGCGCGTGAGATGGTCCGCCAGGCGAAGCCTGCGCGGAGTAATCACGATGAGGAGTTCGGTATCCTGAAACGCGCGGCTCTTTGAACTGAAGGCATATTTCAGAGCGCCGGGAACCGCTGTGAAACCCGGCAAGCCCGCTATCGAACGGGTTTCTTCGGTGTCGGTCATTCCCGCAATCAGAGTTGGCTCGTCTTCTTTCACGCGCACCGTTTGGGAGAGCGTGCGATTCGAAAGGATGGGGATGCCGTTGACGGCGCTGCCGGCGAGCGCGCGGATTTCGAACTCCAAGTGGAGGGTCACTTCCGCATGGGTATGAAGCGTTGGCGTAGCTTTGATTTTTACGCCAAGATCGACGTATTCCGAGCCGGGATAAGGTTGCTGCAGGACACCTGGGGCGACACCGTTAGTAAACAGGCTGGAAGGGCTTAGAACCACGGTGATGTCGCCTGCGGCCCCAGACACATCATTGGTGATCGCCACGTCGGGAAAGCCGCCTGTGGCGAAAGTGCCTGCAACGATAGCAGTCGGGGTGGAACCGGTTGGGCCGGCAGGCGGCTGGAAGGCTTCGGAGAAAAGCCCTCCGGAAACTCCCGCGAATACAGTGAAGGTGTCGGCACCGCCGTTGGTCACAGCAATATCCGCGAGTCCATCTTGATTGAAGTCTGCAATAGCGACACTCGTCGGTGACGTCCCTGCTCCCGTTTGCAGAGGTGAGCTTGCGCTCGCGGTGAAAGTGGCATCCCCATTGTTGAGCAACACGCTAACAGTATTGTCCTTTTGATTCGCGACGGCGAGATCGGGTTTTGAATCGCCGTTCAAATCGCCTGCTGCAATCGCCACAGGCACATTGCCAATGCCCGATGAAATCGGCGAGCCCGTGGCTTCCGTGAAAGTGCCGTCGCCCTTGCCCAGGAGAATCGTCACATTGTTTGTGGCTTGATTGACGATAGCCAAGTCTTGATTCCCATCGGCATTGAAGTCGTTCTGCACGATCGCCACCGGCCCACGTTCGGTGGCAGTGGACGGGATGGGCGTCAAAGTAAATTGCTTCTGCGCGGTTAAAGGCGTGGCGCCGGAGTCTGTCGCGGTCGCGCCGAACGTAAAGCTTGGCGGCGTTGTCGTGGAGGAGGTGGGGATTCCAGTGATTTCACCTGAGGGATTCAAAGTCAGTCCAGCGGGAAGGGCGCCTGACGAGACGGCCCACGTCAAAGGAGCAGTTCCTCCGGTGGCGGTAAGAATCTGATCGTAGGGTACGCCGATCGTTCCGTTGGGAAGCGCTGCCGTCGAGATCGCAAAGGTGGGAGCGCTGGCGTTGACGGTGATACTGAGCGCGATTGCGACTGAATTCGGAGGACTAGCAGAGTCCACCGCATTAACCGTGATTGCGGAAGTTCCCGCTGCGGTGGGCGTGCCGGAAATGACTCCCGTGCTGGGAGTTAGAGTAAGGCCTGGAGGCAGAGTTCCCGTTGTGAGGCTCCAGGTTACCGCTCCAGTTCCTCCAATGAATTGCAGTGTGGCGTTATAAGCCGTGTTCAGAACAGCGTCCGGGAGAGATGTAGAAGTAATGATGAGTTTGTGCGCCAGAACAAAGGGCGAGGCCGACGCGGCCGTAAATTTGCCCGTACCGTCGCCGAGGAAAATAGAAACCGAATCGTCGTTCTGGTTGATCACGGCAAAATCCTGCTTGCCATCGCCATTGAAATCGCCAGTGGCAATCCCAGCGGGATTCGAGCCGGCGGGAACTGCCACGGGCTTCTGAAATGTGCCGTCGCAATTGCTGAGGAGCACGTCCACTTGATTCGCGAGCGGATCACTGACAAGCAAATCGTGACATCCACTGTTTGTGAGCGTCGTGGAGGCGATTCCGGGATGAGTTGCGGGAGCTGCGGCGCGCGCACCTCCCAGCAGAGAAATGGGAGAGCCGTTGGCCTGCGCAAATGATCCCTGACTGCTGTTTTGATTCAGCAGAATCGTGACCGAATTGTCGATTTCATTGACCGCAGCGATATCAAGAGAGCCGTTCGTTAAAAAATCCGCGGCGACCAGCGCGGCTGGGCCCTTTCCAGCCGCAAACGACGTGCTGGGAAAGGGGTTGCTCGCACCACCGGGATTTGGCGTAAAAGAGCCGGTTCCCAGGCTGCCGGAGAGCAAAGAGAGCGTGATGGGATACCGCTCTCCGACGAAGAAAGTGGCGGGTTTACCGTCTTGCGCGCGCAAAAGAACCTGGCGGCCGGTTTGCACGAGCGAAAGAGCATCTGAGAAGTCCACAGCGGCAGAAGGAAGCGTCAAGAGAAACGTGGATTTGCCGCCCCCTACGGCTACGATGGGCGGAATGAGCGAACTGACCGACGAGGATGCTCCTGTTGCTGCGCTGCCAAAAATTGCGGCAAGAAGCGTCTGCAGCGCAGTCAGATTGTTTGCCTGTGTCAACTGGCTGAGCAGGTTGGGGGGAAGGGCAATCAGTCTCTGACTGGTGGGAGGCTCGACACCGAGTTTTTTCGCGATGTTTTTGTCGACTTCCAGGAGCTCGATCTCCAGCATCAATTCGCCGCGCGCTCTTTCCAACTGCTGAATCAATGCTCCTGCGAGAGCGAGGTGCTCGGGAGTATCGCGCATGGTAATGCCGTGCGTGCGTGTGTCGAGGTCCATGTGCGGGGCAGCCGTGATGTCGCGCAGGATGCGCAAAACCTCCGTAGCATCCTCGGAACTAATGGCGGAGGAAAGCGGAAAAGTCTGCTCTGCCTCCAAATCATATTGCCTGCGCTTTTCCGGCGTATCCGCAGCCACAAACATCAGCGTGGCGTTTATAGGGCGCCAGAACGTGCCCGTCTGCGCTGCGAGAATTTTCAGGGCATTCTGAAAATCCACGTTTTCGATGTTCAAGTGCACGGCTCTGACGGTAAGGTCGGGGTCAAAAGTGACCCCGATACCAAAAACGCTTGCCATTTGCTCGTAGACGGTCTTCGTGTCTCCGCGCAGGTCGATGTTGCGCGTACCCGTTTGCGGCTTCAATTGAGGAAAACCGGGGATGGCCGGCGCTGTTCTTGGCCCGGTTTCGTCGCCCATGCTTTTTATTTCGCGCAATCGCTCGAGGATGATGGTGTTTGCCGGGTCGATGGCCAACCCAGCGGCAAGATCTTCCGTTGCTTGCTCAAAGCGGCTGGCGAGAGCGTCGCGCTCTGCGGCATCGGAGTACGAACGAAGTAGTTTGGAACGCAGAGATGCTGCCCGCGTTGCGTAGGCCATGTCCTGTGGGGCAAAGCGCGCAGCTTCTTCGAAGGCGGTCAGGGCCTCAGCAAGACGGCCAGCCGCTTCCGCTTTTTCACCCCGATCGGCTGCTCTGCGCGCCCGCTTGAGGTCCGCATGTGCCTGCTGGGGAGAGGCCTGCTGCGCTGGCGGTGAAGAAGTTGCGGCTTGGCCGAATGCTTGGCAAGACAAAAGGAGGCCGGAAAGAATCAGCGACAAACCTTGGCGAAGGGGCCTCATGCGCATGAGACAGAATAGCCTATTCCGTGCACTAGATTTGCGTGCAGAATCAAATAGGACTAAATTAGTCCGGTTGACCTGAGGAGTTCGCCTGAGGTAAACTCGGATTTGTAGTTGCAAATGATTTACAACTAGACCTACAGGACAACTTGTGCTTTCAGCATTTCTTATTGCGCTTCGCGAAGGCGTGGAAGCGGCGCTCGTCGTCGGCATCATCCTGGTGTATCTCTCCCGCACGGCGCGCAGCCATTTGGCGCACTTCGTTTGGTATGGCGTTGCGGCGGCCGCTGCTCTGAGCCTGGCAGTGGAGGTGGTGCTGGAGCGCTGGCGCATCAGCGAAGACGGCTTCGAGGGGCTGATGCTCCTGGTGGCCGCCGTCTTCGTTGTTACGATGATTGTTTGGATGAACCGAGTTGCGCGCCACCTGCGAACAGAAATTGAGGAAAAGATCGAGTCCTACGCGGAGCGCGCAGGAAAGGCCGCGGGCTGGGGGATTTTTCTCTTCGTTTTTCTGATGGTTCTCCGCGAAGGCGTTGAACTGGCGCTGATTCTTCGCGCCGTCGAGCTCTCGACCGAGGGATTGCAGACCTGGATCGGGACTCTTGCCGGGATTGGCGCCGCGGTTGCTGTGGGCTTGTTCTTCTTCAAAGGCACGCTTCGCATTCCTCTGCAGCGATTTTTTGCCGCGACCAGTATCATTCTGATCCTCGTAGCGTTTCAATTGGGGCTAGAAGGCCTGCACGAACTGAGTGAAGCCCAGTGGCTCCCCTCCAGCAAAGCGGAGATGGCCATTGTTGGCCCCATCGTGCGCAATGAGCTGTTCTTCTTTGTTCTTATTTTTGGCGCCGCGATTCTGCTGATTCTGCGCGAATGGCAGACGGCTTCGCACGCCAAAGCTGCGAAAGAATCGCTCAATGATGCCGAGAAGCGTCTGCTCGAATCGCAAAACCGGCGCCAACGCCGCTGGATGATTGCGGCGGCAACGGCTTCGCTGACCGTAATTTTGGTTTTGACCGCGGATTTCATCTACACGCGCGCAAATTCGGCTCCGCCGGCAATGCAGGCGGTTGAGCCTGTTGGCAGCATCGCGCGCGTGCCGATTAGCGAAGTACAAGACGGGGCGATGCACCTTTTCACGGTTAGCGCGGGCATTCAGTCCCTGCGCTTCATGGTGATCAAGAAACCCAACGGCTGGGGCGTAGCGCTGGATGCGTGCCGGATTTGCGGCGCGGAAGGCTATCGTCAGGACGGCCTGAATGTGATTTGCCGCCACTGCGCGTCCGCGATTTACATTCCTTCGATTGGCGATCAGGGAGGCTGCAATCCCATCGGCGTGCCTGCGCACGTGGATGGAGCCGACATTGTGATTGATATTTCCGCCCTCGCTCAGGCGTCCCAGGAGATTCCAAAGTAGGGGCACGATATATCGTGCCTTTGCGATTGTGTTGACTACTCCATGTTCTTCCGACTCGTAGCCGATTCCTTCGGGCGGCGCCCCCGGCACAAGCTGCTGACCGGCGCAGCGCTCGCTCTCGGTATGAGCGTAGCTACGGCGGCGCTCAGCGTCGCGCTGGACGTCGGCGATCGCTTGGCGAAGGAATTCCGTAGCCTGGGCGCGAACCTGGTAGTCACGCCGAAGGCAGATTCGCTGCCGCTCGAAATCGGCGGCGTGGATTACCGCCCGGTGAATGCCGGCGCTTATCTTCCCGAAGCCGACCTGCCGAAACTCAAGACTATTTTCTGGCACAACAATATCGTCGCGTTCGCGCCGATCCTTGAGACGCAAGTCTACGCAAGGACAAATTCCACCCTCGAAGATGTGCAGGGAAGGGTCAAACCAGAAAGCACGATCATCGGTACTTGGGCTTCCCATGCCGTCACCACGGCGGAGGCCCGTTCATTCGTTACTGGAATTGAGAATAGAAATCCTTGGTGGCGGGTTGACGGGCGTTGGTTTCAAGAGAAGTCGGACGAATGCGTTGTTGGGAGGGATTTTGCCACTCAGCGTGGGTTAAAGCTTGGCGACTCACTCTACCTCTACACCGGCGGGGCTTTCTATCTACATGCTAACGACCTCCGGTCTTATCACCTGAGCATTACGGGCATTCTTTCCACGGGCGGAACTGAAGACGAGGCGATTGTCGCCCCAATTTCGCTTGTTCAGAGCATTGTCGCCAGGCCGGGGCAATACCGCAAGCTCTACGCCAGTGCGCTGACGAAGCCGGAAGACGATTTTGCGCGGCGCGATCCGAAAACGATGAGGCCGGGAGAATTCGAGCGATGGTCCTGCAGCCCGTATGTTTCCTCGATTGCCTATTCGATTGGACAGGTACTGCCGGGAACGGACGTGCGCGTGATACGCCGCGTTGCCGACGGCGAAGGCCAAATTCTCAGCCACGTGCAAATGCTGTTGTGGCTGGTCACTTTTGCGGCCATGTTGGCTGCGGCCCTGGCTGTAGGCGCATCGTCGGCGGCCTCGGTAATCGAGCGTCGCGTGGAAATTGGCTTGATGAAGGCGCTCGGCGCGGGCTCCGCTACCGTGGGCTTCCTCCTTGCTGCGGAGCAACTGCTGCTCGCGTTTGTCGGCGGAGGCGTGGGTTACGCGCTAGGAATTGTTTTGGCGCGATTGCTGGGCGAAAAGATCTTTGGCGCCGCGCCGGAACCTACCCTATTAGTCTTTCTTGTGGTCATCGGGCTTGCCGCGCTTGTGACTCTCCTCGGCAGCGCTCTTCCGTTGCGTCGCGCTTCGCGCATTGACCCGGCGCCCATCTTGCGAGGCGAGTGAGCGTGTTTTCCATGCACACAA
>Ga0126371_10006403_pt1 | contig 10480 bp, 9 predicted proteins | sample PanSoiMetaPlot_4_FD_110145 | JGI IMG/M metagenome (GOLD analysis project Ga0126371, IMG submission 110145) | Tropical forest soil microbial communities from Panama - MetaG Plot_4 | ecosystem: Environmental > Terrestrial > Soil > Tropical forest > Bulk soil | place: Panama | collected 2016-02-17
CGATCGGCAGCATGGCGAGCTCGGCGGCGCCGCGTCGCACCGCGGCGATGACGTCCTCGAAGCCCGGGCAGGCCAGCGGCGTCATTTTCGGAAAGACGTGACGGCAGGCGAGGTCGGAGTAAGCGCCGGGGGCACCTTGAAAGGCGATGCGGCGCGTGGATCGGCGGTTGACGGTCATGGGCGGGCTGGGTCCGGCCGCATCCGCATCAATGCGCGGGCGCGTTCGAGGTCGGCCGGAGTATCGACGCCGAACGGCACCGCGTCAACGAGCGCGGCGTCGATCCGCATGCCGGCATCGAGCGCGCGCAGCTGTTCGAGGTTTTCGCGCTTTTCGTTGGCGCTGGGCGGCAATACGACGAAACGTGCGAGCGCGGCGCGGCGATAGGCATAAAGCCCGATATGATGATGCGGCGCGCCGCCGCCGGGCGGTGGCGCCGCGGCGCGCGCGAAGGCGCGGGCGCGGGCAACGGTCTTGCCGCCAAAATCCGCCCACAGTTTGACGACGCTGCGGCTGTTGATCTCGCCTGGCTCGAGTGCGGCGGCGAGCGTCGCGATGTCGCACGCCGGATCGGCGAGCGGCGCTAGCGCAGCGCGAATCGCCCGTGGGTCGAGCAACGGCAGATCGCCTTGCACGTTCACCACAACGTCGTGCGCCGTGTGCGGATCGAGCGCTTGCAGCGCTTCGAAAATGCGATCCGATCCAGACGGATGGTCGGGACGAGTCGTCACGGCGCGTCCGCCGGCACGCGCGACCGCGTCGACGATCGCGGCGTCCGCGGCGGCGACCACGACGGGCCCGATGGCCGCTTCGGTCGCGCGCCGCCAGACGTGGACGATCATCGGCGCGTCGCCGATTGTCGCCAGCGGCTTGTCGCGCAGTCGCGTCGAGGCGAGACGCGCGGGAATGAGGATGATCGGGTTCAGGGTTTTGGCTTTCGTCTTGCGGCGTTATGCCGCATCGAAGCCAGGCCCTGCAACCGGCCTTTTTCCGGCAGATTTCGTTTGAGTTGGCAGGGGAAATTGAGTTTCCTGCCGGCCGAGCCGCACCAGGGGGATCGGGTTTCGCATGTCCTTCGAGATGAACAAAATTGCGGGCGCGATACTGGTAGCGATGATCGTCGCTTTCGTGTCGGGCATCGTCGCCGCCAATCTCGTCAATCCGACGACGATCAAGAAGAACGCCTACGAGGTCGCCGTGGCGCCCGAGGGCGCGTCGACGAACCAGCAAGCGCCGGCCGGTCCGCAGCCGATCGAGCCGCTGCTCGCCACCGCCAGCGTCCAATCGGGCGAGGCCCACACGTCGGTTTGCAAGACCTGCCATACCTTCAACAAAGGCGAGCCCAACAAGATCGGCCCGAATCTCTACGGCATCGTCGGCGCACCGATCGCCGAGGATCGCAACGGCTTCGCGTTCTCCGACGCGCTCAAGACCAAGGGCAAAGGCCAAAAGTGGACGGTCGATAATTTGAACGACTGGCTGACCGATCCGCAGCACTTCGCGTCCGGCACCAAGATGACCTTCGCCGGCGATCCGAAGGCAAAAGAGCGCGCCGATATCATCGCTTATCTCAATTCGCTCAGCGACCATCCGCAACCGCTGCCGACGGCAGCGCCGGCGTCGGCGAAGCCGGCCGCCGCACCCGCGAGCGGCGGACAAGCCAACGCGGCGCCGAAGCCGCCGGCGTCGGTCGATACGCTGCTCGCGAGCGCCAACGTCAACAACGGCAAGACCCATACGGCGGTCTGCCAGACCTGCCACACCTTCAACAAAGGCGAGCCCAACAAGATCGGCCCGAACCTCTATGGCGTCGTTGGAACGCCGATCGCCGAGGGCCGCAATGGCTATGCCTTCTCCGACGCACTCAAGGCGAAGGGCAAAGGTCAGACCTGGACGTTCGAGAATCTCGACGAATGGCTGACCAATCCGCAGCATTTCGCCTCCGGCACCAAGATGACCTTTGCCGGCGACGCGAAAGCCAAGGAGCGTGCGGACATCATCGCCTACCTCAATTCGTTGAGCGATCATCCGCTGCCGGTGCCGAAGGCGCAGCCCTCTAGCAAGTAACCGCAAACGCCCTAGAATAAGGGCGCCATGACGGAACGAGTCACGGCCGCACATCTGGCCCTTGCCGGCGCACTCGCCGACAAGGCGTCTGCCGTCATCCGCCGCTATTTCCGCGGCGATCTGACTATCGAAACCAAACCCGACGAAACGCCGGTAACGGTCGCCGACCGCGAAGCCGAAGCCGAGATGCGCGCGCTGATCGAGGCGCGCTTCCCCGATCACGGCGTGCTCGGCGAAGAACACGGCCGCACGCGGCCCGAAGCCGACTATGTCTGGGTGCTCGATCCGATCGACGGCACGAAATCCTTCATCTCGGGCGTACCGCTGTTCGGCACCTTGATCGCCTTGACGTTCAAAGGCACGCCCGTGCTCGGTGTGATCGACCAGCCGATTTTGCGCGAACGCTGGCTTGGCGCCGATGGGCGCAAGACGACGCTCAACGGCAAGCCGATCGCGACGCGCGCGTGCTCGGCGCTCGGCGGCGCGACGCTCTTCGCCACCTCGCCCGACATGTTCGGCGGCGGCGACGCGCAGGCTTTTGCCCACGTGCGCCAAGCGGTCAAGCTCGCGCGCTTCGGCGCCGATTGCTACGCCTATGGACTGCTCGCCGCCGGCTTTGTCGATTTGGTGATCGAAGCCGGATTGAAGCCCTATGACTATTGCGCGCTCGTGCCGGTCGTCGAAGGCGCCGGCGGCGAGATGAGCGACTGGGCCGGCGAGACGCTGTCGCTGCATTCCGACGGCCGTGTGATCGCTGCCGGCGATCCCGCCTTGGCGGCGGCGGCACGGGCGGCGCTGGCGGGCAAATAACGATTCCGGCGGCGCAAGCGGCCGACTAAAGTAGCGCCGCCATGAAACGCACCCTGACGCTGATTTTCGCGGTGGCCGTGGCGCTCGCGGGCGCCTCGACCGCCGCCTATGCCCAGGCACAGCATGGCCTGTCGCTGTTCGGCGACCTCAAATATCCGGTGGGCTTCAAGCACTTCGACTACGTCAATCCGGATGCGCCCAAGGGCGGCGCGGTCAAATACGCGGCGACCGGCACCTTCGATTCCTTCAACGAGTTCATCCTCAAGGGCGTGCCCGCCGACGGCACCGACATGATGTTCGATACGCTGATGGCGGGATCGGATGACGAGCCGGCATCGTCTTATGGACTCGTTGCCGAAAGCGTCGAGGTCGCGCCCGACAAGAAATCGGTGATCTACAATCTGCGGCCGCAGGCGCGATTCTGGGACGACTCGGCGATCACGGCCGACGATGTCGTGTGGACCTTCGATAATCTCAAAGCGAAGGGCAATCCGTCGTGGCGAATCTATTACGCCGACGTGTTGAAAGCGGAAGCGCTCGGTCCGCACCGCGTCAAGTTCACCTTCCGCAGCGGAACCAACCGCGAGCTGCCGTCGATCGTCGGCGAGATGCCGGTGCTGTCGAAAGCCTATTGGTCCAAGCACGATTTCGGCAAGACAACGCTCGACGTGCCGCTCGGCAGCGGTCCGTACAAGATCGTCGATTTCCAGCCCGGCCGTTACGTCGTCTATCGTCGCGTGGCCGACTACTGGGGCAAGGATCTGCCGGTCAACGTCGGCCGTTATAATTTCGACGAGATCCGCTTCGACTATTATCGCGACGCATCGGTCGCGCTCGAAGCGTTCAAAGCCGGCGCCTATGACATTCGGCGCGAGAACGTCGCCAAGAATTGGGCGATCGGTTACGACAGCCCGGCGCTGACCAAAGGCTGGATCAAGAAGGCGCTGATTCCGAACAAGGTGCCGCAGGGCATGCAGGCCTTCGGCTTCAATCTGCGGCGGCCGTTGTTCCAGGATCGCCGGGTGCGCCAGGCGCTCGGCTATCTGTTCGATTTCGAATGGACCAACAAGACGCTGTTCTACGGCGCGTATAAGCGCACCGAGAGCTATTTCGCCAATTCGGACCTCGCCTCGTCAGGCCTGCCGAGCCCGGCCGAGCTCGCGATCCTCGACAAATACCGCGGCCAGATTCCTGACGAGGTCTTCACGACGACGTACAAGGCGCCGACGACCAACGGCAGCGGCGATATCCGCGATAATCTGCACGCGGCGCTCAAGCTGTTGGCCGGAGCTGGCTGGACCGTGAAGAACGGCAAGATGGTCAACGCGCAAGGCCAGCCGTTCCAGTTCGAATTCCTGCTCGCCCAGCCCGAGTTCGAACGGGTGGTGCTGCCGTTCGCGCAGAACCTGGGTCGCATCGGCATCGTCTGCAACGTACGCACGATCGATCCGGCGCAATACGAGAACCGGATGCAAAACTACGATTTCGACATGACCGTCGTCGATATCGGCGAATCGCTGTCGCCCGGCAACGAGCAGCGCCAATACTGGTCGTCGCAATCGGCCGACGAGCCCGGCGGCCAAAATTATCTGGGCATCAAATCGAAGCCGGTCGACGATCTGGTCGATCTCGTCATCAATGCACCGGACCGACAGAATCTCATGACCCGCGTCCACGCGCTCGATCGCGTTCTGCTCCAAGGCTATTACGTCATTCCCAATTGGTATTTGGGCAGTTTCCGCGTCGCCTATTGGGACAAGTTCGGGCGGCCGAAGGACAATCCGCCCTATAATCTGGCGCTCAACACTTGGTGGTACGACAAGGCGCGCGCCGACGCGTTGGCGGCGGCGCGGAAATAGGCGCCGATGCTCGCCTACGCGCTGCGCCGAATTCTGCTCATCATTCCGACGCTGTTCGCGATCATCCTGGTCAACTTTATTATCGTCCAAGCTGCGCCGGGAGGCCCGGTCGATCAGCTCATCGCCCAACTCAAGGGCACCGGCAATGGCGCCATATCGCGCGTATCGGGCGGCGGTGGCGAGCTTGGCCATAACGCGACGTCGGCGACGCAAGCGGCCAACCAAAGCCGCGGCGCGCGCGGCCTCGATCCCCAGTTCGTCGCCGAACTCAACAAGCTCTATGGCTTCGACAAGCCGCCGGCCACGCGGTTCCTGCTGATGGTAAAGAACTATCTCACCTTCAATTTCGGCGAGAGCTTTTTTCAGGACCAACCGGTGATCAAGTTGATCGCCCAAAAACTGCCGGTGTCGATCTCGCTCGGCCTATGGACGACGCTGATCGCATACCTGGTGTCGATCCCGCTTGGCATCCGCAAGGCGGTGCGCGACGGCAGCCGCTTCGACATCTGGACCAGCGGCGTCATCATCGTCGGCTATGCGATTCCGTCGTTCCTGTTCGCCGTGCTGCTGATCGTCTTGTTTGCCGGCGGCAACTATCTGTCGATTTTCCCGCTGCGCGGCCTGGTCTCGGACAATTGGGCGAGCTTCGGTTGGCCGCACCGCATTCTCGATTACCTCTGGCACATCGTTCTGCCGGTGACCGCGTTGACCATCAGCGGCTTCGCCAGCCTCGCCATGCTGACCAAGAATTCGTTCCTCGAGGAGATCAATAAGCAATACGTGATGACGGCGCGTGCCAAGGGCCTGACCGAACGCCGCGTGCTGTACGGCCATGTCTTCCGCAACGCCATGCTGCTGGTGATCGCCGGCTTTCCGGCGGCGTTCGTCGGCATCCTGTTCACCGGCGCACTACTGGTCGAGGTGATCTTCTCGCTCGATGGCTTGGGCTATCTCGGTTATCAGGCGGCGCTCGGGCGCGACTATCCGGTGATGTTCGCGACGCTCTACATCTACACGCTGGTCGGGCTGGTGATGAAATTGATCAGCGACCTGACCTACATGTGGATCGATCCGCGCATCGATTTCGGGACGCGCGGCCGATGACCACGCCCATCGTCATCCCCCAGCCGATCGGCCGTCGCCGTTGGCTCGGTCTGCCGATCAGCGTCGTCACCCACCACCGTCTGTTGCGCTTCGCCGCCAACCGACGCGGCTTCTGGTCGTTGTGGATTTTTCTGGTGCTGTTCGGCTTGAGCCTGTTCGCCGAGTTCATCGCCAACGACCGGCCGCTGATCGTGTCGTACGATGGGCATTGGTATTGCCCGGTCGTCAGCGACTACACGGAAGAAACTTTCGGCGGCGACCTGCCGATCCTGGCGGATTATCGGGACAAGACGGTGGCGGCACGCATCAACGCGCATGGCTGGATGGTGTGGCCGTTGATCCCGTTCGCGGACGACACGATCAATTTCAACCTCGGTCAGCCGGCGCCGTCGCCGCCGTCGTCGACCGATTGGCTCGGTACCGACGACCAGGGTCGCGACGTGTTGGCGCGGCTGATCTACGGCTTCCGCGTCTCGGTGCTGTTCGGGCTCGCGCTCACGGTGTCGAGCTCGATCATCGGCGTCGCCGCCGGCGCCATCCAGGGTTATTACGGCGGCCTCATCGACATTTCCTTCCAGCGCTTTCTCGAAATCTGGTCGGGCCTGCCGGTGCTTTATCTGCTCATCATCCTGTCGAGCATCGTGCAGCCGAACTTCTGGTGGCTGCTCGGCATCATGCTGCTGTTCTCATGGATGTCGCTGGTCGATCTGGTGCGTGCCGAGTTCCTGCGGGCCCGCAATTTCGATTATGTGCGCGCGGCGCGCGCCTTGGGCGTCTCCGATCCGGTGATCATCTGGCGCCACGTGCTGCCCAACGCGATGGTGGCGACGCTGACCTTTCTGCCGTTCATCCTCAACGGTTCGATCACCACGTTGACGTCGCTCGACTTCCTGGGCTTCGGCCTGCCGCCGGGCTCGCCGTCGCTCGGCGAATTGCTCGCCGAAGGCAAGGCCAACATTCAGGCGCCGTGGCTCGGCCTGACGGCGTTTTTCGTCCTCGCCATCATGTTGAGCTTGCTGATCTTCATCGGCGAAGCGGTGCGCGACGCCTTCGATCCGCGGAAGGGCGGCTGATGGCGCTGCTCGAAGTCAAAAATCTCGGCGTCAGTTTTGCGTTGCCGTATCGCACGCTCGTCGCGGTGAAGGGCGCGTCGTTCGCGCTCGACAAGGGCGAGACGCTGGCGCTGGTCGGCGAATCGGGTTCGGGCAAGACCGTGACGGCGTTGTCGATCCTTCAGCTTTTGCCGGCTGCAACGGCGAGCCATCCGGCCGGCAGCAGCATCCGGTTCGACGGCGCCGAGCTCGTCGGCGCGCCGGAATCCGAACTGCGCCATATCCGCGGCGGCCGCATCGCCATGATCTTCCAGGAGCCGATGACCTCGCTCAATCCGCTGCACACGGTGGCGAAGCAGATCGGCGAGGCGCTGTGGCTGCACAAACGCATGAACGGCAAGGCAGCGCGCGACCGGACGGTCGAACTTCTCCGTCTGGTCGGCTTGCAGGACGCCGAAAGCCGTTTACATTCCTATCCGCATCAATTGTCGGGTGGTCAGCGTCAGCGCGTGATGATCGCCATGGCGCTCGCCAACGAGCCCGACCTGTTGATTGCCGACGAGCCGACGACGGCGCTCGACGTCACGGTGCAGGCGCAAATCCTGAAACTTCTCAAGGACTTGCAGGCGCGCTTCGGCATGGCGCTGTTGCTCATCACGCACGACCTCGGCGTCGTGCGCAAAATGGCGGATCGCGTCTGTGTCATGACCCAAGGCGAGATCGTCGAAACCGGCGCCGCGCGCGAGGTGTTCGATCGACCGCGTCATCCCTATACGCGCCATCTCCTCGATGCTCAGCCCAAAGGCGCGCCGGTGGTGCCGGCCGATGGTGCGGCGGTGCTGATGGACGGCAAGGCGGTCAAGGTCTGGTTCCCGATCAAGACCGGTCTGTTCCGCCGCGTGGCCGGTTTCATCAAGGCGGTCGACGGCATCGACCTGGCCGTGCGCGCCGGCGAAACGCTGGGCGTGGTCGGTGAATCGGGCTCGGGCAAGACGACGCTTGGCCTGGCGCTGCTGCGCCTCGTCGACAGCCAGGGCGCCATCGTCTACGACGGCAAACAACTGGACCGTTTGAGCGGCCGCGCCATGCGGCCGTTGCGCCGCGAGTTGCAGATCGTCTTCCAGGATCCGTATTCGAGTCTGTCGCCGCGTCTCACCATCGGCCAGATCGTCGAGGAAGGGCTCAAGGTGCACAGCCTCGGCGGCGACGCGGCCGGCCGGCGGCGGCTGGTCGAGGATGCGCTCGACGCCGTGGCCTTGCCGCGCGACGTCGTCGACCGCTATCCGCACGAATTCTCCGGCGGCATGCGGCAGCGTCTGGCCTTCGCGCGCATCCTGGCGCTGCGGCCGCGTCTCATCGTGCTCGACGAGCCGACGTCGGCGCTCGACATGTCGTTGCAGGCGCAGATGGTTGACCTGCTGCGTGATTTGCAACGGCGCTACAACATCGCCTATCTGTTCATCAGCCACGACCTGCGCGTGGTGAAAGCGCTGGCGCACCAGATTCTCGTGATGAAGGACGGCAAGGCGGTGGAGCAGGGGCCGGCGCGCCAGATCTTCGAATCGCCGCGCGCGGCCTATACGCGCGCCTTGATGGCGGCGGCATTCGAGCTCGAAACCGTCGAAGGCGCCGTCGCGACCTGAGCGTTATTTGTCGAGATTCCAGCGCGCCATCAACTTGCGCGTCGCGGCATAGTCCGGATGATCGACGGTCCAGCCGTGTCGCACATAGGCCTGCGCCGTCATGCGGTTGCCGCGCCAACCCAGGAACAGGTCGAGCACGAAAAAGATCGCGGCGAAAACGTCGCCAGCCAGGTTCACCGTGTGGCCGACAGCGAAGTGGCCGAGCAGAAACCAGGCGACGAACCACGCCAGCAGCAATCCCAGCATCAACGCGCCCCAGGCGTGCAGCTTGCGCCAGAACAGCGGCAACCCGAGGAACGGCGACAGCACGAACAAATCCCAGGCAAAGCCGTCCTTGACCCATTTGATCCGGCCGCCGCCCGGCGGCTTGAGTCCAAGCCTTATGGCCGGCGGTTCGGTCGCACGTTTCTTCGCGGCTGCGCGTTTGAGCTTCATCGCTTGCTGCCGTAGCGCTCGGTGACGAATGCATAGAGCGCACGCAGCGCCAGGGCCTCGCCGCCTTCGGGCCGGCCGGGCTTGGTTTTGCCGTTCCAGGCATAGGTGTCGAGATGCGCCCACGCGGTCTCTGCTGGCACGAATTCGGCCAAAAACAGCGCCGCGGTGATGGCGCCGGCGAACGGTCCTTCGCTGACGTTGTTGATGTCGGCGACCGGCGTCTTGAGCATCTCGCGATAAGGCTGCCACAGCGGCAAACGCCACAACGGATCGCATTCGCGCGTGCCCGCCGCCAGCAGCGAGGCGGCAAGCGCATCGTCGCGCACGAACAGCGCCGGCAGATCGGGTCCGAGCGCGACCCGCGCCGCGCCGGTGAGGGTGGCGATGTCGACGATCAAGTCGGGTCGTTCGCTGGCCGCTTCGGCGAGCGCGTCGCACAGGATCAATCGGCCTTCGGCATCGGTATTACCGATCTCGACCGTCATGCCCTGCCGCGTGCGCACGATGTCGCCCGGCCGCAGCGCATTGCCGCTGACGGCGTTGTCGACCGTCGGCACCAGGATGCGCAGCCGAACGTCGAGGCCCGCATCCATGATCGCGTCGCCGAGCGCCAGCAACGTCGCCGCGCCGCCCATGTCTTTCTTCATCCAGCGCATGCCCGATGCGGTCTTGAGATCGAGACCGCCGGTGTCGAAGCACACGCCCTTGCCGACCAGCGTCAGCTTGGGCGCACGCGCATTGCCCCAGGTCAAATCGACGATCCGTGGCGGCCGGTCACTGGCGCGGCCGACGGCATGGATGGTCGGATAGTTCCGCGCCAATAGCTCGTCACCGACGATGGCGGTGCACCGCGCGCCGTGTTTCGCGGCGAGGGCTTCGACCGCCTGTTGCAGCTCGGCTGGGCCCATCGCCTCGGCCGGCGTGTTGATCAGGTCGCGCGCGAAGCATTGCGCGCGCGCCAGCCGCGCAACGAGCTTGCGGTCGGCCTGACGCGGCCAGGCGAGCCGGGCCGGCGGGCGCTTGCGGGCGTGGTAGCGCGTGAAGGCATAGGCGCCGAGCGCCCAGCCGAGCGCACGCGACGTGGCATGCGGATCGTCGCTGGCTGTGTCGAGCGCATAGGTGCCTTCGGGCAGTGCGTCGGGCAGGCCGGCCAGATCCCAGATAGTGTTCGATTCGCCGACCGCGGCCAGTACGCGCAGTGGCTTGCCGTCGGCCCCCGGCACCAGCAGGTGATGGCCGGCGTCGGCGGTGAAGCGCGTCGCCTCGACCCAGCGCGCGACGGCGGGATCAAGCTTGTCCAGCATTGCCCCCAGCGACTCGTGCGTCACCACGGTCAGCGGCAAGGCACCGGCTTCGCTTTCAACCAGCGCTGCAAACGCCGCGTCCTCCGTCACGGTTCCTCCCCATCTCCATGCGCAGCCGGCAGTTGCGCGACACGCCTCTGCCCGGCACATTGCCGGCGCGAGGATACCCGATGGCAGACATCACCATCTATATCGGCAACAAGAACTA
>Ga0126371_10006405_pt1 | contig 10478 bp, 10 predicted proteins | sample PanSoiMetaPlot_4_FD_110145 | JGI IMG/M metagenome (GOLD analysis project Ga0126371, IMG submission 110145) | Tropical forest soil microbial communities from Panama - MetaG Plot_4 | ecosystem: Environmental > Terrestrial > Soil > Tropical forest > Bulk soil | place: Panama | collected 2016-02-17
CAGGCGATGGCATCACCCTCGCCGGGGGTATCCGCCAGATCCAGCAAGACGTGGAGGCTCAGCACAGGATTGCTGTCGACGCTGTTACCGTCGGCGACTGCGAGCTCAATGAGGATCTGGAGGCCATGCTGGCCGCCGCCCGGGAGGCGACGGTCAACGCGGCCAAGTGGGCGGGTACGGACACGGTGTCGCTGTTTGCCGAGGTGGAAGCTGATTCCGTGTCATTGTTCGTGCGGGACAGGGGTCGCGGGTTCGATCCCGACGCCGTGCCCGGCGACCGGAAAGGCCTGGCAGAGTCCGTCCGAGCTCGGATGGCACGGCGGGGCGGCAGCGCGGTCGTACGCAGCTCTCCCGGCAGCGGCACCGAAGTGACGCTGACGATGCCAAGGAACAACGACCGGATGTCGAGGCGGTCATGACGCCATCATCCGCATCGTCAGCCAACGGGGCTCCGCGCGTTTTCCTGGTCGATGACCACGCCATGTTCAGGTCCGGCGTGAAATCGGAGCTGGCCGGTCAGGTTCAGGTGATCGGCGAGGCGGAGGACGTGGAGCCAGCGATAACGGCCATCTCGGAGAGCGTGCCCGACGTCGTGCTGCTGGACGTGCACCTGCCCGGCGGCGGCGGACAGGCAGTCGTGAGCGCGGTTAAGGCAAACCTTCCCGACGTGCGGTTCCTTGCTCTGTCCGCCTCGGATGCGCCCGAGGACGTGATCGCGGTAATCCGGGCTGGCGCCCGCGGCTACGTCACCAAGACCATCTCTGGCCCGGATCTGATTGACGCGGTGCGCCGCGTCGCGGCCGGAGACGCCGTGTTCTCCCCGCGCCTAGCCGGGTTCGTCCTCGACGCTTTCGCCGCCGCCCCCGGTGCCACCCAGGACCGCCCGTCCTTCGATCCCGAGCTGGATCAGCTCACATCGCGGGAACGAGAAGTGCTGCGGTTGATCGCTCGCGGCTACACCTATAAGGAAATAGCCAAGGAGCTGTTCATCTCGGTCAAGACTGTCGAGAGCCACGTGTCATCAGTGCTGCGCAAGCTCCAGTTGTCGACACGTCACCAGCTCACGAGGTGGGCGACCGAGAGACGGCTGACCTGACAAGGCCCGCGCCTAGTGCGGCACCTCGCCAGGCGAGCGAAGCGCCGCCTCGTCTCGCAACAGCGCGGGTAGGTCCGCTGGGCTGATGTAGGAGTCTGGCAAGCCCCGGGCGACAAACCACTGCGCCACATTGCGAGCGTCTCGGTCCAGGAATTCTGCGCCACGCGGATTGGAGATCACGTCGACTAGCTGGGGCATGTCGATCATGTAGAGCTGGCCGTGATGGACCAGGAGGTTGTAGGCGGACAAGTCGCCGTGCGCATAACCGAGGCGCGCAAGCAGGCACAGCGCGGGCACTAGCTGATCCCAGAGACTGGACAGTGTTGCCCGGTCGGGCCTGGTCTCGGCCAGCCTCGGCGCGCCAGTGCCGTCCGGTTCCCCGATGAACTCCAGCAGCAGTTCTGTACCGAGTATCTGCACCGGATAAGGAACCGGAAGCCCTTCTCGATGCAAGAGGCTCAGAGCGTTGAACTCGGCACTCGCCCACTGAGTCGCGATCATGGCCAGGCCAGCCGCGGACCGATTAGCCATCGCGCGGTTCACCCGTGACTCGCGTACTCGTCTGCCTTCCAAGTACTGGCTGTCGCGCTGGAACATCCGGTGCTCAGAGTTGCGGTAGCGCTTGGCTGCCAGCAGGCATGATCGCTTCGTAGCAGGGATGCCGCGGCGCAGCAGGAAGACGTCGGCCTCCTTGCCTGTCTTCAGAAGTCCGAGCTCCGTGTCGACTGCAGCCAGTTCGGTCACTAGCCAGTCGGGATGCGGATCCGGCCCGCGCTCGGTGGGCGTGGATTGATCCCAGGTGGACCATCGGTCGCCTTCGGGCAGGCCGTAGTCACTGTCGTCGCTCGGCGGAGGCGGGAGTGACCGGCGGTGCCGGTTGCGCTTGACGTAGCTGGGCTGTTCGTCGTCAAATCGCCATTTGCTACGGCGAGAGTAGCCAGAGTCTGGCACTGATGATGCTCCTAAGGCAGGAAGTCTGGGCGGGCAGCATGGAACCCGAGATGATCGTGATCAATGTGCGGCCCTCCCTCCTGCTCAGCGAGCATCGGCCAGTAGCGGCGGTCGTGCGTGGTCGCGGACTGTTTGCGCACACCACTGCCATGCCGGGGCCGAGGGTGTCATGCCTTGGCTGGCGGCGGCAACTCATTTTGTCCCGTCTAAATCCAGGAGCAGCGTCGATCTAACCTGGGGCGGGCATCATGGCGCGCGCCTGCTGCTCGGTCAGCACGCGCGCAATACCGACTGTCGTCCAGCCGGCCGATTCCTCGATCTCGTCTCGCAGCATCGCGGCCTGGTACTCGATCGACACCGGGCCGATTGCGACAAGGTCGTCGCGCTCGTTCCGCATGACCAGGATGTAGTTCACGTGGCTCCTCGTAGTAGTGGCCGACCGTCCTTGCAGTATCCATGGCCGTGCGAGCGTCCACGGGCGTAACCGCGTTGCCTGGACGGCGGGTGTACTGAAAGATCGATCTGTGCGTCTAGACGAGCTGCAAGAACGAGCGGACAAGATGCTGCCCGCGCCGGTTAGCGAGTACTTCAGTCAGGGAGCATCGGCTTGTGTCACCACTAGCAGCGCGCCTGAGGCCTGGGGCAGGCTGCGGTTCCGGCCACGCATGCTGCGCGATGTGTCCAGCGTGTCGACGGCGACCGAGGTGCTCGGGCACAAGCTAGCTACTCCGATCATGGTGGCGCCGACAACACTGCAACGAGCGGCGCACCCTGACGGGGAGATCGCGACCGCCCGTGGTGCGGCTAAGGCTGGTTCGCTCATGGTGGTCTCGAGCAACGCAGGCTCGGCATTCGAGGACATCGCGGCGACTGGCGTCTGCTGGTGGCTGCAGCCATACGTGCTACGTGACCGGGATCTGACCAGCGAGATGATCAAGCGTGGCGTGGATGCGGGAGCTAGCGCGATCGTGCTGACCGTGGATACGCCGGTCGTAGGCCGTAAGTACAACGCCGGCGAACCGGTCTGGGACGCCGTTCCGGCCGAGTTCCAGCGGACGAACCTCAACCCGAACGGACTGCCGGAGGGCGCGCTGGATAAGGCGGACGACCTGACCCCGGACTCGATCGGCTGGCTGCGGGAAATGACCGGCCTCCCGGTTGTCGTCAAGGGAATTCTGCGCGCCGACGATGCCCGCACCGCGGTGGCGGCAGGCGCTGCTGCAGTGTACGTGTCGAATCACGGCGGCCGTCAGCTCGATCAGGCCGTGGCCACCGCCGACGCGTTGCCGGCCATCGCCGAGGCTGTCGCGGGTACCGGCGCAGAAGTCTATGTCGACGGCGGACTGCGGCGGGGCGAGCATGTCTTCGGAGCGATGGCGCTTGGCGCCAAGGCAGTACTCCTCGGCAGGCCCGTTCTGTGGGCACTAACGGCCGGCGGCGAATCCGGTTCTGGCGGCGCTGACGGGGTTGCGGAGCTCATCACCGAGCTCACGAGTGAACTAACGCACGTCATGACACTGGCCGGCGTACACAATGCCGACGAGCTCACATCCGACTTGGTCTGGTAGCGCGGCCGACATCGGCAGTACCACGGCTAGTCGGCGTCGTAGTCCACCGCCCAGCGGATCGCGTCTTTCGCAGTGAACCAGTCCATGGACCTGATCGTGTAGCGCCCAGCCCGGACGGCTGGGTCATCCTCGGCCAGGCGGCGCGCCCGCTCAGGTGTGTCCGCTCGGTAGATGCAGATCCCGGCGATTGCGTCATCGCCTCTGATCGGGCCAGCGACTGTCATGAGGCCCGCTGCCCGCATCCTGGCAAAGTGGCCGAGATGTTGCCGCTGTAGGGAGTCGCCTGCCTGCTCGTCCAGCTCGGGCGCATCCGGCCGCCGCTCTAGCAGCACGAGCTGGTACTGATCGAACGCCGCAGGCGGTCCGCTCTCACGGTCCAAAACGAGTGCCCTGAGCTGCTGCGCGTGAATGTCCAGATGGAAGCTCGCGTTCCCGTCAACGAAGGCACCGATCGGCGTTGGGCTATTTCTGACGATGTTGCCGCCATCACGGATAACCACATGAACCGGTGTGGCGGCAAGGTTGCCGAGGCCGTCCCTGGATCGCGCTAGTCGCGCGGCCGAGCGCTCGACCTCCGCAGCCAGACCCGGCAGGCCGCCGACTGCTTGCGCATAGTCTGCGAGCGCTGCCTCGTCCACCGTGACTGCGTTGTCGTAACTGACCTGCTCACCGGCAGCGACTTTCTCAGCAGCCTCGGCGATGAAATCGTTGTTGCGCGCTATGTGCGCGGCTATCAGCTCGGCTGGCCACTCGCCGGCCGCGGGCGGGCCAAATCCCCCTGCCCGGAGCGAAGCGACAAAGGGAGCATAGGCGGCTTCAATGCTTCCGGACGACATAACTACTCCTCAGTGGTTACAGGCAGTAATCGACACTGCCAAGCAGCCAGCAGGCCGTCAAGGCGATGTGAGGCCATGGTTCCCACTATTTAGGACGCGGCCGAGAAACGGCGGCTAGTGCAGAACATTCTTGATGACCTCAGACTCCGGCTCGCTCATCTCGGCGAACGTCTCGCGGCTCCAGGTGAGCCGTCCGGCCTTGAGGTCGTCGATGATGCCCTTGAGCCAGGCCAGCTCCGCGGCCGTGAGCGCGCGCTTGTACTCATCGTCCATGAGCGTGACTCGAGGCAGCTCTGGTGAGTAGCGTTGCAGGCTCGCGTCGAGCTCCGCCAGGTCGGCGCTCAGCACTCGAGCTCGCCGCTCCATCGCGGCGAGCGCTGGTTCCGGCCCGAGGATCATGACGAATGACAGCGCGGCAGGGAACTGAGGGAATTCGTTCCTGGGGTCAGCGACCATGTCGGTGAGCCACTCGGTCGTCGCTTCGCGTCCGGCATCTGTCAGTTCATAGACAGTGCGCTCCGGATAGCGGGCATCGCGCACGGTCTGCAGGACCTCGACGAGTCCTGCCTCTTCCAGGCGCCTGATCGTCTTGTACAGGTTGGCCCGCTGCCCGACGTTCACCACCTCGTCCTTGCCCCACAACTTGATGAGGCGCTGCATGGCGTACGGGTGCAGGGGTCCGCTGTGCAGTAGTCCCAGCACCGCCAGCGCAAGCGGGGAGGGGCGAACCTTTCTCTCCATGCAGCTCAGCTTACTAGTTCGACCCGCACTAGTTCGCGTACCCGGCATGAGATAGTCTCTCGATTACTAGTTTTCTTGAGATAGGTTGCCAAGCAACTAGTACTCAAGTAATATCGCGTTGCAGTGCAGGACACGTCAGGGCCTGACGGCCCCTTCAGAGAGGATTCGAGATGACACCCGACACCACAGCCATGAGCGCCGCGGAGTATCAGGCTCAGCGGCCTGTTCCGATCCGGGCCCACGGCACCGTGGCAAAGAAGCTCGGCCACTGGACTAGCGAGCGCGAGCTCGACGTCCGGGCCTCGCGCGGCAGCGTGCTGCTCGACCTTCGATCCCCGCGTATCTCCGCCGGAGAAATCGAGATTCAGCTGGACATTGACCACACAGTCGTCAAGCTGCTGGTGCCCGAGGGCGCGGTCATCGAGCACGATGACGTCAGGCGCGTCGGCCGGTCCCGGGTGAAGGACTGGACCGGAACCTCTGTCCCCGGCGGGCGTCGCATCGTCTTGCTGGGCGAGATGCGCAATGCCGAAGTGCGCGTGCACCGCGGCGGCATCGCGATTCTGTCCGCGATGTGCAGCCGTGAATACGTCGCGGACGCACTCCAGGCGCGCCGCGAGGGACGGTTCCCGACAATCGACGACCCGTCCCGGTGAGTGCCGTGAAAAGCGTGGCCGCGCCAGCCGCGGCCACGCCGGCGCTCTTGGAAGCCATCGGACTGACCGTCAGGTTCGGGAAGGTCACCGCGCTCGACGGGCTGGACCTCACTGCCCCGGAAGGCCAGGTGGTCGCGGTGCTCGGCCCCAACGGGGCAGGCAAGACGACCTTCGTCCGGACCGTGGCCACGTTGCTGCGGCCGGACGGCGGTCAGCTGCGAGTACTCGGCCGCGACGTTGTGCGCGACGCGGCCGCGGTCCGGCGGGATATCGGCCTGGCCGGACAGTTCGCCGCCGTCGAGCCTGCCATGACTGGCCGGGAGAACCTGGAGATGACGGCGCGCTTGTTCGGGAACGGCAGGCGCGCCGCACGGCGGGCAGCAGCTGCGGTCATCGAGCAGCTCAGCCTGGGGCCCGTCGCAGACCGGCGATGCAGCACGTACTCGGGCGGACAGCGCCGCCGCCTGGACCTCGGTGCCAGCCTTGTCGGTGCACCCCGGTTGCTGCTGCTCGACGAACCAACCACCGGCCTCGACCCGGTCAGTCGGCGCGAGGTGTGGGATGCAGTCCGCGGGCTGGCCGCCGCCGGCACCGGCATCCTGCTGACCACGCACTACCTGGAAGAGGCGAACGAGCTTGCCGACCAGGTCGTGGTGATCGACCACGGTCGCGCGATCGCAACCGGCACGCTCAGCGAACTCAAGGCGAGCGTCGGGCAGGACGTCATCGAGGTCTCAGTCGCTGACCCGGCACTACTGCTACCCGTTGCCGAGCTACTGCATCGGGAGACCTCGGCCGAGCCACGCCTCGACCAGGCCGCCCGCCGGATAAGCGTTCCCGCTGTCGGCGGGCCGGCCGAGCTCGCCTTCGTGATCGGCCGACTGGCCGACGCCGCGATCGAGGTTGAGGAGGTCGGCGTCCGCAAGCCGACGCTGGACGAGGTCTTCCGCACCCTCACTCTCGATCAGCCAGCCACCGAACGGAGCCTGATATGAGCATGACGCAGACCATCAGCCGCCCAGTGCACGCCCCCGCCGCCGGCACCGCCGCGCTGCAAGTCGCGCGCCGCGCACTCCTGAAATACATTCGCACGCCTGGTCTGTCCGTCATGAGCATCGTCCAAGCCGGCATGTTCCTGTTCAGCTTCAGGTACGTGTTCGGCGGAGCCATTCATGCCGGGTCGCTGAGCTACGTTGACTACCTGGTGCCCGCCTATGTGGCCACCATCGTCTTGTTCACCGGCGGCGGGATCGCGGTTGCGGTTGCCGAGGACAAAGTGGCCGGGTTCACCGACCGGCTACTCTCGCTGCCGGTTCCTCGGCTGTCGCTGGTTCTTGGCCGGACGCTCGCGGACTCCACCACCAATGCGTGGTCGATCCTGACGACCGCGGCCCTCGGCTTCGCATTCGGATTCCGGCTGACGGGCAGCGCGGCGGACGCACTGGCGGCATTCGGATTGTGCCTGGTCTACGGTGTCGTTTTCACGGTCGTATTTATCGTGATGGGCCTCTTCGCCCCGAACGCTCAGGCTGCGCAGGGCATGTCGCTGATCGCCTTTGTCTTCGCCTTCATCTCCAGTGCGTACGTGCCGGCCACGTCGATGCCAGGCTGGCTGCAGCCATTTTCCAAGTACCAGCCGATCACGCCGATGGTCGACGCGGTTCGGTCCCTAATCGCAGGCTCGGGTAACGACGTCGGCCTGGCGCTGGCCTGGTCAGGGCTGCTGCTCGTGGTCTTCACTCCGATCGCTGTGCTGCGCTACCGGCGGGCCCGATAGCGCGGCGGCCGGCTTGGTGCGCGCCGAGTTAAATTCACAAATTTGCGGGGAACGCGAGGTTCACCGGCCTAGCTCACCTCTACTCGGCGCTCGTATCTACGATGAGGGCATGCGCAAGGTTGCGGTCAGTTCGGAATTGGGCACCGTCGGCAGGGGATCTAGCAGCGGGAGTCAGGATCGTGGCATCGCCGACTGATACGTCACAGCCACGCGACACCCAGCGCAGGCCCGCGATCATGACGGTTGACGATGACGCGGCTGTGTCCCGAGCGGTCGCCCGCGACCTGCGGCGCCGTTTCGGTGAGGACTATCGCGTCGTGCGTGCCGAGTCTGGTGAGTCTGCACTGGACGCACTTCGGGAGATGAAGCTACGCGGCGACATGGTGGCGGCCATCCTGGCGGACTACCGGATGCCGGAGATGAACGGCATCGAGTTCCTCGAGCAAGCAATGGACGTCTACCCAGCGGCACGACGGGCGCTGCTCACCGCTTACGCCGATACCGGCGCCGCCATCGACGCGATCAACGTCGTCGACGTCGACTACTACCTGCTCAAGCCCTGGGATCCACCGGAAGAGAAGCTCTATCCGGTAGTGGACTCGCTGCTGGACTTGTGGCTGTCTTCTGACCAGAAGCCAGTCCCCGAGACGAAGGTGGTAGGCCACCGCTGGTCGGCTCGGTCGTCCGAGGTGCGTGAGTTTCTCGCCCGTAACCAGGTGCCGTACCGGTGGTACACGACGGACGAGCCGGAAGGCCGGCGCCTGCTCGCCGCGGCCGGCGCCGACGACCGCCTGCTGCCGCTGGTCGTGACGCCTGACGGCGAATCGCTGGTGCAGCCGTCCGACTCCGAGCTGGCCAGCAGAGTGGGGCTCGCAACGACGCCGTCAGCGGGGTTCTACGACCTGGTCGTGATCGGCGGCGGCCCGGCCGGCCTTGGTGCGGCCGTCTACGGAGCTTCGGAGGGGTTGCGGACTGTGCTGGTCGAGCGTACGGCGACCGGCGGCCAGGCTGGTCAGTCCTCGCGAATCGAGAACTACCTCGGCTTCCCCGACGGGGTGTCGGGCTCGCAGCTTACCGACCGGGCTCGCCGGCAGGCGACGAAGTTCGGCGCGGAATTGCTGACCGCGCGCGAGGTGACCGGCCTGGAAGTGCACGGCTCGGCGAGGACGGTCAGGTTTGGGGACGGCTCCGCGATCGATGCGCACGCGGTGATCCTTGCGACTGGCGTCGCCTACCGCCAGCTCACCGCGCCCGGCGTCGCCGACCTCACGGGTCGCGGTGTCTACTACGGCTCGGCGCTGACCGAGACGGCTGGCTGCGCCGGCGAGGACATCTACATCGTCGGCGGCGCCAACTCGGCCGGTCAGGCCGCGGTCTATCTGTCCAAGGGCTGTCGGTCGGTGCACATACTCGTCCGCGCCTCCTCGCTGACCAAGTCGATGTCGCATTACCTGATCGAGCAGGTGGATTCGATCCCATCGATCAAGGTGCACACGTGCACGGAGGTTGCCGAGGCTTATGGCACCGATCACCTGGAGCGGCTGAAGCTGCGCGACAGCAAAACGGGCGAGACGCAGATGGTCGATGCGCAGTACCTGTTCGTGTTCATCGGTGCCGCACCGCTGACCGACTGGCTGGCCAAGGTCGTCATGCGCGACGACCATGGCTTCGTCTTGACCGGCCCCGATCTGCTCGTGGAGGGCAATCCGCCGCGGCAGTGGCCGCTGGACCGGCCCCCCTACCACCTGGAGACGAGCGTGCCAGGGGTGTTCGTAGCCGGCGACGTGCGCTCTGAGTCAGCTAAGCGAGTCGCGTCGGCGGTCGGTGAAGGAGCAATGTCGGTCATGCTCGTGCATCGGTATCTGGAGCAGCTGTGACAACGGCAGAGTCGGACCGGGCAGACGTACGCGCCGGGGCGCCCTGCACTGTCGACGAGTTGCGCACGCTGTTCCTCTTCGAGCGGCTGAGCGACGATCAGCTCGCCTGGCTGTGCCGTGAAGGGCGGACGGTGGAAACCGCGGCCGGGCCCGTGTATGTCGAGGGCGAACCGGCCACGGGGCTCTATGTGCTGCTGTCTGGCACCGTCGTGCTCTTCCGCCGGCTCGGCACCGACGACGTAGAGGTGAACAGGACATCGATGCGGGGCGCGTATGGCGGCGCGTTCTTCGCTTACCTCGGTGACCGGGTACCGCAGGTCTACAACAACTCGATGCACGCGGCCGAGCCTTCGCGCTTCTTTGTGCTGGACGCGGCCAAGTTCGCGAAGCTCATGACCGAGTGGTTCCCGATGGCCGTGCACCTGCTCGAGGGCCTGTTCTTCGGAGTCAAGAACATGCAGGAAGCCATCGGCCAGCGGGAGCGCCTGCTAGCGCTCGGCTCCCTGTCCGCAGGCCTCACGCATGAGCTGAACAACCCCGCCGCGGCGGCCGTCCGAGCGTCCGGCTCGCTGCGCGAGCACCTGGCAGGCCTGCGCGGGCGCCTGAGTGAGATCGCCAGCGGACCGCACGACGGCACCATGCTCGCGGTACTGCTCAGGTTGCAGGGCGAAGCAGCCGAGCGAGTACGGGAGGCGCCTGAGCTGACCGCGCTCGCGGCCAGTGACCGCGAGGACGAGATGGGGGACTGGCTCGAGGACCACGACGTCTCCGATGGATGGCAGCTCGCGCCGACGTTCGTCCAGGCCGGGCTGGATACCGGGTGGCTCGAGCAGGCCAGCGAACAGCTCAGCGCCTCCTCGCAAGGCGAGTGCGACCTGGCGGGTGCGCTGCGCTGGCTCGCTGATTCTGTCGAGACCGAATTGCTGCTCGGCGAGATAACCGACTCGATTACCCGCATCTCGGCCCTGGTCGGCGC
>Ga0126371_10006408_pt1 | contig 10478 bp, 8 predicted proteins | sample PanSoiMetaPlot_4_FD_110145 | JGI IMG/M metagenome (GOLD analysis project Ga0126371, IMG submission 110145) | Tropical forest soil microbial communities from Panama - MetaG Plot_4 | ecosystem: Environmental > Terrestrial > Soil > Tropical forest > Bulk soil | place: Panama | collected 2016-02-17
GCTGGAGGCCGAAGGTGTCCATCGGGCCCTGTCGATTGCCGAGGTCGCCCAGGCGCCGGTTTATATCGTGCATCTAAGCTGCTACGACGCGCTGCAGGAGTTGCGACTCGCCCAAGCTCGTGGGGTTATGGCTCACGCAGAGACTTGCCCCCAATATCTGCTCCTTGACGTGAAGCGCTACGACGAACCGGGTTTTGATGGCGCCAAATATGTGCTCACCCCACCGCTCCGAGAGCACTGGAACCACGATGAGCTCTGGGGCGGACTGCGCACCCATGCCCTCGACGTCATTTCCACCGACCACTGTCCGTTTTGCCTAAAGGAGCAGAAGGAACTGGGACGCGACGATTTCAGCAAAATTCCCAATGGCGGGCCGGGGATCGAGAGCCGAATGAGCTTGATCTATCACTATGGCGTCAGCCATGGGCATATTTCGCTCAACCGCTTTGTCGAGCTCACCTCCACTGCGCCTGCTAAGATATTTGGCTTGTTCCCGAGAAAGGGGACTCTTGCGGTGGGGAGCGATGCCGACATTGTCATTTTCGATCCCGATCATGAGGAGACCATCAGCTATTTCAACGAAAAAACCCATCACATGAACATCGATTACAGCGCTTATGAAGGATTTAAAGTAAAGGGCTTCACCGAGACCGTCCTGTCGCGTGGTAAGATCATTGTCGAGAACGGCAACTACATCGGACGACCAGGCGACGGGAAATTCGTCAAACGCGGTCCCTACGGCGGCCTTCACGCCAACAGACGCGCCCATGTGGTGACGGATCCATTTGTTCAGGCGCCCGCCCTTGGTTCCCCTGCGCGCAGGCTGTTGTAAGACCCCAACCCGAACCCCAAGGCATGGGCGTCACGGCCACAGGGCGGATCCTCGCGCGGGCAGGCCGACAAACGGGCGTGCTTGTTCCGATGACCGCGCCCCCATGACTCGAGCCGCGGGCCTTGACACTGCTGCGAATGGGCGGGATGGTCGCCTGCGAGGGTGGGCCCGTTCACAAACTGTGTGCCCCCAAGGCGTGTAGCAGCTGGCCGCGCCGCTTCGGACCACGTTTTCTAATGGATGGGCGCGAGGTGGCTCGAAGCGAATTGACGAAGCGGCTGGCATCCGGGCGCTCGACGAAGGACCGCTAACCCCGTCGCCCAGCACGCAACGGGGCAACCGAGGGTCAAATCCATGATCATTCAGACTGGAGTGGCCGGTGAGCCTCGTTTGGCGATTATGATGCACGAGCACACGGCTCTGGCCGGCCAATTCGCCCGCGCCTTTGGCAACGCGCGTTTCGCGCCCGTCGAACCCAAAGATCTCATGATCTACGTCGTCTCCCATCACGACGAGGGCTGGGCCGCTTTCGACCGCCATCCAACGACCGACCCCAACACCGGCTTGCCCCACAATCTCGTCGAAACGCCAGCGGAACACATTACCCGGACCAGCCGGTTATCACCCAATTTCAATGAGCGACACCATCCTTACTGCGGGTTGATGTCGAGCATGCATAGCTGGGGGCTGTACAATGGTCGGTATGGACTTTCGAACCTTGTGTTAATCAACACTATTCCCCTCCAGGATCGGCATTGGGCCGATGCCATGCTTGAAGGTGAGCTGCATCGCCAGGAGCGGTTGAAGGGCGAACTCGTGAAGGACCCCGAGGCAAAGGGGTGGCTGGAGGACAACCATGTATTTCAAAACTACAAACATTTGCAATTTTTTGATACACTTGCGCTCTATTTCAACCGTACGCATCCGGAGGCTCGCGGTGAGCAGAAATTCGAACATGTACCGCTGAACGAACAGCAAGACGTCACCATTTCGATCCGACCGCGCTCGCCAGATCTCTATGAGATGTCGCCATATCCATTTGCCGCGAATCGCGCTGAATTTGCCTATGCGGGGCGTTACATCGTACCCCGCGGGCGTGACACCGAGGAGGATTGGTCAACCGTGCTCAAACAGACACCGACCCAATGGGAGCGCTTTCAGCTCGTTGCAGGTTAAGCGATGCAGCAATGAGGGAACTGACCGGGTAGGTCGCATCGAGCCCAACGAAGCTTGATGCGGGATGTTCCCCACGTGACAGTTGCTGACGGCTTGCGGCGAGCAGGATGAGTTCGCTCTGCGGTGGATCCGGTGGTGTCGGCCTTGATGCGAGGTCACGTGGCCGGGTTGATCGTCAAGCCAACCTGAGTGCGAAACGGCGCCGGCAACCGCTGTGAAAGAATGGAGATGTCGTTGGGTCGAGTGTTGCGGGTTGGGGCCGCTCAGATGGGCCCGATTCAGAAGGCCGACAGCCGCCCGACGGTTGTCGATCGCATGCTTGATCTGCTCGACCAGGCGAGTGAGCGCCGCTGCGATCTTGTTGTCTATCCCGAACTAGCTCTAACAACCTTCTTCCCGCGTTGGTACATGACCGACCCGCTCGAGATCGATACCTGGTTCGAATCGGAAATGCCAAACACGGCGACATTGCCATTATTCGAGCGGGCGGCCCACTATTACATCGGTTTGTCGTTTGGTTATGCAGAGCTCACCCCGGAGGGCCGACATTTCAACACGTCGATCCTGGTCGATCGCACCGGCGTCATCATCGGCAAATACCGTAAGGTACACCTTCCCGGTCATTCCGAATTTGACAGTCAACGCCGCTTTCAACATCTTGAGAAGCGATATTTCGAACCTGGAAATCTAGGCTTTCCGGTATGGCGAACCATGGATGGCATCCTGGGCATGTGCATTTGCAACGACCGTCGCTGGCCCGAAACTTATCGGGTGATGGGGCTTCAGGGTGTCGAGCTGATCATGCTCGGATACAATACGCCATCAGTGAACGCTCAACGCGACATTGAGGGGCCCGAACGGCGAATGTTTCATCATCGCCTGTCCTTGCAGGCAGGTGCCTATCAGAATGCCACTTGGGTGGTTGCTGTAGCCAAGGGTGGCATCGAGGACGGCCACCCGATGATTTCCGGTAGTCTTGTTGTCAATCCGGACGGTGAGATCATCGCGACGGCAGCGAGCGAAGGCGACGAATTGATCGTTGCCGATTGCGATCTTGATGCCACGATCTTCGGCAAGAAAACCGTCTTCGACTTCGAGCGCCACCGGCGCATCGAGCACTATGGTCGCATCACCAGTCAGACCGGCGTTATCCTACCCCCCGTCACATAAATCGGATGCGCCACATCGTAAGCATCCCCCCCGTCGCACCATCGCGCGCGACTCGGCTACGCCGTTGCCCCGCCATCTATTGACGGATTGCCCGCAACGACCGCCCTCATTTCACTCACCATTGCGGTGAGAACCCGCGGTCGACTTCGGGGTGTATCGTATGGTTTACTCGTGATAAAGGCCAACGGAGGTGATGCGATGCAGTCGTTCGATCTCGTCATTCGTGGCGGAACCGTGGTGACGGCAACCGATAGCTTTACGGCCGACGTCGGAATCCGCGGTGAAACGATCGCCGCACTGGGCCTCGGTCTCGATGCGGGTCGCCGCGAAATCGATGCGCGCGGCAAGTTGGTCATGCCCGGCGGTGTCGACAGCCACGCGCATATCGAGCAGCTTGCAGCCTCGGGCCTGATGAACGCCGATACGTTTGAGAGCGCGACCGCATCGGCGGCGTTCGGTGGAACAACCACAGTCATTCCGTTCGCCGCACAGCACGTTGGCATGAGTCTGACAAAAGTTGTCGACAACTATCATCGCCTAGCCGAACGCGGTTCGGTTGTTGATTATGCGTTTCACATGATCATCGCCGATCCAACGGAATCGACACTGACGAAAGAGTTGCCACCTCTGGTGAAAGCCGGGCATTCGTCAATCAAAATATTTATGACCTACGATCGATTAAAGCTAGACGATGAACAAGTTCTTGATGTGCTGTCTGCAGCCCGCCATAACCGTGCGTTTGTCATGGTGCACGCTGAGAACCACGCCATGATCACCTGGATATCAAAGCGACTCTTAGCAGGCGGCTACACGGCCCCAAAGTACCATGCCGTTTCACATCCGCGTGTCGGGGAAGCGGAAGCCTTCACCAGGCTGATCAGCTGCGCATCGCTCATCGATCAACCAATCATGATTTACCACGTTTCGACCGCAGAGGGTGCTGCAGTTATTCGAGAAGCCCGTGGCCAGGGCAAGAAAGTGTTTGCGGAAACCTGTCCTCAATACCTATTCCTCACCAAAGCCGATATCGATCGGCCCGGACTTGATGGTGCAAAATGGATCTGCAGCCCCCCGCTGCGTGAGAGCACCGATCAACAAGCGTTGTGGCGGGCGTTGGCGCAGGGGGATCTGCAAGTCATCTCCTCAGATCACGCGCCCTACGCCTTCGATCAGACCGGCAAACTTAACGCCGGGGGCGATCCAACATTCAAACAGATCCCCAACGGCCTGCCCGGGCTTCAAGCCCGACTCCCGCTGCTATTCGACGCGATGGTGTCGAAACAACGATTCGACGCAAACCGATTTGTCGCCTGGACCGCGACGGAGCCGGCGAAAATATATGGCCTCTATCCAAAGAAAGGCTCAATCGTCATCGGGGGGGATGCCGATGTTGCTCTCTGGGACCCCTCAAAGGAGGTGACGTTCAGCGACGCGACGGTGAAGGACCGCTCAAACTATACACCTTGGGCCGGCCGCACCGTGAAGGGTTGGCCCGTGACTGTCATTCGGCGCGGCGGGGTGATTGTCGAGAACAATGGGTTGCAGGCCGCGCCGGGAAGCGGACGGTTCATCCCCCGGACCGCCGGGTCAGCCGCCGAGCCCCTCGGTCGACCAGCTCCCGAATTCGATCCTCAATTCAATTTCAACGCGAAGCTGGATTGACCGATTTCGACTCTTACGGTGCGGCCGCTCCGCACCGGCAAACCGAATTGTCAAACGGCCTGGGCCGCTTTGGTTTTCGCCGACACGAGAGCGGGGATGGGCGGACTGCAGAAGCCAAGCGGCATGAAAGGCAATGGATCGGTATACGTCCGACCACGAATCCGTTGAATGTTCCAGCCCGGCAAACGGTAGGGCGGTTCGGACTTACCGGCGTCGATACAGCGTTCGCGTTCACGTGGCCATGGGCGTCAGAATGCCAAAGTCTAAGTCCTAAATTCCGGCGATCACGGGTTGTGTCTAACGGGGCGATAGCGACGTTGCCCTTTAATTAATTAATGGCCAGCAACGGCTCGCCGCGACCGCCACCGGTCTGCAAGACGAGACGTGATGTATCTGCATATATCTGCATGTATCTACGAGGAGCATTGCAGATTTGTCCCAAACCAGTGGGATATCAGTTGCCCCAAATCGGTTCTGACCCCGTTGGAAGCAACCGCTGCAACCTCTTCGTATCACTCCGTCGTTTGGTTCGCTCGCATCGCTCTTTGGGCCGGACTGTCGAGAACGCTTTACACTCGAAGCGCCAATCACCAATGGCCCTACAAGCACTTGAAAGAGAGGTCGCGTTTTTGGGCCGCGATGGAAGAAAGGCTGTCGTATCGAGGGCGTTTTTGTCCTTAATTCTGTCAATAGTTTTTGGCAAATTCACCCCCAACGGGGATGTTTAATCAGCGACGATACGGTTGCGTCATCGCGAGAACGCGATCCGTAGTTGTGGTTCAACCAAGGGCTGAGGATTGATGAACTCCGGCTGGGCGAACCGGCCGCATATAGTTTCCAGTTCCATGACATGAGGGGCGCTAACAGCGTCTTCCTATGGATGTTCCCAAGGATGACCGCGGAACGATCCGCGGAGGAGGCAACCCATGACCGGCAGGCGGGCGCCAAATGACGTTGGAGATCCGGATGACCCTGGTGAGCCGAGGCCATCGGCGGGGAGACGGCTTCAGGATATAATGCGGCCGAGAAGCGCGCCCCCACAATCCATGGGATTTGATGACGGCTGGAAAGTCGGAGGGCGCAACGTGAGTGGAGGCGGCTTTGAAGCCGACGATTTTGAGGCTGCTCCGCCCTTCTTGCGGTCGCGGGACCCGATCGAGATGCCTGAAACCAGGTCCCGCAGGAATGGCCCCCTTGTAGCCTTGCTTCGCTTAGCGCCCGTGGCCCTCGTTTCGGCGACTGTGGCCCTGATTGCCGTATGGATCTATTCCGAAAGCCCGGCATCGGATCGCGGTCAGGTCGCAAACCCCAGGGCCTCGACCATTCCAACGGCTAGGACCGCCGAGCAGAGCGGGGGGGATGCAACCGAGGTCGCTGCAGCGTCGCCGGCAGCTGCAGTCGCGCCGGCTACACCGGTCCTGCCCGTGGCAACGGGCAATGCTTCCGGGGTGAGCATCCGGGGGGTTACTGACCGTGAGGTCCGATTTGGGATGTCGGCGCCGTTCAGCGGCTCGGCCAAGGAACTCGGCCACGAGATGAAGTTGGGCATCGAGGCCGCGTTCGACCTGAGCAACGAGAGCGGTGGAGTCTATGGACGGCAACTGAGTCTCGTCGCGGCGGACGACGGCTACGAGCCTGCCAGGACCGCTGAAGCCATGCGAGAGCTACGCGAAAAGGACGAGGTTTTCGGGGTCATCGGCAATGTCGGAACGCCGACCGCCATGGTTTCCTTGCCGTACGCACTCGAGCACCGGATGCTGTTCTTCGGGGCATTCACGGGCGCCAACTTGCTCAGGCGCGACCCCCCTGACCGTTACGTCTTCAACTACCGGGCGAGCTACGCCGAGGAAACCGACGCGGTCGTGCGTTATCTCATGAAGGTACGGCGCGTGCGGCCGGAGCAAATTGCGGTGTTCGCTCAACAGGACGCTTACGGAGACGCGGGCTTTGCCGGCGTTGCGAAGGCGATCCGCGCGCAGCGGCTCGACGACGCGGCGATTCTACGCCTGAACTATCGGCGAAACACGGTGGACGTCGACGATGCGGTTGCTCAACTGCGCGCTCATCGCCTCCCCATCAAGGCGATTGTCATGGTGGCGACCTATCGGGCGGCGGCGAAGTTCATTGAGAAAACCCGCGATCTCTACCCCACTATGATCTACACCAATGTTTCGTTCGTGGGCAGCACTGCGCTTGCTGATGAGCTGATGCTCCTAGGGCCACGTTACGCCTCCGGTGTCATTGTCACGCAGGTGGTGCCGGCGGTTGACAGCTACGCGACCGCGATTCTCGAGTACAAGTCTGCATTGTCGAAATACTTCCCCGGCGAGACGCCGGACTACGTGTCCCTGGAAGGTTTCGTGGCCGCACGCGTGTTAGTGGAGGCATTGAAGCGCGCTGGTCCCCAGCTCGATACCGAGAAGTTGGTCGACAGCTTGGAAAGCCTGCGTAACTTGGACTTGGGGCTTGGCACTCCGGTCAATTTCGGTCGGACCGAACACCAGGCCGTGCACAAAGTCTGGGGCACGGAACTTGACGCAAACGGGCACTACCAGGCGATCGATCTCCAATAATACGGTCGTGCACGCATAGGTCAGTCTCGTAACCTCGCGGCCACGATACATGCCGCCTCAGGCGATAGGGGCCGGCGCCGATGTCACGTAGCCTCGGCGCCGTGGTACCCCGGCGGGGCTGACCGCCGGCTTCGACAGTTGCATCGGATTTTTCGACCCCGATGCAACGATGCCGATAAGCGCAATTGCGCCGGCCATAAGACCGTGTGCCTTGTCCGCTGACGCCTTGAGCCACACAGTGAAGCAGGGCGGAGGAGGTCGGTGGTTCCCCCCGGGACCTGTTCGCCCTGCCCAGTGCGTCGACAGACGGTGGCTCGCCTGGTCGGCGCGCTGGTGCACAAAGAAGGGCCGGCGGAAGGCGGTCCTTTGAGTTCAGTAGGAAGTTTTCGCCAGTGCACCGGTTCCAAGCACCTGGTCGGCCCGAGCCGGCGCACCGAACGACGGGAAACGGCCGCAGCCCAAAAGGTGCCATCCCCCCGCGCTGTGAAGCGTACGTGGTTTCACTGACTAGAACCACGGGTTGAAAGCGCGGACTTGGGTTGCGGCAGTTGCGACGCGACCCCACGTTAGGCTGGCGTCGATCCTCTCATTGCCGATCTGTCCACCGCGAATACGAATACAAGGATTGCCCCATGTCGTTGTCTCAGTCCTCCCTTCCCGTTTTCGAGATCGGGCTCAATGCCCTGTCGACTATTCTCGATAAGGCTGCCGCATTCGCGACGACCCGGAATATCGACCCCGCTATACTTCTCAACTCACGGCTATCGCCCGACATGTTCCCACTGGTCCGGCAGATTCAGATTGCGACAGATCAGGCCAAGAATGGCTCGTCACGACTTGCCGGTCTCGAACCGCCACGCTACGAAGATGATGAGACGACTATCGACCAACTTAAGGCGCGGATCGCAAAGACGCTGGCTTATCTCAAAACCATCAACCCCGAGCGAATCGACGCTTCTGCCAATCGGGATATTTCGTTCCCACTCGGCCCGACCAACAGGGCCCACATGAACGCCGCAGACTACCTCGACCATTTCGTGCTGCCCAATTTCTATTTCCATCGCACCGCCGCTTACGCAATCCTACGGCATTGTGGCGTCGACGTCGGCAAGCTCGACTTTTTGGGCGCGATTCCCATGAGGACAGATAGCAGTGCGGCCTGAAAGGCGCGCACTGTCTCGCTCCTGATCAGGCCTTAGACGGATCAGCATTTGAGCGGACGCGCTGAAATCTTGGAGTGATGAACTCAACGCCCAACGCCGCCCCAAGATTTCTGCCGCGACGCTCAATCGCCGTTTGGCTGGGCACAGAGGAGCCGCCACCGCGGGTTGAACTACTCGATCCAACCCCAGTGCGGTTACTCAGGCCGTCAGCGTCTTCCAATCTACCTTCGCCTCGAAAGCCGCGGCGGCTTGGTAGATCGTACTCTCGGCGTATTGGCGGCCAACCAGCATCAGGCCGACTGGTAAGCCGTCGACGAAGCCGCAAGGAAGGCTCATGGCAGGATGGTGAGTGCAATCAAATGGGGCGGTGTTTGGAAGCATTTCGAAGCCCCGCAGCAGAATCTCGCTGATCGGCGCACTGTCCTGCGGCAGCTTGGTCGCGGTCATGGGCAATGTCGGCATCAACAGAAGATCATACGAGGCAAGCACGGCGTCATAGGCGGCACGCAGCCGGCGCACTAAGTTCTGCGCCTTGCCATAGTAGTGGCCGCGGTGGTGCTTCACCATGTAATGGCCGAGCAACATGGTGTTCTTCAGTGTATCCGATAGCTCGTCGGCCCGCGTCCGCCACTGGCTATGGAAGTCGATCATAGAGGTGACGTAGAGCCCTTGCCAATTGAAGCCAAAACCATTGCCCAGCATCATCTGCACGGTCGCCCCCTCTGCCGCGACCGGCAACCAGATGGCTGGGCCGAGGCGATGCATTGGGATTGACACGGTCTCGACGCTCGCGCCGAGCCCCTTGAATCGCTCCGCGGCCTCACGCACCAGAGCGTCGCTCGCGGGCATAGATTGCGGGTGACCAAATCCTTCCTCGACGATTGCGATGCGCAGTCTTCCGGCGCCGCCGCCCAACGCTTCACGATAGGACTGCGACTGGCCGCCGTATTGACGGGGATCGAGGCCATCCGGACCGGCTAGCACTTCCAGGAGCACAGCGTTGTCCTCAACCGTGCTGGTCATTGGCCCGGTGTGGTCGAGCGTCAGTTCGATTGGCATGATGCCCGTGTAAGGGACTAACCCGTGCGTTGGCTTCATGCCGTAGATGCCACAATAGGATGACGGCATGCGGATCGAACCACCCTGGTCGCCGCCCAGCGCCATGTCGACCTCGCCGAGCCCCACGAGGCATGCGCTACCCGATGATGAACCGCCAGCAGAATATCCCATCCGGTGTGGATTGTGCACGGGGCCCGTTGCGCTGGTGTGGCTACCACCAGAAAAACAGAAATATTCGCATACTGCCTTGCCGACGATCGTGCCGCCGGCATCGAGAACGCGTGTCGCGACAGTTGCATCGACGTCGGGCACATAGCCCTCCAGTGTCGAGGCGCCGTTCATCATAGGTACGCCGGCCAAACAAATATTGTCCTTCAGGGCGATCTTCTTGCCCTTAAGCTTGCCCGACGCGGCGCCTTCGACGGTGGTTTTGATGTACCAGGCACCGTAGGGGTTCTCCTCAGCTGCCGGGCGATAGCCCGGCGTGCGTGGATAGGTCACTAACGGCTTCTCGTCTGGCATTTGGTCCACAATGTTGTAGGCAGCGAAACTGGGAACTAGCGCAGCCATGTGTTGCGCAAGATCTTCTTCCGAGAACGACATGCCAAGTTCGGTAGCAACTTCTCGCAACTGTTCAGAGGTTGGGACCTTGATCGTGCTCAATGTCATGAGAGGGCTCCTTCGTTAAGGGATGCAGCGGATTGGGGGCCGACGCCGATGAACTCCAGTTCCAGCGAAGGGTCGTCGATCGCCACATGCAACAGCTCACGCACGATGCGCCCGCGATGGATCAACAATACGCGATCGGCAAGGCCGCGGATGAAATCGAGATTCTGCTCAACC
>Ga0126371_10006409_pt1 | contig 10478 bp, 6 predicted proteins | sample PanSoiMetaPlot_4_FD_110145 | JGI IMG/M metagenome (GOLD analysis project Ga0126371, IMG submission 110145) | Tropical forest soil microbial communities from Panama - MetaG Plot_4 | ecosystem: Environmental > Terrestrial > Soil > Tropical forest > Bulk soil | place: Panama | collected 2016-02-17
CGATCATCCAGCGCATCAACGCCGACGGCGGCCCGATGGAGTACTACGGGGTGAGCTCGAGCGGGCTCACCGACGAGGAGCTCTCCTGGTTCGTCGACAACACGGTCACCAAGCGGCTGCTGTCGATCACCGGCGTCGCCTCGGTGCAGCGCAGCGGCGGCGTCAACCGCGAGATCCGCGTCGAGCTCGACCCGGCGCGCATGGCAGCTCTCGGCATCACCGCCTTCGAGGTCAACAATCAGCTGCGCTCGCTCAATCTCGACTCGACCGGCGGCCGTGCCCAACTCGGCGGCGGCGAGCAGTCGATCCGCGTGCTCGGCGGGGCGCGCACGGCGCTGGCGCTCGGCGACACCCAGATCGCGCTCTCGGGCGGGCGCTTCGCGCGCCTCTCGGACCTCGCGGACGTGCGCGACAGCGTCGGCGAGATCCGCCAGCTCGCGCGCCTCAATGGCCGTCCCGCGACCACCTTCGGCGTCACCAAGGCCAAGGGTTACTCCGACGTCACGGTCGACGAGGGCATCCAGGCCGAGCTCGCCAAGATCAAGAAGGAGAACCCCCAGGTCGCCCTCAGCCAGATCTTCACCCAGGTCGACTACACCAAGGACACCTACCACAATGCGATCAGTGCGCTCATCGAGGGCTCGATCCTCTCGGTGCTGGTCGTGTTCCTGTTCCTGCGCGACACGCGCGCGACGCTGATATCGGCGCTCGCCATTCCGCTCTCGGCCATCCCGACCTTCGTGTTCATGCAGTGGGCGGACTTCACGCTCAATTCGATCAGCCTGCTCGCGCTGTCGCTGGTCGCGGGCGTACTGGTCGACGATGCCATCGTCGAGATCGAGAACATCGTGCGCCACATGCGCATGGGCAAGAGCGGCTACCAGGCGGCCCTCGACGCCGCCGACCAGATCGGGCTCGCGGTGGTGGCGACCTCGGCGACGATCGTCGCGGTATTCCTGCCGGTGAGCTTCATGGGCGGGCTCACCGGACAGTATTTCAAGCAGTTCGGCCTCACGGTCGCGGCCGCGGTGTTCTTCTCGCTCCTGGTGGCGCGCCTCATCACCCCGGTGCTGGCCGCCTACGCGCTCAAGTCGGACGGCGTGGCTCACCACGGTGACGGCCCGATCATGGCCTGGTACCAGCGCGTGCTGCGCTGGTCGACGCTCCATCGCTGGAAGACCGTGCTGGCGGGTATCGGGATTTTCGTGCTGTCGATCGTCGGCATGGCCGTATTCGTGCCCTTCTCATTCATCCCGGAAGGAGACATCGGCTTCACCTTTGCGACCGTCGAGCTGCCGCCGGGCGTACAGCTCGAGCAGACTTCCGCCGCTACCGCGGCCGCCTACCGCATGCTCGCGCGCCAGCCCGAGGTGCGGGACGTGGTCGAGGAGGTCGGCACGGGCGATCAGGGCGTGCGCGCCGCGAACCTCGACATCGCGCTCGTGCCGAAGAACCAGCGCAAGGTCACGCAGCGCCAGTTCGAAGACCGGATGCTGCAGGAGTTCAAGACCATCCCGGACGCGCAGCTGCACTTCAACCGCAATGGCAACGGCCGCGACGTCAACATCTACATCACCGGCGACAACCCACAGCTGACCTACGACACGGCCCGCAAGGTGGTCGACGAGATGGCGAAACTGCCGTTCGTACGCGATGCGCGCATCAACAACGACCTGCCGCGGCCGGAGATCCTGATCCACCCGCACCTGGATCTCGCCTCGCAGCTCGGCGTGACGGTCGAGACCATCAGCGACACGATCCGCATCGCCACCCTCGGCGACCTCGATCAGAACAGCGCCAAGTTCTCCCTCGGCGACCGCCAGGTGCCGATCCGCGTGAGCCTCAACGAGGACAGCCGCAAGAGTCTCTCGACTCTCGAGAACCTGCCGGTGCCGACGTCCAAGGGCGGCACCGTGCCCCTGAAGGCGGTCGCCGACATCACCTTCGGCGAGGGCCCGACGCGCGTGCGCCGCTACAACCAGAGCCGGCGCTTATTCATTGACGCGGACCTGAAGGGCATGGAGCTCGGGCCTGCGATGAAAGCGATCTATAACCTGCCGACGCTCAAGAACCTGCCCCAGGGCGTGCATCGCGTCGAGGTGGGCGATGCCAAGTACATGAACGAGCTGATCACCAACTTCTTCATCGCCATGGGAACCGGCATACTCATGGTGTTCGCGGTGCTGGTGCTGCTGTTCGCGCGCGTGCTGCAGCCGATCACGATCCTGTTCGCGCTGCCCTTCTCGATCGCCGGCGTGGTCCTGGCGCTGGCTATCACGGGGTTCTCGGCCTCGCTCGGAGTCTTCATCGGCCTCCTCATGCTGATGGGCATCGTCTCCAAGAACTCGATCCTGCTGGTCGACTTCGCCATCGAGGAGATGCGCGCCGGCAAGGACCGTGTCACCGCGATCCTCGAGGCGGGCCACAAGCGCGCGCGCCCGATCGTGATGACGACCGTCGCGATGGTCGCCGGCATGATGCCCGTGGCCGTTGGGCTCGGCGGCGATACCGCCTTCCGCCAGCCGATGGCGATCGCGGTGATCGGCGGACTCATCACCTCCACCGGCCTGACGCTCGTAATCGTGCCGGCGGCATTCACGCTGATCGACGACATCGAGCGCTGGCTGGCGCCCAAGATAGGCCGGGTGCTGGTACCGCAGCCGGCCCCGGAGTCGGCCGAGCCCGTCACCGGGCCACGTCCTGTAACCTAAGAGGCGCATGCTCGCCGAGGTCGCGCCCCGGGTACCCGACTCCCCCGCGCCACCCCCGCGGCCGGCCGCAAAGCCGGCCTGGTGGGTGCGCGCGCTCTCGCGCGTGCCGCTCGGTGCGCTCTACGGCATCACCGGCTTCGCCGGATGGCTCGCCTGGCGCATCGTTCCCTACCGCGCCGGGATGATCGAGGGGAGCCTTGCCAGAGCCTTCCCCGAGCTCTCCGGGAGCGAGGTGCGCGCGGTGCGGGGCCGCTACTGCCTCGGCTTCGCACAGATGCTGGCCGAGCTCGTGAAGGGTGCCACGCTCACGCCCGCCGAGATCCGCCGCCGCGTGCGGATCGTGAACCTCGAGGAGCCGCGCTCGCTCCTCGCGCAGGGCCAGTCGGTGCTGCTGGTGGCCGCGCACCAGTGCAACTGGGAATGGATGCTGCTCGCCCTCTCGCTCGAGCTCGGCTACCCGCTCGATGCGGCCTACAAGCCGCTCGTGAACCCGTGGGCCGAGCGCGAGATGGGCAAGCTCCGCACCCGCTTCGGCAGCCGTCTCGTGCCCGCGCAGGAGCTCCTGCCCGACATCCTCCGGCGCCAGGGCGTCACGCGCGCGGTCGCGATGGTCGCCGACCAGGAGCCGACCAAGTCCGAGCGCAAGTACTGGACCAGGTTCCTGAACCGCGACACCGCCTTCTACATGGGCCCCGAGGAGATCGCGCGCGTCACGCGCTTCCCGGTGTTCTTCATCGCCATGCGGCGCCGGATGCGCGGTTATTACGAGATGGAGTTCCTGCCGCTCGCGCCCGCCGGACGTGTCATGCCGCCCGGCGCGCTCACCGAGCGCTACGCCCGCCTCGTCGAGGAGCAGATCCGCGCCGCGCCGCCCGACTGGCCGTGGTCGCACAAGCGCTGGAAGCTCAGGAAGTCGGTCTACCAGGGCCGCTGAAAAAGAAAGCCGGCCCGCACATCGTGTGCGAGCCGGCCAGAGGGGACTCTTCGTTCGGTTGGCGGGGCCTGCCGTCAGTCGCCGGCGCCCGCTTCCTCAGCGCTGATCGCTCCACGCAGCGCGCCGGCGGGGATCGCCGACGCCGCGACCGACACCGACAGTCTCCCCGCCTCGAAGCTCTCGACATCAGCGGCGCTGATGCGGGCGAGCTCGGTCGAGAAGTGGCCCATCTCGACAGGGCTGCGGGCGAGGTCGGCGAGCGCCGCACCCGTGCCGCTCAGCACCCGGGCGCCGGTCGCATCGTCGATGCCTGCCGTATTGACGTGCACCGTGAGGGTCCCGGCGCGCGTGTCGAGCGTCGTTGCGGCGACACCGGAAGCGCGCATGCCGAGCGCGGCGGCCTCGGGCGAGGCGCCGAGCTCCGAGAAGGTGACCCGCACGCCCGCGGGGGCGAGCTGCCCGCGAATCTCGCCGTTCGGATGGGCGGCGGAAGTGGCGACGACGTAGAACCGCCCCTGTGCGAACGCCGCTGCCTGCTCGGCGCTGAGCGTAACGTTGGCCGGCACCACGAACTCACGTGCGCTCCCTGCGCGCGGGGCGAGCGTGACCACGGCTTCCCCACGCGACCCGGCGAAGCCCTGATGGATGGTCACCGCCTGCGCGCTCATGCCGCTCAAGCTGACCGTGCCGCTCAGGGCACCGGAGCCCGGCTCAACGCCGATCCGCGCCAACCCGGAGGCCTTGGAGTCCGTCATGGGGAAGACCTGCGCCGACGACATCGCCGCCGCCATCTTGCCGCCCGATACGGTGACCATGACCGCCGCCGAGGTCGCCGTGCCGTTAACGTTGTCGGTGGCTTTGGCGGTGAGCGAATGGCTACCGTTCGTGGCCATGGTGCTGTCCCAGTTGACCGTATACGGAGCGCTCGTCACCGTGCCGAGAGACGTAGTCCCGTCCAGCAAAAACTGGACGCTCGAGATGGTGTACCCCATCGCTGCCGCGGCGGTCGCGGTGACTGCCACGGTACCGCTCACGCCCGCTCCGTTTGCCGGCGCCGTGATACTTACGGTCGGGCACGGCACCCCTCCGTAGGCCCCGCCGCAGCCTCCTCCCCCACCACCTCCTCCACCGCCGTAGCCGCCGCCGCCGCAGGAGGTAATGGCCGTCGCCATGAAGGCGCCGGCAAGAATCATGAGAAGCCGGGTCAGAATCGGATGACGCGCGTGCATAGGAAGTCCCGCCGATGTAGTTGTTGCCCCACCGTAAGTGGCGCGGCGGGGCATGGCGGTTTCCGGCCGACCCGGATGCGGGAACGCGGATCGCCGCGGGCGTCGTACCCTCGCGACGGATGTCCGGCGATGAAGCCTCAGCGCTTGGCGGGCTCGGTGCGCTCGGAGGCTTCCGCGCGCCGCAGCTCGCGGGGCAACGTGAAGAAGACCCGCTCCTCGCGCCCGGTCACCTCGTGGGGTCGCTCCCCGCCCCACTCGGCAAGGCGCGTCACCACCTGCTGCACCAGCAGCTCCGGGGCCGAGGCGCCGGCGGTCACGCCGACGGCGCGCTTGCCCGCAAACCATTCGGCGCGCAGGTCATCCGGCCCGTCCACCAGATACCCCGGGACACCTGCGCGGTCGGCCAGCTCGCGCAGGCGGTTGGAGTTGGAGCTGGTGCGCGAGCCCACGACCAGCAGCACGTCGCATTGCTCGAGCAGCTTCTTGACCGCGTCCTGGCGGTTCTGCGTGGCGTAGCAGATGTCCTCGTGTCGCGGCGCGGCGAGCTCGGGAAACCGGCCCCGCAGCGCGGCGACCATCTCGGCGGTGTCGTCCACCGAGAGCGTCGTCTGGGTAACGAGGGCGAGCTCGCACCCGTCGCGGACGGTGAGCGCGGCGACGTCCTCGAGATCCTCCACCAGGTGGATGCGGCCGCCGAAGGACTCGTCGAACCGGCCCATGGTGCCTTCCACCTCCGGGTGTCCCGCGTGGCCGATCAGCACCACGTCGCGTCCCTCGCGTGCGTAGCGTTGCACCTCCATGTGCACCTTGGTGACCAACGGGCAGGTGGCGTTGAACACCGTCAGGCGGCGGCCGTGTGCCTCCTGCTCGACGGCGCTCGATACCCCGTGCGCGGAGAAAATCACGGTACCGCCCGCGGGCACCTCGGCGAGCTCGTCGACGAACACCGCCCCGAGGGCGCGCAGCCGCTCGACCACGTGGCGGTTGTGCACCACTTCGTGCCGCACGTAGATCGGGGGGCCGAAGAGCTCGAGCGCGCGCTCGACGATGTCGATCGCGCGGTCGACGCCGGCGCAGAAGCCGCGCGGGTTGGCGAGCAGCACCTGCATCTCAGGCGCTCCCCTTGCCGTGGCGGCGCGCCTCGAGCCAGGCGTCGAGCAGCAGCAGTCCCGCCCCCACCGTGATCGCGGAGTCGGCGACGTTGAAGGCGGGGAAATAATGCGTTCCCCAGTGGGCATGGATGAAGTCGATCACGTGACCGAGCCGCAGCCGGTCGATCATGTTGCCGAGCGCGCCGCCCACGATGAGCGCGAGCCCGCAGGCGACGAGCCCCTGGGTCGCCGCCGCGAGCCGCCTGAGCCACACGATGAGCATCCCGCTCACGCCGAGCGCCAGAGCGACGAACAGCCAGCGCTGCCAGCCGTCGGCGCTGGCGAGCATGCTGAAGGCGGCGCCGGTGTTGTAGGTGAGGATGACGTCGAGCACCGGCAGCAGGTGCACCCGCTCGAACAGCAAGAAATGATGCAGTATCCAGGCCTTCGAAGCCTGGTCGAGCACGATCACGGCCACGGCGAGGGGCAGCCAGCGCCAGCCGCTCGCGGCGACGGGGGGCGAGGCCGTGCTCATACGAAGTGCCTCGGTTCGCCGGGCAGCTCGAGATTCACGATGCAGCGCCCGCAGAGCTGCGGATGGTGCGTGTGCGTGCCGACGTCCGGCCGCCGGTTCCAGCAGCGCACGCACTTGGGATCGGCGTTCGCCGCGGCGGCGATCCACACGCCCGGGAGATTCGCCGCCGGCACCGCGCCCGCCGGGGCTTCCGCGACCTCGTGCACGCGCGCCTCGGAGGTGATGAGAAGAAAGCGCAGCTCGGCGCCGAGCGAGGCGAAGCGGCGATGTTGCTCCGGCAGGCAGTACACCTCGATCGTGGCGTCGAGCGGCGCGCCGATCGCCTCCGCGTCGCGCAGCTTCTCGAGCTCGCGCGTCACGTCGGTGCGCAGCTCGATGAGCGCGTCCCAGTCGATGGCGCCCGCCGGTGCTTCGGGCGGGGTGTGCCAGGTGACGTGGAACACCGACTCGGCCCGCTCCCCCGGCAGGTAACGCCAGATCTCCTCGGCCGTGAACGACAGGATCGGCGCGAGCCAGCGCACCATGCACTCGGCAATGTGGATCATCGCGGTCTGCGCCGAGCGGCGCGCGCGGCCCTGGGCGGGCGTGGTGTACAGGCGGTCCTTGAGCACGTCGAGATAGAAGCCGCCGAGATCGACGCTGCAGAAGTTGTGGACCTTCTGGTAGATGAGATGGAAGGCGTAACGGCCGTAGGCCTCGAGCACCTCCGCCTGCAGCGCCCGCGTGCGCGCGAGCGCCCACCGGTCGAGCGCGAGGAGCTCATCGAGCGGCAGCGCGTCGCGCACGGGATCGAAGCCGTGGAGATTGCCGAGGAGGAAGCGCAGCGTGTTGCGCATGCGGCGGTAGGAATCGGCCATGCGCTTCAGGATCTCGTCCGAGACGCTCATCTCGTTGGCGTAGTCGGTCGCCGAGACCCAGAGGCGCAGCACATCCGCGCCGAGGCTGTTCATCACCCGCTGCGGGGCGATCACGTTGCCGAGGGATTTGGACTGCTTGCGCCCCTTCTCGTCCACCGTGAAGCCGTGAGTGAGCACGCCGCGGTAGGGCGCTCGCCCGTAGAGCGCCTCGGACATGAGCAGCGAGCTGTGAAACCAGCCGCGGTGCTGATCCGAGCCCTCGAGGTAGAGATCGACCGGAGCTGCGATCTCGGGCCGCTCGGCGCCCACGCACTCGAACGACAGTCCCGAGTCGGCCCAGACATCCATGACGTCCTTGACCTTGTCATAGTGCTCGGCCTCGCTACCTAAGAGCTCGCGCGGGTCGAGCGCGAACCAGGCATCGATGCCGCCCTGCTCGACGCGCGCGGCGGCCGCCTCGATGAGCTCCTGGGTGCGGGGGTGCAGCTCACCGGATTCGCGGTGGACGAACAGCGGAATCGGCACGCCCCAGGTGCGCTGGCGCGAGATGCACCAGTCCGGGCGGCTCTCGATCATGCCGGTGATCCGCGGCTCGCCCCACGCCGGCGTCCACTCGACGCCGGGGATGTCGCGCAGCGTGTGCTCGCGAAGCCGTCCCTGCTCCATGCTGATGAACCACTGTGGCGTCGCGCGGAAGATGACCGGAGTCTTGTGGCGCCAGCAAACGGGATAGCTGTGCAGGACCTTCTCCTCGCGCAGCAGCCGGCCGCGCTCGGCGAGCGCGGCGATGATCACGGGGTTGGCCTCGTCCACCCGGAGGCCCGCGACGAGCGGCGTGCCCGGGAGAAAGCGCCCGTCGTTCCCCACCGGGTTCGTCACCGGGAGCCCATAGCGCTGCCCGACGGCGAAGTCCTCCTGGCCGTGTCCGGGCGCGGTGTGCACCGCGCCGGTGCCGGCATCGAGCGTCACGTGCTCGCCGAGCACCACCGGCACCTGCCGGTCCTGGAAGGGGTGCTCGAGCTCGAGCCCCTCGAGCTCGCCGCCGGCGACCTCGGCGAGCGCCGCGCCTGCTTTCATCTGGTAGCGCGCGAGGCACGCCTCGAGAAGCTCCGCGGCGAGGATCAGCCGGCGCCGCTCGCCGTCCTTGCCGGCCTCGACCAGCACGTAGCGGAATTCGGCGTTGAGCGCGACCGCCTGGTTGGCCGGCAGCGTCCACGGCGTCGTTGTCCAGATGACGACGTCGACCGGGGCGCCACCGAGCTGCGCGTGCCCGAGGGAGATGCGCCGCGCGAGATCGGCGTTGTCGCTCACCCGGAAGGCGACGTCGATCGCCGGAGAGGTCCTCTCCTCGTACTCGACCTCAGCCTCGGCGAGCGCCGAGCGGCAATCGATGCACCAGTGCACCGGCTTCACCCCCTTGTAGAGGTGGCCGTTCTCGATGATGCGCCCAAAGGCGCGCAGCTGCTGCGCCTCGTAGCGCGGCGCCATGGTCATGTAGGGATGGTCCCAGTCGCCCAGGACTCCGAGGCGCTTGAAGTCGGTGCGCTGCAGGTCGATCTGCTCGGCGGCGTAGGCCCGGCAGGCGGCGCGAAAGGCCTGCGCGTCGAGCTTCTGTCCGGGGCGCCCGTGCTTCTTCTCCACCTGCAGCTCGATCGGCAGCCCGTGACAGTCCCAGCCCGGGATGTAGGGCGAGTCGAAGCCGTCGAGGGAGCGCGACTTGACGACGATGTCCTTCAGGATCTTGTTGACGGCGTGGCCGATGTGGATCGCGCCGTTGGCGTACGGCGGCCCGTCATGCAGCACGAATCGCGGCCGGCCGCGCGCGATCTCGCGCAGCTTGCCGTAGGTGCCGCGCTCTTCCCAGGCGCGCGCCATGGCGGGCTCGCGCTGAGCGAGGTCCGCCTTCATGGGGAACTCGGTTCGCGGCAGGTTGATCGTGTGCTTGTAGTCGGTCATCGCAATCCGTTCAGGCAGTCCTTCGGGCGTCCAGGATGCGGCGCGCGTCGGCGGCGTCGCGGTGCATCTGCGCCGTGAGCGCTTCCAGCGTCGCAAAGCGCTGCTCATCGCGCAGCTTCGCGGCGAACTCCACCTCGATCTCACGCCCGTAGAGATCGTCGTTGAAATCGAACACGTGTGCCTCGAGCAGCGCCTCGCCGCCGCCGATCGTCGGACGCGTGCCGAGGCTCGCCACTCCGGCGAGCGCGCTGCCTCCGACACCGTGCACCTGCACCGCGAAGATGCCCGCGACCGGCGCGCGGCGGCGCCCGAGCGCGAGGTTCGCGGTGGGAAAACCGAGTTCCTTTCCCAGGCGCCGGCCACCGATCACCCGGCCGCGCATCGAGTACGGCCGCCCGAGCCAGCGTCCGGCGCGCTCGAAGTCCCCGCACGCGAGCGCCGTGCGCACTCCGCTGCTCGAGATGCGCTCCCCGGCCACGGTCACGGCGGGCACCACGTCCACTTCGAAGCCGAGGCGCGCCCCGGCCGCCGCGAGCGATGCCGCCGTCGCCTCCCCCTTGCGGGCGAAGCGGAAGTCATGTCCGACCACGACGACGCTCGGGCGCAGCCGGCGCGCCAGGAGCTGCGCGAAGTCCTCACCGGAGAGGTTACGCAAAGCCTCATCGAAGCGCAGCAGCCACAGATACTCGAGACCCGCGCCTTCGAGGATCCGCCAGCGCTCGCGAAACGTCGTGAGCCGCGCCGGAGGGTCGTCGGGCGAGAGGAACTCGCGCGGCATCGGCTCGAAGGTCAGCATCACCGCCGGCTGACCGAGCCGCTCCGCATGGCTCCTGAGGCGCGCGATGAGCGCCTGGTGCCCCAGATGCAGGCCGTCGTAAGTGCCGATGGTCACCGCGCAACGCTCGTGCCGGCGTGGCAGATCGATCTGTCCGCGAATGAGCTCCATGAACCTCTTAAGTCACTGACTGTTAAGGACTAAGTTAAGGCTGGCGCTGCCTACGCAGGCCTCGGTCTAGTTTATGTGAAGCGCCGACCCCGGTGAGGACGGTTTGCGTTGACAACCCCCCGTCGGGTCAGCAGACTACCGCCCCGCCCCCGGGGGGGCACGTACCGATAACGGAGATTGAGTGGCCAATACCAAGTCCGCCGAAAAGGCTGCCCGCCA
>Ga0126371_10006410_pt1 | contig 10477 bp, 10 predicted proteins | sample PanSoiMetaPlot_4_FD_110145 | JGI IMG/M metagenome (GOLD analysis project Ga0126371, IMG submission 110145) | Tropical forest soil microbial communities from Panama - MetaG Plot_4 | ecosystem: Environmental > Terrestrial > Soil > Tropical forest > Bulk soil | place: Panama | collected 2016-02-17
ACCAGTTTGAGCGCGGCCTTCAGTCCGTCGAGCGGCGGCGCCTTGCCGTAGTAGTCGCCATTGTTCCATTTCGGATCGAGCCGGATCGGCTGCGCCCACATATCGAGCCAGGCGATCAGATACGGTTCTGGGGTGGCGTAAGCGACGACAGGGACGATCCGCTCGACGCTGTCTGGGAAACTCTGCGCCCATTCGTAGGCCTGTAGACCGCCCATGGAGGCGCCGACCACCGCCTTGAGCTTGGTGATGCCGAGACTGTCGATCAGCGCTTTCTCGACCCTGACGAAATCTTTGATGCCAACGACCGGAAAACTCATCCCATAGGGCTTGCCGGTATCAGGATCGATGCTTGCCGGTCCGGTGGTTACGACATTGGGCATATTGGCGTTGAGATTGACGAGGGTATCGGACGACAACACGAAATATTTGTTGGTATCGATGGCCTTGCCCGGACCAATGATCGCATCCCAATAGCCAGCCGTTTTGTCTTCGGCGCTGTACTTGCCGAAGGCGTGGCTCGTCCCGCTAAAGAAATGCGTGATCAGGATCGCGTTCGACTTGTCGGCATTGAGCGTGCCTGCCGATTCCCAGCCGACCTTGACCGATTTGATGGTCTCGCCGGCAACGGTGGCGTAGCTCGACAGCGTGAAACTCTTCTTCTCGACAATCAGATCATCCGCTTGAGCTAGCGAGCCAAAAGTCATCCACAGCAGAGCAGTGGCGGCGAGCGCGGCGATGCGGTGACAGATCATGGTGTGACTCCATCCATTCCGAGCAACGTAATCGGGCACGTCTTTATGCGGCATCTTACGTGGTGTTGCCCGCTGTCGCATCCGCATCACTATTGGTCGCTCGAGAACACCGCTGCACGTCCCTAGCATGCTCGAGGGTGCATTGCTCCGGGGGGAGCTGTTTGTGCGAACAGCAGTTCTGCAGGAACTCCTCTTCGAGCGATACTGGTCATTTCCCAATCAATCCGGTTTCGGACGCCACATAGTTGATCCACCGGCGTAACTCCTTTTCTAGCGCTGCTTTCGCAGCCGCACTCCTGGGCGGCCGTCTCGTCAATGAGCCGAGCAGCGACGGTGCCGGTGATGAGAGCGAGTTTGTTTGACATCTAGACTCCTAGCTAAAAGCGAGTGCTTTCAAGTTGCTAGCTTGCAAACATCGCAATTCTAATTCGTATAAATTGCTACTTTTGGATGCAGCGTGCTAATTTGCAACGGCGAGCTGGGAGTCGATTCAAACAACAAACGCCGCGCGGGCCTGATTTTTCAGATCCAGCCTCAGCGCGGCGCGCGCTACTTCTCAACTAAAATGAACGACTACTGTGCTGTTCGCGATCTAGTGAGCCTCCAATCTTATGCGGCGTTTTCCAGTAGCCGCGGCGACGGCGCCGGCAGGCTGGGCGGTGCCATTGATTTGATCGCCCGCACCTGGGCTAATTTCTTGTAAAGCCGGACGATCATTGCATCCAATCGGTCCTCAATGGCTAGCCGTTTTTCCAGGTGTCCGAGCGTTGCCACCTCACCCAGCTGCACCAGCTCGAGTGCTGCGCCCAATTCGGCTCGAATCCTTTTGTCCGCCCGTCGGTGCGCAGCTTTCAGTTCTTCGGGCGTGGGATTTCCCGGGACTGGCTCAAACGCAAACCCGGGTAAAATTCGCACTTCAGGTACAAACTCGGTTTCAATTGCGCTACGCCGAGCCCGCGCCCGCTCTGCCAGGTCGTAGGTGAAAAAATTTTGCCGGCGCCATTCCAACAGAACAATTTGCTCGCCGATGTCCTCCTCCAGTCGGCCGACCAGATTGAGCTCGGCGAATATTTGTTTTCTGAACTTCCGAAATTTGGCCCGACTTTCGGTCGGCAACAGGCCAAATCCCGAATAGATCCCGTGCTTGAGAGCCGGCGGAACACGCTTGCTGTTTTTACGCATAGGAGGCGCCCTCCTCGTTAAAGGGTTAATCGCGTCCGCCTCCAAGAAGCGTCTCATTCGAAAATGATTCGCTTTCCGCGCAATGACGTAAGCACTCTTGGCGATCGACACAAAGAGACCGAATAAAATTTTTTTCAGCGGTCTCTGTGTTGGTGCCCGTACTGTGTAACCGGCCTGTAGTGTTGTAACAGGCCTGTACTGTGTGGCCGGCTGCACTGTGTGAGGCCTGCACTGTGTGAGGCCTGTACTGTGGTGAGGCCTGCACTGTGTGAGGCCTGCACTGTGTGAGGCCTGTACTGTGGTGAGGCCTGCAGCCTGTACTCTGGTGAGGCCTGCACTGTGTGGCAGGCCTGTGGCCGCTCGCCGGTGTGTGAACTCGGCTCGGCGTTCCCCGACCAAAATTGGGTTCGTTTCGTAATACGTGCGTGATTATTACTTCTCGCCGCGATTGCTTCGCCTTTTTGATTTGCCCACCAGAGCGATCTCGATTAAGCGGCGGATGGCTTGAGGGCGAGTGAGTGAAACGTCTTGATTCACGATCCATTCGTCTAGGGTGCGAAGGAGCGGCGGTTGGATCCGGACCAAGATTGGCTCACCCTTTCCCGTCGGGGGCGGGCCTCTCTTTTTTTGTGATATCACGGATTGACGCGCCATTGAAACCTTGATATCAAGGTAATTGTCGGGCCGCCGAAGTGCTGGAACACTGAAGCGGCCCTAACCCAAGCCACGGAGGTACCCATGGCGCAGGCTGATCCCGTTCCTATCCTAAATCACGCGCCGAACCCAGACGCGCCGGCGCGGCAATCCACGACGAAGCTGCGCCCGATCAGGACCAAATCCGCTGATCGACGTTACTTCATCGGCGGCTCGGACGCCCGGACCATTATGGGCAATGATGAAGGTGCCCTCCTCCGGCTGTGGCGGGAGAAGCGCGGCGAAGTCGAGCCCGAGGACCTATCGGGCAATCTCGTTGTCCAGCTTGGTGTCGCGACCGAGGAGCTGAACCGGCGCTGGTATCAGGCGAATAGCGGGCAGGTGCTTACGGATGTCCAGCGGCGCATCCGACATCCGGTGCTGCGCTGGATGGCGGCAACATTGGATGGCCGGGTTGAAGCCACTCAGGCCGTCTTTGAGGCCAAATTCATGCTGCCGTGGGCGTTCTCGGAAGAAGCGGCGGCCGAAAAATACATGCCCCAGCTGCAGCACAATATGTGGGTGGTTGCAGCAAGGTCAGCGGTGCTCTCAGTGATTACTGGGGGCGGCAAATGGGTTGAGATCACTACCCATGCCGATCCGCTCTATCAGCACCTCATTGTCACGGCTGAACGGAAATTCTGGCGCTGTGTCGAGAGCGGCGAGCCCCCTCGCCTCTTCGGCGTTGAGCCACCGAAGTCCCGGATCCAGGCAGTGCGGATTGTGGACATGAGTGCCTCGAACTCATGGGCGGAATTTGCCGGTCTATTCCGCGACACCCGCCAAGCCTTCCTGGATCATGAGCGCTCAAAGGCAGAGCTGAAAGCGCTCATACGCGAGGATGCGAAAGAAGTGATCGGGCACGGAGTCCGGGCCAAGCGGTCAAAGTCGGGGGCAATTAGCTTCGACCTCCTCGATGTGGATGATAGTCATGCAGCGCTCCAGTGAGACAATTGGCACGATCGCGGCGGCTCTGGCCAAAGCTCAAGCACAGCTCGTCAACCCAGAAAAATCCGTGGTCGGGACGATCCGGTCAGACCAACCAAGCGGAGCCGAACGATCGTTCCGCTATGCCCCGCTGTCGAGCGGGCTCGACATTGTGCGCAAGACGCTGAGCCAGCATGAGATCGCCACATTCCAGACCACCTCGATTGACGAAACCGCCGGGATCGTTCGGCTCAACACGGTTCTGGCACATGCCTCGGGAGAATGGATTGCCTCAGATTGGCCAGTCTGCGCTATCACCGAGACTACCGCTCCGCACAGGATGGGAGCTGCACTGACCTATGCGCGGCGCTATGCGTTGTTCACGCTCGTCGGCATCGCCGGAGGATGATATCGATGCGCCCGATCTTCTGACGGCGCTCGCACCAAGGACGCTACCAGTCAGCCCAACAGGAAATAAAAAAGATCGCTCCAATGGTGGCCAGGGACAATCTCTTTCGGGCGGGCAGCGGGCGCGGGCGGGTTCAGCTCCCTTCAGGCCAAAGCTTGAGCCAGAACCATCCGCAGCCCTGCGTGCGAAACTGACTACCGAACTGGAGCACATTAGCTCTGCTGATGAAGCTGCAATTTGGGCGCATCGGGTTATTGACGCCAAAAACAGTTTAACCGCAGTCGATGCCGAGCGCGTTGAGCAGGCGTTCCAATCCAAGTTAGCGACCTTTGCACGCGAGCCTGAAGATGAAATGCGGTCCGACCAAGCGCGGCGGTCGATTCAGGGACCACGAAACCGCCGGCGGTCTCAAGCGATCGACAAGACTGTATTGGTGCTTCATGCACCGAGACGCATTCGCGACCGGGACCACGTAAAATCAGTTGCCAAGCAGCCGTGCCTGGTCTGCGGCAGCCGTCCCGCTGATGCACACCACCTGCGATTTGCGCAGTCCCCTGCACTGGGGCGTAAGGTCAGCGATGAATTTAGTGTACCACTGTGCCGGGGACATCATCGCGAAGTCCATCGAACCGGTGATGAGGCGGCGTGGTGGGTCAAGACCGGTATTGATGCGAGTGCCGCCGCTCGGGTGCTGTGGCTGAAATCACATCCTCTCCCGAGCAAAACTGGACAGCCGGCAGCAAGTTTCCAAAACGAACCCAATTTGAAAGCCAGCTCCCCATGACCTCATACCGGCAGATCGAGGCCAATCGGCGGAATGCGCTTAAGAGCACGGGCCCGAGAACCGAAGCTGGCAAGGAAATCTCTCGCCGCAACGCCGTCCGTCATGGATTGACAGCCGAGACAGTCATTACCGCGCTGGAAGATGCAGAAGATTACCAGGCATTTGAGGCGGCAATGACTGCGGATTATGACGCCCAATCGACTGTTGAGCGCGAGCTGGTGCTGCGACTTGCCAGTATCCTCTGGCGCCTGCGTCGCGCCACGACCATCGAAACTGGACTATTTAAGATCCAAGCCGAACATTTGCGCGGACACCAGCAAAGCCGGCAACTATTCCCAGATTCCAGTGGTGTTGTTCACGCTCTGTTGCACGGGACGAAGGCTGGCGGTTCAGCTATCGAGTTCGCCCAATGCTTTTTGCGGCTCGCCAATTTACCCAATTTCCCCATTGATCGGCTGAGCCGATATGAATCCAGCCTATCGAGCCAAGCGCGCCAGATCCTGTTTGCGCTTGATGCTTTGGACCGCCGGAAGCCACAAGAAAGAGCACATCGTTCTCGCTGTGACAAAGATCCTGAATAACGCACAGATTTTTGCCAGGAGCGGCCTCAAGCCGGGCGAGCACGTTCTCATCCGCCACAGCTTTTTCCGTTTGTGCGACGCACCAGCGGGCGAGCGCTTCCAGTCGATCCGCGATTGATCGATTGCTTCCCGATCCCGATATCTGGAGACGCTTCACCGCAAGAAATCCGCCGGACAGCCAAGCCTGTCCTGGTCCTTTCAGGTGCACCGGTAACGCCCGCGGCAGGACGCCTCGCCGCTTCAAAGACCGCGCGGGACGGCTAGCCCGTTCCCGGCAAGAAGAGTATGTTTTCGGCCACGCCACAGAACCAATAATCATGGCGTCGCCTATTGGACCCCTTGGAGGATAACGATGACCCATTCACGCCTGCTCGCCCGGACACGCCCGACCCGCCGCGAGATTATTAAATCGGCTGCGCTCGGCTCTGCTGCCGCTATTGCCGCGCCCTATGTCAAAGGAGTTTACGCGGCCGGTTCGCTTTCACTCGGGGTGTGGGACCACTGGGTTCCCGGCGCCAACAACACGCTCACCAAGCTTTGCAACGAGTGGGGCGCCAAGAACAATTGCGAGGTCAAGATCGACTACATCACTTCGCAGGGCGAAAAAGACAAGCTGACCGCGGCCGCCGAAGCGCAAGCCGGAACCGGCCATGACATCATGTCCCACCGCGACTGGAACGTCCGTATTCACCAGAACGTGCTCGAGCCGGTTGACGACATTATCGGGAAACTGATCCAGCAATATGGCCCGATCAGTCCGGTCGCCGAATATCTGGCCAAGATCAAGGGCACCTGGCGCGGCATACCGACGGCCGTCGGCAGTCAGGTCAAACCCTGCTGCTCGCGCATCGACCTCTACAAGCAGCATGCCGGCATCGACGTGACCGACCTTTTCCCGGCCGATGAGGCGAAATGGGACAAGGCGAAGACCGATACGTGGACCTGGGACGTGTATCTGACGGCCGCCGAGAAGCTCTACAAAGCCGGCTATCCGGTCGGCTTGCCGATGGGTCAGACCAGCGACGCGGTCGATTGGGTCGGCGCGCTGTTCAACGCCTATGGCGTGGTCATGGTCGACGACAAAGACAATATCAAGATCAATTCCGACGAGACCCGCACGACGCTCGAATACCTGAAAAAGCTGATGGCGGTGAATCCGCCAGAGGTTTATGCATGGGACGACGCCGGCAACAACCGCTGGCTCATTTCCGGCAAGGGCTCCAACATCATGAATCCGCCGAGCGCCTGGGCGGTCGCCAAGCGCGACAATCCGCAGGTGGCGGCGAATTGCTGGACCCACCCAATGCCGAAAGGACCGAAGGGCCGCTTTGTCGGCCAGCTGCCGCAATTCTACGGCATCTGGAGCTTTTCGAAGAACAAGCCGGCCGCGAAGGACCTTCTGCTCCACATTTCTCAGAAGGAATCCATCGCCCAGCTGGTGCAGGCGTCGTACGGCTACGATCTACCGTCGTTCAAGAGCATGTACGATCTCGACACCTGGAAAACCGTCGAACCGCCGGTTGGAACCGTTTACGGCTATCCACCGCGCGGCGACGAGCAAACCTCGATGTTGGGCTCCCCCGCGCGCTCGGACGTCGGCTCCCAGATCTACAACCAGGCGATCAATACCGTCATGGTTTCCAAGTTTACGCAGGGCAACGAAAAGCTCGATGACGTGATCAAGTGGGCCGAAAACGAGCTCGAAGGAACCTTGCGAGCCTAAGCGCCGTTTCGGCTCATAGAACGCAAAAGGCATGCCGGACCCTTGGCCGGCATGCCGCAGAAAGCATGATCCCGAAAAGTCGTTACCGTTTTTCTGAAAAGATCATGCTTAAGGAATAGCCAAAGCCACGAGGCGATGATGGCCGATACCATTCACACCTGGTCACCACGGCTAGAACGAAACCGACTGCAACAAGGGCTCTTGTCGTCGTCGGCGGCGCGAGGCCTTCATCACGTATTGCGCCGGCGTTCGACCATCGCTTTCCTGATGTGCCTGCCCTTGATTGTCATCATCGCCTGCCTGGTCGTGTATCCGGCGCTGTACTCGATCTATCTGTCGATGCTGAACAAGGCGCAAACTCGTTTCATCGGCCTTGGTAATTTCAGCTTCCTGCTTTCGCGTGACGTATTCTGGATGGTGGTCCAGCAGTCGGCGATTTTCGCGCTGACGGCGGTGTTCTTCAAAGCTCTGATCGGTCTGATCACCGCGCACCTGATCAACAATCTGCCGGCCAAAGGCCAGCGCAAATGGCGCGGCATGCTGCTGGTGCCATGGGTCATTCCGCTGGCGCTCTCGTCGCTGGGCTGGTGGTGGCTGTTCGACCCCACGCATTCGGCGTTCAATTACATTCTCAAGAGCTTCGGCCATGACGAGATCGCCTGGCTCAGCAATCCGTATTGGGCGCGCTTCTCGGTTATCCTGGTCAATATCTGGTACGGCGCTCCGTTCTTCCTGATCATGTATCTCGCCGCGCTGAAGTCCGTTCCTGAGCAGCTTTATGAAGCTGCCGCAATCGACGGCGCCAACGCGTGGCAAAAATTCCGCCACATCACGCTACCGATGATGCGCAATATCATTGCCATCACCGTGCTGTTCTCGCTGATCGTCACGTTTGCCAATTTCGACATCGTGCAGATCATGACGGCTGGCGGGCCACGCAACATGACGCACGTTTTTGCCACTTACGCTTTCCTATTGGGCATTCGCTCGGGCGATCTGCCGCTCGGCGCCGCCACATCGCTGTTCATGTTCCCAATCCTCGCTGTGGCGGCGATCTTCATTTTGCGTGGTGTACGCAAGCGAGGCAGGGAAATCGGATGAGCACTGCCGCAATCGCCGCCCGCGGCGCCGGCACCGGTTTGGGCTTAAAAGGCAGCCTGAGCCGCAATCGGCGCTGGGCTCTGATCGCATCCTACTTTTTTCTTGTGTTGTTCGCGATCTTCTTCCTGATCCCGCCCTATTATATGGTCGTCACGGCGTTCAAGAGCGACGCCGAGGTCGCCCATATGGCGACCAATCCGTGGATCATCGCGAACGGCGTCACCCTCGATCAATTCAAACTGCTGCTGACGCAATCGGACTTTCTGATCTTTTTCAAGAACACAGCTATTGTGACGCTATGCGTAGTGGCGATCACAATGGTGGTCAGTGTGTTGGCGGCGTTTTCGCTCGGCCGCATGCGGTTTTGGGGCTCGAGCATCCTCGCTACCGGCATTTTTCTGACCTATCTGGTGCCGGATACCTTATTGTTCATTCCGCTGTTCCAGATCGTCAAGGCGGTCGGGCTGCTCAATTCCTATTGGGGCATGGTGCTTGTTTATCCGACGCTGACGGTTCCGTTCTGCACCTGGATCATGATCGGCTATTTTCAATCGATCCCCAAAGAACTGGATGAGGCGGCGCTGATAGACGGCGCGAGCCATATGCAGATGTTGACCAAGATTTTCATTCCGGTGGCGTTGCCTGGAATCATTGCCGCTATGATCTTCGCCTTCACGGTTTCCTGGGCGGCGTTCGTCTATCCGATGGCCTTTCTCTACTCGGCGGACCAGCAGGTCCTCACCGTAGGCACCGTGACCAGCTTGATCCGCGCCGATGTTTACAAATGGGGAATGCTGATGGCCGGCGCGCTGCTCGCCGCGGCGCCGCCGCTCGTCATCTACGCTTTCCTGATGGATTACTACATCGCCGGGCTCACTGCGGGCGCGACAAAGGGCTAGCGCATGATCCCGAAAGTGGGCGCGGCTTTTCGGAAAAGATCAGGCTCAAACAAAAATAGAGCGAAGTGATAAAAATCTGATCTCTCTTAAGAAGGTTCGAAATCATGGCCGAAGTATCGCTGCGTAACGTCGTCAAGCGGTTCGACAACGTCGAAGCCGTGCGCAGCATCAATCTCGATATTCCAGATAACGAATTTGTGGTCCTGGTCGGCCCGTCGGGTTGCGGCAAAAGCACCACGTTGCGGATGATTGCCGGGCTCGAAGAGGTCACCGCCGGCGACATCTTTATCGGCGGCGAAATCGTCAACGACCGGCCGCCCAAGGACCGCGACATCGCGATGGTGTTTCAAAACTACGCGCTCTATCCGCACATGACGGCCTACGAAAATATGTCGTTCGGCCTGAAATTACGGAGATTTTCCAAGGACGAGATCCGTAAGCGCGTCGATAACGCCGCCCGGATTTTGGACATCGCCGAACTTCTGGATCGCAAGCCAAAGGCGCTGTCCGGCGGTCAGCGCCAGCGCGTCGCCATGGGACGAGCGATCGTGCGTAATCCGAAGGTATTTCTGTTCGATGAGCCGCTGTCGAATCTCGATGCCAAATTGCGCGTGCAAATGCGCACTGAGATCAAGCGCGTGCACCAGATGGTGAAGACGACGACCGTCTATGTCACACACGATCAGGTCGAGGCCATGACGCTTGCCGACCGCGTCGTCGTGATGAATGGCGGGTCGATCGAGCAAATCGCTAGCCCGCAAGACCTTTATCATCATCCGAAGACGCGTTTCGTTGCCGGTTTCATAGGCTCGCCGGCGATGAATTTCATTCGCTGCCACCTCGAGCAGAACGGCGCCGGACTTCGCGTGCGCATTTCCGACAAGATCAGCCTGCCGGTACCGGCGGCGCGAACCGCGCGCTACCAGCAGCTCACCGGGAAGGAGTTGACGCTCGGCCTGCGGCCAGAGCACATCACCGAGCCGCGCCGCAGCGACCGCGATCAGAATTGCGAATTTGCCGTCATCCTCGACGTGGTTGAGCCGATGGGAATGGAGACCATGGTGTTCTTCACTGTCGATGGCCGGGAAATCTGCGGTCGCGTCGAGCCCAGCAGCGCCGCCGGACCTGGCGAAACCATGCGGCTTTACGCCAACATGGAGCACATGCACCTGATCGATCCACAGAGCGACCTAGTGTTGTAACCCGCCTCAAAGGCGAAAATCAGAAAGCAAAAGCCCGGCTCTGGGATCGCCAGAACCGGGCTTGAAGTTTGTAAGACGGGTACCCGTGATGCCCGCCGGCGCTAGTCCTCGCTATACGCGTCGTCCGAGATGTCCCGACCAGTATAGTCAGGCATCATGGCGGCCGCGATGAAGCTGATCACGCAGAGCACGGCGATATAGGCCGAAATCGCGTAGCCGGTGTG